>SXGQ01514794.1_pt1 | contig 11391 bp, 24 predicted proteins | sample 3178371 | NCBI WGS metagenome assembly SXGQ01 (sample SAMN11356859, study PRJNA531348) | freshwater metagenome | isolation source: freshwater sample F1-20 | place: China: Fuxian Lake, Yuxi | collected 2017-12-25 | reverse complement strand
TCCTATTTTGAAAGTAAGACCTTTGAGGATGGTGAGACTGTTGTTGAATGGAAATATTGTAAGGATTGTTTTTGAAAAATTTTTTAACAACCTTCGGTTAAAATCCCCCAACCCCCTTTTTTGATTTGACAATGAAAAAATTGATGATTATAATTATTAAAAACAAAATATTATGAAGTTAAATGTTTATGCCACCGAGTCGTATTGCACTTGGATTGTTAGAGAACCAATTGAGGTTGACACCGATAATTATCCTGAATTGGCGGGAATGACCGAAGATGAGATTAAGGAACACATTCGTTATAATTCGAGTGATATGAAACCAATGAATGGTGAATATTACGATTCCCTGCATGATGAGTTGATGGATTCCGATATTCGTCGTGATAAGATTAACAACGAGGATTCGGAAATCATATTTGATGGTGAATAATCTTATTGAACCCTGATCTTCGGATTGGGGTTTTTTGTTTTTGGGCATATTTATCATTATGAAAATTAGATTAACTGAAGATGAATTGGTTGGATTGATAAAAAAGGTTATCAATGAAAACGAAGATGAGATCAATCGTATTTTGGATAAGATATCTGCTAAGGGTATTAATTCATTAACAAGGTCCGATAAAATGACTTTATCCAATAGCAAAAATAGAGGATATGATGCCAAAGAAGAACTGATCTTAATGATACAGGATAAGATTGAGGAATGTGGTATGATAAGTACAGGGGAATTATATTCAGATACTGATATTACGTATCAGGAAGATTCTGAAGGAATTCATTTAATTGATACGTTTTATAATGATGGTGTTGAGGTAACTATTTATGGTGGATATAAAAATGAAACGGTTGTGCGTGAATATGGTGTTTCGTATGAAGAATTGGATTTGGATATATTGGAACAGATTTATGATATGATCGAAGATCATGAATGTGAGTGATCATGAAAATTAGATTAACTGAAGATGAATTGGTTGGATTGATAAAAAAGGTTATCAATGAACAAGAAGCCACCAAAGATGAACTGATGGCTTGGTCATGGTTTTTAAGACGATCCAACGATGAAGAAATAATAAACCATCTTAGAGATATTGTTGGGGAGGTATCGTATGAGATAAACGCTTGTGATTATTTGGGTGAGTATTCCGAATATTTGAAAGAGGTGATTAAATCTAGTGTTGTCATATTTATGTATTCTTATGATCCTTTGGATAAAGCATACGGAAGTGAGTGGCTTCAGGATAAGATGTATTATTTTATCGAACTTAAATTTGGTAATATGATTGAAGACTATTATTTTGATGAAATCTCAACTTTTTGTGATGAATAATTTTTGATGATTTTTATAAAAAAAAATGAAAAGAACAGTTAGATTGACGGAAGATGAATTGGTTGGATTGATAAAAAAGGTTATCAACGAACAGAGTGGCGATGAACAATCTGCTTGGATATCTTTTTTAAGAAGAATTAATGATAATGAGAAAGAACTTAAAAAGATCGTCAAAAATACAATTAATTACTTTAAAAGAAATCCTTATTATAAGAATTATGGGTATGAATGGTTATATTCCGTAATTACGGAAACTATTTATATGTTTATCCAATCTTTTCCCCCTTTGAAGTCTGTTGGACCTTCAAACAATGATTTGTTTTTGAAATCATTTATATTTAAAAAATTATATGCTTATATTGAACAAAGATTTGGTGATTATATCAAATCAAAAAATCCTGATTAATGTGAAGTTTTTTTATTTTTGATAATATTTATAACTAAAAAAGAACTATGAAAAGAAATATTAGATTGACGGAAGCCGATTTGGCTAGATTGGTTAAACGTGTTGTTAATGAACAAAATCTTAATATGAGATTTAATGACCTAAACGATGCTAATTTTATTTGCAGAATACTTGATACATCTAGATCCTTAAATGATACTCCTCTTAGGTCAATTAACGAAACTGTTATGTACTTATATTCTGACTTATTTGGTATGTATCGATCGTTCGCTTATGATATGTTGGAGAACGATGTTGATGTTGAAAACTTGATGGAAGACTATGATCTTAGTATAGATGAACAAATATCATATTTGGTCGCCGAGACGATTAGTAGGGCTTTGCGTCGATTAAATGACACAAACTTAGATAATGATATTGAGGTTATGGTGAGGGATCACATTGAAGCTATGAATGATAGAATGTAATAACTAAATAAAATATTTTATGACCCCGATCCTTTGATTGGGGTTTTTTGTTTTCGTTTATATTTATTATCATGAAAGTTAATATATCTGATGATCGATTATATCAAGTTTTTAAAAAATACATTAAAACTAGGTTTAGTCGATATACATGGTGGAAAAATCCTTATGATACATATTATTTTGTCGCACCTGATTTTGAAACCGGTTGTTTGGAATTTGTTGATACGTCTTTAACAGATAAAAAAGATGGGCATTTGTATATTTATAATCAATTTTATTCGACCATTTATCGTTTTTTTCATTTAAAAGAAGATGACATGGTTTATCTAATCAAAAGATATGTTGAAGAAACCCTTGGTGTTTCTGTTATCGAAACCCACAATGTTATTAATTATCATGTTGATGGAAAATTCCTCACATTATATGATATGGAAAAGGTTATCACCGAACAGGTTAGTGGTGATGAACGATCTGCTCTGATTGGGTTTTTTAGAAGGATGCCAGAGATAAAAAGTAAAATTGATCAAATATTCTTGGATTATGTTATTGATAGATCAACCCCTTGTGATTATGAAAACGATTATAATGGTTACCTGCATCAAATACTTAGAGACTTACAACAGATGTTAATTGATGAATATAAATTTCTAAAGTCAAGAAATTTAGTCGTTCATGATAAAATTTATCATTTTTTGGAAAACGAATATGGTGACATAATTTTCAAAGTGTTTGTGGAGAAAACTCGACATTGTGATGAATTTTTTTATGAAGACAATCCCGATTAATAATATGATATAGAACCATTGTTTTTATTAAAAATGTTTTTTAAGTTTGTGGTATGAAATATACAGTTAAAACTTACGGTTGGAGTGCTGAATTTATTGGCAAAACATTATCAGAAGAAACCCTCTCAAAAATTAATGAATTAATGGAGGAAAATGGGGTTGATGAAATTTGGGAAATTCGTTTTGATTTGGACGATTTGGATGGCTTTGATATTTGGGATGGTGATGTCTTACATATGAGAAAAGCATTTGATAATGAAACAATGCTATTTGAAATTTTTGATGAGAGCGAAACCTCGATTTTGGAATTTGGGATTGAAAACATTGGTAAAGACGAAAATGCCGAAGAGGATGATTATGAAGTTTTCCCATCCGAGGATTCCTCAATTTATTTTAGTATTGATGAGTTCAAAGGTGGAATATTCTCATATGAATTTGAATCTGATGATACCCCCAAAGCGGAGGACTTTACATATTTGAAATCATCGGTATTGACCCCCGAAGGTGAATGGGGGATTATTGACAAAATCTATTATAAGGGAAATGAGTTGGAAGTTATTGATCATTTGGATTCTTTCGGTAAATCATCAACTATTACTATTTTTACTTGGGAAGAATAAATTTGAAAATTGGTTTATATTTATCATTATGAATAAAATGGTGGTTAATAACATGAATGCAACAGAAGCCATGAATTTTCTGATCGAAAATTCTGGTGTTAGTTTCAATGATATAATATGTGATTTTGGACCATCCGACGGTGATTCTTATTCTGAGATTGAGTGGGATGAAAATTATGCTCTTTATCGTGTTCGTTGGAACGCTAACCCTGAATAAATCAATTTTTTCTTAACTTTGTTATATTTATATAACAAACATTAGTTATGAAAAAAGTTATTACAATGACTGAATCCGATTTGGTTAGATTGGTTGAGAAAGTTATCTTAGAACAAAATAGATCCTTGGTTGGTATGTCAGGTTTTGTGTCTGAACAGGCAAATGAAAATGAAATGTTTGGTAAGAAATTGGCTAACTTATATTCAAAAAATAAGATGGCTGCGAAACAATGGTTCAAAACAAATAAAAACACAGCAATAATTGATGCTATTGAACGGTCAATTAAGATGAACGATTTCAAATCATTGGGTGATGTTTATTCAAAAAACCCCATTGCTAAACGTTTTATGAAAGAAATGTCCAAGTAATTGTTTGGATAAATAAATAATTAACCCTGATCTTCGGATTGGGGTTTTTTATGACTTATACCGTATTTATAAATATGGATATAAAAATTACAAGCGATCAATTAAACAGATTAATTGCTAAAATTATCGAACTACATTATAAAGGATATGAATGGAAGGAGAAAACTATTCAAGGATCTAGGCTATCTTTATTAAAACAAAGTGGTTATGGATTTTCATTTTCTAATTCTGAAAAAAATTATACTGTTTTGAGTTTTTATCATTTTAATCTTGGTGAAGGACCATTTGCAATTACTAGTAATCAGTTATATATTACGAATGATTTTGTTGATGTCTTGAAACGATTTACACGAATGAATGAAGATCTTATTATTAAACATATTGTAAATTGGGTTGAGAATGAATTAAACGTAAAGGTGGATAAAGTTAATAAAACACCGGCAAAATTGGCATAATGAAAAAAGTTGTTGTAGATATTGACCAATTGTCCGTAGTCTTAGAGAAGTTCATTGATAAAGTTTTTTCTGATAAGAGATACGAGTGGTTACCGGCTGAGGGTGAGCTAATGGTTTTTATTAATAAAATAGATGATTATAATATGATACATGTTTCGTTAGATTCCTCCGGTTGGCGTTCGAATGTTATGTATTTTGATGAAAAATTTATGATAATGGTTAAAAGATTTTTCCCTGTTGATGAAAAAACTCTTTTACAAGCACTTAAGAAGGTTATTTTTAAGAAACTTAACATCAGTGGAATATACTCAGTAAGTGCAGCATATCTAAATCAAGATTGATTCAACTTTTTAATTACAAAGAATATTTATTGTTATGAAAAAAATTATAAAACTTACCGAATCTGAGTTGGTCCGTCTGATCAAAAAAGTAATAACCGAAGCATATGATGAGGATGCTTACAATAAAGTATTAGATCTATATAATGAAAAAGGTTTTGACGCATTATCTGAAGAAGAACAATTATATCTAATATCAGGTGGTAAAACAGATATACCATCATCATTAATTGATAATGATGATGAAGAAGAGGAAGTTAGTTACGATCCCGATCAACGTTATAAAAATCAAGAAATTAGTACTGAAAACGAAAGTTTTGGGTTCTATGTGACCGCATTAATTAAAATGTATGATGGTGAAGTAGATAAAGAAACTTTGAGAGGATCTGCAAGTGGTTTTGATAGTATTCTTGTGAAGTTTCCTTTTAATTCTGAATTGTACGAAACTTTGTTCAAATTAATTAACGAACTTCCCGAAGAAAGTGAAGTTGATATGGACTATACTAATGATGAGATTTTTCTATATCTACCAAAAGAATTTAGAGGATTATTTTGATTTTTTAATCTTTTTCTTAATTAGGTCCATTGCCTCAATCGCTTCAGTGTTATCCTTTACAATTACCTTTTTGGTTTTTGGTGGTAACACCATCGCTGAAACAACAACTCCTGTGTCGTTGGGATCATAATATGATGTTGTAACCTTTTCAATTGTTTGAAGTTGTCTATTGTTATGTGTTTTCATAATTCTTTGAACCGAGTCAATCATTTTCCAAATCTCTTGTTCTCTTGACATTATTTTATTTGTACAACCCATCTCACTTTCAATAATCCTTGTGTTTAATTTTGATAGTTGGCTTTGGGCTTCCACAACACTCTCTCTTGTGATTTGTAATTCAATCCTTAATGTACTGATGGTTTTTTTCATTTCTTCGGTCTCGGGATTTTTTGTTTTAATCAACGATAATCCGAGTTCCATTCCGACAAATGCAAGAACAATGATTACCAAACCAAGTAATCGTTGCTTCATCGGGATTTTTAATAATACTTGTGCAAACTCTTTAAACATATACATAAATATTCTCCATCCAAGAAGGAATATGTCCTGTTTTCCATTTTGCAAATTTTAATTTATCTCCGATATAATAATTCCGATATGATTGAACTACATCATCGACCTTATATTCATCAGGCATCGCTTTCGGTGGATCTGTAAATCCAAGATCAACAATCTCAGGTTTGTTTTCAATACACCACTCAATTACTTGTTGTGACTTGTGAGTTTTCCCGTACCTTTTTGTGTATTCATAACATAACTCTAATCCTAACTCACTGAGATATAGATAATTACTTAATGATTGACGAGCCCATATCGCACAAGGATGATTTTTGTGTGATAATTTATATGGAACATTCGGTGTTTCCTGTTCCGTGGCGTGATGAACACCGCACAATAATTGGGCAGTTTCCAAAATCATTTTCACAACGTGCTTATCACAATGATCTTCAGCACATTTTTTTACATCGTAGTCTAAAAAGAATATATTCATATCGCTAAGGTAAGTAGAAATTTTGATTTCACAAAGTATTTATGTTAATGATGTTACTTAAAATATGAATTTTGAAGATAAAACACCGGAAGAACTTACTAAATTGGGGGATAAATTATCAACATTGGTTGTAAAACTTCTTTCTAATGATAAAAGAATTTATGATATCAAGATTAAAAATAGTCTTGTGTTGGTTGCCGGTATTGGAAACGTTGAAAAAAAAGTAATTCAATTATATTTTACTGACGAATATGATGTTAATGTAAAATCAGAATTTCGTAAAAAAATAAAACGATTTTTGGGTTTCGATCCGTATTCATTTGCCTGTCCAATTGATTTGGTGTATTTCAGGATATATTGGGAAAGATTCTAAAAAGATATTCCCTCTAAACATTGAGGGCTTAGGACCGGTTGCTGTTGCGACCAAATTAAAACCCCGATTCGCTACCGGGGTTTTTTTATTTGTTAAGGTTTGGAACTTTCAAAAATATGTTTTACCTTTGTCGTATGGAAAAACATTTTGGATTATCAAAAACTGACATTAACAAGTATATTGATGTCAATGCGGGATTAACCCCTTACATTTTGGAAGAACGTGAATTGCGAGCCACACAGATGGATGTATTTTCTCGTTTGATGAGAGATCGTATCATTTGGGTTTCAGGTCCTGTTGATCAGCATATGTCTGATATTGTCCAAGCCCAACTCCTTTATTTGGATTCCGTGGAAAAACGTGATATAACCCTTTATATCAATTCTCCGGGTGGTTCGGTGGTAGATGGTCTCGGAATAGTAGATCTAATGAATTACGTCAAATCTGACGTTTCTACGGTCAATATAGGAATGTGTGCCTCGATGGGTTCGGTTCTATTGTCATCGGGGACCAAAGGTAAGAGACATTCATTGATTCATGCTAAGGTAATGACACACCAAGTTTCTCACGGAATGAGAGGTAATGTTCAGGACACTCGGATCTCTCAAATGGAAGGTGAAAAATATAATTACATCTTATTTAAGATCTTATCTCAAAACACAGGAAAGAGTTTTGACGAGGTGTTGAATGTGTCAAGTCGTGATAAATGGTTTAATTCTGATGAAGCGGTTGAGTTTGGTTTGATTGATACCGTTATTGGATTGGAAAATAATCAATCCGTTACTTCTTTATTGGAAGGGTTTAATGAGTATTATCAAAGAGAGGTATTAAACCGATGAATCCTGTTGCGATATATTTTATTATCGGCATTTTGTTCGGGTTTGTTGTTGAATGGTTGAATGACATCTATAAGGCAACAGACCCGTTCACTTGGCCGGAAAGATTGGCAATGATCGTGTTTTACCCTATAATGATTATTATTTGGATAATCACTTTAATTAAAAATAAAAATTTATGAAAAATTACCCAAGACCTGGTGAAAAATGGAACCACTATAAAGGTGGTGAATATGAGATAATAACGTTGGCAGTACACACTGAAACACAAGAAACGATGGTTGTTTATAAATCATTGTTGTTTGGAACGATATATTGCCGACCATTTTCAATATGGTATGATGTTGTTACTTGGGAAAATAGAAGAGTAACACGGTTTACAATTTTTGAAAATCGATAATATTTATTTTTGAGTCCTTGAACTTCCTCTATGATTATGCTTTAAGTCCGGTAACAAATGAGGAACAGACGTTGGGTTGGTAAGGTCAAATAGATCTGAGATTGTCCCCGACAGATTCAAAAATGGTAAATATATAAGTTTTTCGTGGGTGAGATGCTGGGAAAATGAAGTTATTTATTGAATATCACATAGAAGGACTTATTGTGCATATTTATATAGTATGAAAATATTAATCACTGAAAATAAAATTAAAGATTTGTCTTTACTATGGTTTGATGCACAAAAAGGATTTTTTGTGCCTCATTTTTTAAGAGCAGCACTTAAATTAGATTATTGGGGGGTTATTGAGTTGTATTTAACTTATTTAGATACTAGATTTAATGGTGATCCACAAGTTTTTATTGATGGATTGAATAGTAGGTATGCTAATGAATGGGAGACAAGAACATACTACGATGAGGATATTCAAACAAATTGTTCAATTAGATTTAAGATAAATAATTTTGGAATAGAACCTCGAGAATCTAGTAAAAGTAGATTTGAGTTAACTGCATCTGTGGATCTTGAATTATTAACAACGGAATGTTTTGAAGATTTTGTTTTTGACCCTGATGATGCAAGTGATGAATTTTCTAATCACATAAATGGATTGGTTGGATGGCCTGTGGCGTATGTTGATGTAAATTTAATTGGACAATGAAAGTTAAAGTAACTGAAGAAAAGTTATATCCTGTATTCAAAAAATTTATGGAAATCTATTTTAAGAAATATGAATGGAGAAAAGGTAGATTTGATTCCATTTGGTTTATAGATCCAGAAGGATATGGTCATTTGCAATTAGAAAAAAACAAAAAATTATGGATCTATCGTGATATTACTGATCAAATTCTCCGCTACATTCCTATGGAAGACTCTATGTTACAAACACTTATGGGTAGATGGGTTGGAGAGACCCTTCAAATTGAGGGTATAAACACCTTGTGGGATGGGCGAAAAAGTATGGGTGGGTTGGTGAAACCTTTCAAATTGAGGGTATAAACACCGGAATCAATGAGCGAGCGTATCACTAAGTTGTTGGAGAGACCTTTCAAATTGAGGGTATAAACACCTCTAGTCATTGGTATCCATACGTTCAGGTATTGATACCGCCCCCCAGATGGAGGGTATAAACACCATCGTATTTTATTGACCCCAAAATGGAGTTATTGGAGAGACCTTTCCATTATAAGAATATTTATACGATATGAAAGTTAAAGTAACAGAAGATAAGTTATATCCAATATTCAAAAAATTTATGGAAATCTATTTTAAGAATTATGAATGGAGAAAAGATAGACTTGGAAATAATTGGTTTATAGATCCTGATGGACATGGTCATATGGTATTGTTCAATACCAGTTTATTACGTATCTATCATGATATTAGAGAAAATATTCTTCGCTACATTCCTATGGAAGAATCTATGTTGATGTCACTTATGGGTAAGTGGGTTGGGGAGACCTTTAAATTTAAGCGTATAGAGGCCATTGAATGGTCTCGTCAAGGAGGTATACAATATGAAAGTTAAAGTAACAGAAGATAAGTTATATCCTGTATTCAAAAAATTTATGGAAATATATTTTAAGAAATATGAATGGAGAAAAGGTAGATTTGATCCCATTTGGTTTATAGATCCAGAAGGATATGGTCATTTGCAATTAGAAAAAAACAAAAAATTATGGATCTATCGTGATATTACTGATCAAATTCTTCGCTACATTCCTATGGAAGAATCTATGTTAGAATTACTTATGGGTAGGTGGGTTGGTGAAACCTTTCAAATTGAGGGTATAAACACCCGGTTTGGAAGGGCATTGCTCAAGATGCCGTGTTGGTGAAACCTTTCAAATTGAGGGTATAAACACCCAATGCTTCCATCACCGGAAAACCAAAACGTAGAAGAAACCTTTCAAATTGAAATAAGATCTTCAGAATAATCTTTCAAAGTTGAGTTATCTACCATCGGGATATGTAATTCACAATATGCCGATTTGGGTTCTCGTTTTTCACCCTTTTTAATATATTCAATAGGTTTATAACATTCTTTACATAACACAGTTAAACCACCGGTTCCACGATCACCCTTTAGGACATATTTTATTTCATTCATTTTTTTGATTTTCAAATAAATATGGTTATCTTTATGAAAAAAAACAATGAAAGTACTTTTTTTAGATTTTGACGGAGTAATTTGTTTAGCATCAGAATGGGGATCGAGATATAATAAAAAAGGGCACCATTCAAATCATGAAAATGTTCATATGAGGTTTGACAATTTTAATAAAAAAGGATTGGTGGTTTTGAATTCAATAATTGATGAAACAGATTGTGAGATTGTTATTTCATCAGATTGGAAGAACTGGGCGGATATTCACGACTTTGGACAATTGTTTGATTTTTGGGAGATAAAGAAAAAACCAATAGGTGTTACTGAAAGATATAATTCTGATATGGATACCACCGATGTATCAAAAATAGATCCTAATGAAATGTTAGAATATGAAAGGTGTTGTGAGATACGTTTTTGGTTAAAACAAAATCCACAAGTTAGTCATTGGGTTGCCGTAGATGATTTAGATTTAGGAACCAAACGTAAGTGGTATGAAGAAGGATATGAAAATGATTGGGGGTTAACAAACTTTGTTCACACACCAAAAGATAATGAAGGTATTAAACAATGCGGAGTAAAAACCAAGATTATAAAACTATTAAATAGACCACTTCCGAGATTTTCAACCATTGATTAACAATAGTTACTTAAAAAGTATTTATTAGTTATGAGTGAAATACGATCAAGAAGGATTATACTGAAACCTTTAATCGTTATACCGCACTAACACTAAGAATAACGCTAGAACCTAAAATAAGTAGTGATGGTTGGGATTTGGCGGAATATATGGGAGAGTTTAATAGTAGTTCATTTGGTATTAGTAATAGGAAAGGATTATTTTCTGAATTACTGAATTTTCTTGAGGACGGGACAATCACGGTGATTGATGACATTGAATTAAACTATTAAGTTAGATATTTATGACATATGAGCAAATTTATAATTTCCGAAAGTGAAAGAATACAAATTCTATCAATGTATATGATAGAACAGACAAACATTTCTCAATTCACTAGCGGATATACACAATCTACACAAGGAAGTACCGATATATCAAAATTAACTTCGGGTTATGGTCAAAAAACTAAAGGAACGGATAT
>SXGQ01763209.1_pt1 | contig 11394 bp, 9 predicted proteins | sample 3178371 | NCBI WGS metagenome assembly SXGQ01 (sample SAMN11356859, study PRJNA531348) | freshwater metagenome | isolation source: freshwater sample F1-20 | place: China: Fuxian Lake, Yuxi | collected 2017-12-25 | reverse complement strand
CGGCAGCTGCACCATCCCCCGTCGAACTGGCAACACCGGTGCCAACGACGTTGGTGATGGTTTGGGCGGCGACGGGACCAGCACCCACCAACAGCATAGTGACAAGGCCGCCGAGGCGGGCGAGGAAATGTTTCATGCGCTTGGTTCGACCTGCTTGTGGGCACCAAGGACCGAGTTGCCGGGCAGGTCTTTTCGCTGGCTGATGCAGAGGAAAGCAGAGCAAAAAAAAGCTCCCCGGTCAAAGCGATTCCCGGCCAAAGCGGGCGTCGCAACGCTTACGGCACGGGTCGGCTGAGTAGGCGATAAAACCGGCCGGGGCCGGTGAAATCGTTGGTGCGGACAAGGGATGATTCGAGCGCCTGAACCAAGCCGCCGGGGTCGTTGGTGAAAGGCGAGCGCAGATCGTCGGTGGACTGCCATTGGTAGAAGAAGCCACGCAAGGTGTCGCCGCGCAGCTCCCACTGCGCTGTGCTCAAAGGGCGGAAGGTCAGCGCCGCTGGCACGTTGGTCACCGAGCCATCGAAGTATTTGCGCACCAGTGCCCAGACCGTCTGGCCGCAGGCCGCACCAACTCGTCGACCGGCGAAATCATCCACCGGCGGATGGATACCGCCCCATATGCGGGACAGGCCGGCTTCGTCCGCGGCGTCATAATACGTGGCCCACTGCAATTGAAGCGTCTGGCTGGGCCCGCGTTCAAAAGCCAGCGACGTGTCAGCGGGCACCGTGTGAGTGCCGATGCCGCCGGGAAAGAACGGCGAACCGGTAATCGCCGTGAGCAACTCCGCGGCGGAGCGACTAAAGGTGCTGTGGCCCGAGACGTAGCCCGGGAAGGGCGGGGTGACGAAATTGGTCCGCTAATAGGGCACCCAGGCGTCGGCGTGAATCCACCGGACACCTTGGTAAGTGGCGGGGTCGTCGGGCTGGCCGGGCCATGCGTAAATGGCGATCTTGCCGGCGGTCAGGTTCGAGTGCCGCCCGGAGGCGATCGTGGCGGCCGTGACGAGCTCGATCAGGTTCGTGACGAGCGGCAAGCCATTGGTGTGGTAGGCGGCCGCGCCCGGATCGCTTGATTGACCTTGCAGCCCCATGAATCGGATGACGCTCATCGGTCGCCAGCCGTCATAGAAACGCTTCATGGACCAGGCCGCGCATGCGGCATCATGCAGGGCGGCGTTGAGCGCAAAATAGGTTTTCACATCCCACTCCAACTCATCTACGACCGGTCCGGTGCCGGCAATGCGGCGCACCAGACTTGGATGGTCCGCAACGTAGTTGGCGAGCGCGTTCCAGTGTCCGGGGGGCGTCTCGGAACTGGGTCCATCGGCCCAGAATTCGGCCAGGACACGAGCGAAGTCCCCGCGCTTCACGACATTCGGCGCATACGGCAGTCCGGTCGCCGGGTTGATGGGGCGGCCCGTCCCGTCATTTCTGCCGAGGCTGTTGTTGCCAAAGGCCCCCGGAGAAATGTCCATGAGGACTCCGTCGTCGGGTGTCAGTTCGCTGGCGCGGCGAATGACGTCCACCACATTGGTGCGGAATTCAGCGTCACCCACCTCGTTAAGAAAAGGCGGCGGCCCGAGGTCGATCCAGGGTCTGGTGGCATCCGTCCGGGTCAGCGAAAAGGGCCGCACGCGAAGCCACTGGGCGCCGAGGTAATTCTGGATGGGTCCCTGAGGGAAGCCATTCTGGTCAGCCGCGTTGATGACCTGCAGCCGCTGCCAGCGGTTGACGTTGACCACGGTGTTGCCAAACCCGTCGTCGAGGCCAGGCCGGCCGGTGGCCAATGGTGGATTGATGTAAGCGTAGCCGCCTTGGTTCGCAGGGAAGTCGGGATAGGGAACCAATTGTGTGCCGTTAGTCTGCCGCGCGCCGTCATTGATGAACCAGGCGGAGACGGCATCGAAGATCGTGTTGCCCACACCTGCCGGGGTCGAGGTGTCGCGAGAGACGTTGCCGGTGCTGTAACCCAGCGCGATCAACTCTGCGTCGTCCGCTGCGAGAGTGGCGGTGGCGGTCTTCGAGTAGAAGTGGCGTTCCCGCAGGATGCGATAAGCGGCGTAGCTGATCGCCTCACGGCGCGCGGCCGCGATGTCCGTGGCGGTGTGCTTGCCGCGATACACATAGCCCACCGCGCCGTTCGTATCGTAGGCCGCCCACGCGTCATACATGCAGACGGAGAGGCTGAAGAGGTTGCGCGCTTGCGCTGGCGGGTGCGGCGTGTCCACGCGGATGGAGGCAAGCGCGCGCTCGTTCCACACGCGGGCGACGCTGGCGCTTGCGCCGGAGGCGAGCGGGATGATGCCGGCCAGCAGGCACGCAGGCAGCACGAGGTTCATCACAATTACTTTATCACTCCAACCGGCTAAACTAAAGAGGATACCCAATTAATTTTCTCAACAAGTGAAGGCCAGCTTTACCTAACAACCTAAAGATTCATCGTTATTTCTTAAGAAATACGCGTTTTTTGGGTTGACCCTGTTCGCGGATGGTCCACGTTGTGATCACTTACACCACAGACCACCTGCCTCTGCTCTTGCGTGGCGGGTTACCACCAAGAAAGGTAATCAAATGAAAATCCCATCCCCTAAGATCCTGAGTGCCGGCCCGTGCTGTTCTTGCCCCGCTGCGTCCGCAGCGGATGCTCCACGCAGGAGCCGTCGCTGGCAGTTGGGCGCCTCGCTTGTAGAAGTGCTCGTGGTCACCGGCCTAACCGCCACACTGGGCAGCGTCACCTTGGCCGGAATCTCCAAGGCGAAGCAAAGCTCCAAAGAAACGGTGGCCAAGAAGGAGATTCGCGGACTGGTGGATGCCATTGAGTCCTATCGGGAAACCTACGGTCGGCTGCCGGCCTCCAGGCAGGCAAACACGCCCACGTTCTGCGGTGGCTCTCCGCTGCCGCCGCGCGACTATACCTTCGGCACGGTCGCGCTTGATGGCCGCGGCACACTCAAGGGACCGAACGGCAGTCCACTGCCACTTGTCACCAGCCAGACCACGGCGTTGTTTCCGCTCGACTACCAGGCGAATAACTCCGAGGTCATCTCCATCCTCATGGACATTGAGAACTACCGCACGGCGGGAAGCCCGCCTACCGTCAACTTCGGTCACCGATACAATTCCCGGGGTATTCGTTTTTTGGACGCGAAAGAATCCTCCGGTGTGACCTCGCCGGGCATCGGAGACGATCTGGTGTATCGTGATCCGTGGGGTGTTCCCTACATCGTGACGCTGGATCTGGATTACAACCAGCAGGGCTGGGACAGTTTCTACGCCTTCGCTCACGTCTCGGAAAAGCCGGCCCCGGATGAAGACTCCAACAACGGTCTCGTCGGTCTCAAGCGTCCCAACGACGCCCCCTACTCCGCGCCCGCCACCGCCCATCCCAGTGACCGCCACAATTTCGTGGCAAAAAGGGAATCGGTAATGGTCTGGTCGTTCGGTCCGGACGGTGCGGCGGACTTCAATCGGAGCAACTTGCCGACCGGCAAGGCCAACGCGGGCAAGAACAAGGACAACCTGCTTAGTTGGTAACCAAACCGGCCAGCTTGCCCTCGCTCGCGGCAGTTCCCTGCATTCGGCGTGAATTCCACACCGCTGGTTGACTCCAATTCCCATATGGCATCTTACTCCGCGCTTCCTCGTCGTCGTTTCGTATCTGCCTTGGCCACCACCGCCGCAGCGCTCGCTGCGCCGCGCGTGCTGACCGCACAAAAGTCCGCTTCCAAGCATCCGGTCATCGGCGTCGATGGCCACCGCTACGAAGTCCTCCACAATTGGGCGCAACTCCCCGACAAATTCACCTGGCAGACCACGCATAACGTCGCCGTGGACCGGGACCAGAATCTTTACGTCATCCACGAGGGCCGCGAGAACTTGAAGGACCACCCGTCCATCTTTGTCTTCGACCGCGAAGGCAAGTTCATCCGCGCCTTTGGCCAGCAGTTCCAAGGGGGTGGCCACGGCATCGAAATTCGTGCCGAGGGCAACGAACAGTTCATCTGGGTAGCCGCCTACCAGCAGGTAAAAAGCTTCGCCAAACTCACCCTCAAGGGCGAAACCGTATGGCAGAAATTCGCGCCGATGGAATCCAAGCTCTACCCCGAGAGCGAGGATACCAAGCCTACCAAGCGCTGGGGTCGCGACGCCTTCTTGCCCACCAATTTCGCCTTCCTGCCCGACGGCGGCTTTTACCTCGCGGATGGCTACGGCACCTACCGCATCCACCGCTACGACAAGGCTGGTAAGTGGGTCTCCATGTTCGGTGCCGTGGGCAAAGAAAATGGCCAGTTCAACACCTCGCACGGCATCTGGCTGGATGACCGCCCCGGCCGCGCGCCCTCTGTCGTCGTCTGCGACCGTGCGAACAAGCGGCTCCAGTGGTTCACCGTCGACGGCAAGCACCTGAAGACCCTCGACGGTTTCATCCTCCCCGCGAACATTGACTCGCACAAAGACGTGCTCCTCGTGCCTGACCTCAGTGCCCGCATCACACTCCTGGACAAGGATGACAAAGTCATTACCCACCTCGGTGAAGATCCCGAGTGGCGTGCCGCCGTGCTGAGGGACGGCATGAAGCTCCGCAGTGAGGAAAAAGGCGAAGGCTGGGTTTCTGGCAAATTCCTGCACCCGCACGACGCCTGCTTCGACGCCGCGGGCAACATCTTCGTCGCCGAGTGGGTCAACACTGGCCGCATCACCAAGCTGCGAAAGGTGGGATGAAAGCTCACCGGCCGCACAAGCCTTCTTGGCGATCGCGCGGTGCACCTTTCAGACTGAGCCAAGGCGTGGCCCGAGCCCGGTAACCGCGTCAATGGCCAGCGGCCTTGGGGTAGTCCACGCCAGCTAGGCTCTTTTCCACCGACGCCTTCCACGCCACGAGCGCAGCGGTCATCTTCGCCACGCGCTCGGGCTGCTGCGCAGCAAGGTCAGTGGCTTCCTTGGGGTCTTTCGACACATCATAGAGCAGCACCGGCTTCACCTCGCCGGTAGCCGCGCCCTTCTTGCCCCGATTGCCACTGGCGTCGGTATGCAGCTTGTAAGGCCAGTCCAACAACGCCGCGTGTGAGCCAGGCTGGTTGATGCGGGCGACGAAGGGAATGGCCTTGCCGCGCGCGTCCATCTGTCGGTCGAACAACGGCAGCAGATTGACGCCGTCGAGCGGCTGAATCTGCTGCGGCGCGGCCGCGCCGGTGACCGCGAGGACGGTCGGGTAAATGTCCAGCGTCGAGCAAGGCACGTCGCTGGCGAAGGGTTTCGCAATGCGCGCCGGCCACTCGACGAGGCCGGGCACACGAAGGCCGCCTTCCCAAAGCGTGCCCTTGCTGCCGCGCAGGTCGCCGGTGGATTTCGGTCCCGCCGCGCCGCCGTTGTCGCTGCAATACCAGACCAGCGTGTTGTCCGTGACCTTCAGTTCGCGCAGCGCGGCGCGCAGCTTGCCGACGTTGCGGTCAATGCCCGCGATCTCGCCGTAGTAGTTCTGATCCTTCTCCGGGAGCTTGGCGTAAGGAGCCTTGTCCGCCGGCAACGCCTCGTGCGGCGTGTGCGGGTTGCCAAACCAGACGACGGTGAAGAACGGCTTCCCCACGCCCGCCTGCTTGCGGATGAACCTCAGCGCCTCGTCGGTGGCGATGTCCGAGCCGTCGCCGTGAAACTTTTCTGCCACGCCGTTGCGGCCCAGCACGGGGTCGAGGTCGAAGAAGTTGTCGGCGGAAACCCACTCGTCGAAGCCCAGCTTGCCGGGCGAGAGCGGGTCGTTCGCGAGAATGGCGCGGCCCGGCGACGTCTTCGTGTCGCGGTCGCCGTTCTTGCCGTTGAGATGCCACTTGCCGAAGTGGCCGGTGGCGTAGCCCGCGCCTTGCAGCACCTTCGCCACGGTGAGCTCCTGCGCGCGGATGGGCGAGCCGGGGCCGAAAGTGCCCATGCGATGTGGATGCCTCCCAGTCATTACGCTGGCGCGCGTGGGCGAGCAGTTGAAGTGCGCGGTGTAGAAGCGGTTGAGGCGCAGGCCGGCGGCAGCCATCGCATCGAGGTGTGGCGTCTTGAGTTCGGGATGGCCGTTATAACTGGTGTCGCCCCACCCTTGATCATCCGCCATGACGAGGACGATGTTCGGGCGCGCGGGCGCGGCGGTGGCGAAGCGAACACCGACGAAACACAGCGATACGAGGAGCAACGGGCGGAGGTGGCGAAAGAGAGGCATGGCAACAAAGACGCGCGGAACCCATGTGTCGGTTACTGTTGGGTCAGGCCTTTCGCTGCCGCCAGACCTCGACTATGTGGTAGGGCCCCGGCTCGCCACGCATTGGCTGGCCGGGGATTTCCAACGTGCGTGCAAGGGTGAAGGCTTCTTCAGCGGTGTCTAGCAGGCAGCAGCGGTTCACAGGAATATCCTCAGCGAGATGGTTGCAAGAGAGTGGCGAGCACTCGAATGAATTGCCGCAAGACCGCGTGACCAAGTCGAAGCCGAGCCGCTCGAAGCTCGTGTCCATCGGTAGCGGTGCAAACGCGAAATCCGCACTTCCGGCGACGGGGGGCAACGGATATGGCTCTACGACTCCTTTGCGGAAGCGGACAGGAAACATCTGATAAGCAAAAAGCTCGCACTCATTCTGGGCAGATTCCGGGACGACGCCCCATGCCAGTTCCGGCGTGTCATAGACCCACTCGGAATTGTGCCGCCACTCGTTAATCCAGTCCCAGTCGCCGCCGGAGATGCAGCCGCTCGCGCTGCAAATCTCCTCGACCAGAGACGCTTTGAGCCAGTCGGGCCGTTTGATCGTCAGCTTGGCAAAGTAACCAATGAGTTTTGGCTCCGGGATGTCCGCCTTGGCTTTCACTTGTTCTTCCCACCCGACGTGACGAACTCCTCGCGGCTCAGGAAGCCGTCCTTATCCGCGTCGAACTGAGTGAAGCGGGCGGGGGCTTTGTCGGGGTCGGGCTGGCTGGTGAGGAATTCTTCGCGGGAGAGCTTGCCGTCCTTGTTCTTGTCGCGCGTGTCGAACATGGCGCTGCGGTCTTGTTTGCCTTTGGCGGGCGCGGGTTTGGCGTCGGCGGATTTGGCAGCTCCGGCGGCGCTGATTTGTGGTTTGGCTTCGGGGTGCTTCGCGAGCAACGCGCGCAGCTTGGCGACGACTTCGGGCTGCGTGGCGGCGAGGTTCTTGGTTTCGAGCGGGTCTTGTTCGTAGTCGTAAAGCTCCAGCTCGGCGGTGTCGGCGGGCGCGCCGGGTTTCTTCCACTCGACGAGCCGGTGGCGGTCGGTGCGAATGGCGCGTCCGAGCACGGGGCCTTGGTCCGGCGCGCTGCGCGGATAGACGTGGATGGCGTGGTCGCGGTGCGGCGCGGCGGGGTCGCGCAAGGTGGCGGCGAAGCTGCGGCCATCAACGCCGGTGGGCGCGGGCAGACCAGCGAGTTCGGCGAGCGTGGGGTAAATGTCCACGGTCTCGATGAGCGAGGCGGACTTCGCTCCGGCCTTCACGCCCGGACCAGCGACAAGGACCGGGATGCGCGCGGCTTGCTCGTAGTTAGTGTGCTTGCACCAGATCCCGTGGTCACCGAGGTGCCAGCCGTGGTCGCCCCACAGGACCACAATGGTGTTCTGCGCGAGGCCGAGCTTGTCCAACTCCGCGAGCACGCGGCCGGCTTGCGCGTCCATGTAGCTCGTTGCCGCGTAGTAGCCGTGGATGAGCGTGCGCTGGAGGTCGTCGGGCAGCCGGCCGCTGGCAGGCATGTCCTTGTAGTTGCGCAGCTCGCCGCCGGACTGCGGCGCGTAGCTGGGCGCGCCGACGGGCGGCGTCTGCGGCTGCGCGAGCTGGAAGGCGCTGCGGTCATACAGGTCCCAATACTTCTTTGGGGCAACGAAGGGCAGGTGCGGCTTGAGAAATCCGACGGCCAGAAAAAACGATTCGTCGGGCTTCGCCTTCGCGGCGCGCAACCGTTCGATGGCCTCGTCGGCAATCATCCCGTCGCCATACTTGTTGTCCGGCACGTCGGCGGACTCGAAGGCCGCGCCCTTGGGGCCGGTCTTGCTGTCGCGCGCGCCTTCTGTGCTGGCCGGAAGCGCGTAGCCGCCGCCTTTGGGCTTCCACGACGGCACGCTCCACGAACCGGCGTCATCAATGTTCCCGTGGCCGACGTGGAAGATCTTTCCGAGACCCTCGGTGCGGTAGCCGTGGCCCTTGAAGTATTGCCCGACCGTCACCGCGTCCGGCGTGGCTTTGCGGAAGTGCGTGGGCAAGTCGTAGATGCCGAGCGTCTGCGGGCGCAGGCTGGTCATCAGCGCGTTGCGCGACGGCGAGCAGACAGCCTGATTGCAGAACGCGCGGTCAAAGCGCACGCCGCGCGCGGCGAGACGGTCGAGGTGCGGCGACTTGGCGAGTGCGTCGCCGTAGCAGCCGAGCGCGGGCTTGAGGTCATCCACGCAGATGAGCAGGACGTTGGGTTTCGCGGCGGCGAAGACGTTCAGCGCGGAGACGCAGAGAGCGCAGAGAAAGGCAAAGAGACGGACAGCCAGCTGTTTCATTGTCCCAGAGCTTAACCACGGATAGACACAGATGGACACGGATTTTGTGGTCTGTTGAACACAACACACGGCCGCAGCTTCCGCACGCTCTCATTAACACCGGGCTTCAGCCCGGTGTTCCCGGCTTCGCGGAGGCCGAGCCGTTTCAAGGGCTTGGCCGCAGGACCGGGGAAACCGGTTGAAACCGTTTTCCCTATTGCGCGAACTGCTCACCCGGCTGAAGCCAGGTGCCAATAAGAGGCTGTGGGCGGACAAGCTAAGCGTCACGGACGCTCTCCTCTCTGCGCTCGTCACGTCTCTGCGGTGATGGCTTGGCACCGCCCGCGCGTCGGAGCTTGCCTGAATGAAGCCCTCCGCCAAATCCTCTCCCATGCTCAAACACCGCGCTACCTTCGCCCTCCGCGCCCTCGCGCTCGCCTCGGTCCTCGCCGCCTTCGCCGCCTCCGCGCAGAAAGCGCCTTACGATGTCTTCCCGCCCGCCGAGGCGCCCTACTACCGCGTGCGCTACGAAGCGCCAGCGGAGCCGAAAGCGGGCGAGCTGATTTTCCCGGTCAACTACACCATCTGGATTCCGCCCGGCGTGAAGACGCTGCGCGGCGTCATCGTGCATCAGCACGGCTGCGGCGAAGGCTCATGCAAGTCCGGCCTCACCGGCGCGTTCGACCTGCACTGGCAGGCGCTCGCGAAGCGGCACGACTGCGCGCTGCTCTCGCCCTCGTATGAGCAGCCGGACAAGGCCGATTGCCAAATGTGGTGCGACCCGCGCAACGGCTCCGGTGCCGCTTTCCAGAAGGGCCTTGCCGACCTTGGTGCGAAGTCTGGACATCCGGAACTCGCGCGTGTGCCGTGGGCACTGTGGGGACACAGTGGCGGCGGACACTGGGCGGGCGGCATGACGTTGCTGCATCCGCAGCGTGTCGCCGCCGCGTGGCTGCGCTCCGGCGTGCCTCTGCTCAAAGAAGATTCCAAACGCGCCGGCATCAAGGCCCACACCGTGCCCAACGCCGCGCTGCTCGTGCCCATCATGTGCAATCCCGGCACCAAGGAAGGTGTGACCGACAAGACCAACCGGTTCGCCGGCGTGTGGCCCGCGAACGAAGCCTTCTTCACCGAACTGCGCGGCAAGGGCGGCCTCGTCGGCGTGGCCGTGGACCCGCTCACTGCCCATGAGTGCGGCAATCAACGCTACATGGCCATCGCGTGGCTCGACGCGTGCCTCGCCGTGCGCTTGCCAAAAACGGCGGGCGGGCCGCTCAGCATGATGCCCTCCGACAAAGCCTGGATTGCCCCATTGCTCGCGCAGGAAGCCGTGCCCGCCGCGAAGTTCCCCGGCGACCCGAACAAGGCCGTTTGGCTCCCGAACGAAGCCGTCGCCAAAGCCTGGATGGCCTATGTGAAAGACACCGCGATGCCCGACACCACGCCGCCGCCCGCGCCCACGAACTTGCGCGTGACCGGCAACCAGCTCACGTGGCAGGCCGAAGCGGATTTGGAGAGCGGCCTCGCGGGCTTTGTCATCGAGCGCGACGGCAAGGAAATCGCGAAGCTGCCCGAGCAGCCGAAGAACCCGTTCGGCCGCCCGATTTTCCAAGGCCTGCAATACAGCGACACGCCTGCCCTACCGCTCGTGCCAATGAGCTTCACGGACAAGACCGCCGAGCCTGGCAAGACGCACACCTACCGCGTCATCGCGGTGAACACGGTGGGATTAAGGTCGAAGTAGGGGTGCAGGCCGTCCGAAATCCAGACTGACAGCACCGCGTCGCCGGGCTACTTTTCGACTATGAGCTTCACCGATGTTCTCCAGGAACTTCCGGCCTTCACTTTGTCCGAACGACAATTGCTGGTGCGCCGCGCTTTAGAGTTGGATGACGCCGGTTTGTCCGTTGCCGACGAAGCGTTAGTGGAGCAGCGGTTGGCCGAACATCGGCAAAACCCCGCGTCCGCCGTGCCGCTGGACGAGATGAAATCCCGCCTGCGTGCGCGCTTCGGCGGATGAACTGGCGGGTCGTCATCCGCCCGGAAGTCGAGCAGGACGTGGCCGAGGCCGCCGACTGGTATGAGGCGCGCCAACCCGGGTTGGGCGCGGAATTTGTGGAGGAGGTCATTCGCGTGTGGGACGCGCTCGAAGACAATCCACTGCTCAACTGCCGTCGCCATCCCACCAAGGACATTCGCTGGCGCTACCCGGACCGCTTCCCGTATCGCGTCGTTTACGGAGTGCTCGAAACGGATCGAACGGTCGTCGTGGCTGCCGTGCTCCACGCCGCGCGTCACGACCGGCATTGGCAACGCCGGTTTTGACCACACCTACCGCTTCGGCGAACCACCCGGCGGCACCGCCTCCGGATGCCTTGCAAGGATGGCGCGGAGTTGGGCGACGACGGTGGGCTGCGATGCGGCGAGATTTTTTGTCTCCAACGGGTCGGCTTCGTAATCGTAAAGCTCGAACTCCGCGGTGTCCGCCGGCGCGCCGGATTTCTTCCACTCGATGAGCCGGTGGCGCGCGGTGCGAATCGCGCGGCCCATGCGCTCGCCGCGCGGGTAGCAGTGCGTCGCGTGGTCGCGCACGCGCGCGGACGGGTCGCGCAGCACGGGCACGAGGCTCACGCCGTCCATCGGCTGCGGGCCGGCTGGCGCGGGCAGGCCGGCGAGTTCGGCGAGCGTGGGAAAAATGTCCACGGTCTCGGCGGGTTGCTTCGTGGCCGTGCCGGCCTTCGCCACGCCGGGCGCGATGATGAACAGCGGAATGCGGTTGGCCTGCTCGTAGTTCGTGTGCTTGGTCCAGTAACCGTGGTCGCCGAGATGCCAGCCGTGGTCGCCCCACAGGACGATGAGCGTGTTCTGCGCGAGGCCGAGGCGGTCGAGCTCGT
>SXGQ01610063.1_pt1 | contig 11397 bp, 8 predicted proteins | sample 3178371 | NCBI WGS metagenome assembly SXGQ01 (sample SAMN11356859, study PRJNA531348) | freshwater metagenome | isolation source: freshwater sample F1-20 | place: China: Fuxian Lake, Yuxi | collected 2017-12-25 | reverse complement strand
CAGGGTGCCACGGTTATCCGCGAGAGAAATTTGATTAGGAGTGTCCAGTTTGCGCTGGAATCAGTGTCCAGTTTGCCCCGGAATCAGTGTCCAGTTTGCGCTGGAATCAGTGTCCACTTTGCGCCGGAATCAGTGTCCACTGTGCGCCGGAATCAGTGTCCACTTTGCGCCGGAATCGCTGTCCAGTTTGGGCTGGAATACGCATGCTGGGCGACTATGTGGCTGCACTGGGTGTGGAATTGCGACTTCCCTGCCAGGCGGGTTTGAACCCACCCCTGTGGGAAGCGGGGCATGTTGCGTGGTTTCAGTCGTGGTGGGTGGGGCGCAACCGGCAGCGGATTGTAGGTGTTCATGCAGACCCGGATCATGAGCGTATGGCGCCTTTGCTGCCCCATGAGGATGCGTGGTTCAACTCCAGTGAGATGGCGCATGCAGACCGTTGGGCGTTGAAGCTGCCTGATGTGGCACAACTGAAAGCGTATCTGCAGCAGACACTGGAGCAGACGCTGCAGTGTCTCAGAGAGGATGAGATCGCCCGCGGATCAGACACCGCAAACCTCACGCCGAGTGTTTCCGCAACGATTGCGCTGGAGGGTGGCCTTGCTACTGCCCATGCAGATTTTCTGTATTTCTATCGCCTTGTTTTGTTTCACGAACAGATGCATAACGAAGCGTGGGTTTACATGGCGCAGGCGTGTGACGTTCCGCTGGGTGTGGCCGCAAGTGGTGGGTGGTATGACTGTGCGCTGCCCACGCACGCTGATGGCGGATTGCTGGCAAAGTCTGAACAATTGCGATGGTCAGACGGCACATGGACACTGGGTTCTGATGCCGGCATCGGTTTTGCATTCGACAATGAGTTGAACGCGCATGAGGTGCTGATTGCGGCCGGTGAAATGGATGCGCATGCAGTGACATGGCATCAGTATCTCGCGTTTGTACACGCTACCGGCCATGCATTGCCATCGGTGGTGTCGCAGCGAGGCGGGCGGTGGTACCGTCGAATCAATGCGCAGTGGACGCCGCTGAACCTGCGCGATTCCGCTTGCCATCTGTCGTGGTATGACGCGCAGGCGTATTGCGAGTGGGCGGGTCGTCGGCTGCCTACAGAGGCTGAGTGGGAAATGGCCGCGATGACGCTAGCCGGTTTTAACTGGAGTGGAACTTGGGAATGGACGGCAAGCGACTTCCTGCCGTTTGAAGGGTTTACTGCACACCCGTATCGCGATTATTCCGAGCCGTGGTTTGGTACACGCAAGGTATTGAAGGGTGGCAGCGCTGCGACGGCAGCAGAAATGGTGCATCCGAAGTATCGAAATTACTTCACGCCGGAACGGTGCGACATTCAGGCGGGGTTTCGTACCTGTGCTGCAACGATGATAGTTAAAACTGCCTGATCATGTTTTCGGCGTCTGTCCAAGGTAAGCGCCGCTTGGCTACTTTCATTTTTTCAAGGGCGCAGCGGCATTCATCTTTGCTGACAAGTTCGTATTGTAAGAAATGTTGCATCAGCCCGATACTTCCCATGACTTGAACTTTCTCGCGTTGGGCAACGATGCGCAAAGCTGCATCACCTGTCAATAGCGTTGCTTGTTCTTGCTTGGCCAAGGCCAGCGCGATGTAGTCGTTATGAGAGGGGCGTGCGCCCTGTTTTGAACTCAGTTTGTTGTTGTGCCGGGCGGTCAGATCGAAAGCGTAGGCGATGAATTCGCCGGTAAGTTCCATGATGTGAAGTCCGAGTGCCTCAAGATTTGGGCTGGCCGGCTGGATCTCTTCATGGTAAAGAATATCGGGTATCCCGATGTCCATGGGCAGCTTGAACAAGACTGGCAAAAGTTCTGCAGATTCCATGTCGATCAGGATGTTGGCATCACTGATGAGCAGGGTCATCCGCCCACTCCATCAGACGTTGTTTGTGAAACTTCAAAAGCGGGACACCCAGGAGTTCGGCAGCTTTGGCATCTGATATCAATTGTTCTGCCAACGCCCGATAAACCAATTGTTCAAACAGTTGCGGCACTTCGGTTTGTACAGCCTTGCCAGGTTCAGCTTCCTTCCATCCGCGGGCTTTGTATTCCTTGATCATGCGGACATAGGTCGCCTCTGTAATGATTTCACAATGCCGGGCGCGCATCAGCCAACCCAGCATGGACAGGCCAAACTCGTGTTTAAGGCAATACAACTCGCGCCATTCAAGCGCATGTCGAGTTCGGCCCAGCATTTGAAATACCACTGGCTTTGGTACGAGAAAGGCAGCAGCGAAACGGTCGCAGGATTTTTCGTGATCGATCGCAGTTGCCAGTTTTCCTTCCAGTATGAGGTGACCCAGTTCATGGGCCAACGTAGACCGCTGTCTGTCGCCAGGCCACCGCGACGAAACAGCCAGTATGGGATACGGATGGCTACCGTCGCGGACTGCCAAAGCGCTAAGCCCCGAGAAACCGGCGTGATCTATGTTTACGCGAACCACTATCAGGCCTCTGGATTCAAGGGTGTCTGTAAGATCCCTGATCGGGGCTGTTCCCAGATTCCATTTCTTGCGCAACGTCAGTGCCAGCGCTTCCGTCTCGTCGTAATGTGTGATGGGTTGAATGGGTCCCGACGGCCGCTTGAATGCGGGCAGGGGTGGAGTCGGAAAAGCCGAGATGAGTTCCATATGCTTTTCGACTTGGTCGCGAACCCTCATGACTGCAGCATCTTGCAAGGTTTTGCTGAAGCCGGCGTGCTTGCGGAATTCGATGTTTCGCAATTGAACCGATTCAGCCCTGAAGAAATACTCAGTGCGGACATTGCAAGCACGCGCAATGCCCAACAGGTGCGCTGAAGAAGGAACAAGCGTACCTTTTTCAAAGCGTTGTACGGCTGCATGGGAAAGCCCTAAGGCTGCGCCCATTTCCTCGAGCGTGAGGCCGGCCGCCACTCGGGCCGAACGAATACGTTCTTTGAACATGATTCATGCACTCAGTTGTCGAACAGGTTTAAATTATAGTATTTTTTCTTCTCTTTTTAAACAAAAAGGCGCGTGTACTTGCTTGTGCTCACAGCCCGTTTCCTGTGAGTGCTTCTGCCGTGGCAATCCGTGCTGAGTCTCAAATGCTTGCCAGAAACACCGCAAACCGTCCGTCTGCATCGGTGTAATGGTGCGCGCCCGCAAACCCGGCTGCCCGCAGCAGGGTGGTAAACCGTTCCACCGTCCATTTGTAGGAGTTTTCTGTATGAATGCTCTCGCCATGCAAGAAGCGCCGTCGCACCCTCTTGCCCTCGTCTGATTGCCATGACACGGTTACGGTATTGAGCGCCTCCAGATGCATTTCGATGCGGTCTGCCTGCGTGTTGTAAAACGCGACATGTTTCCAGTCGGTGATGTTGAAATCACTGCCCAGACGGGTGTTCAGGTGCAGCAGCATGTTGCGGTTGAAGGCTGCGGTCACCCCAAGGGAGTCGTCATAAGCGGCCTCCAGTGCGGCTACATCTTTGACCAGATCTACGCCGATCAGCAGTTGGCTGTCTGGGTGGTTTGAACAAATCGCGCGGATGCGCTGCAAAAAGCGCAGTGCCTGTTCGGGCGTGAAGTTGCCGATACTGGAGCCCGGATAAAACACCAGACAGGGTGCCTGCCTGTTCATCTGCAGTTCCTCGGGCAGGTCCATCTTTTCAGAAAAGTCCATGCCCACCCCCGACATGCGCAGATGCGGAAACTGCCTCTGCAGGCATCCCAGCGACCCTTTCAGAAAATCCACCGAAATGTCCACCGCTACATAGTGCGCAGGTTGCAGGGCACCGAACAGTCGGGCTGCTTTTTCGCAGTTACCGGCCCCGAGGTCTATCAGGGTTGCGGCTGCAGGGATGTGGCGGGCCATGTCGCCCAGATGCGCCTGCATGATGGCCGCTTCGGTGCGGGTGGGGTAGTACTCGGGCAGGCAGGTGATGGCTTCAAAGAGTTTGGAGCCCAACGCGTCGTAGAGATATTTGGGTGAGATACGGGCAGCAGGCTCCAGCAATCCGGTGCTCAATTCGGTGCGAACGTCTCTGTCATCGGTGATGCGGGTTTGAATGAAACTCGGGTTGCTGGTCATTGTGTGGATTTTTCGGCAATTGGGTTTGTGATGATTGCGGTTGTAATGCTTCCAGTTGTGATTGTACGCAGTGCGGAAGAATTCTGAATCCGTTTTCAGGGGTATGAAAGTATGACTTCGATGATGCAGGAATCCCAGCAACGCTCACAGAAAGCAGTCACCATGAAGCGTATCTCCTTCAGCCAAAGCCCCTGTTCAAGTCAAGAATCTGCTGTGTTGACACGCCGTGTGAGACTGTCTGTCGGTATTGTGCTGACTGCGGCTGCCGCGCTTGCGAACGCGCAAACCTCGTCCAACTGGGTTCAGAATCTGACAGCGCCCCTGGCTTCAGCGGTTTCTGCAGGGACCGCCGTGGTGCCTGACCGTTATATCGTGGTGCTCAAAAGCCATCTGACATTGGATCGACTGCAGGACCTGCCCATCAGCATGGCCGACATCGACCAGACATTTGCAGCCGTGTTCCCCGGTTTCAGCATCCGCCTGCCCGCACACATGGCGGAGTTGCTGGCTCAACATCCTTTGGTTGCCCGGGTTGAGGCTGACCAGATCATGCAGTTGCAGGGCACACAGACCAACCCGCCCTGGGGTTTGGACCGGATTGACCGCGCAGCGGCCGTGTATGACGCCCGTTACAACTACCGCAGTGCCGGCGCCGGAACGCACGTGTACGTGCTCGATTCGGGCTTGCGTCGCACGCATTCGGATTTTACCGGCCGGGTGGGGAATGGTTTTGATGCGGTGGGCAATGGCGGCCTTGGTGGTGGCAGCCTGATCGGCATTGGCCGTGGCAGCGGCGGAAGCCGCCGTGGCCTGTTCGGCCTCGGTGGTACGCAAAACGACACGACCCAACCGGCCCCCAACGATCCGATGGATGCATCCACAACCCCGGATGACTGCAACGGCCACGGCACGCACGTCGCTGGTACGGTAGCCGGTACTGTCTATGGTGTTGCCAAACAGGCAATCGTGCATGCCGTGCGCGTCGTCAACTGCCAAGGCGTGGGTACCAGCTCCAGTGCGATTGCCGGGCTGGAATGGGTGATCAAGAACCATGTGCGCCCAGCTGTGGTGAACATGAGCCTCGGTGGTGGATCTTCAGATGCGATGGACCAGGCGGTACGCAGTGCCACGCAAGCCGGCATCACGGTGGTGACGGCAGCTGGCAACGACAACACGGACGGCTGCGCTTCATCACCGGGCCGCGAACCCATGGCCATCAATGTGGGGGCGACCGAGCGCAATGATGCGCGAGCCAGTTATTCGAATTTTGGTTCTTGCGTCGACATGTTCGCACCGGGATCGGGCGTGCTGTCGGCGGGTATCCGCAGCGATAGTGATCAGACCACCAAGTCCGGCACGTCCATGGCCAGCCCGCATGTGGCCGGTGCGGTGGCCAAGCTGTTGTCCGAAGGCGTGGCACCTGCCGACATTCCGCGTGTGCTGCTGGGCCGCTCCACCAGCAATGTGGTGTCGGATGTGAAGGGCACAGCCAACCGGATGCTGTTTAGCGATTGAGTGCAGAACTTGCCTGGCGGATTGAGTCCAGAAGTTTTTTGGCTTCAACTCCGCCATGGCTTTGCGCAAACTCAAAAAGCGTCTGATTGTTGTAGGCGCCAATTGCCGCCCCTGAACTCCAGGGGTCGATGAGCTCTTTGCTGATCAAACCCTTCAGATAAACAATGTTTTCGTCTTTCAGCAGATCGATGAAAAGCTTTCGGGTCTGTTTGAACGCCTTGTCGTTTTCATAGGATGTACTTGAGTCCAGACTGTTGGCGCGACGCAATGGGCCATACCGAGCAGCGGGCTTACTCTGCTTCTCGACGTTTGTCGGGTCGTCACCATAGGCAAAGGCAGAAGGCTTGCGCAAGAAACCGCTGCTGACGGCTTCCTGTAATGACAGGTTCCCGCCGGTATCAGGATCAATACCGCTGGAGTAAACAAGAAGTCTGTCGTACAGGCAGCGCTGCTGGTCGATCGGCAGGGCATCCCAGCAGTCGGTGAGTTCACGCAACATTGCATTCCAGGCGGTCGCCATTCTTGCTTTTTCCAGAACAAGCTGAGAGCTTGAGGAAGTCTGGGCCGATTGCGCCACCTTCTCCAAGTTGGTCTCTACGACTTGCTTGAACCCATCCAGCACCGCGGAACAGATATCGGGATCATGAGATGAAAAGAAGTCCTGCAACCACTTCGCGCCATCCTTGATCTTGTGGATATTCAACTCAAGCGGCAGTAAGCCGCTGTTATTCATAAGCAACTTCAAACCGGTGAGTGATACCCAATCGACTTCCCAGTTGGAGCTTGGTATGCGGCTTAACTCGTCACGCAGACGCGCCCGCAAGGATTGTTTGATCAGATTTTGCCGCTCGGTCCCGTTGGGGTCGGTCTTTCCCGTTAGCCGGTGCATGAGACTGTCGAAGTCCGAGGGTTCCATGTCCACGGTTGTCACGAATCTCCAGATTGCCTGCGCCGGATCTTCGCTGACCGATGCAGCTTTTGCAACAGCATCCAGAATTGCAGCCGTTCCACGCTTTTTGTGGTGAGCGTGTTCGCGGTACAGGAGATCTTTAAGGTCGTTCGTTCTTAGTTCTTTCAAGATGTAATGACCTAATCGTGCAGGGTCCATCACAGCGGACACCAGCGCCTTGTAGTCCTCCTCGTTCAGTCGAGAAAGCCGTATGATGCGCAGAATCGTGGCTTCGGGATTCGGTTGGGACGATATGCCGTGGACTAAAGCGTCAATCATCAACGCTTTGGTCTCGGAGTCCATAAGCGTTCGAAGACTTTGCAGTAGCGCTGAATCGTCCAGGCTCAAAAGGTGGTGTCCAATACGCTTCCAGTCCATTGAGGAGGCGGAACCTTCAAGCGTTCTGGCTGTGATCGTCTGGAGAATCAAAGCGCTGTCAGCAAGCTTCAGACTGGAAGATCCCAACACCTGGACAAGCGATAGGGCTGGATTGGCGCTGGCAAGCACGCCGTGGGCCAGTGCATCAAGCAACACGTCTTTCTCTATCCTGATCGGAAACCCATCGACCGTTTCCAGGTTCAGAGAGTCATCCCCGCGCATCCTGCGTGCAGACAGATCATCAAGCCACGAGAGTATTTCAAGCCCCAGAATGCTTCTGTCCATCACTTTGGATATGATCAAGCCGCGGTCCTTGGCTGTCAGATATCTGCACCCCATGACACGTTGCACACTGTGATCACGTGCAGTCTGATCTTGAGTATGCTCAATCCCTTTGATCAATGCATCCAAAACGATCGCTTTTGTCTCGGCATTTCCCCCAAGTATTCGCAACGCATTGTGCAAGCTGTAATCGTGAAGCGAGAGTAGACATACACCGAATTCTGACCGGTCGAGCGGTTCGGGTGCGCTATCGGGCGCACGTCCCTCTTGCCAAAGACGACCTTTGGGGTCGAAAAACACATAGCCGTCGTTGACGTCAAACCTGATATCGCCTGCCGGAGTTGCGACACCGCTGAGACAATCTGCGGTTCGAGCGTTACGGACAAGTTGTTCAGACAAAGCGCCAAGATCATTTTGAAGGCGAAAATTTTCACCGTCGAGTTCGATGATCTGACTCTGTAGCACTTCGCCAAAAGCCGGGGTCAGTTCAGACGTTTGCGCATCTTTCAGTTTCTGGTTGAAGAGCACCCATGAGTCCTCAAGACGTAAGTCACGAGTCCATTGCTCGCCCCCCAGACACCTGACAAGTCTGTCCATGTAGTCTGTTGCAAGTACCCTCGCGATTGCAGACTCTGTCAGCGTTTCATCCAGCACCGCAATCAGCTCATTCTGATTCTGTTGTACAAACTCCGAGAGTACGTAGTTGTCTACGACCTCTTTATCCAACCCATACCTGTGCCCCAGTTCTTTGTAAACACCATTGATGAAATGTTGTTGATTGCCCAACATCAATGCACGCTGATCGGGGTCGCGCGAATCCCAGCAACCGTTCCAGAATTGCGTTGCAGCGGTGTTGACAAGCCGTTGCTTGGCAGACTGTGCACTGTTCTGGATGGTCGACTCTGTGCGGATCGTCATGAGGAAATCCGTCAGTCTGCTCTTCACGCCTTCGGCGCAGGCGCTCCATTCTTCTGACACATCAGAAAGAAGGCGTGTTAACCGATCCTGTTTGAGATTTTTTTTCGCAGGGTTCGTTTCTTGCCTGAGCTCATGTATCTTCTCGCCGATTTCTTTGAATGCGGCCACCGTCAACTTTAGAACTTCCAATTCCTGTTCTGCATTATTGATCAGGCATTGATGACCGGTTTCGCCGGTTGCGGGGGGCAGGCTGTGTGCCGAGACTCCGGTGCGTTGCAGAATGTTTCTCGGCCCCTGCAGGAGTCCTGGTTGTGAGGTCACGCCTTCAGCCTCTTGAGTGAGGTGTTGGACAGCCTTTAAAAATGCTTGTCCGTGTGCGCTGATCTCAAAGCTGGCGATTGGATTATGGGTCGAATCGAATGCATTCCAGTCGATATCCGGAAATTCAATCTTGGGGTGTTCTCTCAAACCGGGGGTCGCATGCCCGGTGGCAGTGGTTTGGCTGGTTGAAGCAGTCCTTGTGCTCAAGGCTGCATCATGGAAGTTCACGGGCGAGGGCATCGGCGGCTTTCTTGTGAAAAACCAACCTCAGGAGCTGGCGTACTGTCGAGGGTCGTGGTCTGCATGACGGAAATTTCTGCCGAAGACATACTTGAGTGCATATCATCAAACAGATAGTTCCCGGTTAACCCGACGGGCGGATGAGCCCGTTAAACTACGCTTTTGCTGCTAACGGTATTGTCGTGTTTGTGCGGTTCGTCGGCGTACGGCAGCGGCCACCCCAGAATGGCACATGCTTTCTCACACGCCTGTCGCAGAGCTGTTTCGCTGTCTGCACCCAGATGCAGAATGCCGTAGCGGTAGCTGCGCAGCCATTTGAAGTCGCGGGCAATCTGTTCTGCATCTTTCGGAAACTCAAACAGCAGTGCGTCGGGAAACTGCGCATGCAGTTGGCGCTTTTGTGCATCTGACGGAAACACGATTTTCGCCTGCGCATCAAAACTTCTGAACACAAAGCTGGATGCGGCGCCACGGCTGTCCGGATGCTTGCGTCGAGTTAACTCAAGCGCCGGGTCTTCGCCGTGTGCCAGATGAAATCCGATGGCGTGAAGGTTGATGCCGTCCACGCGTTGATACAGATCGGAAAACTGCGAGGCCATGCGCGGATTGAATTCGATGACAGTGAGTTTGTCACTGTCTTCATCATGAAAAAACTCCATGTTGAACAGGCCATGATCAAATCCGACAGCCTGTAAAAATCGCGTGGCAACATCAGCGGCGTGGGCTTGTGCGGCTGCTGGCAAATGCCCCGGATAATCGAAACGCATGAAGCAGTCGGTGCCCGGATACATGACTGAGTCCACCACGCCCAGCGTATGCGCCACGCCTTTGTACACATAGCCGTCCAGACAATACTGGCGTGCTTTCACCGGGCCTTCCAGCATGAGTTTGTGCGCACTTCCGGCAAGCGGAATGCGCTGGCGCACCAGCTTGTCAAAAGGCTCGACCAAATGGCGGATGACCCACAATTCCCACGGTGCAAAGCGGGTGTGCGCCTGCAGTTCCTCGCGGCTTTGCACTTCGCGCGCCAATACAGAAAACGCGGCTTTCACAGGCTTGACGTAGGCCGGGTAGGTCAGACCGTCGGGTATGTCTTCGCCGTAGCGCGAGGGCAGGGGAGAAAAGTGCGTGTTGGCCTCAGGTGCAACCTGTTGCAAAATGTGCCGCGCATACAGTTTGTGCTGGCAGGCCAGAATGGCATTGACCGGCGTGCCGGGCCAGCCGTTTTGTTCGGCCACCAGTGCTGCACACAGGGCGCCGAATTGTTCGTGGTGGCTCATCACAGCGCGCGCGCCGCGAGCCTTTGCAATGCGACCGTGCAAATGTGCGAAGCGCTGCATGTCAAACCACGCAAGCCGCGCATTGCTTGGAAAACTGAACAGGTCAAAGCCGGCATTCATGGAAGGCCATTGGTCTTTGAGCCTGTCGGTGGCTACTGCATCCCAATCGTAATTGAACAGCAGCAGCGTGGGGGCGCGAGCCATCAGGGTTTGCGTACTTCAGTCACGGTGTATTGGCCTTTGATCTGGTCGGCCTTGAACTGGATGTTGTCACCGGCATTGAGGTTGGTGAGGTCAACACCGGCGGCCACTTCAAATCCCATGGTCATGCCTGACATGCCGAGATTGGGAATGGGGCCATGAGACAGCAGCAGACGTCGTTTGGCGGCGTCCACTTTCTTGATGGTTGCAGTGCTGTAATCGGACTTTGAATCGGCTGCGGATTCAGTCTTTGCCGCACCGCCGTGATTGCCGTGATTGTGATGGTCGGCCAAGGCGACCGTCGCGGGCACGCAGGCCAGAACAAGTATGCCCGCCAAGCGGGCAGCCGATCGCTGGAAGTTGCCCGGTTGGCCCTTCAGTGCCTGTTGGTTGGCAATTCGGATTCTCATGTTGTGGATGTCCCCGTAAACGTAGGTGTCTGTTGTGATGTTTGCGCTTGATTGTAATGCACGCCTCAGTGGGAATGCCCGCCGCCCGGTTTGCGCACCTTCACTTCAAGGGGCTCTGCTTTGCTGCGGGTATTTAGCCATGTGTCGTGTTGGCTGTCGGATACTTTGGGCCGTGCCGGCTCTGGCACTGCTTCCTGCAGTTCATAGGCCACGGTACCGGCGGGGTGTTTGTACCACCCCGGATCGGTGTAGTCATTTTTTTTCTGGTCCTTGCGCACCTTGATGACGCTGAACATGCCGCCCATGCCCACGCCACCGAAGGGGCCATCGCCGGTCATCATGGGTGCGGTGTTGCGCGGCAATTCCATTTCCATGCTGGCCATCTCGTGCATGCCCTGTTCACCCATGGGCATGTAACCGGGCACCAGATCGCCGATCTTGCGCGCCAGGTCTTGCTGCGCAACACCGATCATGGTGGGCACGTTATGCCCCATCGCATTCATGGTGTGGTGGCTTTTGTGACAGTGAAATGCCCAGTCGCCTTCTTCGTCTGCGATGAATTCCATCTGCCGCATCTGGCCCACTGCAATATCAACTGTCACTTCGGGCCAGCGGCTGGCGCGCGGTGTGGGCCCGCCATCTGTGCCAGTCACAAAGACTTCGTGACCGTGAATGTGAATGGGATGGTTGGTCATGGTGAGATTGCCTACGCGCAAACGAACACGGTCGTTTTGGCGCACCACAAGCGGATCGATGCCCGGAAACACGCGGCTGGTCCATGCCCACAGATTGAAGTCCAGCATGGTCATGATCTTGGGTGTGAAGCT
>SXGQ01796574.1_pt1 | contig 11398 bp, 10 predicted proteins | sample 3178371 | NCBI WGS metagenome assembly SXGQ01 (sample SAMN11356859, study PRJNA531348) | freshwater metagenome | isolation source: freshwater sample F1-20 | place: China: Fuxian Lake, Yuxi | collected 2017-12-25 | reverse complement strand
CCTGGAAGATCATTGCGATTCGCTTTCCGCGAATCTCGCGCATCTCACCGGGGAAACGCCCGACGATCTCGTCGTCGCCGATCCTCACCGAACCCGACACTCGCGCCGTCTTTGGCAGGAGACCCATGATGGCGAGGTTCGTCACGGATTTGCCGCAACCACTTTCGCCGACGATGCCGAGAACCTCGCCGCGCCGTAAGTCGAAAGACACGCCGCGCACGGCCCGCACAACGCCGTCGTCGGTCGGAAATTCAACGCTCAAATCGCGCACCTGAAGAAGAGCGTCGGTCATGCACGCACCCGCGTCTGCTTGGGATCGAAGGCGTCACGAAGGCCGTCACCAACGAAGTTCACGCCGAGACAGATGAGAATGATGAAGATGCCGGGAAACCAGAACAACCACGGTCGGGTTTGGAAGGCCGCCTGATAATCACTGACCAACAGACCCAGCGACGAGTCCGGTGCCTTGACGCCGAGACCGAGATACGACAGGGCCGTCTCGACGAGGATCGCACCCGCGATCGACAGCGTCGCCGAAACGATGATTGGTCCGAGCGCGTTCGGCAGGACGTGACGGAAGATGATCCGACGATCGGTTACACCGATGGCCCTTGCCGCTTCGACGAATTCTTTTTCGCGCAGCGACAAGAACTCGCCACGGACTATGCGCGCAGTCCCCTGCCAACTCAGCACGCCGAGAATCAGGGACAAGAGCCACCAGGAGCCCCCACCGTCGAATTGCCACGCGATGCAACCCGCGAGGATCAGCAGCGGAATAGTCAGCAAGAGGTCGGTGATGCGCATGATGATCGCATCCGTCCAGCCGCGGAAGTAGCCCGCAATCGCCCCAAGGGTGACGCCGATGGTCGTGGAAAGCACCGAGACCATCAGCGCGATGAGAATCGACCTCTGGGCACCTCGCAGCGTGAGGGCGAGCATGTCCTTGCCCAACGAGTCGGTCCCGAACGGATGCGTCCACGAGGGGGGCTGGGAAAGGTTCGCCGTGTCGCGTTCCATGTAATCGAAACGCCAGATGTATCTTCCGAAGACTGAGGCCAGAAAAATGATCGTCAGTGTGATGAGGCTGATCATCGCAAGTCTGTGGCGGAAAAAACGACGCATAACGGTTCGCCATTGCGACCGCACCTCTACGGCGAACTCGGCGTCGTGCGAGCCAACGATGGCCGACATCTCAGCTCACCCTGATTCGCGGGTCGAGCGCCGCATAGATGATGTCGGCAACGATGTTGAAGACGATCGTGAACGTCGCGGCGATCATCACGAACGCGAGCAAACGGTTCGGGTCGGGGGTGGGGTTCGACAGAGAATCGAGGAAGAAGTCCCCCATACCGTTCCAGGCGAACACCCGCTCGGTAATGACCGCACCAGCGATGAGCCCGCCCCAACTGAGCGTCGCTATCGTCGCGATCGGAATCAACGCGTTCCGGAAGGCGTGGCGCACGATCACGCGTGTCTCCGAAATGCCTTTCGCGCGGGCCGTGCGCACGTGGTCGGCATTGAGCTGCTCGAGCATCGAAGCACGCATGTACCGGCTGTATCCGGCATACGAAATCGTGAAGAGCACAATGACCGGCAACACGCCGTGGCCGACGTAGCTCCAGAGGCGTGACGGTAGCGAGTCCGCCAAGTCACGCGGCTCAGAACCGAGCGTCTTGACGAACCGCCCGTATTCGCGGTTCTTGAAAGAGAACATCGCGGATAACATGACGAGGGCCGTCACGCCCAGCGAGATTCCGGACCACTTGTACCGTGCCCCGGGCTTCGCTATGCGTAGTCGCTCACGCTTGCGTCCGATCAGATAGAACGAACCACCGAACAACGCAGTGATGACAACTGCGAACGCAACCGAAATTCCGGGATTTTCCAGCCAGTCATTGAACTTGATGGCGCCAAAAACCTTCAGAAGGTTGGCGAACCAGAACACGGGCAACGAGAAAAAGAGAAAAGAGATGAACGTCGTCGAGTAGTCGAAGCCCGAGTACTGCCGAACGCCACTGACGATGCCGATCATCAAGCCGATCGAGATGGCGATGAGCTCGGCGATGAGAACCAGCCTGAGCGTGTACTTGATCGCCGACCACAGTTGCGGCCAAACCGGCCGGTTCTTCATGTCGTTGCCGAGGTCGCCGGTGATGAAGTTGCCCGCCCAATCCGTGTACCGCTCGACGAATGGCTTGTCGAGACCGAGGCGAACTTCCTCGTTGCGGATCACTTGGGGCGAGATTCCGGGCTTGGCCCGAAGGTTCTCGAGAGGGTCACCGGAATTGATGACGAGGAAAAAGGTGAGGACGCTCGCGAGAAAAAGCACAGGCACCGCGATGAGAAGCCTGCGAATGATGAATGCCGTCACTGACGGTGTCCTCCCCACGTACGAAGGTGGGCGGGGTCTCCCCCGCCCACCTCACGTTCGTGCCGTTCAGTGGCTGATTACTTGGTCCAGGTCTCCGCGTTCCACGTGACACCGGCGAAGCTGTTCGGGACGACTCCCGACACCGTTCCGGCGTTTGCGTAGAGCTCGGTCCACTGGGTCAGCGGAATCGTCACCATGTCGTCCCAGATCATCTGGTCGAGTTGGTTGTACAGATCCGCACGCTTGGCCTCATCGAGTTCGGAGTCAGCCTGGTTGGTCAGGTCGACGATCTTCTCGTTCACGTAGCCGTTCCAGTTCTGGCCACCACCCTGCTCGGCGGGGAGGTAGATCGAGTTGTTGCCTGCAAGAGCAACACCCGCAACCCACGCAAAGAGCGCGATGTCGTAGTCACCCGCAGGCAGACGCACGGCGTTGAAATCCTCCGCCGGGTCGTCGGTCAACTCGATACCGGCTTCCTTGCAGGTAGCCGCGGCGAGTTCGTTGGTCTGCTGGCGACGCGGGTTCGGATCACGACGGCCGAGACGCAGGGACAGCTTCTTGCCACCCTTTGCGTAGAAGCCGTCGTCACCGAGCGCGTAGCCATCCTCTTCGAGGAGCGACTTCGCGAGTGCGATGTCCTGCTTGGCGAACTTGCCACTGCCGTCCTTGTAGTACGGCGAGCTCGGGATGAAGATGCGGTTGTTCAACACCTGGGCCTTGGGATCGACGCTGCGATACAGCGTGGTCACGATTTCCTCGCGGTCGATACAGGCAGCAACGGCCTGACGAACCTTGAGGCTGGCGAGGTGCTCGTTCTTCAGGTTCAGGTCGTAGTGCTCGAACACCGTGCCGGCCTCGAACTGCAGGTTGACACCTTCGATCGCCTTGATCTGCTCGACCAGGTCGACGTTCGGCTGCGGCGTGATGACGTCAACTTCGCCGTTCTGGAGAGCTGCCGGTTGCTGGGTTGCATCCGGAACCATCTGGAAGACGATCTTGGCTGCCTTTGCGGGCTCGCCCCACCACTTCGGGTTGCGCTCGAGCGTCAGGCTCTGACCGGCCGTGAACTCCGTCATGACGTACGGGCCACCGGACAGCGCGACGTCAGGCGTGAAGCCGACGAAGCCGGTGTTCCAGAAATCGGCGACCTTGTAGAGATCGGCATCCGACAGTTCGGCGGTGAGGTCAACAACGCCCGACTCGCGCTCGACGACGTGGGCCGGCAAGAGACCGCCGAACATCGTTTTCCAGTCGGCGTACACCTTCGAGTACACGGTCGTGATCGTCTTACCGTCCTCGGAACAGGTCAAGGTGTCCACGAGTTCGTAACCCGTGGTACTCGAGGTGTTCCAGACGGGAACGGGGTTACCTTCTTCGTCCTTCAATTCGGCACCGGCCTCGTCCTTCCGGTTGCCGTCCTTGGCATTGCTCGCGCGCCACGACATGTAGAAGTCGTCGCAGTCGATGGCTTCGCCGTCACTCCACACCGCATCGGGGTTCAGCACGTACTCGACGGTGAACGGTTCTTCCGCTGTCACCGTGACCGACGATGCGATGGGTTCGTAGACCTTGTTGGTCGCGTCGGGGTTGAAGTAGATGGGTCCGGGCAGCAACTGGTTCAACACCAAAGTGTTCGCGAACAGGCCCTGGTCTGCAGCACCGTTGTTGTACGAGGTGTACTCCTGCTCGGACGCGTACACGATCGTCGCATCTGCGGCAGGTGCCGTGGTGTCGGCGGTCGCCGTGGTGTCGGCCGTGGCCGTGGTGTCCGCCGTCGATCCCTCCGACGAACCACCGTCATCGCCACAAGCCGCGGCGATCAGTGAGAAACCGACCGCACACGCCAGGACGACCCTCTTCCGGGTCTTCTTCATGTATTTCCCCCTTCGTCGCCGAAGCGACCTCTCCGGGACGGCATACGACGTCCAGATATCTGTTGTCGCCAAATTATCAAAAGGTAAGACCCCCGCCTAGAGGAGGATTTTTCGCAATTTGGCGCTCAGACCGCGTGCAGGCGGTACTTCACGATCCGCGCGAACTCGTCGGGATCGAGGCTGGCCCCTCCGACGAGCGCCCCGTCGATGTCGGGTTGCTGCATCAACTCGGCGATGTTCGCAGCCTTGACCGACCCCCCGTATTGAATCCGCAGTGCCTTGGCGGCATCGTTGCCATGGGAAGCCCTGACTTCGGTGCGGATCGCCCCGCAGACCGCCTGCGCATCATGGGCGGTTGCCGTTCTGCCGGTTCCGATCGCCCAAATCGGCTCGTATGCGATGACAAGAGCGGCCACGGTCTCGGCGGTTCGCTTCGCGAGAGCGGAACGCACCTGACCCAGCACCTTCGCCTCGGTCGAGTCCGCCTCGCGCTCGTCGAGCGTTTCGCCGACGCACACGATCGGCGTCATGCCCGACTTCAGGATTGCGGTCGTCTTGCTCGCCACGATCTCGTCGGTCTCACCAAACAGTTCCCGCCGCTCACTGTGGCCGACGATCACGTACTTCACAGAAAGCTTCGCCAGCATTGCGGGTGACACTTCCCCGGTGAACGCGCCCTTGTCTTCGTAGTGGCAATGTTGGGCCCCGAGAAGGAATCTCAATTCGTCGGCTTCGATGAGCGTCTGCACGCTGCGAATGTCGGTGAACGGAGGATGAATCGACACGTCCGTCGCCTCGAAGTCCTCTTTGACGACAAGATAATTCAGCTTCTGGACGAGTTGAATCGCCTCGAAGTGATTCAGATGCATCTTCCAGTTGCCGCTGATCAGTGGCTTGCGTGCATCACCTGGCATTTGGCGCCCCTCTCAATGCCGCGAGTCCGGGAAGATCCCCGAACTCGAGAAACTCGAGCGACGCTCCCCCGCCCGTCGACACGTGGTCCACCTCGTCGTCGAGACCGAACTGCGCGAGAGCGGCGGCGCTGTCGCCACCACCCACGACCGTGAACGCCTTCGTATCGGCAACTGCCTGTGCGAGCGTCTTGGTACCGTTCGCGAAGCGCGGATCTTCGAACATCCCCATTGGTCCGTTCCAGAACACCGTGCGGGCATCCATGACGACGTCGCTGAAGGCAGCCGCAGTGCCGGGCCCGATGTCGAGACCTTTTGCGCCGTCGTGCAGGCGAATGCCGAACGTCGCGTAGTAGCCGTTCGCGTCGAGACCCACGATGTCCTCAGGAAGATGGATCGGCTTCGGCCCATCGAGCAGGCGACGACAAAATGCCACCTGATCCAGTTCACATATCGAGTCGCCCACGGGCATGCCCTTGGCCGCGAGGAAGGTGAAGCACATGCCCCCGCCGATCACCAACGCATCGACGGTTTGCAGAAGCGCTTCAATGACACCAAGCTTGTCGCTCACCTTCGCGCCGCCCAACACCGCCACGAACGGACGCTTCGGGTGATCGCGCAAACCGCCGAGAATCTCAACCTCCTTCTGCAACAGTCGTCCCGCCGCCGAGGGCAGGGTCTTCGGAGGGCCGACCACCGACGCGTGGGCGCGATGCGCTGCTCCAAAGGCGTCGTCGACATAGGCGTCGAATCCGGCGACCAACTGACCGACGAAGTCGTCGTTGTTCGATTCCTCCCCCGGGTTGAACCGCAGGTTCTCGAGAAGTTCGACCCCGGGGGCGAGTTCTGCGAGTCGCCGTCGCACGGGCTCCATCGAGTACTTCGGGTTGGGTTTTCCTTTCGGTCGACCCAAATGACTCCCGCAGACAACGGAGGCGCCTCGCGAGGTCAGCCACTCGATCGTGGGCAATGCGGCGCGAATACGAAAATCATCGGTGATCGTCCGCGCGTCGTCCGGGCCTTCCATCGGCACGTTGAAGTCGGTCCGAACAAGAACCCGCTTGCCGGCAACGTCGCCCAGGTCCTCGAGCGCCGGAAGCTTCGACATCGTCAGGCCGTCAACTTGGCGCCGATGTGCTTCGTCAGGTCGACGAGTCGGTTTGAATATCCCCACTCGTTGTCGTACCAGCCGAGCACTTTGACGAGATTCCCCATCGACATCGTCAGATCGCTGTCGAAGATGCACGAGTGCGGATTGGTGACAATGTCGCTCGACACGATCGGCGCCTCGGTGTACTCGAGCACGCCCGCCAGCGGACCATTCGCCGCGGCCTTGAACGCCGCATTGATCTCGTCGACGGATGCGGGCTTCTTCAAATTGGCCACGAAGTCGGTGATCGACCCGGTCGGGACCGGCACACGGAGTGCGGTGCCGTCGAGTTTGCCTTTCATCGCGGCCATCACGAGGCTGGTGGCTCGTGCCGCGCCGGTGCTCGTCGGAGTGATGTTGATCGCCGCTCCGCGCGCCCTGCGAAGGTCGCTGTGCGGGCCGTCGACCAACTGCTGGTCACCCGTGTAGGCGTGGACGGTCGTCATGAGTCCGTTCTCGACTCCAAAGGCATCGTCCAACACCTTGACGAGAGGCACGAAACAGTTCGTCGTGCAACTGGCATTCGACACGACCTTGTGCTTTGCGGGGTCGAAATCGGCGTGGTTGACGCCGTAAACGAACGTGGCATCGGCACCGTTCGAGGGCGCGGAGACAATCACCAATGGAGCTCCGGCATCGAGATGCATCGCTGCCTTGTCGCGGTCGGTGAAGATGCCCGTCGACTCGATCACGAGGTCGACGCCGAGTGCCTTCCACGGCAGCTCCTTCGGGTCGCGGACCTGCAGGACCTTCAGCACCTTGCCGTCGATGCTGATCCCATCGTCGGTCGCAGAAATCGCATTCGGCAGAACGCCGAGCACCGAGTCGTACTTCAGCAGGTGTGCCATCGTCTTCAAGGAGCCGAGGTCGTTAACCGCGACGATCTCGATGTCGGCTCCACTCGCCTGCACGGCACGGAAAAAGTTCCGCCCGATGCGCCCGAAGCCATTGATTCCCACGCGAACCTTCATTGACTTGCTCCTCCGCGTCCTCTGTCCCGACGGCCACTGAGATTAGTGGTGGGACCCTCGAGGACCGCTATCGGCTAACCCTTGACGAGATCCCTGTGGGTGACGCGGGGACGCATGTCCTGTGCCGCGAACCATGCGCCAAGGCGTTCGGCGATGGCGACAGAACGGTGCTGTCCGCCGGTGCAACCGATTGCAATCGAGAGGTAACTCTTGCCTTCGGCAACGTAGGCGGGCAGCAATGTTCCGAGCATCCCCTCGAGATGATCGAGGAAACGGCCGGCCAACGGATTGTCGAGGACATAGGTTCGCACAGGATCGTCGAGTCCGGACAGTGGTCGCAGGTTTTCGTCCCAGTACGGATTCGGCAGGAAGCGCACGTCGAACACGAGATCGACGTCGAGAGGAAGACCGTGCTTGAATCCAAACGAGACGATCCCGATCTGCAGCGTGTCGTTCGGTGAGGCGGGACCGAACAACTCGATCAGCTTCGCCTTCAACTGATGAACGGTGAGATCGGAAGTGTCGATTACGAGGTCCGCTTCCGCTTTCACGGGCTGCAGCAGTTCACGCTCTCGCTGGATGACCGCCGCGATTCCCGATTCCGATGCGCTCTGTCCGCGCTCGAGGTCGAGCGGGTGGCGGCGACGGGTGGCGCCGTAGCGCTTGACGAGAGATCCGGTGGACGCATCGAGGAACAAAACCCGTACTCGGTTTCCCGAGGCCCGCAGACTGCGCAAAACGCCCACCATGTCAGCCTGCTGCGTGGCATTGCCGACCACGAGACACAGTTGCTGATGGGGATCGGTCGGCTGGCTGGCCATGTCGACGACCTGCTCGATGAGCGCCGTCGGCAGGTTGTCGACGACGAACCACCCGAGGTCTTCGAGGTCGTCTGCAGCCTGGGATCGACCGGCACCTGACAACCCAGTGATCACCAGTACGTCGGTCACGATGTGAAGGCTACCCACGCCCGTTCACGGGAACGGGGAGTTTGCGCAGCCTCAACGCCAACAGTCTCGGAATGGTCGCCGCCAGCGCGTACTCCTCGCAGCGTGCAAGGAATCCGGGCGGCGGCGCAGGTTCGTGCATCTGTTCGAGGATCAAACCAACATTGGACAAGGCGTTGAGGTAGCGCCCCAAAGGCCTATGCACGAAGCGCACACGAACACCGGGCTCGACCTCTTCCACGTTCACGGCTTCGGTGAGGTATTCGCCGACCCGCCAGTACTGCTCGGGAGGATCGAGAATTTGGTCGTCGATCCATCCACTGTTCGGTGTCTGCAACAACGGATGGTTCAACAGAAACAAAAACGTTCCGCCCTCGACCAACACCCGTGATACCTCTCGAATCGCCCCGTCCAGGTTGTCCACGTGTTCGAAGACCAGACAAGCAACAACTGCATCGAACGTCCCGTCGCCGAACGGCAGATCGTCGACCACGCCCACGCGGTAGTCGACATTCCCGCCACGCGACTTTGCCACCTCGATGTGTCGTTGCGTTGGATCGACTCCGACCACCGACCGCCCGGAGCGCACTGCTGCCAGACGGCGACTGATTTGACCCTCGCCACACCCCACGTCGAGGATGCGCCCGGCCGACGCAAGCTCGCCGAGTACCAGTGGGATGATCTGCTCTTCGTATTCGGGGTCGACTCCGCCGGTGAAACCGTTGATCCACCAATCCGCATGCTCGTCCCACGTTGGCACCGACGACTCGTGGTCAGTCATGGTCGGCCACCTGCTCGTACACGGCCCGTGCCACCGCCTCGGGGAGCCACGAAACCGCGAGCAACGCATCGAGGCCCGCCTCCTTCACGCCCTTTACGCTGCCGAACTCCTTCACGAGACGTGCTTTTCGGGCTTCACCGAGACCGGGTACACCGTCGAGCAATCCACGCTTCATCCGCTTGCCCCGAACCTCGCGGTGAAAACTGTTGGCAAACCTGTGTGCCTCGTCGCGAATGCGCTGCAACATGAACATGGCCTCGCTGCCACGCGGTACGGCGACAGGGGCTGACCGACCCGGCACGTAGACCTCTTCGAAGCGCTTTGCGAGCGCCGCAACAGGAATCTCGTGTTCGAGTCCGAGCTCGCGCACGACGTCGATCGCCACCGCGAGCTGACCCTTGCCGCCATCAACCAACAACAACTGCGGTGGATACGAGAACTTTCCGGGCTTCTTGACCGTTTCCCCCGAATCGGCGGATTCGAGCGGGCCCGCATCATGGCCGGTCTCCTGACCCTCCACGTAGGCGCGGAGGCGCCGCGTCAAGACTTCACGCATCGCGGCGTAGTCGTCGTTGCCGGGGACATCCTTCACTTTGAACCGTCGATATTCACGCTTTGCGGGCAGACCGTCCTCGAGTACCACCATCGAACCCACGTAGTCAGTTCCCTGCAGATGGGCCATGTCGTAGCACTCGATACGCAACGGCGCCTCGGGTAGCTCGAGATGGTGCTGCAGCTCCGTCAACGCACGGCTCCGCGCATTGTGGTCCGAAGCGCGACGCATGCGATGACGGGCGAATTCCTCGCGCGCGTTCAATGTGACGGTCTCGTGAAGAGACCGTTTGTCTCCGCGCTGGGGAATCTTCAGTTCGACGTTGGATCCTCTGAGCCCCGAAAGCCACGCAACGTGAGTTTGATGGTCCCGTCCGAGCACGGGAACCAAGACCGTCTTCGGATATCCCATCGCGGGTTCCTCGCCGTACAACTCTTCTACAACCCTGTCGATCAACTCCTCTTCGGTCAACGCCTCGACCTTGTCGATGATGAAGCCTCGCCGGCCCACCACCCGACCATGGCGTACGAAGAAGACCTGAACAGACGCCTCGAGGTCGTCTTGCGCGACACCCACGACGTCGATGTCCTCGCCACGATCGGCGACGATCTGCTGACGCTCCATCGCCCGACGCACCGACGCCAGGCGATCGCGCAGTCGGGCCGCACTTTCATACTCCTGCGCCGCCGATGCTGCTGCCATCTGCGCCTCGATGGCCTGCTCGACTTCGTCGGTCTTGCCCTCGAGAAAATCGGCCAGCCCAACCACGTGGCTCGCGTAATCGGCCTCTGCAATTGCCTTCACACACGGCCCCGAGCACTTTTCAATGTGAAACAACAGGCAGGGTCGACCGAGTCGTTCATGCTCGTTGAACTTCGATGTCGGACACGTCCGCACCGGAAACGTCCGCAGCAGTTGGTCGAGCGTCTCGCGAATCGCGTAGGCGTGCGCATAGGGCCCGAAGTAGCGGGCACCCTTGCGCTTTCGTCCACGCATCACGGTTGCGCGCGGCCAATCCTCGTCGAGCGTGATCGCAAGGAACGGATAGCTCTTGTCGTCACGGAGACGGATGTTGAAGCGTGGGCGATGTTGCTTAATGAGGTTGTACTCGAGCATCAAGGCTTCGACCTCGTTGCGGACCTCGATCCACTCGACCGATTCTGCGGCCGAGACCATCGCCGCCGTGCGCGGATGAAGATTGCGCTTGTCTTGGAAGTAACTCGAAAGACGGGACCGCAGGGACGAGGCCTTACCGACATAGATCACGCGCCCATATGCATCCTTGAACTGGTACGACCCCGGCGCGTCAGGAATCGATCCGGCGACCGGGCGCTGAATCATTTTCGACCGGACTTCTTCGCGGGCTTGGGAACAGTGAGCAGCGGTGCGAGATACCGCCCGGTGTGGCTCGCCTTGACTTTCGCAACCGCCTCGGGCGGCCCCGCGGCCACGACCTTGCCGCCACCCGACCCGCCTTCCGGACCAAGGTCGATGATCCAGTCAGCCGTTTTGATCACATCGAGATTGTGCTCAATGACGAGAACCGTGTTCCCTTGGTCGACGAGACGCGACAGGACCGTGAGCAACCGCCGCACATCCTCGAAGTGGAGCCCCGTGGTTGGTTCGTCGAGAAGGTAGATCGTGTGGCCGGTACTGCGCTTGGCGAGTTCCGAGGCCAACTTCACGCGTTGGGCTTCTCCGCCCGAGAGCGTCGGAGCCGACTGGCCGAGGCGGACGTACCCGAGCCCCACGTCGACGAGCGTCTGCATGTGTTTCTTCCTCCAGTTGGTTCACAGAGTAGGGACCTAGGCTGCCCTGCAGCTGCCAACATGGCGACATT
>SXGQ01042345.1_pt1 | contig 11398 bp, 14 predicted proteins | sample 3178371 | NCBI WGS metagenome assembly SXGQ01 (sample SAMN11356859, study PRJNA531348) | freshwater metagenome | isolation source: freshwater sample F1-20 | place: China: Fuxian Lake, Yuxi | collected 2017-12-25 | reverse complement strand
CTCTACCAAGCTGAGCTACCCCGCCGAGCCCCCCAACGGAATCGAACCGTTGACCTTTTCCTTACCATGGAAACGCTCTACCTACTGAGCTAGGGGGGCAGTACATAAGGAGAAAAGGGTACCTCAGTTTGAAGGGGGTCGCTCCAACATCTCCGTCACTAGCGCTGCGATGGCTGAGCGCTCGCTTCGGACCAGGGTCACGTGGGCAAAGAGCGGATCGCCTTTGAGCGCTTCGATGACTGCAACCACTCCGTCGTATCGACCCACGCGCAAATTATCTCGCTGCGCCACATCATGCGTCAGGACAACACGCGAACCTTGACCAATTCGTGAGAGCACAGTTAGGAGGACTCCGCGCTCGAGTGATTGGGCTTCATCGACAATCACAAATGAATCATGGAGTGAGCGACCACGGATATGAGTCAGTGGAAGAACCTCGATCAATCCACGCGCCATAATCTCTTCAATAACATGTTGACTCACTATGGCGCCTAACGTATCGAATACCGCTTGAGCCCAAGGCGACATCTTCTCGCCCTCACTACCAGGAAGGTAGCCAAGTTCTTGACCTCCAACTGGATAAAGCGGCCTGAAGATGATGATCTTTTTATGCAATCTTCGCTCCATCACTGCTTCAAGCCCTGCACAAATTGCTAGAGCACTCTTGCCAGTTCCTGCGCGACCACCAAGTGAAACTATGCCAATTTCGTTATCGAGCAATAGATCAAGCGCGATTCGCTGCTCAGCGCTTCTTCCGTGAAGTCCGAATACATCTCGATCACCACGCACCAGTCTCAATTTACGATCGTGTGTGACTCGAGCTAATGCACTCCCCTTATTAGAGTGGACAACGACACCAGTGTGCACAGGCAGATCTTTGATCTCATCACATACAACATTTTCACTCTGGTAGAGCTGATCTACAACCTCTGACGCCAGGGTCATTTCGGTGATTCCAGTCCATCCACTACTCACTGCAAGTTCTGCTCGATATTCTTCTGCGACTATTCCCACTGCAGATGCTTTGACTCTGAGTGGCAAGTCTTTAGTAACGAGCACAACCTCTCGCCCCTCACGTTTCAAATTTCGTGCAACTGCAAGGACTCGCGAGTCATTTGTGCCATCTCGAAAGAAACTTGGTGGCAGTCCAGAACTATCACTGTGATTTAATTCCACGGTGAGCGTTCCACCACTCTCATTGATCATCATCGGGGCATCAAGGCGCCCATGTTCAACCCGTAGATCATCAAGGCTCCTGAGCGCAGCACGAGCAAAATACCCAAGCTCTGGATGGTCTCGTTTACTCTCTAATTCAGAGATGATAACAATCGGCAGCACGACTTCATGTTCGTCAAAGCGATGAAGAGCGGCTGGATCAGCGAGTAAGACGCTGGTATCTAATATGTAAGTCTTTCGAGTTTCGCCCGTCTCACCTGGCACGGTATGTAATCTAGAACTGTCGGTGAGGGTAACTGCTACGACACGCTATCGTCCAAAGCGCCGATTTCGTTGGGCATAAGCTCTTAGTGCCCGAAGGAAATCTAGACGGCGGAAGTCTGGCCAAAACGCCTCGCAGAAGTAGAACTCAGAGTGGGCGCTCTGCCAAAGTAAGAATCCGGAGAGGCGCTGCTCCCCAGAAGTTCTTATGACAAGATCTGGATCGGGTTGACCTGCCGTGTAAAGGTGGCGAGAAATCTCCTCCATCGTTAACTTATTTATTGCCGATTCTAGATTTTCGCCCCTATGTAGGTTCTCGCTTAGTAACTGGCGAACTGCGTCCGTAATCTCTCGTCTTCCACCATAACCAATCGCGAGATTTACTACTAGCTCTTCTCGTTTCGGACTCATTGCGACTGCATCCTTCAGGCGCACGTTCAACCACTCAGGTAATAACTCTGTTGCTCCCACTACATGCAATTTCCACCGACCAAACTTGGAGAGTATCTCAACCGTCTCTGCGATAATTTCGAGAAGAGGTTCCAATTCACTTTTCTCTCGAGTGAGATTATCTGTAGATAGCATCCACAAGGTGACAACTTTGACTTTCGATTCCTCGCACCATGAAAGAAAATCGATAATCTTCCGTGCGCCCGCACTATGGCCCCTTTTAGAGGAAGCGAGGTTTGCTTTAGCCCAGCGGCGATTCCCATCGAGAATTACCCCAATATGTTTCGGCGTTGCATCACGATCGAGTTTTCGAAAAAGTCGAGCTTCGTAGAGCGGATAGATAATGCTCTTTACAATACTTTTTATTAGTCGCATGGCCTTTACAGTTTCTGGGCTAATTTCCGGGCTTTACGCTCTGTGATGAATGATGCGATGGGAAGTGTGCCGGCAAGAGCAAAGAGAATTATTCGCTTGATTTGCCAACGCGCTCGAACTGCAAGGTTTACTGTTGCTAATACATACAGCGCATATACATAGCCATGAACTATCGGGATCCAAAGGACTTTCTCTTCAATGCTGGGCATATTAAGTAGATACTTGACTGGCAATTCAACAAACCAGAGCAGAAGCGACATGATTCCCGCTGCAAAACTCATAATGCGGTATCTGGTCAGGACTGAAGGCATAACCCAATCCTATCTTTGAGATTCACTCTTGGAACGAATAAATGGCAGAGCGAGCGCTAATAATCCCATCAGCCACCAGACGACCACATAAGATATGTGTTGCCAATAGAAGCCTGAAACTTTGATTACTGGAATCGGTGATGGAACTCTCTCAATTCCTACCTCAGGCCGCTCGCTTTGAGCGATTATGTATCCATCAAAGAAATCTGAACCGAACTCCGAGAGCAGGAGCGCTGAATCGATCCGAGGCAAGAAACCTGATTTCACTTCTCCATATTTATTATTAATCTGACTTGGCATAAGCCTTCCTACAACTTGGATTGACTCTCTTGGAATGGGAAGTGAATCTGCATATGTGCCACGCACGATTGCGATTTTTCCAGAATCTTCGACTTGGAGTATGCCCACTAACCAAGTACCAATTTTGCCATTCACATCCTCTTGATTGGGCGCTTGGAGATTAGCCAGATATGTGCCTTGGGCTTGCACGATGCGATTTAGTGCATCGTTACTCAATGCTTGGTTAGGCTGTGCGACCGATAACAACGCAACAGTTGCCCGCTCAGATTGAGGTTTCGAAATTTCTTGCATCAATTGCGCTTTATCGAGTTGCCAAAACCCAAGTCTAAAAAATACTACCGCGAAAAAAATAGCAACTACTGCAACTCCGATTTTCTGACGACTAATCACAACAAACGCTATTTATCATTCTCGCGATTGGGATCCAATTTCTGTATTCGCTTGTAGCCACTCCGAATCACAAGTCCTACAACAACAAAGAGTAAAAAGACCACAATCGACCCCACAGTTCCTGGATTGACGATATCGGGATCAGGAATGGCGGCCATAGGCAATAATCTACCCGTGAGCACTCCAAAAGGTCGAATCAAAAATCTTCTCCTGGCTCTGCTCTTCGCCCTTTTTTTAGGCGGAATGAGCATTGCGGGCTTTCGTTTCGCAAATCCAGAGATCCGCTCTGACTTGGTTGCGTTCACAATCGATTCTGAAAATCAAACCACGATTCGATTTCTGATTACTCGAAAGAATCCGGCTAACCCGATTACCTGCAGAGTGATAGCACGTGATTTCAGTACTGCGATAGTGGGTGACCGATTCGTTGAAATTGGCCCCACCACCCAGAAACGGTTTGAGATAAAAGAGGCGATTCCTACCCGTTCTCGGGCCGTTACTGCTTCTGTCGTGCGTTGCTTACCGAAAGATAGGTAAACTTACTTAATTATGAGTATCTCCAAGACTTGGCTAACCCAGGAGGCATACGACCGCCTCAAAGAGGAGTTAGCCCACATCTCGACGAAAGGGCGCGAGGAAATCGTCGCCCGAATAGCTGCCGCTCGAGAAGAGGGCGACCTCAAAGAGAATGGCGGTTACCATGCGGCGCGAGAAGAACAAGGAAAATTAGAGGCACGGATTCGCCAGCTCACTGCGATGCTTGAGAATGCTGAAGTGGGAAGTGCACCTGTTGGAGATATGGAAGTTGTTTCATTGGGTTCCTTGGTGACCGTAGAGATGGCTGGAGATACCATCGAATTTCTCTTGGGTTCGAGAGAGATTGGTGCTGAGAATGTGAAAGTCTTCAGCGAAAAATCTCCACTAGGAAACGCAGTGCTTGGAAAGAAAATCGGAGTGAGCGTCGAATACCTGCTCCCTAGTGGGAAGAGTAACAGCGTAAAGATTCTTTCAGTCAAACCATATTCTGGCTAACTTCGATTTATTTGGGCGTTACATTCTTGTATTTTCGGACGCTCAAAGGAATGAATATTGCCATTAACAAACCCATGTAAATCAGAGACATCATCAATGGATTCTGTGACGGAAATGAATTTGCCGTCGCACCAAACATGGGTTCTAATCCAAAAAGATCACGAACACCTGCAACCATCGTTGAAACTGGATTCCATTCAGCAACATATTGTAGGGGCCTTGGCATTCCAGTAGTTGGTGCGAATGCATTACTCAAAAAGGTCATTGGGAAGACGAAGAGGAACACCGCACTATTTGCCACACGACTATCCCGTACTGAAAGGCCAACGAGAACGCCCATCCAAGACATTGCGTACCCAAAAATCAATAGAAATAAGAAGCCAGCAAATATTTCGACTAAACTTGAGCTTGGTCGCCATCCAACGAGTAATCCGGTCAATGCCATCACTATAAGAACGACTACATTTAGTGTGGCATCTCCGAGAGTTCGCCCTACAACAACAGCTGATCGAGTAATTGGCAAAGATCGGAAGCGGTCAATCAGACCTTTTTGCATATCTTCTGCGAGCCCAAGCGCGGTACTCGCAACAGTGAAGGCAACAGTTTGAACGAAGATTCCCGGCATCAACAGTTGTACGTAATCAACACCTGGGGTATTGATGGCGCCTCCAAATACATATCTGAATAAGAGCACGAACATCACTGGCTGAATGGTGGAGAAAATCAATACTTCAGGGACGCGTAGCAGTTGGAGAAGTTGACGTTTGGTTATGACGAGTGCATCTCTCATCTCTTACCTCGTTTCGACTGGCCGCTAACTTCTTCTTCTTTTTCCTCGGCAACATGTCCTGTAAGTGCAAGGAATACATCATCTAAAGATGGTCGTTTTAATGCAATATCCAAAGGTTGAATTCCAACAGCATCAAATTGACGTAAGGCCTCCACCAAAGTCGAAGTACCTCCAGGTGCGGCCACTGAGATCTTATGCATTTGAGGATCATGCGTCGCCACGCTATTGGTCAATCTCTCCACAATTCCCCTTGCCTCCGCAAGGTTTTCGAATGGAACAGAGAGCTCAAGTCTCTCACCACCGACTTCGCGTTTAAGTGAATCAGCAGTACCTTGTGCAATTACGTGGCCATGATCAATCACTACTATCTCATCTGCAAGTTGATCTGCCTCTTCTAGATATTGCGTAGTAAGTAAGAGCGTAACCCCACCTTTGACCAATTCATTTATGACCTCCCACATCTCTTGTCGACCTCGCGGATCAAGCCCTGTAGTTGGTTCATCAAGGAAAAGTACTTTTGGTTTGACGATCAATGAAGCAGCAAGGTCAAGTCGTCTGCGCATTCCACCCGAATATGTTTTAATCGGTCGTTTTGCGGCATCAGTTAAGGAAAATTTCTCGAGTAACTCTTCGGCTCGAGCTTTCGCCCCACGAGATGAGAGATGGTAAAGGCGACCAAACATGATCAAGTTATCCCAACCAGTCAGCGTCTCATCTACTGCGGCGTACTGACCAGAAAGACCGATGATTTCTCTAACCTGTTGAGGATTTTTCACAACATCGATTCCAGCGACATGTGCCTTACCAGAATCAGGACGTAAGAGTGTGGCCAAGATTCGTACTGTGGTCGTCTTTCCCGAACCATTGGGTCCCAATAACGAAAGAACCGTGCCCTCATGCACAGTGAGTGAAAGCCCATCAAGTGCGCGAACCTCGCGATGTGCACCATAGGTTTTCACTAAATCTTCAGCAATGATTGACGCACTCATGTAACTCCTAGATATTTCGCTCTTACCTACGATAGCCTCAAGAGCGATGAAAACGCCATTTCGTGACCTACCTCCTGAGGTTCCAATTCTTGCTTCCGCAGCATTCCTGGTAGCAGCTGGCTTTGGATTTATCGCTCCCGCTACTCCTATCTTTGCGCGCTCTTTCGGCGTATCGCAGGCTGCTGCTGGCGCCGTAGTAAGCCTCTTCGCCTTTGCGCGATTTAGCACCGCCTTGACCGGTGGCCGATTGGTCGATCGCTTCGGCGCTCAAAAAATGATGGCTATTGGATTATTCATCGTATCGTTCTCTGCGCTGCTTGCTGCTTTCTCGCAGAACTATTACCAATTACTCTTTTTTCGTGGCGCAGGTGGATTTGGTTCAGCGATATGGACCATATCTGCGACAACCGTATTACTAAGAGTCGTCTCCGATGATCAACGTGGAGAAGCACAATCGACTTTTCAAGCTGGTTATCTCTTTGGATCGATAACTGGACCGCTTTTCGGTGGTGCTCTCGTTGAAGTTTCACTACGAGCACCTTTTTTTGTCTATGCATTCACAGTCGCGGGTGCTGGACTTGTCGCCCTCCTATTTTTAGCAAAATCTGAGAGCGCCAAAAGGCAAACTGTTGCCGGTGACGATGTCACGATGTTAATTCGAAATGCCATCAAGATTCCCGGATACCAAGTTGCGATTCTCGCCTCCTTTGGATTGGCATGGGCGGTCTCGAGCGTACGAATCTCCATGGTTCCTCTCTATGTAACTGAAGGGCTCGGACTTCGCCCAATTGCCCTCGGCGCTGGACTTGCCGCCGCAACGATCTCGCAAGGATTGACGCTCATTCCTGCGGGTAAGTACGTAGATTCGCGAGGTCGTAAAGCGGGGCTATTGATTGGCTCACTCATCTCGTTACTTGCTCTGGCAATTTTTGCTTTCATTGAGAACTATGCGGGCTTCATCATCGCTATGGCCCTTGCCGGATTGGGCGCATCGTTTCTCAGTAGCGCACCTGCTGCGTTAGTAGGTGATGTGATGACCGGCAAGAGTGGGAGAGTGATTGCGGTCTGGCAGATGAGCAGTGATTTAGGTTTTGTCATTGGCCCCATTGCTCTGGGATTTGTAGCCGACCAACAGAGTTATAAGGCTTCGTTCTTGGTTGCGATGTTGTTGATTCTTCCTATTCTGCTCCGTTCTATCAATCTTCCAGAAACTAGGAAGTCACATCGACCGCCGCCATTTGAACCATAGGCGTTCTAAAGAAAACGGGCCGCACATTTCTGTGCGACCCGTCTGACTTCTGCACTGCGATTATTCGCGACGAAGAATTGCAAGTAGACGCAAGATCTCAAGGTAGAGCCAGACAATCGTGACCATGAGTCCGAATGCTGCTCTCCATGATTCTTGTTCACCTGCTCCTTGACGAATTCCCTCTTCGATCTGATTGAAATCAAGAACGAGGAAGAGAGAGGCGAGGACTACTCCGCCCGCTGCGAGGAGCAATCCAAGACTTCCCACGCCATAGAACCCAAATCCGCCGCCCACGCCCATAAATGCTGCGATAAGACTTGCAACACCGAGGACGAGATAGCCAATGAGTGCGCCCATCAAGATTCTTGTGAATTGAGGGGTCGCACGGAGCTTTCCACTTCGATAGAGCGCAAGCACACCAACAAATGCGGCAAGAGTGCCAATGACTGCTTGACTGACGATGCCTGGGTAAGCATCGTTAAAGAACTTGCTGATGGCTCCTATTGCAAGTCCCTCAAGACCTGCATAAGCGACAATCAACGCTGGTCGCACAGTTCGTGAGAATGAAATAACAAGTGAAAGGCCAAGTGCGCCAAGTAGCGCAATCATGGCGACGCCAAATCCGACGTTAAAGAACCATGCCGCGCCTCCAACTGCAACAAGAATCGCGAAAAGAAAACCTGTTCGAGCGACTACATCATCCATAGTCATTCGACCGGTTTGCATGGAAGAAGCGCTTGGAGATGAGTACATCTCTTCAAGCGCATCTGTGGACCGTGGTTCAAAAGCTGCGTAGCCACGCTTTTCACCAAAGGCGCGACCAAGGACAGGGTTAGAACTACGCATCGTTTCTACTCTCCTTATAAAGCATTACCTGTGCGCTGGAAGATCCAGGCACAACCTCAATAGTAGAGAAGAGAGATTAAATAATCCTGAGAGGGGACTTATCCCGCCATTTTGGCGGGTTGGCTATGCGTAAAGTCGAAAATATCGGAAAATGTGCAGGTGCGAGCCGTTCGTTGGCCCAGGCCCCTATTCGCCTTACTCTCGTTTTGTGCCCTCATTTTCACTTCGGCTCCAGCCATCTCCGCAGATGAGGGACACCGGCTGAAGATTGTCGATGCCTTCTCTGAAGGGGTGAGTAGTGGCTCGGAAATCTACGCAGTTCCAGATGAACAGGTTCAGAAGATTCTCAAGAATGAGCCGAATGAGATTCAATCGGTACGTAAGTTCTGTCAGTCACTCTCATCTCCTGAGTGTTCGGGACAAGTCGGATTAAGTCTGCGAATCTATCTCCCCCAGTGCACGCAAACACTTATTAATTACTGTATTGAGACCCTTGCAATATCTCCATCGAGTGGAGCACCTCTCCAGACGGGCTCGTTCTTGGGGTACACAACTGCACGTAAATATTCTGCAGATATCGCACGCGGCGTTCCTGAATCTGCAACCACATCTAGGTGGAAAGTACCTGGAGTCTTCAATAAAGCTGGCACCGACACTTATGCCGTCAAAGTTCTCCTCGATGGATTCCTATCTGCTACCTCAAACTCGCTGTATGTATTTCAAGTGAGTGCACTGATAGAGCCTTACGCTGAAACGACGAATAATGGTAATACTTCCGCTGAGTGCACCTCGTGGCAATCGGGAACCACTTGTGGAGTCCGTCAAGATTTTATAGAGGGACAAAAAGCTCAATTGAGCGTTCGCTTTCCAAATTCAATAACAGGTTGGTTGCACGGTAGATTAAAAGGGGCTGCAATCTCTGTAGAGAAATTCGATAACAATCAAAACAAGGTGACTGTTACTGCTGAAAATGTTCGAGTTCCTGAGTTAAATACTCTCTTTACTGATGCTCAGGTTGACGCCCTTGCCAATCCAGGTTTCTTCAGACCCAATGGTCGTAAATGGAACAGCGTGAATGCAGGCAATCCGGCTTCATTGGAATGGGTAAAGCAACTGGCAAAACCTCTTAATGACCGAGCCACTGGAGAGCACACAACCTGGTCATTCTCTACGATTCCCAATAGTCGTGGGAACAATAAATGTTTCGAGGATAAGACTCAACTACTCGGAGTCGTGATGACTAACTCCTTAGTCTATTCACCGAGTGCGCCTGAATTCGATGGCTCGCAATTAAATTATCAAGTAGGTGGTCTGCACTTTCAGCCCGATGGCAAGACCCCCAACCTAGGTACCTACGATCTTTTGATTAAATCTGCGACAGCACGGTGTTTGTACAACTTCACTGATGCGCCATTATCAGCCACTGTCTCTGTCACTTATGCCGATGGTGGAGAACAGAAAATTGCCACCACCACGCTCACAGAAAAAGATGGCTGGTTACACCTTGGCGCCTATGGATTTACTTTCTCCAGTCCAGTGCTCCGGGTCAAACTCAGTGGTGTCCCAAAATCCTTACCAAAAACCTCGACTAAATCTTCATCTTCATCGGCTGCAAGGAACTACACGATGACCTGCGTGAAGGGTAAGGTCACGAAGAAAGTGATTGCCCCTAAGCCCATCTGTCCAACTGGGTGGAAAAAGAAGAAGTAAGGCTCGAGCGCGAGGAAGAGTGAAAATTTGTGCCCCGGGTGGGGGTCGAACCCACACTTGGAGGATTTTAAGTCCTCTGCCTCTGCCATTGGGCTACCGGGGCGTTGCCGTTACTACTTTGAGCGGAGCGTAAATCTACCGGCTTTAGCGAAGATCTTCTCCATCTCCCCTGCCTTGAGTACGCCAGTGAAGGTGTTCTGCTGGCTTGGATGATATGAGCCCAAGAGTAAATATTCACCAAACCTGACGCTCGCACCGTGAGCGAATGGAACTTTCCTGTTCGGTAAAGGTAACTCGAGATCTCTAAGGGTCCGCCAAAGTGCATCCCAAGCAAAAGATCCAAGTGCGATGTAGACACGTACATGGTTGAGCGCTCGTAATTCCTGTGCGAACCATGGTGCACAATTTTCGCGCTCTTGAAGATCTGGTTTGTTTCCTGGCGGTACACATCGGACCGTGGTGAGAATTCGAACTGAATTAAGAATCAATCCATCATCTCGTGATGTACTTTTGGGTTGATTTGCTAATCCACTTTTATGAAGCGCAGCATAAAGCCAATCACCTGATGAATCTCCAGTAAAAACTCGCCCAGTTCGATTTGCACCATGAGCGCCAGGAGCAAGTCCGACAATCACAATCTTGGCGTCGGATGGCCCGAAACCTGGAACTGGCTTTCCCCAATATTCCTGATTATGAAAAGCCTTCCGTTTTGTTAAGGCAACATCTTCGCGCCATGAAACTAAGCGTGGACACTCTCCACATTTGATGATCTTGCTATCTAAGTGTTGTAACGATGCCATCAAGAATATCCCTCTCACTTGCAACAAATTCTTTTGCGCCAGTTCGTTTCATGACTTCTGCCAAGACCAGTGCACCTGCAGCTATTACTTCAACCCTTCCCGGATGCATATAACCAAGAGCTGCACGTTCGTGGTGGGTAAGTGAAAGGAGCCACTCGGCTATCTCAAGGGTGCGCTCTGCGCTAATTCGCGCACCATGAATTCGTTCTCGCTCATATCGAGGAAGATTTAAGGTGGCTGCGGCCACGGTAGTTGCAGTTCCTGCCACAGCAATCAAAGTTCTCGAGGATGAAATCGCAACCACGCCCGCTGCGCTATCGATCGCTCGATTGATATCTGCTCTCGCCTCTTCAATCTCAGAGGGCGACGGTGGGTCCTGAGAGAAGTGGCGCTCGGTCATGCGTACACATCCGATATCCACACTTTTCGCGGATTCGACCTCGTTACTCCCCAGAACAAACTCGGTGGAACCCCCACCAATATCGACGACTAAGAAGGGTGCGCAGTCTGCTGACATATCAGATGTGGCACCTAAGAAAGAGAGGTGAGCTTCTTCACTGCCTGCTATGACCTCGGGGGCTACTCCAAGAATTTCAGTCACGGGGCCAATGAAAATCTCTCGATTTTCTGCATCACGTGTGGCACTGGTGGCGCAAAATCGTAACTTCTCAACTCCGTGCGCATCGATGATTCCCTTGAATTTTCGAAGTGCTACAAGT
>SXGQ01732896.1_pt1 | contig 11399 bp, 10 predicted proteins | sample 3178371 | NCBI WGS metagenome assembly SXGQ01 (sample SAMN11356859, study PRJNA531348) | freshwater metagenome | isolation source: freshwater sample F1-20 | place: China: Fuxian Lake, Yuxi | collected 2017-12-25 | reverse complement strand
TGCAACTTCAATGCCGGCACCCTCGGCGTCTCGATGGTCGAGGGACGCATCAGTGCCGGTGTGGTCGTCGGTGACGGGTCCGACGTCGGTGGCGGTTCCTCCATCATGGGCACCCTGTCCGGCGGTGGCAAGGAAGTGATCCGGATCGGCGAGAAGTGCCTCCTGGGCGCCAATGCCGGCCTAGGCATCAGCCTGGGGAACGGGTGCACCGTCGAGGCAGGTCTGTATCTCACGGCCGGCGCGAAGGTGACACTGCCCGATGGGCGCATCGTCAAGGCACTGGAACTCTCGGGTAAGGATGATCTCTTGTTCCGCAGGAACAGCCAGTCCGGGGCGATCGAAGTCGTGGCAAAGCGGAACCAGGTTGTCCTGAACGAGGCCCTGCACGCCAACTGAACCTCCGCACCCCGCCAGACTGCGGGGGCCGACCAATCTCTAGGTGCTTGCATCCGGCCGATGGTCAAGAAACGGCCATGGTGATCGTTCGCATGTTCACGAACAACGCCGGAGCCAAGTCAACTGCGACGCGCCAGCCTTGGACCACACCGTGACCGGCTTCGGCGACCGGTCCACATGGGGATAATCAAGTCAAGAAGTGATCGTTTCCGAGACGCGTGCCTCACGGAACCCGTCCTCGCGGCATGTCAATCCCGTCCAATCCAGTGGGGTCCGCAGTGCTCATGCGCTCGGATCCGGCCTCGCCCGTCCCGAGGCGCAGCTTTTCATCGGCGTCGAGAACTGATGCAGTTTTCGCCCAGCCTCTTCGGGCGTTCGGTAGGCCATCCAAGCCCCGATGCCCGTCACATGAGCGAAGCGTGTTGCAACCCGGGGCGACGGGATGGGGGACATTGCCCTCTTCACGCCCGGGTCACGGCTTGCCGACAAGCATCGGTCTCCCCATCGCCATCGCTTCGGTGAGCGTCGACCGCTTCAGCCTTGGCCTCCTTCGCTCTTTCGGAAACTAATGGACCCGGTTCCGTCCGCGGTTCACCGAGTACATTTGCGTTCAAGGGCGGTCCGGCATCGCTGAACCCGTCCATGCCCGCGAAGTGGTATCGGGACCAGACCAGTTGTGGGTCGCATCTGGGTAGTTTGGTTGCATTTCTGCCACGAACCACGGCGGGCGATCCAACCCAGATGCACCTCGGAGCCATTGGGGGCATACTGGTGATCAATGACCTCAAGGCGCGCTGCCCTCGCCGTCCGCATCGCGTCGGCCTACACCCTCTCCCGGCGCCCCGGAGGCACCATCCATGAGACGTTCGCTCCACTAGCGAACCCCGGGTTCCGCACCCTGTGCATCTCCACGTTTGCCTGGAATGTCGCCAGATGGATGGAAATGACCATCACTTCCTGGGTCGCACTCCAACTCACCGGATCACCGTGGCTTGTAGGAATGGTCGCGGTCGCGCGTACCGCCGCCCTGCCCGTTTCCGGTCCGATCATGGGTGCCCTTTCCGACCGCATCGACCGGCTTCAAATGATCCGTTCATCGGGGTGGGTCAACGTGATCGTGATGGGCAGCGTGGCTGCCGCCCTCGTCGCGGGACACGGTGCCTACTGGCAGCTTCTTGTGGGCAGCCTCTGGCTTGGCGCAAGTTGGGGAATCGACTGGCCGGTCAGGCGGTCGCTTCTGGCCGAATATGTCGGGCCGGAACGCGTTCTTCCGGCCATCGTCTTGGATAACGTCGCATTCAATATTGCCCGCGTCGCCGGGCCCCTCATCGCCGGCGCGGCCCTCGAGGCTTGGGACGCGCCTGGTGCCTACGTCGTCCTGGCCTTCAGCTTCCTCGTGGCATCCCTCTCAGTCTGGACCGTTGAGGCACCGCCGTCCAGAGTGGTTCCTGTCCGGGTGCCCGGTTCGCCGCCACCGAAGCGCCCGTCCCTCTGGCGCGACCTCCGCGCCGGGGTCGCCTACGCCCGTGCCGATCCGGTCATGAGTGGTGTCATTGTCATCAGCCTCGTCATGAATGTCCTGCTGTTCCAATACCAGGGCATGTTGTCAGTGTTTGCCGACGAAGTCCTGCACGTCGGCCCGGTCGAACTCGGTGCCCTTGGCGCCGCCACGGGAGTTGGTGCCGCCTTCAGCGTCTTCCTCCAGCCACTGTTCCGAAGCACGCGTGCCCAAGGTCTCGCCTTCACGATCGGATCGATCGTCGGAGGCGTTGCCCTCGTGCTTTTCAGCGTGTCCAATGGCTATGTCGCCGCCCTCCTCCTCCTCTTCGTCGTTGGGGCCGGCACCTCGTCATTCGGGACAATGCAGTCCAGTCTCATCCTTTCACGATCCAGTCCCGCCATGCGTGGGCGCGCGATGGGCCTCGTCACCTTGGCCATTGGCAGTGCGCCCCTCGGGTCGCTACAACTCGGCTACCTTGCCGACACCGTTGGTGTGTCGATGGCCATCGGGATCAGTTCAGCCCTCTCCCTGATCCTCGTCATGGGCTTCGGGATGCACTTCGGCATGTTCGGCCGCAACCTCGTCGGCGTACCCGTACCCCTACGCGAAGGCGAAAGCGTCGATCCCGGGACAGGAGTGGGCTTCCCGCCACCTCCGTCCCGTCTCACTGGTGCCGGGGAAGCGACTGAGGGTCTGCTCTCCCCCGTCCCGGGCAGAACCGGTGATCGGTCAGTGCCTTGACGGCAGTTTGTCCAGGGCCCCCATCACATCTTCGATCAGGTCGCGGGCGCTTTCGATGCCGATTGACAACCGGATCAGACCGTCGCCGATGCCGATCTTGGCGCGGTCCTCCGGGGTCAGGCCCCGGTGCGACGCGCTTGCCGGGTGCATCGCCAGCGAATAGACATCGCCAAGCGTCGGTGCCGGCAGGACGAGGCGCAGGGCCTCGAGAAGGCGTCTCGCCTCGGGAACGCCACCATCGCGGATCTCAAAGGCCAGCATTGCCCCGAACCCCCGGTCGCCGAACATCGACATCGCGAGGGCGTGGTGGGGGTGATCGGGCAGGCCCGGGTAGTGGACGCGCGCGACCTTCGGATGGGCGGCGAGGGCGTCTGCGACCGCCATCGCATTGGCGAACTGGCGCACGAGGCGCAACTCAAGGGTGCGCAGGCCGCGCAGGCCGAGCCAGGCGTCGAACGGGCTAAGCGTCGCCCCGGTCAGACGCGCGACGAGGCGAAGGGCGGGTAGCAGGTCGGCGCGCGCCACCACGACGCCCGCGGTCATGTCGCCGTGCCCGCCAAGGTACTTCGTTGCGGAGTGGACGACCATGTGCGCCCCCAGTTCGGCGGGGCGGCACAGGTACGGCGTGGGGAAGGTGTTGTCGACGATGAAGGTGGACGATACGGCCCGCGCCGCCTCACCGATCGCCTGGAGGTCCGCAACGCGGACAAGGGGGTTCGAGACGGTCTCCGCGAAGATGGCCTTCGGGCGCACGCGGGCGATGAGTGACTGCGTGGCCTCGACGTCCTGAAAGTCGACGAGATGGGTGCGCACGCCTTGACCGGCGAGGACGGTGCCCAGGAGGGTGTGCGTGGCGCCGTAGACGTCGCGGCTTGAGACGACGGAATCGCCGACGCCGAGGCCCGCACCCAAGAGGGCCGCATGGACGGCGGCCATGCCCGACCCGAATGGCACACCGCCGTCAAGGCCCTCGAGATCAGCCACGGCGTTGGCGAACTGGTCAGTCGTCGGCCCACTGATGCGGGCGTAGCAATACGCCTCATCGGGATGCTCAAAGGCATCGTCAAGGGCGTCGGTCGTGCCGAAGGAGAACGAGGTGGCCAGTTGCATGCCGGGTGCGACCGGTCGGCCCTGGCCGTCGGGGCGCGTTGCTGTCGGGTTGAGTGGGCCGGTGTCGCGCCCGAGATGCACCACGCGTGTCGCAAAGGCGCGTCCACCAGTCTTTTGGTCGTTGTCGCTCATTGAGGCGAACGATAGCACGGTAGCCCATTGAGCCATCTTCCCCGAGCAAGTACCGGTCTGCTCGAATGGGTCTAACCACTGCGCCCCACGCGGGCAACCGTTGCGTGTGCCTCTCGAACCACGTCATTGGTCGTGGCTACACTACCCCCGAGTTCATGAACCTTCTGTATTACTGGAAACCGGACAACTATCGTCGCGACCGGCGGTATGGGTTCGGGTACCACTTAAGCCAGAACAGCGCAGTCATGAAGCATGTTGACAACGGTGGCACCATCTGGGCGTTCACGCGTCGGAGCGATGGACGGTACGTTCTTGCTGCCGAGTTTCTGGCCCGCCGTGTCACCCGTAACCCGGTGGGCTACACCTACGGCAAGTACCGGGCGTGGGCCGACACTGACCGCACCCGGTACTTTGACCTGACTGATGCCCCGGACTTTGAACTCGTGGTCCGCGACTTGTCGGTCCGGAGCAACGCCGAGCACCTTGGACAGTCATTCCAAGGGACGTCAGCCGTCCGACTCATGGGCGCGGGAGACGCGCAGGTACTCACTGAGTTCGCTGCTGGGCTGCCCTCACTGGCGCGGGTTGGCTTTTACCCAGAGGATGTCCTGGAAGCCCGCTTCCTCGGCGAGGATGTCGCGGGACGAGTAGTGCGTGATGTGTCGGAGACCCGGATTGACTACCTTTACGGTCGAGGTACTACCGACCGACGGACCGTCCGGGAAGTCCCCCATCCCGAACTTTTTGGCATCAGAGACGACATGCGCCTCCGCTACGTCGCGGAGCAAATGAATGGCGGACGCGATGCGGAGTTTCGCCGGGTTGCTGCCGAACTGCGTGAGACCTATGCGGGTCGTTGCCAAGTCTGCGAGTACGACCCACGGATCCGCTACGCCCAAGAGATCTGCCATGTGCACCACGTTGTCTGGCTGAGCCGGGGCGGGGAAAACGATCGCAGCAATCTCATGGTGCTTTGTCCCAATCACCACGCCATCGTGCACCGCGACGATGCACCATTCGACTACGACAGCCTCACGTTCAGTTTCGCCAACGGTAAGGTTGAGGCACTTCGCCTGAACCTCCATCTGCCCGGCGTCACATAGACAACGCCGATCAACGCGAAGCGCAAATGGGGCGAGGATCGTGGGTCCGGCGTCGCCGGACCCAGCCACCGTGCGGATGGTCGCCCGCGAAACGTTCTGCAATCAGCCGATGGTCCAAGTCCCGTTGTTGACCAGTTCCAACTTGCCGGACTTCGCCGACCGTTGTCCGGCGTCGAGAATCGCCTGCGCCTGCAAGTTGAAGCCCATCTGCAGGGTTTCGTGCAGTGCCTCGCCGGTCGTTATGTGGTGCATCACTTCCTTGCCAAGTGTTTCCCGACCTTCAGGAAGGTGATCGAGTTCCACCTCAATCGGTTCCGATCCGCGTCCGCGCTTGAGCAGTAGCACCTGTCGGCCACCTGCCCGGTCGACGACCAGCGTCCCCGTCGACCCGTAGATGATCGGCCCGGTTGGCACGCCATGGTCGAGACACGTCCACGTTGCCTCCAGGATGGCAATGGCGTGTGGGAAGCGAACCGTGATGACCGCGTTGTCATCCGCGTCGCCGTAATGCGATCTGAGGTTTGCCAGCATGCCGTTCGCCGCAACGGCCGGTTCACCGATGAACCATCGTGAAAGGCATGCGCCATAGCAGCAGTAGTCCAGCAGTGCGCCACCGCCGGTGTCTGCCTGGTGCCACCACGTGGCCCCGCGTTCGACGTCGGTCATCTCGACCATGGTCCCGTCGACCCCCGGATGCACCGATCCGTGTGACAGCGGGCCCATTGAACCGGCACGCCACTTGACCTGCCACACGTCGCCGATCAGACCCTCGTTGATCACCCGGTGTGCCGTGCGGACCGCCGCCGACCAAGTGATCGGCCAGTTCACGATCAAGGACACTCCGGCGGCTTCGGCCGCCCGGGACATGCGCAAGGCTTCCGAAAGCGAGGCCGCCATCGGCTTCTCGGTGAGCATGTGTGCCCCGTGCGCCGCGATTGCCTCGGCCACCTCACCGTGCCTCGAGTTCTCCGGGCAGAAGACAACCAGGTCCAACTTCTCCTTGGAAAGCATCTCCCGGTAGTCGTCATATCCCTTCGGAATGCCGAGTTCGCCGAGCGCGATGGAGTTCTTGTTCCACCCGCGCGTATTCTTCGCATCCACGAGTTCCGGCCGGTTCGGCACCGTGTCCGCACACGCAACCCACTCCACTCCCGGCTGGGCGTGCATCTGGCGCATGAGTTCGTTGATATGCATGTGAGCGAATCCGATGACACCCACGCGCAGTTTCCCGGTCATCCCGTCCTCCTTGGTTGGCTTCCCCTGTACGGGTGGCCGCGTTCCAGTCTACGGGGTTGTCGCCACCGATGCCTCGGCAATGTAAGCGCCGCAGTTCGGGCGTTGGGAACAGCCAAGTGGAGCGAACATCAATCAGTCGTGGCGGGGTGGCCCGCACGGCGCGCCGGGGTCACAGCCACCGCACCATCAGCAGTTCATCGCGAGGTCCGTCTGGCAGTTGCAGTGCGTGCCGTTCCTGACCGAAGATCACGAATCCGGCCCGTTCGTACAGGCGATGTGCCGCGGTGTTCCCGACGACGACCGACAATTGCACCTGTTCGAGCCCCCATTCACGTGCCGTGGCAAGCACACTCGCGACCAACTGGGGTGCGGCACCGGTGCCACGCGCCTCCGGTGCCACGTACATGCCCCACAGGCTTCCCTTGTGTCGCACCTTCGCCCCGGGTGACCGTACGAGACCCGCCGCACCCACAAGCGTGCCATCGGCGGTGAATGCGCCGAAGACTGCGCTGATGTCACCGGATGCGGATGTCTCGAACCGTCCACGACGCTCCGCCGACCCGGACGCCACTTCATCCTCGTAACTCGATCCGAATGCATCGGGATGGTCACGCAGCGCGCGCAGGCGAAGGGACTGCCATGCGGGGAAGTCAGCGATGGTTAGTCGACGCACCTGATGGTCTGGGTTGTGTTGGCTTGTATCTGCATCCGGGGGCATTGTCACACCGTAGCAAACCCGCGGGTACACTCGAAACAGGAGTTCGTTAGTGATGGGAACACCCGACGCCGACACCCCTGATACCCCGCAGGCACGTGAGGTGCTTGCCGAGGAAGCGGTCCTGAATGCCGCCATGGCCTTCGCCGGTCACGTCGTGTCCGACGCTGAGACCCGGGCCGCACAACTCTCCGGTTCGCTGTCCCCAGCCGTTGCCTCTGCGGTCCACCGTCAGTTCCTGCTTGAGACTGCCACGTTGTGCCTTCGTCGTCTCGGCGAAGCGTTCACGACTGATCACGAAGATGGCGCAGATGCGGGGGTCAGTGACCTCATGCGCGATGGTGCTTCTCGGGCCGAGGCAGCGACTTCCGCCACCGAGGCGCTTGGCGACCTCAGTCTTGACCTGCTGGATCGTCTGGTAGATCCGCGTCTCTGATACCGCCCGGCACGTACCACCGCAGGGCGTCGCTTGGGTAGCGTGGAGCTACGTTGCGGCGCACGGTCTGGGCCAGCGAAGCGTATTGCGCCCACGGGGCGATTTGTTGGGGTTGTGGCCACGAAGCCCCAGCAATCTGTCCTCGCCCCAGTCGGCTCTTTACTGCCCTCTCCCGGACGCCGGGGAGGGTAGTGTCGCCAAATATCCGACGCCTCGGGTCAGACGCCCAGGTGGTCGCGAAGGAATGCACGGCTGATCCCGATGGCTTCAGCCGTCGGCAGCGAAGAACGATCCTGTTCGTAGGCGGCCCATGGCAGGTTCAAGGGCTTGAGGGCGTTCCACGTGCCCACAAGGTCCACCTCACCCCGCCCGAGCTCGGTGAACACCGAATCATCAAACCGCAATACGCCTGACCGCCTCGGTTGGGGGCCGACGTATGCCATGTCCTTGATATGGACGTAGCCAATCCGTGAGGCGTGTTCCTTCACGAACTTGACTGGGTCAAGCCCACCGTGGTGGACCCAGTGGATATCCACGCAGAGGTGCGCATGTACCGGATCCATGCGGTCCAGCAGGCGGTCCATTGCAACCACGCCCGTGCGTGCCTGGCCCGTCGAAGCAGCATCCACGTTCGGGTCACCCGGCAGGATATGCCCGGTTTCCTCGTCGTAGCGAAGGAACTCCCAACTGTGATTGTGGTAGCAAAGCTTCATACCCGCCTCGTGGGCCCGACGGGAGGCATCGTTGAACCGTGGTGCGAATGCGTCATACCAGGCCAGACCGTCTTCGGGCCGGTTCTGCCCGGACATCTGGATCAGGTTCACACCGACCGTTTCGGCGTACCTCAGTACGTCGTCAAATGTCTCCAGGGCACGCCAGTTGGTCGAGAGGCTTCCCTGCACAAGTCCGTAAGCATGCAGCTTCGCCTTCGCAGCGTTGCCATCGCCGTCACACAGCATTCCTGTCTCAACACCCGGGTAACCGGCTTCGGCGACGGTCCGGAGCATCAGGTCAATGTCCTTGCGTTCGTCTTCCTTGAACACGATGGTGTGGCATCCAACCTTTGTCACGCTCATTCGGGAGTTCATTCCTCTTTTGACTGATACTGATTACCGACCAAAGTGAAGCGTAGTGCAATCAAGGGGCGACGGGGCGGGGTGGTTGACATGGCCACCATCGGTTCAATCGCCGTTCAGTTTCAGCCGGGAACCCAACCTTCGTTGGGAAACTCAGCCAACCAGCGGTCGCGGGCCTGCGCCTGCCGTGAGGTGGTCTGGGCGTTCATTTCTGCAAGCTCGATCTTGTGGCCGTCAGGATCGTCGATGAAGAAGATCAACGCGCCCGACGTACCGACGAATGGTTCGCCGACTGGTACGCCCTTGGTCCCCAGGTACGCCAACGTCGCGCGCAGGTCGGCAACCGTGAGGCAGAAGTGGCGGTAGCCGGCTCCGTTGTCGGGTGGTTCCGGCTGGCGACCCTCATCACCGCCGGGAAAGAGTTCGATGAACTGGTCGGGACCGAACTGCACGTAGACGAGCGCGACCTTGCCATCTCGTTCGGCGCGGAATGCCTCACGGAAGCCGAGGACACCCTCATAGAAGGCGAGGCTGCGGTCCAGGTCGCTGACCCGGAATGCGACGTGGTTGAACCTGAGTGGGCGGATGCCAAGTTTCATCAGGGACGGCCTTTCATGCGGCTTGTTCGAGGCGCGAAGCGTATTGCAATCAGGGGGCGCCGTGGTGAGGAAGCGAAGGGTAGTGCAAGTCGAGGGGCGTGGTGGGGTGGTTGGGAACCCGTGCAGGAATGATCTCAGACCGCCCCGCCTGGCGATGCACTGAAACGCGCGTCGTTTTCATCCCGGTGTTCCGCAGCATACGCCACGTACCGCATCGCGTTGGCAGCGACCGCTTCAAATTCGGCGTCGGACACTTCGCGTCCTACCTTGGCTGGAATGCCGATCGCAAGCATCCGTGGTGGAACCGTCTTGTCCTGAGTCAGGATGGCACCTGCCCCGATGATCGCACCGTCACCGATCACCGACCGGTTCATCACCGTGGCCCGCATCGCGATCATGCACCCGTTTCCAACCGTCGCACCATGCACGATTGCGCCGTGCCCGATCACCACGTCGTCGCCGATGACCGTCGGCACGTCGGTTTCCACATGAACGACCGATCCGTCCTGGATGTTCGTCCGTGCCCCAATCCGGATCGGTGCCATGTCGCCACGCACGATGGCCCCATACCAGACGCTACTGCCCGCGCCAATCGCGACATCCCCGATCACGTACGCCGAGTCAGCGATGAATGCATCATCTGCGATGGTGGGCCAGATGCCTCGGAATGGCAGGATGGGCATGCGGTCTCCTTTGGAAAATGAAGCGTATTGCAATCAAGGGGCGCCGTTTCTGGCCTGGCGAAGCGATTTTGGATGGAATCGGCGAGTTCGTGGGGTGGTTAGCACGGTACCACCAGAGATTTCTCCCGTCCCTACCCCGGATGGCTCGCCGGCGCGGCGCAGAACATGTTCGTTCCTACGTCCCTACGCTACCATCAGCGACTGTGTCAGGTCTGATTGTCCAGAAATACGGCGGCTCGTCCGTCGCCACCACCGACCTCATCCGCAATGTTGCCCGTCGCCTCGGCCGCGTGCGGGACAGTGGCACGCGTGTCGTTGGCGTTGTGTCCGCGATGGGTGACACCACCGACGATCTTCTCGCGATTGCCAAGCGTGTCGCCCCTGATCCGGGCGACCGCGAACTGGCGCTCCTGCTTTCCACCGGCGAAGTCGTCACGGCCGCGCTCATGACAATGGCCCTGAAGGCTGAGGGCTACGACGCCATTGCCCTGACCGGTTTCCAGGCTGGCATCCGCACCAACCCGATCCATACCAAGGCGCAAATTCTCGACATCGACCCGACTCGCATCCATCGCGAACTCGATGCCGGAGCCATCCCGATCATCGCGGGCTACCAGGGTTGGACCGAGGAACAGGACATTGCCGTCCTCGGCCGTGGTGGGTCGGATACGACGGCCGTCGCGGTCGCGATTGCACTTGGTGCCGATCAGTGCGAGATCCTCAAGGACGTTGACGGCATCTACAGCGCCGATCCGCGAGCTGTGCCGAAGGCCCGCAAGCTGGACTTCATCTCGTACGAGGAAATCCTGGAACTAGCCCGCGCCGGTTCGCAGGTACTCCATCCGCGCGCGGCCGAATTGGGTGAGACCTACGGGATGCCCATCGTGGTGCGGTCAAGTTTCCACGAGGCGCCCGGAACCACCATTGTCACAGGAGATGCCATGCCACTCGAAGGGCGGGAACGGGTCCGCGCGATTGCCCACGACACCGACGTTGCCAGAATCACGATCGTCAGCGTGCCTGATCGGCCCGGCATCGCCCACGGCATCTTCGCACCGATCGAGGCGGCATCGATCAGCGTCGACGTCATCGTGCAGAATGTCAGCCACCAGAACGTGACGGACATTTCGTTCACCGTTTCGCGCACCGACTTGGCACGTACCTTGCGGATTATCGAGCCGGTCGCCCACGAGATGGAGGCACAGGCGGTCACCCATTCGGCAACCCTTGCCAAGATCAGCATTGTCGGCTCCGGCATGGTGGCCAATCCCGGCTACGCAGCGCGAATGTTCGGTGCGCTTGCAGAGGCCAACTGCAACATCGTGTCGATCACCACCAGCGAGATCCGGATCACCTGTCTGATTGATGAATCACAGGTGCCAATCGCCGCCCGCGCCCTGCACGACGCTTTCCAACTTGACGTCATCTGACCGCCTCGCGCCGCACTTTCATCCCAAAGTGCGGCGGATGTGCGCATTTGAACTTACGGGGGCGTTGCGTTGTGGGTTCAACAGTCATATATTTGCTTCAGGCACGGCGCGAAGCGTATTGCAATCAGGGGGCGACACGGAGGGTTCGTTGTCGGTCCTGCAGCCTCAGCAATTCATCCGGCTACGGCGCCTGATTGAACCTTGGTTGCCGATCAACGCGTATTCAGTCACTGGTGACTCG
>SXGQ01550297.1_pt1 | contig 11400 bp, 13 predicted proteins | sample 3178371 | NCBI WGS metagenome assembly SXGQ01 (sample SAMN11356859, study PRJNA531348) | freshwater metagenome | isolation source: freshwater sample F1-20 | place: China: Fuxian Lake, Yuxi | collected 2017-12-25 | reverse complement strand
GCCACGGCCAGTTCTTGCAGTTTCATCTTCGAATCCTCGTTGTTGAACATATTTAGCCCAGCTCACACATTTGGACAACTGATTTTCCAGCCGTTTTTTGTGTATGATCTTGCTGGCCAGCTTGGTCATGATGATTTCTCTCAGGGCCGGGTCTCGGCTCCTATCACCAATGGCAGCGCGGGCATCAATGTCTGCGGTCAGTGCAGCCAACTTGTTGTCCGTGGTCAAGAGTTCTTGGGCAGTATTATATGCACAGTTTTTGTCTGCTATGCACCAGCTCAGTGCTGTTCTTGTGGAGGCAAATACTCCCACATCTGTGGCACTACAAAACACACGGAATCCCTGGGACTCGGACTGTATCCTGTAGCGACCAAACACCTGATACACACCGTCGTCACTTTGCCAGATCACATGCGGCATGAGATCACGGAATTCTTGGCGGAAGGCCCGTTCCGCTTCGCGTTCGTTTATCATTTAAAGACGTATTGGGTGATCAGATACACCGTGGTGGCTGTCAGCGCCCCAATGATGCCCAGTCCCCAGCCTATGATCTGATCTGTGCGTTTTTCACTCATTCTCTGCATCATGTCATGCACTTCTCTGATGATGTCGCTGAGCGAGCTGATCCTGGCATCCACATGATCCAGGCGTGCTTCCAGGGCGTTGTAGCGTTCAGCACACAGTTCCACATGTGCTTCCAGGCTTTTCTTTTCGATGTCAGTGGTCTCGGCCATGTGATGTCTCCATCATGTATTTATAGGCACAGCGGCAAACCAGATATTCTGCCGGTGACCCTGTGTATGTAGGCAGGTGTCCGTATCAGTGTCGGCGACACTGTGAGTCAGCATGGGCACACCCGCAGCATCCATGCGTAGCACAGCAGTGGGATCAGAATCAGGTCCAAACGCACCCGGAGTATCGGTAGAAAACTCAAACATCCAGCGGGTGCCGGAGGCATCCTGCACAGGATCAGTTATGTCCGTGATCTGTGTGCGCAGGCCCAGGATCTGTTGCAGGGTTTCCCAGTTGCGCTGTTGGTTGCGGCTGCGGTTCCAGGCTTCAGCATCAGCTATGACCTGGCCACTGCGATCCTGACAGGGCCAGCGTGTGGACTTGGGATGGCCCGTGGTGCCCGTGGCAGTGATGTCAAACAGAGTCTGGCACACAAACTTCATGGCGGCAGGCGGCCCAGTTCATACAGGATCTCCACCTGTTCACACAGGTGATCCAGTTCCACATTGTCTCGGCGGGCCTGGAATATGTCCACCCAGCGTTTTTGACTTTCTAGTTCCTTGAGTTCTTGTTGCAGGTTGGGATCTTGATAGTGAAGTTCTCTGTGTGTGGTACCAGGACGCCTGGCATACACAGTGCGTCCCCCGTCGGGGCTTTCGAATACTGTGACTTCGGTTATTTTACTGACCTGCATGATGTATTTAACCAGTATAACACAGTTGTGCGCAAAGTCAACAAAAAACCCGCCGGAGCGGGTCGTTTGCAATCAATCCGGGATTGATTATGATGCTGATGTAGCTGTTGAAGCCAAACGGAAACCAACGTTGGTAACAACTGCACCAGAAAGGTCATAGCCAGCCACTGTGCCCAGAGCACGGATCTGTGTCTGGAGATTAGCTGCTGTGTAGGCACCAACTGGAAACACTGCCACCGAGAAGTTGGTGACGTTGGCTGTGGCAGCCACCTGATACATGGCCACTGTGGCTGTCTGCTGGATGCTTTGCAACAGGCTCTGCAACATGCCGTTGACTTCGGCTTCTGTTGAAGGATCTGCACCTAGGTCGCAACCAAAGAAGTCCAAGGCTGGACCCATGAAGTTGGTTGGGACACCTGCAGGTGTGTAGGTTGTTGTTGCGGCTAACTGTGGACCGTTTAGGGTATCAGTTGCGAATACTGGTTGTGAACCACCGCTGGTGATTGTTAATGCTGGCATAATATTTCTCCTTAGTATGTGGACTCAAAGGTCCTACTTGTATTTATATCTTTTGGAGAAAATCTGGGTCTAGGAGACCAGATTTGGGTTGTTTAGGATCCTGTTGCCTGCTGAAAATCCAAATCTATTGACCAGCTTGGCACGGCCCGCATCAGTGGCCAACACCCAGCCTTCTTGTCCGGGTTGTTGGCGATCCAGTTGCGACAGCATGTCCATCTTGATTTCATGCAACAGCAAGAAAGCAGTGAATGCGGCCGTGATGCCCGACATGTTGCTGCGGGGACTCTGCAGGTATTCCACTATGTTGTTGTACTTTCGCGGTGTGACATTGGCCTGCAACCATGCACCAAAGTCTGGCAGCAGATTTTCATAGTCCGTGGTGATCCTGCTGTTGATGTAGCGTTTGCAAAGAGCCGGCAAGTCGCTGAGCTGTGCGGCTCTAAGCTCGGCAGGATTGAACAGGCCGTTGATGTCGTTGCCGTGGGTGCTGACCACTGCCCGCAGTTGATCTATGAGCTTTTTGTTCAGTGTGACATTACGGATGTCTTTGACCGTGGGCTCGATGATCAAGAGTCCAGGCACTGGATCCAGATTGGCCGACCTTATGGGTTCTGCTGTGGCGTCGGCAGTTCGATATCGGGTGTGCGCAGCTATGCCCACTTCACTGGCCGCAATGGCCTGACCCAGCTTGCTTGAGGCCGGAATACGATATTCCACAAAGTTTGGTTTGAACTCCAAGTTGCCCGACACTTCGGGCGGAGTTTCAGTGTACAGCAGATCACCCTGTACATATCCTTTGAAGTCTTCAGGTGTGGCCGCTTGCAACAAGGGCCATAGTTTAGCATATATGCCGATCAGGTCACCGCGTTCACCGCCGCGCTGGCTCATGATACCGGCCAGTTGTTGCATGCTGGTGGCACGGCCCGCATAGCCTTTGGCACCAAATCCACTCTTGTCTGTGAGCACAAAACGACCTTGTTCATCCCTACCCCAGATGATGGCCGGTTTGCCATCCCATTTGACTGTGGTGGTTTTACGGGTGTCTTCGGCGGCTGCACGTATGATGGCCATGGCTTCTTCGATGCCACGTGTGCCACGATCAAACACCAGATCTTCAATGTGTGGTATTCTTGCTTCGGCTTCCATCAAGGTCTGTTCGATCAGGGGAGTCATGCCTTGGTTCACTATGCGGTCACGCAGTTTGGCCAGGAAATGCACATCTGAGACGGGACGAAGTAGTTCGGCACTTTCCAAGAAAGGCAGGCCTTCACGAGCCATGTGTTCGCGGAAGTCGGCTAACTTGACTTCACGTTCAGGATCAGTGCTGAGTGCTTGTAGTATCGTTTCCACCGACGCCAAGTCTTGGCGTGTGGCTGTTTTATTGAGCAGAAGTTTGGCCACAGCGTCGGGATCATCAGTGATGATAGTGTTAGTTTCACGATCAGCTATGCCAGCTATCTGATTAAGCTTGTAGCCCAGGCTTTTGGCTATGGAATTCATTAAAACGTTGCGTTCGCGACCCTTGTACCGGCTGTCAGCTGGCATGGCACCCAACACAAACTTTGACCAAGGCACATTGTTCAAAAACATGAAGTCGGTTTGCACGAATCCCAGATCAGTCCTACCGTTGATGGGTGTTTTGAAATGTACCGCGGTGCCGGATTTGCGCACCCAATCTTTGGCCTCAAAGCCTTGACTCAGTGCCCAGCTTGAGAGCTGTGCTACCATTTGTTCTTTGGTGACTTCGGCGGTGTCCACGGCGATGTCCAGATCGCCCGAGGTATCTTTGATGCCGGTGCTGCCAAGAGTGTTGTTTTGTAGATCCAGGCCCGGAACCAGTTGTTCCAACCAGGACAGAGTGGACTTCACATCAGTTTGACGGATGCGTTGAGTCTCAGCACGACCGTCGGCGTCCTTGAATACATTGCCGCCTTCAAAGATATTGATCACAGTGAGAATCCTGCTTGTTTCAACAAGGCATCGGCTTCGTCATTGCCAGTGGTCACAACATTTCGTGATTTGGCTTTGCTGCTGAATGCAGACAGTGCCCCAGGATTGACACCCACATCACGCAGTGTTTGTTGCACAGCTCCCAGTTTGGCCTGCGCACCAGACAAGGCTTGAGTGGCCACTTCGGGAGCCTTGTTCTTGAGCCGTTGAGATTCGGCCTGCACTCCGGCCACGGCCAGTTCAAGGTACTGCGCTATGGCTGTTGCGGACTGAGGCGTGTCACGTGCCGAGACCACTGCCTGTAGAGCCTGGTCCAGTTTAGCGCCCAGGCCGGGCAAGGCTCGTACAGCATCCATGGTTATGGCCTGGTAGGTCACAGGATCCTTGCTGGCCAGTTGGGCATCTGACCACTGCACAAATGCTGCTTGATAGGGATCAGTTTGAGCAGTATTTTCTTCAAGTTTGCCTTGGGCTTTTAGAGCAGCCAAGACTTGTGCATCTTTAGGATTATTAGGATCCAGGCGCTTGCCACCCATGGTCACGGGCTCTGTGGGCGTGCTGGCAGTTGATCCGGGCCTGATGGGCATAACATTTGTGGGCTGATTGGGAGTGGTAGTCGAGGGTGCAGGTGGTGTCTGTATCTTCTTGGCTTCCTGGGTCCAACCCTGTGCCAGTTGTGTGATGTACTGTTTGACTGCTGGATCTTTTTTGGCCTGGTCTAGTTTGTCTTTCCAGTCAGCAGATGGAACGGGACTTTTCTTGCCAGGCGGCGGTGTGCCCGCAGGACCGTAGCCCTTTGCTGACAAGTTAGCAGCAGCCGAGGCAGCATCTTTGTTGATGCTGGCCTGGCTTTGTGGTATCTCCATGCCAGTGGCGCCTTGGAAAACTCCTCGGCCTATGTCCCCCAGTATGCCTTCAGTGAGCGGCCGGGTGATTTCATGTATTTGCATCTGTGCGTCTCACTGTGCGGGTAAACTTGGCAGGATCACGCTGGCCAATGGCATTGAGCAGTTTCCTGCGCAGATTTTCAGCCTGTTCCGCGGGATAGGTCTCATCGATCTGCTCCAGCAAGCGTATGGCACTGGCTATGATGTTGGCAGCACGTGTTTCTATGATCCAGCGGCTGTCGCGGGCCACATACATGCTGTCGAGTTCTTCCAGTAGGCTTCGTGTTTTTTTCTGCATAGTGGGCCAGGACCTTTTTACTATTTAGCGATGTAGTTGGACTGTGTCAGTCTAAACTGTACTGTTGTGCCAGAGTCAAAAGCAGTTGTTTGGTGTGTATTTGTTGGTTATTATTGATTGACCAAAGTCGATTTTTATGTGTAAAATTATTGCCCCGTTCATATTTGTGTATGCAATAGGAAAAAAACCATGGATTTTTTGTCAATAAATCATCAGGGACCACAGTTACTATGTCTTCCATACGGGTGCAGAGATGATCCAAGTCCATAGGCAGTTGTAGAGATTTATACCTTTGTATAATGTTGTCTCTATCTTGATCAAGGACAATTTGAAAGTATTTGGTCAACACGTCTGACAGATAATTGCTGTCTAATAGTTGATCAAAATCAATTACATTAGGATAGCAGTTGTGTTGAATGTCTGCTGTAATAAGATCATGGTATTCCACTATGTTGTAATAACATCTATCGTGCCAAAACAATGGATCCTTGTGCCAAGTATCCAGCACCAAAGCAGAATATTCTTCTGCTATCAGCTTTTTCATAAAGTTATTGTAAATTGCATGGTAGATTTGCCTGGTAGGTAAAACACGCAATACCAAGTCAAACTCTGCTCTATGTTTGTCATAATTGTTTTCGTGAGTCAATGTGATGTTGTTGGCCGGGTAACGTTCGTCCATTCTAAATCTTACGTTGCCAAGATTATTTTTTAAAATCACAGATTTTAAAAAATGTCCGCTTTGACCTTCTCGAAATACAATGACGGTTTTCATAAAAATATCAAGTTGTAAAGATCTGGGTTAAATGCTTTCAAAGAAGTACCATGCAACTGATCGTTTTCTTCTATGATTTTTTTCAGTTGAGTAAGATCTGCGATAGTTAATCTGTTTTTGACAGCTTGCCAAGCACGAGGGTAGACTGTGCGATGCTGGCTGATGTGTTCTTTTAATTTTTCAGGCACAAGGTCAATTCTATATGGCCCAAATGCATAATGATCAATCAGTTCTATAGGATCACCAAATTTACTGATTCGATACTGTTGATGCCAGTGATCCAATAAATGCAAACGATTAATATTGAGTATGCTAATTGTGCGATTGATCGAAGGCATCACTGTGTGTGGCAAGTGTTTTAGAAAGTCTGCCCAGTTGGCTTCCCACTGCGCCCAGTTTGATGGCCAACGTTGATAATCGTGCCCTTCGTTGATATCATCCAAACTGTATCGAGCTTGCACTACGGCAAACTGTAGGAAAAAATCTATCAACTTTGTATTCAGTTTGTGCGAGCCATTGGTGCTGAACCTCAAGGTTATTTTGGAAAAATCACAACGGTCAGAAAGTTGTTCTATATATCTTTTTATGTTGTTGTTTAAAAATGGTTCTCCGCCCGAAAAATTAATTTGTTGAACCTGACATAGATCAATGTGAGCAAGTGCATTTTTGAATCCCGCCACCTCAACATTATATGTTGAGTTAATTTTGATATTTTTAAGTTTTGCCCAGGTTGAGCTACTTGCTGGGCCACATATTTTGCAAGCCAAGTCACAATTTTTGTTAGGAGTCACGTCCAGAACAATAGGCAATTGATGCGTGTGTTCTAGCCCATATTTTTGATTGGCTCCTTGTCGATAAGAAAACACATTGTTAGTTTCTTGATCTACACAGGCGCGACAATTTATTGGATCAATCAGGTCAGAGGTATATTGTGAAGGGTTGGTTGGATTGTAACAACAAGTGCCGTAGTTGTTGTCCTTGAAGGTTAACCCATGCTTTATCAACACACATCGAGTCATGGATACACCTTCCATAGTTGGGCGTTGATTGCTTGTATATTCAAATCAACCTGATCTTTAACCAGATCTAGTAGAGAAAATTTCAAATGATTGTGCTGTATCAAACTAGGATTAAAATTTATCACCGTGATTGATTGGACCCATATGGTTAAAAAATTTACAAATTGATCTAACCTGGCATATTTCAAAAACCAAGGATGTTTAAAAACAACCATTTGATCATTAGGGATGTAGGTTGGTCTGTGTGTGAAAATGTCGGGCTCAACGTAGCACTCAGAAAAATAACTTTTAGACAACGGTTCACTTTCTAAACAAATAGTGTTGATTTTGAATTCTTGAAAATACCAACCAGCACAATCAACTGCCACTAATTTGTCATCTTGTAAATTATCCAAAATCCATTGGTCTGTGCTATCAAGTTGATAAGGCGTTCCGTGACGAACTGCTCGCCATTTTTTAACAGCTGGGCGTGACAAATGATACAATCTAAATTGTTGAATTAGACGTATTGAGCCATGGTCTGTGTTGTAGCCAGCTACTATATGCATAGTCCGTAACAGTCCATTGGGTGTGCAGCAACCATGTGGTTGCCATCAACTTGATCAAATGTGTGCAGTCGTTTAAATTGTGGATTACAATGTCTCATAATAAGGTCTAAACTATCAGCAATATCATCTGGCAAATCAAAATTAAGATTGTGCAGTGTAAGTTCGTAACGATTGATGGCCACATAAACATAGTCACAACCACTGGCCAGTTCTCTAATGGTTGTTACTAATGAATATGTAGTTTGTTGTACCAATGCTTTACCAAACAATATCAATCCATTGTAGTCTACATTGTTGATAGCAATATGCTCTTGGCATATCTTTTTAAATTGGGTATTGGGTGCTGCCCAATGCCAGATTGCATTAGGACATGACTTGACAAAATTTAACATAACCAATTCTTGTTCCAATATTGGATATGAGTTGGAGAGATTTTTAAAACCGTTTATTTGTTGATCTCTCCAGCGATTAAGATCAACGGTCATGACTGTTTGATCTGCCCTAACAATAGCTTTAGTTTGGCACTTTGTACATCGGCTGTGATCTTGCCAGTGTCTTCACTGCTGTCTCTAAATGCAGGAGTTTGAGTTGCGGTTGACACCGTACTTCTTGCTTTGATATTATCTAGTAAGTTTCCTTTTGCAAATGAATTTACAGGACCTGCGTCTTCACCTGGATCTGTGATACGCATGGTTTCGATGTTGTAGTCTAAATCAATTTTCATGCCAACACCTGTGCTGCTTCGTGATTTCATGCACTGGATCTGATACTTGCCCCGTTCACGCATGGCTCTGCTTGTAAAGATACCAAACACGTTGTCTGCTGTGTTGATCTTTGATATACCACCACTGATATGACTGTGATCAAACTCAATTTCTTCCACCGCACTGCGATTCAACTGCGACGCTGTTACAAACAAAACATTGAGTTCCTTGGCCAAGTTACGCAATTCTTCACTCACATACTTGTCTTTGACAAACAGATCGTTGGGACTGACCTTGGCACTGACCGGCATCAACAGGTCCAGGTAATCGACCATGACAAAGTCCACTTTTAGTCCGGTCTGCACTTGCACTTCTTTGATATAGCTTCTGATATCATTGATGTTGCTTTGTGCCGGCAGGGCCTTGATACGATACTGTCCGGCTTTCTTGCTCACAAGTTTGACCTTGAGTTCAGTTTGATCTATGTCCTTGCGGATCTCCTTGGTGCTCATTCCAGCCAACATGGCATCAGTTCGCAAGGCACACAGTTCCTCGCTGAGTTCCAGGCTCACATACACGCCACTAAGGCCCATCTGCAACCAGCTCAAGGCTATGTTCATCATGACCAAGCTCTTGCCACTTCCGGATCCACCAGCAAAAATGTTGAGTTCGCCTCGGCTGAACCCGCCATACAAGATACGGTCCATCTGTGGCCAGCCTGTGCTTAACTGCCCACCGCTGTTAAAGTATTTGTTGATACGTGCTCGGGGATCTGACCAGTAGTCCGTGCCCATGTCCTTGGTCAATGATATCTGCACAGCATCTTTGATCAGTTTCTCCACTGGATCATACTCGCCTTTTTCCAACAAGTCTGCACTTTTAAGTATGGCACGTTCCAGTTCCTGTCTGCGTGTGAAGCTTTCAAACTCGGTCATGAACCATTCAAAATGGCCTTCGTTGAGATCAGCTATGTGATTTAGTCGTATGCCCGTGGCAGCCGCGATCTGTTCTGCGGCCGGCAGGGTTTTGTGCTCGTCGCTGTGCTGTGCTATGAACTCAGCGGCGGGTCGCAAACTCCTGTCAAAGTTTTCGGCATTGTAGATGTTCTGCACACGCACATAACTTTCTGCGTCCTGCAACATCATTTCTAGAAATAATCGTTGAACCTCAAGTCCATAGTCTTTAAGCATCTACTTTTTCCATTGTTTGCTAAGTTGTCGTTTCCTTAGTTCTATTTTGATCGGGCTGGTCTCACGGGCCTGCAAGATAGTTATCACTGTGGCCACGCGGCCCCAACGAATCACAGCATCATTGACGTCTTTGACATCTGCGGGCCATGCCGGCATGCTCACCGACCAGCCCAGTTCCACTGCACGATCTACCAGGCGCATGCCTGCGGCATCTTGATCTGGTACCACTATGACTTGTCTATCAAGACTGCGGATCAGTCGGGCCTGTGCATCATTTATGTCAGCGTGCAACACAGCCAGGCCACCGACGCAGAGTGCATCAAACACTCCTTCCACAACCAAGACATAACGCCAGTCTCGACCTTGCAAGTCTGTGCCAAACACATAACCTGGCGGTGTGTCATTGATGTATCTGGGCGTGCGGTCGTCTAGGAATCTGGTGGCATGTCCTACCACTTGACTGTCGTAAGTAAACGGAATCACCACACCAGGCCTGGGCATGGTCTTGTACAAAAATGGATAATCTGTCGGCATGTTTCGTGCCTGCAAGTAGGTCTGTGCCGTCGCAGACAAAGGCATGGTGTCTGCCGGCAAGTCACGCTCTTCAAACTCAATGCTCTGCAACTGATTGGCCACTCTCTGCCGGTCCGACAACAGGCCTTCCATGTTGCGATGTCGTAGACTTTCCAGGTTGATACGTTCTATTTCTTCGGCAGGCACACCCATCCATTCTAGCAAGCGACGAGCCTTGAATGTCAGTGTGCGACCCACAACAAAGCTGGCAGTGAAGCCACAGTTGAAACAGTGATATGACCAGGATCCGTCGTTGCCAGGCTTGATGCCGCCACGCTGTCGTCGATCCGCAGTTTCACCTTTGTGAACACAACAGGCGGCATTGAAGCTGATCCAGCCTGAAGCTGTTTGTTTGCGCTTGGCGGGCAGGTAAGAGATCACATCAATCATGTTGCTATTGTAACATGTTTTTGCGCCGACTGCAATCAAGTTTGGTTTATCTGTACAGCAGGTCTACCACATATCCTGTGGTTATTAACACAGCGGCACCCAGATTGGCCGGATTGGCCGGAGCCGGAACATTGGGGCCAACATTGGGCAAAGGCCAGTAACCGGCACCGCCTGAGGTGATGGTGATGCCAGTGACCACCCCTGTGCCATTTATGGTGGCTGTGGCAGCAGCACCAGATCCGTTGCCCACAATTACGATCCTGGGCGGCGCTAGATAACCTGATCCGCCGTTGGTTATGTTGATGCCAGTGACCACTCCATCTGTGACCGTGGCTGTGGCCAAGGCCGGTGAGCTGGGCTGATCCGGCACACCAAATATGCTGTTGTTGAAACATAGTCTTAGCAAAGGAAACCAACCCACTATGTTCATGTGTATGGTTCGTGTTTCATTGAGATATGTGGTGCTGGGTGTGACATTGTAGAATATGCTTTGATAGTTTTCTGCGGCCTGGGCCTTGATGGTACCGGTGTAGCCCACCAAGGTCATCTGTATGGTTGTGACCGCACTGGTGGGCTCGATGAAACTGCTGAAGTATTCGGTGTTGGCCAGGGTGTTGAAAATGTAGTTGCTGCCCGTGGGTTGGCCGGTCAAAGGACTGATGGGATACTGGCTCCAGGCCCCGCCGTCATAGCTGAGCTGGGCTGATATCTTGGTAGTAGGTATTGTAAGTGGGGCGCTGGGCACATGTTCAGGCAGGACCGAATCCACTATGTCTACTGAAGCACGGGCGCCAGCCTGTGCATCCACAAACACAGCTTCGGTGAGATTTCCACTGGTCCTGCTGATGCTGTAACGGGCTGGCTGTGCCAGTACCTCCAGCAGTTGTTCGCTGGTCAAGGTGACCTTGGCACGGCCCGTGGCCGCATTCAGGATCACCATGGCTTCCTGGATCAGGATCTCATCACTGTCAGTGTTGAGCACACGGAACACAAATGTGCTACCGGTGATGTTGACGGGTTTTTCCTGCTGATTGATGAACTCAAACAGCAACACATTGTCAACTCCCTTGTTTATGGTCAGGCGTTTGGCGTACACAGGATCGTACCTATAGATAAAAGTTTCG
>SXGQ01363452.1_pt1 | contig 11400 bp, 15 predicted proteins | sample 3178371 | NCBI WGS metagenome assembly SXGQ01 (sample SAMN11356859, study PRJNA531348) | freshwater metagenome | isolation source: freshwater sample F1-20 | place: China: Fuxian Lake, Yuxi | collected 2017-12-25 | reverse complement strand
TCGCCTGCTCCTCTTCCTGCTCTGCCGCTGGCGCGGATTGGCTAGTGGGCTGAGGACGGCTGGCTGGGTTCAATGCCCCATCCGGCTTGGCCTTCAACTCACCGAGACGGCGAACCGCGTATTGGCTCGCTGTCATGTTGGACTTTTCTGACTCCACCGACGTTTTAGCGTCCCCGGCGACGGACGTAGCTTCTTCAGACATTTTGGGTTTCCGCGTTTTAACGCCTCGCGTTGGCGATAGCTGCATCATATCACAGCACAGGGAACGAGAAATTAGCCAATAAGTTGTGGGGTGCGAAAATAGGCTTGACGGCCGATTTTTATCCCCCTTAACAATCCCCCGTTGCCCGCAACGACAAGGGCAACACAAGACGTGAACTTAAATAAATCGAAATCAAATCAGTCAGTTTTGAGTTTAAGGCGAAGTGTGCTTAAAAGCCGAGCAACACATTCAGAGCTTAGAATCAAAGCCAGCCTTGAGAGGCTGGGGATCAAGTTCTGTTTCCAGAAAGGCTTTTACAGTAATGCTACTCATTACATCGTAGATTTTTATCTACCTAAATGCAAAAAGCTTTGTTTAGAGATTGATGGCGGTTACCACTTGGATGCCTCTCAGCAAGTTTACGATGAACGTAGAACTCGCTTCTTAGAGGATGTGCGCGGTTTTCGCGTCAAACGACTAACCAACGAAGAAGCCGATAGGCTCAGCGACGAAGAACTTTTAGCGTTTGTTTCTTAGTCAAACATTCCCTCTACGAGAAACAATCTTATCGTACCCACCCATAGATAGGATGTCGTCGCATTGGAGGATACGTCCGCTGATCTGTTGGATGCGATCAGATGGGACATCGTGCATCTGCTGAATCAGGGATTCACGGATAGCGTAAATCCCCTGAAGGAAATCGACATAAGCGTCGATGTGGACGAGCGAGTCTAGGTTATCGGTCTTGTTCATTAGGCAGTCGGAGTCTGCTGCATGGTCTGAGTATTAGTCTGACCCATCGCGGCAGGAGCAGTACCAATGCGCCCAATCTGGGCGTTCTGCTGCTGTGTCATCTGGAACTGATATTGCTGGACGTACTTCTGGAAGCGGGCTTGGAACGCTTGGTCGCTTTGCAGCCGCTGCATAACATCAGGCTGCTGCGTGTACGACTGGATTACTTGAAGAGCGATTTGCGCTCCGTTCGGACGCGCACCAACTTCAATGCCCGCGTAGATTTTAGAGAGGTCGTCCGTGACTTGCTTGGTGATTTGGTCTTGGGCTTGACCAGCGGGTCGAAGGATGGCGTCTGCGACGACAGGATTAATTGACGCAGCCCCCAGCTCCAGAAGCATATCGACATCCATACGACCGTTACGGTCGAGTTGCAGAAGGTTCGAAAACTGCGCCAACTGCGCTTCAACACTTTCGGGATCATTTTGAAGAACGTCATAATTAATGATGATGTCGAAGTTCTCGTTCGGGTCGCCCTTGTTGAAACGCTGCGGGTCCGAGACACCCGTAACGCGGAAGAACACTTCGTCTGGGCCGAAACGCTGGAAGCACTTGTAAGCAAGACGCAATACATCACGAACGTGATTGAGGAACTTGTCTACAAAGTATTGCTGCTGAACGCCCGATAGCGGGTTGCCAACATCAAGGCCAAGGATCTTGTCGGCCTGCGCGAGCATCGTCTGCTCCATCTCAACGCTGCCGGGATTGTACGGAGGCGTAGGACCAAACTGAAACTCGCCAGCGCGGCGATAGGGGACGTAGCGACCCGGACCCCAATCGGACGGGGCGTTGCCCACGGGGTGCATGATGGGCGGCATGGTGGCTAGGCTGTTGCGGTCAACGCGGCTATCGCGCTCCGTCTTCACCTGCCATTGGATGCCCTTCAGCAGTTCCGGCACCGACTGAATATCGTAGAGACGCTTGTTGTCCTCAGACAGCTTGGTGACAACGAAGGGGTAGTCCTCGTAGCCATTCATCAGCTCAAACTTTGCAAAGTCAGGGACTTCCTGCTTGCCATACACCTCGCGATGGAACACCGTGCAATAGATCCCCTCCGAGTTGTCCTCTTCGTCGATCAGTCGCTGATAGCCATAGATGACCTCATACAACTCCGACGCATCGTACGTCACGGTGGTGTAAGTGAACTGATTGCGGCGTTCCAGCCGGAGGGGGTCTCCCGCTTCCTTGCAGTTCTCGATGACGTACTCCACCCAGTCGGCGTCCCAGCCCTCGGAGCTAATCTTGTTACGAAGCTCCTGAGCCGTCATCAAACAACGCCAGAAACAATACGGCGCACGCTGCGGGTCCGTAGCATAGGCCGGGAACAAGACATCGCCATCAGGAGCCACCACCTGTACCCAAGGACGGTCAACGCTGCGGCGAACTACGGGGAACTCGGCGCGGCCCGTCTTACGCAAGTCATTGAGGATGCGCTTAGCCTTCTTCTCGGGAATGTTGTTAAACTGCTGCTGAAGAAGCGCAATCATTTGCGAGTCGTTCTCCTTCTCCAGAATCATCCGCACGATGTCGGGGCTAATAGCCATCAACTGATCGAGCGTTAGCGTCTGCTTAAACGTACGGTCCTCGCGCTGCCAGCCAACGTAGGTAACGCACAGCCCGCGCTCCAACAGATAGTTGGCACCCAGTTCCATCTGCCGCTTAAAGCCGGGGATGTAGGACGCCACCATCCACTTGAGGAACGCACTCACCGTGCGGGCGCGATTGAGGTCGCCCATCTCCACCGGATAGGCGCGGATGTTAGCACGCACCATAGCCGACATGAACAAAGCGATGTAACGGTTGATGCGCTCGTTGATAACGTGAGCCTCATTATCCGCAGCCCCATCCCACGGAAATGCTTCCGGGCCATGCTTACGAAGATCGTCCGACTTGCCCGGCCAAATGTTGCGGCGATAGTCATAGCTGTCGCGGCATTGATCGAAGTAGAACTCCAGATCGTTGGCGGTACGGTCGAAGGCTTCAACCAGAGCCTTGACGTTCGGCTTGTTCGCGGCGTAGGTCAGAGCCTCGGTATTATCTTCGGTGGTCATGTAGCGTTTTGCGTAAGTTGTTGATAATCCGTTTAGCCGCGTTGCGGTCTATCCCGGTTTTGTCGGAGAGTGCGGTAGCTTCTAAAGGTTGATACGTTGCGTGAATCGAACGATGCAATATCTCAAACCCAAGCAGGCGATCCACCTGCTCGGCCAGCCACTCACGATTAGATGTTGGGTCATCCTCGGAGTTCTGCATGGCGATAGGTAGTGGACCCGCTCGCGTCCGTAATAGCGTCGATTAAGATTCTCTTGCCGATAAGTTTACCACGGAACTTACGGCCAATCTTCACCGGGATCTTCCCGTCCTGATGCTCCAACCGCGCCATCACCCAATCGGGGTTGCGGGCGGGGTGCAGCACCACACCGTTTAGCTTGTTCGGAACGGCCAGCGGGATCTCCAAAGCAAGCTCCACTTCCTCAACACCCTTGGGCGTAAAGTAGGTGTTCTTGCCATAGCCTGTGTAATGCTCGCCCTTAACCAGCTTGAGGTTCTTAATCTCCAGCAGCTTATTGACGGGAACGCCTAGCTTGTCGGCCAGCGCGATGACGGGGGTATTGATAGGTTCCATTAGTATCCTCCAGATTTGCGACGGTTAGTGTTAAATGCATTTTCATCGACGTAGCGGATGCCATCAATCGCGGCATACCGGATTACGTCTACGGGGTCTTTCCACGCCTCATCAGGCCCACCCTCGGACGTATACTCCTGTAGGGCTGTGATGATGTTCTGACAGCGGTCGGAAACGTAGAAGTGTGGGCGGTTGACGCTATCCATCGGGGCTTTGCGATTGTAGGCCATCTTGGTCTGCAACGCCTGTAGTCCGTCCTCAATGTCTAGTCCCGGCGCGGGAACAAATGCTAGTCCCGCATCAGCCAAGTCCTCGATAATAGACGACGCCCCGTTCTGCGTCTGGTACTTCGCGGCACCCAAGCGTGGGTCAATCAGCCGCTCAAAGACAGTCTCGCCTTCCTCTAAGTTACCAATTAGCTCCACATAGTCGCGGATGCCATATCCTAGTCCCTTAGAGCCATCGCCGCCAATCCACTTCCCGCCATGCCACTTGGCCCAATCCCCCACGTTGACATCCGGCCATTCCCGGTAGACCCAGAATGTACCGCTCTCATCAACGCCTATCCAAGCCATGAACCAGTTCTTTCGACCAGCGGGGTCAAGGATCATGTAGCGAGTGATCCCCTTAGTGGGAATCTTCTCATGCGGTACGACGTTCACCTCTACCGAGAAGTTGGGGAACTGGGTACTCTTGCTCTTCGTCGGAACGCCGTAGGCACGGCATAGAATTTCGTCCTCGGGACGGTTCTTCAGATCCTCCGCGATGCGGTCATATCCGCCAAACGGATTGTCGCGGCTGTGGAAGTAGATGATGTACGCACTCCGATTCTTAGACTCCTGCGTATACGGAACCCTGCGGTTGTCCAGAAGCTCAGCCTCCCGGCTTTCAATAGTCCGCGCACCCTCAATATAGTCACGGACAACTTCCGTGTAACCATCGATAGGGGTAAACGTCACTATCATCTTGGCGTTACGGGTAGCTAGACGAAACCGCAATGTAGCCAGAAGCTCTGGCCCAATCAGATATTCGTCGCACCACGCCCCAATGTTAATCCACTTGGCGTCCCGGCTACCCAACTCCGCGCCCTCAAGAATTGTATCGTTGTTCAAGAACTGGGCATAGGTTTTGAAGATGATTTGGCTCAGCGACCCCGGCAGAATCAAACTAGCCTTAGAGAACCCGTTCTTTCGCGTATACGAGACGTTCTCCTCCGTACCCAGCACCTTCCTCTTCATCTCTTCAGGAAGGGCATCATAGATAGCACTCTGCTGCTGGCGGATAGAAACATCCGCGTTCTGGCTAAAGCAGAAGATGATGGAGTTGGGATTCTCAATAGCTGCCTTTACACAAGCCCGCGCAGCGTAAGTTGTTTTGCCAGAACGGTTGCCCCCGCTAATCAGGATTTCATTCTTATTAGCCAATAGCTCATCCGCCCTATCCCAATTCGGCAGGACAAACCCGTACCTGTACGGATCCTTTTCCGCGTTCTCAATAGCCTCATGGTAAAGCTCCCATAGCTTCACCAGCTTGGCAGGCTCCATCCGGGCCATCTCCTCCATCGTCGGAGGCTTCAGAACGGGATGACTACGCCACGTTAAAGACATTGCTTGGCGATATAAACCACCTTCACCCGCGTAGCCGCGCACCACCAGCTCACTATGCCGTCCTTACTCACGGTCTTCGTCCACGTCAGCTTCGGATCCCACTCCCTCAACAATGGTTGGTTCAATGACAATAGCCTCCTTCTGCAAAGCCGCCCGCGCCTCCTCAATAGCCTTCATAGCATCAGCCAACGTCGGCTTCCCCGTCCGATGCTCCACCACCACCTTCTGCTCCCCAAGAGCCTGCAAGCCCTTATCCACGCTAATGCCATAGCTTAGCGTCAAGTCCTTCAGCGGCGTCTTCATCAAAGCCTCATCATCCTCCATCAACATCTCTGCCTTCTTCGCCACCAACGCCCGCATCCTCTCCGCCATCTCAAAGCCGTCTAACGCAAGCTCCTTGCGCCTTACCTCCAAAGCCCGCTCATGCCGCGCCCTCAAAGCAGAGAGTGCCACAAACCCTATACCTGTCGTCTCCATTACTTTGGAGTAGGTCTCTCCTGCCGCCAGCATATCCAAGGCTAACGCTGCCTCTTTAGGCTTACGCTTTTCAATGTAACGGTGGTTTAGGGCCACTTGCGCCTCCCCCACACTCTCCACGATTGCTTTGGACTTCCTGCCCATACGCCTTTTATGACACCCGCTTTATTGCAGTCAAGCCCCATTTGCAAATTTTTTTAAGGTGGCTTATGGATCTATCATAATGCGACAGCGCAGCGGCAACTCAACCCCTCCCCCCCCCTGCTATTGCTTTGTAAATGCCAAGTAAATGCTTAGTAAATGCAATGCAAGTGCGTTGCGATAGTGAATCTTTAGTATCCGACCATGCAAAGGGAGGATAAAGGGTTGCAGCGTCTGGCGTAAGCTGATTGCCTTTGCTTGCTAGTGGCAGTGGCTTTTGCTTTGCATTGCATGGGGTTGTCTTGTGCAATCGGGTTTCTCTTGTGGCTTAGGTGACGGGCTGGCGACGTCCTATCAGTTAACGCTTACTAGGGTGCGCGGCTTGGGGTGCGCGGCGGGGTGTTGCAGTACGCTACGTTGCGTAGTTAGTGCGCCACTACCTCCAAAAAAGACACGACCTAACTCGCTGAAATTGCGTAACTTGCGAGAGCGTGTACGCATTTTCTTGTGTTGCATGAGCCATTGTGCCTTGCTCTACATCGTCAGGAGTTCATTAACAGTCGATGCGAGGCCACAAGGTCTCGGGGTCAGGGTAACGACATAAGAGCCCGGAGCGGAAGCCGCTGGGGAGTCGGAACCTGATCCGCTAGGCGCGCCGAGGGTGCAGGGTGAATTTGAACCAGACCCGGTGAAGCGACGCTGGCCTTAGCGGTCCTTTATGGATCGAGTCGGTGATTGCTTTCAGGAGTGCGTGCCGCGCGTTGCGAGGCCACGGCGTCTGACATCGACTTGCAAGACGCGAATCTTGCAGGGTGGCAACCAAAGCCGCAAGCCGCTTGCGTAAATGCGGACGCGAACCGATTGCGTAAATCGGACAATTTCAAACCATTAACACTAAACCCTTAGTCGCAAATCAAAGGCGGGTTCGACCGTTTATCGAACGGGTTTGCGATTAAGTCCATGGGCTTGCAAAACTGAGTGCGTCATCGTCGCCCCATGGTTAAACGCCAGCTTTTGGCGGCTAAAGCTCAGATGCAATCAGATAGAGAAAGGACATATGCAACTCGTTATCAATAATCGTCAGGACATCGTGGCTCGCGTCGAAAATGGCAATTCTTTTTCAAAGGAGGAATTTGCCTTGTGGCGCGATGAAATCAAAGCAGCGCGCGCAGCTCGCCGTGAAGCATTGGCAAATATGTCGCCAAGTCTTGTCTTGGCTGGCATTGGCGCAGCATTGGAAACCGGCACGTTGCGCGAAGTTAAGACAAAGCAAGGCAAGTACTTCACGGATAAGTACTTCATCATCCGTGAGAAGCGCACGCAAACTGAAGCAGAGCGTCGCGCTGCGCTGATTGCCAAGAAGCGTGCGGAACTTGCCAAGTTGGAAGCCGCTGCCTAAGTCATGAAACTGTATAGCCTATCTGTTTTGTTCGCCGCCATTGTCTCCGTCGAATCCGGAGGCAATGTGCGCGCCATCGGCGACAACGGCAAAGCTGTAGGTCCGGCGCAGATTTGGGAAGTAGTCGTGCAGGATGTCAATCGCATCGCTGGCACTCGTTTCACGTCAAAGGATAGGTACAGCCTAACGCACAGCCAAGAGATGTTCCGAATCTACACAGACCACTATGGCAAAAAGTATGGCTGGCCTGTCTCTGACGAAGTGCGAGCAAAGGTATGGAATGGTGGGCCAAATGGACCAAAGAAGCGCGCCACTGAAAACTACTGGCGCAAGGTTAAGTCGAGAATGTAAATGATGGCTCCTCGAATCCATCGCCAACGGTGGATTCCATGGAACTCTCAATTCCGAGGTTCCCAAACATAAAAGAAATATGAAAAACTATCGTAAGTTATTGATTGCGAAAGTTCCGGGCTACAAAGCCCTGTTGGAGGATAGCGACGATCCAAACTTGCTGTGGCATATGTCGGGGCTTCCCGGCAACAAGCACACGTCTAAACGGATGTACCGTGCTTATGTGCAGCAACTGTGCGGAGAGATAGACGCACATACTGCTGGGCATGTTCTCACCGCAAACTCATTGCTGTTGGATGGCTATGGGTGGGGCGTGCTCAACAATGCAGCATTCGTTCCGCTTCCGAGCGTAAATATCAGGGCGTACATCCGAGATGGTACGTTGCCGTCAAAGCTCATACAAATCAGCAGGTTCTTTGGAGGTCTAATCGGCTCGATTGACGAATCGCAGCGTGAGCCGCTGGTTTCATACTACGCTCCTCGCTATCGCAATAGTCCAGCGCGGCGTGACGACCCGCTCTTGACTACGTTCCGTCAGCGAGTTGCCAAGATGTCATTCACTCCACAGACATTCAAATATGACCGCGCCATCAGCGTCGAGATTGAAGGTTTCTGTGCACTTAACCGAGACGACTTAACTGCACGACTTCCTGTGTGGGCGCACGCCGTTGATGACGGATCTATCAATCCACCATCCGGCAAGCACGCACACGAAGTCAAAGTGATATTCCCTCGCGGCGAGCTTGAGCCTCGCTTGTTCCGCTTGTGCAAGTTACTCGACTCCATGCAGTTCGCCGTCAACTCATCGTGTGGTTTGCATGTTCACTTTGACCAGCGCGGCAAGACCTTTGATGCCGTGCTTGCCAAAGCCAAGATTGTTGACAGGTGGCTGTACGGTTTGCGCGAGTTACTGCCAGAGTCGCGCCGTGAAAATCGTTACGCACGTTTCAACGTGTCGCAAAACGATCGTTACCGTGCCGTCAACGTGTGCTCATTCGGCAAGCATCAGACGCTAGAGATTCGCGTGCATAGCGGTACTTGCGATTATCAAAAGATCATTGCGTGGATTCGCCTGTGCGAAGTCTTGCTTGCGCTGAACAAAAAGCCCAAAGCTGCCACTTGCATTGGCACGCTTGAGCAACTGCCGCTGGCTGAGCATGACATGGCTTACTGGCGCAGTCGCCATCGCGTGCTCAATCCACGTCAATATGACAGTAACGACAGCATTTCGTCCGAAACCTAAACAAAAAACATATGTGTAAGATCCTGCTCCTTCAGCAACACAACTCAGCCGAACGCGATGCACTCATCCGCAAAGCGTGGCTCTACTTCTCCGCTTCTGGCGAGACAGATGGCTTCGGTGCCATGTGGCTTTCCAAGCGCAAGAAGCTCGCATGGTGGAAATCGTCTAGTCCCAACCTAGACGTGCTCGACCTGCCAGACTGGGCAGAAGCCTTTGGCTCACGCTCTCAGTCTGCGTCAGAACCGTCAGACGGTGGCTGGCTCATGATCCACGGTCGCAAGGCTACCTGTGGCATCAACGTAGAGAACACGCATCCCATGCTTGGCGATGACGGTGAGAGTGGCCTCATCCATAACGGCGTTGTTGACTCTGACACCGTTGCCAACATCACGACAACGTGCGACTCCGAGCTTTTGCTTCGCGCTTGGTTACAAGCCGAGGAGAAGGGCTTGGAGTACATCAGCGGCTACTTCGCCTTCGGTATGTTGTTGCGCCGCGGCAAGACATGGGATGCCATCATTGCACGCGACGACTCCGCTCGCTTGCGCTATGGCACTACCAGCTTGGGTCATGCATGGTGTACCACAGACGAAGGTCTCAAGTTGGCTGGTGCTCAGCCCATCTGCGACCACAAGCGCAACTGCGGTCTTGTCTTCTCTGGCAATAACCCACAACCACGTTCGTTCAAGGTCAAGAAAGCCGAGAAGGTTACGCAATCCATGCAAGCCGATTGGCTTGTGGCTAACGGCGAGAACCGCGTTGGCTACGGCAAGCGTGTCTTCACCGGCAACCACACCTACCTCAACCGATAATGGAACCATCAACAATCACTAGCTGCATCCGATTCTTTGAGCGCATGGCCGAGAGGGTCAAGCGTATGGAAGAGGAGGAGGCGCGGCTTACCAAAGAGTCATGCAAAACCATCCGTGCTCCTATCCTTACCAAGACCCGCCGCAGTAGCGGCTTTGGCAAAGGCATGGTACGCAGAGATAAGTGGCAGCCCGGCCAACCGCGCATCACTCAAGAGGCGTGTATTGTCGTGGCTGAATACGCGAAAGACCGGGCCATTGCACGACAGAACGGGCAGTACATTGGACGAAAGTCCTACGCTGACCGTGCTGGCATCTCAACGGCGACCCTCAATCGCTGTGCCAACGAGATTGATTCAGGAGAAATTTACCTTGACGCCTCTGACGGAGTGTGGAAAGTTGCGCCCGTCAGAACGAACAAGGAAACGAGACTGCCGCCGCTTTTGGCGAGAGAGACGGAGCCCGCACGGTGCTTCCTCTCAAGTGATCCTCAGACGAAGATCTAGGCAGTTACCGTGCAACCCAGAAAGATAATGAATACATATGAACAAGACGCCGACACGGCGCGAAACTGCGTCGATGAACTCATCAGTTGGGTTCGTAGGCCGATGAATGAGGAGTCGATTATCGGAACCGCAGACTGCCGAGGAGAACTCTTCCTCTGCATCGACCGACTGGAAGAAGAGATCCGCAGCTTGCGCCGCGAGATCAACGACCTCACCGACTACCGCCGGGACGATCCGCACCCATGAGTAGAGGACTATGGATTCCTCCGCACATCCTAACTAACAACAACCTGTCGCACTCCGAGAAACTAGTGGCCTCCTTCATTGGTTCATTCAAGGGAGGCTACTTCGGTAGCGATAGGTATGCTGCGGAATCGCTCGGGCTAAACCTCAGAACCGTCGAGCGCATCATGTCCAACCTTAGCCGCAAGCGCATCATCTACCGTCGAGGCGGTACGCGCTTTTGCGTTGAACCTGTACGCGATACCGCGTGCATATATAACACTGAAGATACAGTAATTAATAATACGTAAAGTATAGCTATAGATATAGACTTTTGTCAGTCAACTGCAACAAACATGAATAACATCCTGTCCGTAAATCCCGGCGAGTACGTCAAGGGTACCGTCGTCGCTAACGTCGAGAGAGCCAAAGCAATCACGACAAAAACCGGAAAGACCATCTTCAAGGCAACCTTGAGGGATGGAGCTAACACCGTCGAAGCTACCTCATTCAGCAAGACCTTTGAGCACGTTGATGGTAAGCGTGTCGAGTTCTCGGGTCAGGGCATCAAGAGGGGTGACGACTACAATGGCAAGGTAAGTGTCGTCTTCGGGGATAAGGTGCGTTTTAACCCCGTATCTGACGCTACCCCTACCCAGCCTACCCCTGTGGTGGAAGAACCCCGTAAAACGCAAGCAACGGCGGCTAATGGGCCTTCCCGTATTGAGGGAGTGACTGTTGGCATGGCTATCAACAAGGCAGTGGACATCCTGATTGACTGTCCGGGGCGTGTTACTGCCGAAGAACTATGGGAGACAGCCTCCATGATTATCCGTGTTGCACAGAAGTTGCAAGAAGGACATCTGGCCCCGGTGACTGCGACGAACGAGGTTCCGTCTCAACAGGATCCGTTCTGATGAAAGACAACTTGTTCTGGGTGGCAGTAGTCGCGGCAGTCATTAAGACTGTCATGGTGCTTGGTCTTATTGGATTAACCATCATCGCCCTGCTCAAATACCTTACATCCT
>SXGQ01185309.1_pt1 | contig 11400 bp, 19 predicted proteins | sample 3178371 | NCBI WGS metagenome assembly SXGQ01 (sample SAMN11356859, study PRJNA531348) | freshwater metagenome | isolation source: freshwater sample F1-20 | place: China: Fuxian Lake, Yuxi | collected 2017-12-25 | reverse complement strand
TATTGATTTGAATATGAAATTTCTGTTTCCATCACCAGATATACCTAAAATGTCAGGTGAAACAAATTCTTCTGGTGTAAATACATTATTTATTATAGATACACCATTCTTGACTAATGCAGACTGCTTTGCTGCTTGTCCAGTGCGGCTAGACAACGTGGTTTGAAGTTGTAGAATTTTGGCTCTTTTTTCTCCATCATATTTTTTTTGTATTTCTTCTCTTGTTGCCACGATTTATTCTCGATATATCAATCATTGAAAGTGACTGTACCAGATCTATCGCCTCTTTGTTTTTCTGGTACCTTAACTACAAAATTATTCTGTTTCAATTCTTTGAATACATTCTTATCTTTAGAAGAAGGTCCACCGGAAAATTCATTCACAAATACAAATTTACTAGCCAATTTTGGTAAAGAATTTATAAGCTTACTTATCCCATTCACATAACTAACATAGTCACCACTATTCAATGGTGTTCCAGATGGACCCACTCCTGTTGGATGTGTCATTTTCGTAATTGATTGATTCATATCAATCAAAATATCCATAAGAGATTTTAGAACTTCAATCAATCTATCCCCAAGAATAACAGGAGACGTTGCATTGAATCCGAGTGAAATACGACCACCTTCCAATTCAACTATATTTTTAGCGTTAAGAGCCAATGTTTTTTCTGTGGCAAATCCAATTCCCTCTTTGGCAAATCCAACAATCTCTTGCTTATTTGCATTCATGATAATTCTGTCTGACGCTAGTATTATTTGATTCCCACCAAATACATTCTTGCGGAATAGACCTATTTCCTTATCAAAAATTGATGGGGTATAGGTTGATGCAGGTGTGAATTTTACAGACTGTCCTGATGTCAACCAGATGGATGCATCGTCCTCATCTGGGGTCTCTATATGAAATTGGTTGTATGTTTTTTCATTTGATTTTGGATTGGTTCCATTTGAAATTATCGTGATGGGATTTCCTGTTGCACCCGTTCCTATACCCCAAGATGGATTTTTTTGGTATCGTCTTCGAGTGTCTACGGTTGAACCTAATCGTATTGATTGACCCCATCGACCTTCAATGATAATGTCACCAGAGTAAGGTTGTATTGGAAAAACATCTAATCGTTCTGGAAAAGTTGGGTCTATTGTTTCTTTTACATCGGTTCTATCGGTCAATTTATTTGTTAGACCCAAAGAAGCATCGGATGATTTTTCTGCATTAGTTCTGTCATCCAAGATAACTTTGTTTGCACCAGGTAAACCATTGTGGTGAACAGAAGATCTAATAGATATTGCAGTGGTATAATAATATTCTCTACCATAACCGGCACCAGAATGATAAGGTGTTGGTGCCTTACAAACAAATACAACTTCACCTTTGATTGGTATTTGTTTTATGTTTGCATTTAGAGCACGTGCCTGTATAAGATCCGTTGGTGAATTGGATGAATCGGAATTGAGAAACTTGCATTGTATAGTATACAGTCGGCTTGGGTCTGATGTTTCATAATCAACAGAAACTACTTCTGCCGGTGCCCACTCATATTCCTGTGCGTTGAGTATTATCTTTTGGAAGTTCATCGACTTCTATTGCCTCTTGTGATTCACCGATTGATTTGATCTCTTTTAGAAGAGCATCTTTTTCTTCATCCGTCAAGAATGAATTACCTTCTTCGCTCTTATTTGAAACCATTCTTTGAATAACAGCTGCAAGCTTTACAAGATGTTCATCATTCTTGACAGATACTTCCATATAATCTTTGATAACAGGTACAAGAAGAGCAGCATCACCTATATTAGTTATAAGTGGTTTCAAATCTGCAATAAGAAGATTGATTTGTCTATCTTTCTTCTTTTGGTTATCGTAAATGTCTTTCAACAAATCCGAGAACTTTTTGCTTCCAAATATTTCTGTATCAAATCCCATATACTATAACTATCTAATCTTCAATAATGTCTTGAATTTGGAACCAGTCCATTTCTGATATATTTTGTCCGTCATTGTAGGCTTCGAAAAGTCTACCATAAACTAATTTAAACTTGGTAATTACATTCGTTATGTATTGTGTTTTTATACCAGTTCTTTCTCTGATAAGTATGTATAGAGCTTTTTTATTGTAGTTTTCTATGTTCTCACGGGTCTTGAAAAGATACAATACCGAATCTGCTACTTGTAAATCTCTGTTTTTTACAAATATTAAAGGCAGAAACTTTTCCATGATGTCAACAAAAATATCAATAAAATCTCTTTGTTCATCTATGAATTCACTACGAAGTTGTTCATTTACAATATTTCTTTCCGCATCAATTGCTTCAATAGTGTGACGTTTCTTGTAAACATAGTAGTTCTTATTATTTTCAGCTATCAAATAATTCTTAGCTACAATAGAAAAATAGGAAAAAGCTTTGAATCCACTTTCCCCATCAAACTTACATATTTTTTCATGTAAGAATGCAACCACTTCATGTTTTACATCTTCATGTGGTACATCAAAGTTATAGAACTTGAAACGGTGAATCATAATTTCTGCAAGCTTATAGAATGCAGGATGAATACGTTTTGTATAGATTATATTTCTCTCTATTGGATCTTCTGTTCTATTATACTCATTTATCGCATCTTCTGTTTCTTGTGTGAAGTACACGTTTTGTTTTTTCTTTTTAGTTGTTTCCATCATAACCTCTGTATTTTCCCGCGAAATTGTTGAGGTTCTGTGGTCTCCTCTGGTTGACCTTGTTCGTTTTCAACTTCAAGATAAAACGATATATCATTTATTATTTTCTTCAATTCTTTGAAAAAATAACCCACTTCGTCATCTGATTCAAATGCACCTTTACGATCTAATTGTTTTAGATAAGATTGTTGACTCAACACACGAGAACGAAGAGACAAAATAAAATCTACATTTTCTTGTGCGACTTTTTCTAACTCATCATATTTCTTGTAAAGGTTGTAACTGACATAAACAGAACCGACTAATAGTAAAATTGAAAAAATAAGCAAGAGTTCCATATTATCCTCTCTTATTTTTTGGCTCAATTATTGAGTCGATTACACCCAATTCAAGTGCTTCTTCTGGTGAGAGATAGTAATCCTTGATTGTTTTGTCCTTCCAAAAATTAGAATCTTTATTTGAGTTTTCACTCATAATAGAAACAAGGATTTCTTCCAATTTTTCCATATGTTGTACATTAGCTTTCATATCAGAGGATTTACCATAGATACCAGAGCTCATTTCGTGGAACATGATTGTACTATTCTTTGATACTGCACGTACACCCGTTCCTGAACAAAGTAACAGTGCCGCGGCTGACATTGCACGTCCTCGGCAAATTGTATTTACCTTGATATTGAGAGATTGAATATAATCAATCATTCCAAGTGCCTCATAGACATCACCACCATCTGAATTGATAATTAGATTGATTGGTTCGTTCTTCTTTTCATCTGGTCTCATATGCATCACAGCGCGAATTCTCAATACAAGGTCATATAGTGTTCCGTCTGCAATATCACCAAACATATAGATTGTTGAACTTTCAACATCAATACCATAATCAATTTGAGAAAGAGCCTCCTTCCACTTTACAGGTAAATCTTCGGGTGCATCTTTTTGCTTACTTATACGTTCGATTTTTTCTTCTTCATCATCATAAAACCCAGCCATTGTAGACTCCTTTATTTTTTAGTAGTTTTCTTTGCCGTTTTCTTTTTCTTGGACTTATCCGCCGATACAATCTTTGCAAATTCATCGGTTATTTTATCATCGAGTGTAATTTTCTTTTTTCTTTCTTTTACCGATTCTTTTATTTCACTAGGAGGTAGAGTTCCAAATAATTCAGGTTGTAATTCTCCCTTATGGTAGACATTACCATCCTTATCAACAAACTCATTCATAAATTTCCACCCACGAGGATAACCACTTACCTTTTTTTCTTCAGGTGGTGGTAACATCATTGCGGTACATTTCCAACACAAAACAGCTTTAGTAGAGTCATCAACTAAAACTTGTTCATAACACCCTCTACCCTTGAAATATTTTGAGGTAGATTCACTATTTTGACACGTCAAATACTTCATACAGAAATACCTCTCGTATAACCAGTTGATGTTGTTGCTGGTGCTTGTGTAGGTTGTGATTGTGGTGTTTCATCATAAAATTCTTTTTGTTGATCTACATCATAAGATTCATCTAATATACTAACTTCTTGTGAATTTTTCAAACGTTTTGATTTTCTTTTTCTTGTTTCCGACTTTATTTTCTTTACATCAACAATATCACCGAGAGCAACTTCTTCTGTTGGTTCTTCTATAACAAGTTGAGGTTCATCAAAAGTTTCTTTTACTTGCGGAATAATCACCATATCTGGTTCTTTATCATACATACCAATCTCTTGGCTAATTTCTGTTAGTTCATCAAGTACATTTGATTGTGTCACCGAATCTGTTATCTGATTATTCACTGGCGTCGGAAAAGATTCTAACGGACCACTTTCTTTCTTTTCTTTACCACTCAAATGATTTGCTGCAATAACCAAACTAACAGCTAGTGGATCAAACACAATAACAAGAATAAGAATAAACCAATTGACTACGTTGTCCATTGGAATACCTGTAATACGGCTCAAATAAAGAAGTGGACCTAACTCTGACGAGAATGTTTCGTTTGATACTGTCAGTTTTGTTGCATCTATTGTTGCAATAGAATCCGATAGTGCAAATGATTTTTGAGTAAGTTGTGATAACTCTGTGTTCAGAGATTCCGTAGTCTTATCGACGGATGACATACTACGAGAAAGATTACCCGTTCCCTTTTTCGATGTTAATTGTTGTGTATATGCGTTCTGTTGAGATACACGAATGTTATCAAGTGATTTCAAACGTCCATTTTTTTCTTCAATCAACTTATCTATCTGTGTTTTTTGTTGGATAAACAGTTCTTTCTTTTGGTCAAGAAGAATCATTTCATTTTGTGCCTTGTACACAACTTTGGCGGTTTCCTGATACGAGTTTGTTAGATACCCATATACACCAATTGATGTTATGACCATCAGAACAACAGCGGCAGACATAAGATATGTCTTGAACAGAAGTCGGAGTGTTTTGAAGTGGTCATGTAAAAAGGTAACAACAACAAGTTTGGAAAGTTCCAACATTGCTGCCATACCTAATATAGACCAAGAACCACCAGAGAAAAGTTTGGATATACCAAATACAGAATAATATCCTGAAAAGGTTGCTAGTCCAATCGCACAAAACCAAACAAGGTTTTTTAGATTGAAAATTTTAGAAATCATGTGAACCTTTTATTGTTTTTGAAGTTCTACTGTTTTCTTACCAGAATAAGTTGAAACAATTTTTCCACCTTCTACTGAAAGAGATTGTAGATACTTCTTCGCTTCTGTTTCTCCTTTATCCCAACCACTCATAACTTCCGCGTGGAAATCGTTCAAGTTATTGAACATATAATCTTGAGGTTGGTCAAACTGAAGAATCTTCCCAACGTACTTATACTTTTGATTCATAACAGCCGGTGGAAGTTTCATTTGATTTGCTTCCGTGAGGATTCCAGCAAGTTTTTGTAATCTTTCTTTGTTCATTGTATTGTCTCCAATTGTGTTTTACGATACTCAAGGAGTGCCAATTCTTTTGCCTTACACTCCAACATAATATCTATATCATAACCATAATTATTGATTTCTTCTAAAATATAGTCAGCATGAGCTTGTGGTTTATCCTTTGGATTACCAGTTTCTTTTGGTTTGGAAGATGAGTAGTGAACAACAGGTGTGATACCTTCAGGCCATGTAGACATAGCGAGTTCGAGCGCAGATTGTTCTGACAAGTCACCTGTGTTGAACGTGTGGTGGTGATAATCGAATACGATTGGAATACCAATACGTTCGTGAATATACATCAAGTCCTTGACACTATACATACTAGCTTTGTCATCGTTTTCAATTGTGAGACGTTTCTTGACTGAATCTGACAATCTGTCATAGTTCTGACAGAAACGTTCCATAGATGCAATTTTATCACCATACGTTCCATTACAATGGATGTTGATTTTGTTGTACGGCGATAATTCTGCACTCAACAAATCCATAACCTTACCATGTAGTTCGAGGTCGGTGATAGTGTTTTGAACTACCTTTTCGTTTGGTGAACAGAGGACGTTGAATGGGCCAGGATGACACCCTAAACGAACGCCATGGGATTTTGCATACTCACCTGTCCGTTTCATCACCTCAGCAATTTCCGTGATGTTAGGGAGGTTTTGAATACCGTATTCAGATGCCCACGGAAACATATCAGAAGAGATACGGAAGAGTTTGATGTTATTCTCTACGTTCCACTTGATGATAGTTTCCAAGTCTTTGACGTTTTGTAGTCCCAACTCAGCGGCATAATTGATACCACGTTGGAGAAATGTTTTCTTTATCATAGACCTATTGGTGGTAATTTTCTTCTTACCAAGAGTCATATTGATACAGGCATAACCGAGATTCATAACAATCCTATGTGAATAAGTGAGATACAATATAAGAAAAAAAAGAATGGGAAACAAGAAAAATCTTGTCTCCCATTAAATTTTTTTATCTAATGAAATTATCCCCAGTTTTCACTTGGACGGAAATTATTACTGCCTGTCCACGAAGCAGAAACAATAAGTCGAACAGATAATCCCATAATCATAGGTGTTTCTACTGCAATAGCAGAACGGTTTTGCCAATATAATTTGTAACCATAAGCATTAGCGGCAGAAGATGATGTTCTTGACCACCAGTTACCACTCCATGTCAAATCGAAAAATTCTCCCTGTGTTGATGTGAATCCACCAGGATTTCCTTTCCATCCAGAAGAATTTGAACCATTACCAGAAACACGAGTTAGAGTTCCCCAATTTTCTGTATTTTTCATGGCAAACCCAGCTGTACGTGTTCCACCGAGATAAGTTATGAGTGTATTATATTCTGCAGCTGTTGGTATTTTGAATTGTGGATTTTCGACTATATTTTTTGATGTTATAGATGCACTAACAACATACCAATTATAAAGTCGTCCATAAGTAGGTGAGTTTGCACCATCATCCTCATAGTAACGCCACGCAGGTGTACCTGCAGCACAATAATCTATCCATTGTTGTGAAGATGATGCTTGTGCTATAGGGGTTCCGTCCCCAAATGAGTCAACATCAAGATTTTGATCATCCCATGTCTGGGTTCCAATCGTTACTATTGCCATTTATATCTCCAACGATTTCAAAAAGTTACTTTGTTTTCATATAAATATAAAGAAAGATGGGAAACCAATAACGGCTTCCCATCTTTGAATTGGAAGAAAACTCAATCAACTTTGATATACTTGATTTTATTTTCTGTTTTCTTTACTTCATTCTTTGGAATTGAAAGAGTTAGAACACCATTCTCGTGTTTTGCAGTTACACCATCGAAATTGTATTCTGCATAATTGTTGATAACAAACGAACGTTCAAAGTAAGAATGTTTCAACTCACGAAGAATGTACTTGACATTCTCATCTTTCTTATCAGACTCCTTCTTACCCGATATAGTAAGTGTTTTTGTGTTGTCCTCATTGTCCTTGATTGAGATTTGTACCTCATCTTTGGAAAGTCCTGCAACATCAGCAACAAATGTTATTTCAGAATCAGTTTCTAGAATATTCACCTTTGGATATGCGGCCTTTGAAATGGCGTCGATTCCAAATGTCTTTGAGAATTCAGGAAAAGCTTTTGAAAACATATTGTCAAACAACCTATCGGTTGGAAGAAAAGTATCTTGATAGAACCAAGATGGTGGTGTAGGCCAACCGGATAATTCCGGTAAATTGCGCTTGTTACTCATAGTAACCTCCTATAAAAAATTAAACAATCAGTTAGACTTGTTTTATCACCAACCCAATTAGGCATTGATGATTTGTTATAAGTATTTTTTTAGTCAATTATTGTTGTGTTTTTTGCTTGCGCGGTTTATTCGGACGATTCTTTTTATCAGAATTTTTGTTCGGTTGTTCTTTTGTTTCAATAACAGTAGCAGATTTCTTTTGTCTGTTATTGTAACGCTTTTTCTTCTTTTCGGGTCTAGCATCAATAACTGATTCAAATTCTGGGTTGAATTTGATAGGAAGATTTTGAACATTTGAAACCGCCTCTACGTTAGATGTAGTAAGATGATCTCGAAAAGAATTGATTACCGCATTCTTATCTTCAAGAGTCTCTGTAAGAGAATTTATTTGTCTGCGGTTATAAAACCAAAAACCCAAACCCGCTAAAACTGCGGTAATAAAAACAATAAGTAAAGTGAGTGACATAACTCTATCCTTGATTATTTGAAAATACAAAAAACATAATTACCATCGTTGAATTTCTTGACAGTAAGTCTTTGATAACTATTAGAAAAATGAGTGAAAAAATAAATCATAGAATATCTAAATTCTTCTGATATATTTTCTTGTATTGTGAACACTACACCTTTATTAGAAATTTTAGTTGATACGTCCACAACAGAAGTTACAAAATCATATTGAAGATCACCGTAAAGATTATTATCAAAAACACCAGTTAGTATAGTCCAATCAACTAACTTTGGTTCGCTTTCCAGATAATCTTGAAGTGATGTTTCAAATAAAGAGATAGATTCTTTTTTGAATTTCTTCTCAATCATTTTTATTTTAGATGAATTGATATCTACTGCTAGAATTTTTCCATCTTCAAATTTACCGTTGTAATCTTTAAGAGTCTCTAAAAACTTACCATTTTCATGACCTGCACCAAGATTCAAAACCGAATCTTCTTCAAGAATTCCACAGTTTACAATCTCATCAAAGATTGTTATTTCATCTACATTAGTCATTTCCAAATAACCCAAAATAATCCATACTCTTATTTTTTCTACGTTTATTTATTCTCTTCTTTGTATCATTAGAAGAATAATTGTCAGTTCTCAATGGATGTGTTCTATTGAAATTTTGCGTCATCTTCAAACTCAACTCTGCCATTTCCCATGCACGATGTGGATCTTTTGTTGGTGGAAGAAGGTGTTGTTCCGATAGGTTGATTCCATTTACGTCAATATACAAATTTTTTTCGGAATCAAAAAGCATTTTTGCATTAGGAAACTTTTTTTTCACTCTATTGATAATTTTCTCTGTGTCAGTCATAACGATTTCTTCTCTCTTATTATTTTATGGTATTTGTCTCTTATAGTCGTGATGTTTGTTTGAATCACTTTACACTTTTCAAATTCATCTTTTTCGAGGTAGTAGATGTACATATCATACAACTCATCTAACTTTTGAAAGGATGTCATTGATGTCATATCAATGAAGTAATTCGGATTTTCTTCTAACATTTCCCAATTGAACTGAAGGGATTCTTCGTAAAACTTTTTTACGTCCCCCATTCAATCGCACCCGAAATAGTTGGAAAGTTCTGTGTGAAAATATCACGGATTTCGTTTGCAATATCACGATGTTCCTTTTGTGTGTAATCAGCTGTTCTCAATTCAAGGTAATGAATCCAAGAACGAACAGACCCCTTCATATACATCGTCGTTTCTGTGGCAAGTGGAAGAACATCTCTTGCAACTTCACGTGCAATACCAGCTTGTAACATCTCATTATAAAGATTGAGAGATGCTTGAAAATGACCGTCTACAATATCAGATAACTTGACTCCACCAACCCAATCAGGATTGTAAGGTTCAGCAGAACTTTGACGATTCTTTTCAGCCTGTTTACGAAGTTCAATGTCTTGGATGTTTGCTGCAGGAGAATATCGTTGGGAAAACTCTTGGAATGAAAAAGATTTGTGACGAAGAATTTGTGCTGCAATTGAACGTCTCGTAACAATCTCAACCGTCATATCTACAAACTCAAATGGAGACCAGTGTTTCCACTTGATAAGATAGTTCAAAAGTTTAGGAGCCGTCTCCATATTCATTTGGTTTGAAGGATTGCTTACACGAGCAATATAAACAATAAACTCTTCAGGTGTCATCTCTTTTTCAAGATGGGGATGTGTAATTGATACTAACTTGACAGACATTTATTCCTCATCTTTCTTGTCAAATTCTTCTTCTAAAATATCAAAATCATCTTCAATTTCAAATTGATTCAAATTGATTTTGTTTTGTTTTCTATTTTTGTTTCGGTCATAAGAAGCCAACTTCTTGTCTTTGAATATCTCATAACCATCTTCGAATTTTTCGAGTTTTGAAGCTCGATGTCTATAATCTCGTCCCATAAATTTACATAAGTGAATAATTGTGAATAGAATAATCTACGAAAAAAAATTTACATTTCCAAACCATATTTTTGTATTCTTTTTTTTATTTCAGCCAACTTCTCATACCGTTCAGACTGTAAAAGTTTTTCGGTGTATGATGAAAATATCTTTTGGAAGTTTGGTTTTCTGATTAGAACATCAATTCTAGATTGATGGGTTACAATGATTGTTGCTACTATAATTCCTTCTATGTTATTCTCTAAACAATCAACCATTGCTTCAAAAACTTTATCAGAGAGTGTAAAATTTACTTTATCATCCATTATCCACACCATCATATCCTGAGTTGTTTTAAACTCAATATTTTTATGATTTATCCATAGAGGAATTTCGTCGTCAATGGTGGAGTAATCTTCTTTTGACATAGCAGGAAATTGTTTCGTAATAATCTTTTTTAGATGGTTCATTTTTGATTGCATTTTTCATGTAATCATCAATCATTTCTTCCGTCAAATTATTTTTCTTTGTTATATGATGCTCTTTGATAATTCTTTCCGTTTCTTTTATAGCATCGTTTATTTCAAATTCATCATAGTCCGAACACTCTATATCGAATTCCCTCAATATTGAATCGAGATTGAATAACCAGTCGATATAATTACTTCTTTCTTCCACCTCTCTTCTTTTTTAGTCTTTGAAGTTCGATGTGTGTTGTTAGACCGTCATCACTTTCCTTTATAACAACTTTGTGGTCAGCGGAATAAAGTAAGTCTGATATCCAGTTTATGAACATTTCGATTTCAGGATTCATATCAAAAGGCATTTTTCCACCGAATGCTTTAGAAATTGCGTTCATATCTAATGGAAAAGGATTTTCTGGTGTAGGTGTTTCTTCATCAGATTTACTTTTGATGTTGTCAAAGAATGGGTCATCTGATTCTTCGTCCTGTGGCTTATTTCCCTTTATCTTGTCTTTTATTTTTGATAGAATATCTTGAACCGCATACGTGTCATAAGCAGCATTTAGATTATCTAAAAACTTTTTTTGGTCACGTTTAGACATCTTCTCATCTTTACCACCACCTGTTTCAATTTGATAGTAGTTCAACATAGATTTCATTTGTCTTTCATGCTTTGTCATTTTTTTCTTTCTT
>SXGQ01055186.1_pt1 | contig 11400 bp, 11 predicted proteins | sample 3178371 | NCBI WGS metagenome assembly SXGQ01 (sample SAMN11356859, study PRJNA531348) | freshwater metagenome | isolation source: freshwater sample F1-20 | place: China: Fuxian Lake, Yuxi | collected 2017-12-25 | reverse complement strand
GTCCCAAAACCAGCGCGCTCCATCCTGCCACGGCTGCAGCATGTGCTTCACCAAAAAACTCGCCACAATCATGCGAACGCGGTTGTGCATCCAACCAGTCGCCCACAGCTGTCGCATGCCCGCATCGACGATCGGGTAGCCAGTGCGTCCGCGCTGCCATGCGCGCAGGTGGTCTTTCGAAGGCTGCCAGGGAAACTTGGCGAACTCCGCGCGAAGCGGTCGTGACTCGGTGGCAGGGAAGTTCGCGAGCACATGTGCAGCAAACTCCCGCCAGAGGATTTCGGCGAGGAACTTCGACGCGCCAGGCGTTTTCCCCGCGCCGCTGCGCGACACATCACACCAGACGCGGCGGGGCGACAACTCACCCCAGTGGATGTGAGGGCTGAGACTCGAGCAGCCGTTCATCGCCGGATAATCGCGCGCGTCGCCATAATCGCGAAGGGGCCCTGCCACGAACGCTGCAAGTCGCTCCTGTGCGCCGCGTTCACCAGGCGTCCACCATTGACGCATCGTGCCGGCCCAGTCGATCCGAGGCAGCAGCTCAAGCGACTCCAGTCCGCAATCGGCTGCACCCTTGGCAAGCCCATGCAACGAGTGCGGAGCAGGCAGCGGCTCTGCGATCGAGACCTGCATCCGAAGCGCCTTCGCGAACGGGGTGTACACCTTGTACGGAACGCCCGTACCCGTTCGAAGTATGAGCGGATCGTGCAGCAGCGCTCCTGCATGAGCAGCAAACGACACGCCCGCCGCGGCAAGCGCGGTCCGCACGCGCTGCTCCTGCGCCGTGCCAACTGGCTCGAATCGCATCGAGCAGTGAACGCTGCCGGCGCCGATCTCCTTCGCAAGGTCGACGAGCGCCTCTGCTGCTGCTCCGCGCCGCAGCAGGAGTGGCGCGCCAAGCTTGGCGAGTTGCTGCTGCAGCGCGGCGAGCGAGTGATGAAGCCACCAGCGTGCCGCACCTCCCGCGCTCCACGCGCCGTCCGCCGAGTCATCGAGGATGAACACAGGCTGCACCGCCCGCCCATTCGCAGCGGCGGCATCAAGCGCAGGATGATCGTCGACCCGCAAGTCCTGGCGAAACCAAACGATCGCAGGACGGTCACTCGACATCAACGCATCCTCCCGAGTTCGAATCGGAGCGCTGCTTCCAAGTCTGGGAAGAGAAACGGAAATCCGCTCGCAGTCAGTGCCGTCGGCTTCACCCATGATCCACCGAGCAGCAGGTCCTCGCCCATTTCGCCGAAGAGCAGGCGAACGACGGGCGATGGCAGCGGCGCAATGCACGGGCGCCGCAGAACGCTCGCGAGCGTGCGAGCGAAGTCGATCTGGCGGACGGGCGCGGGTGCGACGGCGTTCACGGGTCCATGCAGCAGCGGCGTTTCGATGCTCCAGTGCAGCGCACGCAGCACATCGTCGATGTGAATCCACGACATGCCCTGTTCGCCGCTTCCCACACGGCCGCCGGCGCCCACCAAGAACGGCAGCAGCAGTTTGCCAAGCACACCGGAGCGCGCTTGCAGCACGATGCCGATGCGGAGGTGCACGGTTCGGACGCCTCGTTCGATCATCGGTTTGGATGCTTGCTCCCATGCCGCCGTGACATCCGAGAGGAATCCCTCGCCTCGCGCAGCCGACTCATCGACGGCTGGTCCCGCGCGGTTGCCATACCAGCCGATGGCCGATGCGCCGATGAACGCCTTGGGTGGATTCGCGAGCGCCGCGAGTTCCGCACACAGCGAGCGCGTCCCGTCCACACGGCTTGATCGGATGCGCTCCTTGCGCTGCGCAGTCCAACGGCCCGACGCGATGTTCTCCCCCGCAAGGTGAACGACCGCATCAATCCCCGAGAGAGGACTTGCATCCCACCTGCCGCTGGTGTTCCAGCGCAACTCGTCGCTGCCGCGGGGAGTCCCGCGCACAAGCCGAATGACGCGGTGGCCCGCGGTGGTGAGGAACGCGCAGAGCGCGCTACCGACCGCACCGCTTGCTCCCGTCACCGCCACAACCCGCCGAGGCGCGCCGGCGAACCGCGAGTGCCACGACAAATCGTTGGTCGTGCGCTGATGACGGAACGCGAACATGCGGCGCAGCGGCGATGTCCACAGTCCGCTCGGCGTCATGGTCCCAAGCGAGAGTGGCGGCGCGAAATCCACCGTGTCGCGAAGCGTGCTTCGTTGACCCGACTGAACGATGAAATCATGCCTGTGCACCCAATGTGCAAAGGGCCCACGAAGCGATCGATCCGTGAACCCAGACGATTTCTCCACCGCCTCGTGACGCGCAGTCCAGCGAAGTCCCAGCGGCTCGCCCAACTGCAACTCCGTGATCGATCCATTGGCAAGTGGATCGTTCTGGATCACCCGAACGGCTTGCCAAGGGGGCAGGAGTCGTTGGATCGCTCCTGGTGCAAAGTGCCATGCTGCCAGTGAATCGCGCGCGACGGGCAGCGCACACTCCTGTTGGAATCGAATGATCTTCAGTGGAAGCTCCGTGACCGACGCGCGAAAGTCTAGGCAGCGCGCAAGCGGCATCCATGCGCGACATCCGCTCCGCTCCTATCCTCCGCAGCCGTGCAGGACATGCAGGACATGCAGGATCGTCCCGATCCCGAAGCGTGCTTTTCGGCGCGGCTCGACCAAGCGCAGCGCGGCGTCGCGCAACTGGCTTCGCTCAAGAGTGATGTGATCCAATTCGCGCGGCTTGTCCAGCAGACGCTCAAGGACGGCCGGTCCGTCCTGACCTGCGGGAACGGGGGCAGCGCCGCAGAAGCACTTCACTTCGCCGAGGAACTGTCGGGGCGCTACCGATCGAATCGCCCCGCACTTTCAGCGATCAGTCTGAGTGCCGATCCAACCGCGTTGACCTGCATCGCCAACGACTTCGGGTTTGACCGCGTGTTCTGCCGCCAGATTGAAGCGATTGGACGGCCGGGTGATGCGCTCGTGGTTCTCTCCACCTCTGGCAACAGCCCGAACATCCTCCGCGCACTTGAAGTGGCGCGGGCACGCAACCTGCGCACCGCGGGGCTCCTCGGGGGCGATGGAGGCAAGGCGGCAGCCCTCTGCGACATTGCCCTTGTCGTCCGCGGCGTCGACGGTGCTGCGGTGCAGGAGGTGCACCAGATGATCATCCACACCGTCTGCGAAACACTTGAACCCATCTCGGGGTGACCAAGCGCCCATGACGCGCGCTACGAAGAGCCGCTGAACATGCTCCCCGTTGCCTAGGATGACCACATGCGCGGACCTCGCCTCCATTTCCTCGTGTGTCGCCTCATCGTCCCGATGTGGCTCCTCGCGGGTGCGAGTTACAAGCTGTGGGAGCGGAACCCGAAGCTCTTGCCGCCTCCCGTTCTCAACAGCGTCCTCGCGCTTGATCCCCTCATCTGGCTCGACGGTGCCGCATGGATGGATACAGCGCTCCGTCTGATCGTGTGCACCGAGTTCATCCTGGTTGGCGTGATGCTCACCATGCCGCGCCTCGCCCGCCCCGTTGCGATCGCGGTGCTCTCACTCTTCTGCACAATCCTGCTGGCGGTGATCGTTCCTGAGTTTCAGAAGGGCGGGCTCGCGCAAGCTTGGAAGGGATCGTGCGGCTGTTTCGGCGCGAGCGGACCGAATCCCGTCATCATGCTCGGTATCGACGCCGTGCTGCTGTTGTTGGCGCTGTTCGCAGCGCCGCGCCCAGCCACCCATGCCATGCCGCGGACCTTTGGGCTCGGGAGCGCAGGCATCTTGGCAGTGCTGGCCGTCAGCGTCGTGTCGTTCGTTCCCAACCGCGCCGTCATCACGATCGAGGATGCGGGCAGCACAGCGGTCGTGAAGGAAACGCAAGCAACACAAGACATTGCCGAAGTCGTCGCTCCTCCAGTGACGCCTCGGGTTGTATCCGCCGCTTGGCCCTCGCGCCCCGCGACGGCGCAACCCTACTACATCCCCGACTTCGCCACTTGGAAGGGAACGCGCCTCGATTCGCAGGAGCTCGCCCTCCTCACATCGCCACCGCCACCCGACAGCATCAACACGGGCAGTTGGATCGTCATGCTCTACCGCGAAGACTGCGATCACTGCCACGAGATCCTGCTCAACCACTTTTCAGGCAACTTGGCGATCCCTGTCCTGGCCATTGCCATCCCAGACACTGATCCCGCTGCCGCGCTCGAGATGCCTTGCAGCAACTGCCAACTTCGCAAGCTCGTCAAGGGGCCGGACTATGTGCTGACAACACCCGTGCTGCTGCGATTGCAGGACGGTGTAATCAAGGATGTCGTGACGGATCATGCAGACACAGATGGCATCAACCGCATCACGACCCGCTGAGCGCTCAAGCAGCGGCGGAACGCTTCGCGCGGCCGCGATCTTGCTGTTTGCGTCCACTGCGGGACTTTGGATCTCTGGCGGCGCGATCTGGCTTCCTTCATGGCTTGCCACAGTGGGACAGCGCCTTGGGCTCGATGAGATCCGCTCGACGCAGGTGGCGATTGGGTTCCTGTTGGCGAGCGCTGCCACGATTGCGTTCGCCGGCGTTCGCGCGCGAGCGGCACTCACCGTCACGCGCGCCCTCCTTGCCGTGTTTGCATTTGTTTCAGTCGCAACGATCGCATCCGAGTTCGCGCGTCCCACGGGCGCATCGTTGCTTGCGGCACTGGCATGGCCAGCGGCCGCCGCGGCGAGCGCAATCGTGCTTCACCGAATGACCGATCGCGTCGCCAGCGCAAACCCGATTCGATTTCGCTCGCCAGCCCTGATGCTTGTGGCACTGATTGCTGTGTGGACGGCGAGCCTCATGGTTGCAAGTCGCCTGCCGATCGCTGGATCATCCCGACCAGCGGCGAAGCAGTTGTCGACCGATGACTCCATCGTGCTTGATCCTGTGTCGTGGCAAGGGCGAACGCTTCCAGATACGCCGCTCTCGCGCATCCTGCCGGTGCTGACACCGCTCACCCTCGAGGGCGACTCCGTCATCGTTCTCTACAACCCGTCGTGCGGGCATTGCCGCGAGTTGTTCGAGAAGCACTTCGCGGTGGCAGCAGGAAATCGACGGGTCATCGCGGTCGAAGTGCCCCCGCCGCCTGGCGTGCTCGAAGCAGCAGGCGATGGACTGGGCCCCGTGCCTTGCGATGGATGCGAACGGCTCCAGCTGCCGGCGGGCAAGACCTACCTGCTGAAGCCCCCCACCATTGCCGTGCTTCGTGAGGGGCGAGTCATCTGTGCCACCGACAACGATCACGACACCTGCCTCGCGCAGCTCGCTGCTCCCAAGCCATCGGGTGAGTTGCCAAGCACGCCCTGACGCGCATCAGGTCGGCGGGCTCAGGAGAGCGCCCGATCATTCGAGTGGTCGATCCGAATCTCTTTCGAACGCACCTCGATGCGGGCGAACCCATCGAGGAATGTGCGTAGCCGCGTCTCTTCATCGCATGCGGCGCGCGCCACCGCGCGCAGCGTTCGCGGCGTGATGGCGGACTCGCGAAGCAGTGGATGGAACGCCATGATCGCCGCCGCACGCTCAGCGCCAACATCGCGCAGGGCACTCCGCTGTACGCGCGCAGCAGACCATGGCGGGCGCGACGCAATCTGTGCGAGCGCCCATGCCCCGTCCCGAGCGATGCCGGCCGCATCGATGGCATGCAGCGCAATCCTCGGCCAGCGCTCGCGCAGGCGCGGCGTCACATGGGCTCGCAGCCACCCGCGCGCCGATTGCATGCTGGCGTTCGAGCGATCCTCGCGCCACGGCACCGCGCACAGGTGACAGAGTGACTCCAACTGCGCTCGCGTGCAGCCGAGCAGCGGACGCGCGAAGCGAACGCTCGACCGTGACGACGCGGCGCGCGACCATGGAATGAGCGCCAAACCGCGGTGTGCGGTCCCGCGCCCGAGTCGCATCAGCAGCGTTTCAAGAACATCATCGGCGTGGTGCGCCATGAGTACCGCACGCGCACCCGCCTCGACGGCGCAGGACTCGAGCGCCGCCAGCCGCAGGCGCCGCGCGCTTGCCGCAATCCCGCTTCGGCCCTTCGACGGGAACACATCCACCGTCTGCAGCGGAACGCCAAGCTCCGCGCAGAGCCGCGCGCAGTGCTGCGCATCCGCATCGGCGTCGATCGCGCGGAGGTGATGATGCACATGAACCGCTCCCACAAGCGGCGGTGCGTTCCGCGAGCGGTTCCACGCCCATGCGCACAGAAGCAGCGCAGTCGAGTCAACCCCCCCGCTGAATGCCACAAGCACGCGATCGCTTCCGCCGATGCCGCAGCGCTCGCGGAGCGCAGTGCGCGCCTTCACGCAGACGCGTGTGCGTCGTACCTGACACTGGAGCCTGCGATCCGTGGCAACCACTCGCTCATGCTACGGCGCTGCGCATGCGAATCTGCTGCGACTGCCGAGGTGATGCACGCCTTGACTGCGCCGACGAAGCGGCTGCGGCAGGCTGACCATCGATGGCTGCACGAACCGCCGCGATGACCGCGCCAGGATCGTGCGCAGTCGCCGCTGCACCGATTTCATCGGCAAGTCCATCAGCGCGGGCAAACACGCCGCCGCCGCAGATGATCGGCACGCTCTGATCGCGCTGTACCTCGCGCACATGGTCAATCAGTTGCCGGATGCGCGGCGCATCGGCCGCTGCGGCGGCGAACACAACGACCGCATCGGGCTTGCGTTCAGCAATCTCCTGCATGATTTCATCGTGCGCAACTCCCCCTGCTGCAAAGAACACTTCGTATCCCGATGCCTCGAGCAAGTCGGCGCAAAGCTGCCCTGCCGTGTCCTCCGACTCTTCGGGACCGCACACACAAAGCAGTCGGCGTCCATTGCGCGCAGACTGGCAATACTGCGCCTGCGCCTGATCGACCAGCGTGCGCAGGATGCGCGTGGCATATCGGTAGGCGAGCGCAGTGAGTTGGTCCTGTCGCCACATGCGGAAGATCACCTGCATCGTCGGCCAGTACAGGCGTTGGGCGACTTCGTTGGCTGAAAGCCCAGCGGCGTCGAGTTGACCCTGCAGCTTGCGGACTTCGGCGCGGTCGCCGCTGACGCACAGTTGAAGGAGGCGTTCGATCGTGACTTCGATGTTCAGGGTGTGACTCATGGTCCGCTTGGCATCGACTGCCAGACGCGCCGGCAGGGAGCGCAGCGGAAACTCGACGCTTCGCAGCGTTATCCGCGACTGGCATTGCCGCTTATCAGCCGCCAACCGCTCGGTGCCTAGCATGAAGCCGTGGGTTTCGAGCGATCAACAGCCAATGCCGACGAGCGATCCGGCAGCGCGGGCGTGAAGTCCGTGTGGGACGACCAGTCCCTTCAGGGCGACCCGCACCGCCGAGCCGACAAGGCGCAGCGGGTGCAAGCGATGTTCACGGCGATCGCGCATGCTTACGACATCAATAATCGACTGCACTCGCTTGGGCTTGATCAATCCTGGCGTCGTCGAACCGTTCGCCTAGTGGAACCAATCGTTGGCTCACGGGTGCTTGATGTGGCGTGCGGAACAGGAGACCTCGCCGAGGCATTCGCTTGCGCAGGCGCGGCGGAGGTCACCGGACTCGACTTCACCGCCGCCATGCTCGACCATGCGCGCGTCAAGGCAGCGAAGGCGGGCGGGGCAGCCGCACGGATTCGTTACCTGCAGGGTGATGCGCAGAATCTCCCGTTCCCCGATGCGTGCTTCGACATTGTCAGCATCGCATTTGGCATTCGGAATGTCGCCGACCCCGCCAAGGCGCTCGCTGAGTTCCGCCGTGTGCTCGCCCCTGGCGGTCGCCTCGCGATCCTCGAGTTCAGCCGCCCGAAAGCTGGCTTTGTCAGGCTCTTGAGCGACTTCTACACCCAGCGAATCATGCCCTGGACTGCAAGCCTCATCGCACGGGACGGCTCAGGTGCGTATCACTACCTCCCCAAGTCCGTCGAGACATTTCTTGATCCCTCCGCGCTTTCCGTGCAACTCTGTTCCGCTGGATTCGTCCATGTCACGGCCCAACCAATGACGATGAACACCTGCACGGCGCTCATCGCCCGCATCGGTATGTGAACGGACATCGCTATACTCGGAGCGAACATGATTTTCGATGTGATGACCCGCGCTTGGCACTCGCCGGAGCAACTCGGCTTCGAACTTGCTGAGGGCATTCGGCAGACTGGGCGACGAACGGGCGGCTTGGATGCGTCCGTGGGAGGTCATGCCCGTGCAATGGAGCAGATCGGCTGCGTGCTCGTGCACGGTTTTCGTTCGCACGCACTCTCCGCCACCGTTCCAAACGAATTCATTGCCGAACTCGTTGCGCGCCAGCCCAACCGCGCCGCAGGAGTTGCGGGAATCGACCCCGTTTCGCCCAGTTGGAGCGAGGATCTCGACCGCGCACGGTCGCTTGGACTCGCGGCCGTCAGCATCTCGCCAGCCGCACAGGGCTTTCATCCAACGCACTCGGCGGCGATGCGTTTCTACGAGCGCTGCTCAACCCTTGGTCTGCCGATTTTCGTCAGCCGCCCAGGCATGCGAACGCCAAGCATGATCCTGGAGTACGAGCGACCCACCGCATGGGACGAAGTCGCGCGAACATTCCCCGCACTGAAGGTTGTGCTCTCTGGACTCGGACACCCATGGGTCGATGAGACCATCGCGCTGCTGGGCAAGCATCCTGGCATCTACGCGGAGACAAGCGGCTTGGTGTCGCACTCGTGGCGCCTCTACACCGCACTGCTTCAGGCCTTTGAGGCGGGCGTGATCGAGAAGATCTTCTTCGGCTCGGGATTCCCCTTCGTGCTTCCATCGACCGCGGTCGAATCGATTTACTCGCTGAACTCCTACTCGCTTGGAACGCCGCTGCCATCCATCCCGCGCGCTGCGCTTCGTGCAGTGGTGGAACGCAATCCCATCACCACGCTCGGGATTCGTGCGCCGCTCGCGATCGGTCGCGGCAGCGCTACCGACTTCGATTCGCCCGCGCCCACGGCGCAGGGCAGCCCAACCTGACAGAGCGGCAGGGCTCGGGCGGTACGCTCTCATCCGTGAGGAGCTCCCGCTGGCGGTCCCCGATGAAGCTTGTCGCGCTCGCTGCGAGCGTGCTCTTGGGCGGCTGCGGCGTCACCGCTCCAGAGCGGCTCGAATGCACATCGATGGGCGACACGCCACGAACACTGCCCGTGGCGGATGGTCGAACGACTTACACGCTTGAACTTGCCAACACGGAGTTTCTCCACAGCAATCTCCTGCCGACACAGTTCGATGAGTCGCCAATCCCCGACGGCTACATCCTGCACGCGGAACTGATGTGGGTTCCCAAGGCTGGAAAGACCGCCGTCGATCCCCAGGCCACGAATGTCTCGCTTCGCTTGGTGGTGATCTCGGGTGGCGAACTCGGGCTCTACGGTGGCGGTGGATTCGCGTGGCCACGGGGGGAACCGGGTGAGCAGCAGTATGGTCTCGACCTCGTTGGGTCAAACCTCACCCTGCTTGCCGCAACGGAGGGGTTCGTGGACCTGTTGAGTCCTTCGCAGATCACTGGACGCTTGACCGCCGAACTGGACCCCGAGGCAACACGGCAAGTTCGGCGCGCAGCCAGCCAAGCGGTCACGAATGCGCTCAAGCGCGTCCAGTGGGTTGGGCCGAACGCGACTGGCGCAAGTCAAGTCGCGCTGTTCCCTTCGCGAGCGATCGACCTCACGCGCGAACGCGCTTCGCGCTAGACCTGCGTGATCCGCCGAGCGATCTCGAGCATTGCATGCGTGCACGGCGACGCTGGCGTTGGCATCTCATCCAAGCCAATCAAGCGGAGGTCCGAATACTCCCAGTTCGGCGGCGCATCGGGCTGCCCTGCCAATTCGATGCTGTGCACGATCTCCCAGTTCCCGGCGACGGCATCGAACAGGAGCGCTCGCTGCTGTGCTGGCGACGCCGCAGCAACGGCACACTCTTCCATCAGTTCCCGAACGATGCCGACGGATGGGTCTTCGCCCGGTTCCGCCGATCCTCCAGGCGCGAACTCCCATGCACCTGGATAGGTCGCGCAGTTCATCGCGCGCTTGCCGACAAGACAGCGCCCACCAGCATGGGCGATCGCCTTCACGCCAAGTCCTCGAAAGCCGCTTGAAAGTCCAGCGGAACGAACAGCCCCCATCCGATAGGTCGTTGGTACAACATGGATCGTGGCCCCACCGTGTCCATCCCGCTGCACCGCGGTGACATGCCAACACGGACCGTCCACCAGCCGCGGATTGCGCTGGCACATCAACCGCCACACGCGGTCAATCTCGTCCATGTCGCACTGGGGAACCCACCGACTTTCAACTGAAGACACTCGCGCCGGTCTGCGAAGCCAGATGATTCGCTGCGTGTTGGAGTCCATTGACGCGGGTCCCAGTTGTATCGGACAAGCCCTTTGAAGGTGAATCCATGAACGCCCCCTGCCGTCTCACCGTTGTCATCAGCACCTACAACCATCTGCGGCCGTTGGAACTTTGCCTCGGAGGCTTTCGAAACCAAACCATGCCGCCTCACGAGATCTTGATCGCCGACGACGGCTCGGGGTCCGACACCTGCGACCTCATCGCGCGATTGCTGCCCAATCTGCCCTGCCCCGCTCGCCACATTTGGCATGAGGACAAGGGCTTTCGGAAAAATGTCATCCTGAACCGCTGCTTGGCTGAGGCGCGCGGAGATTATCTCGTCCTCACCGATGCCGACTGCGTTCCCCACCCATGCTTTGTGAGGGATCACGCCTCGCTCGCAGAACACGGCTTCTGGGTTCAGGGGCGCCGCTGCTACCTCAATGCCTCTGGGTCTGACTCGCTTGCACCTGGGCAGCATGTGCCCGGACTCAGGCTCATGCTCTCAGGAAAGATGAACGGCGCCGCAAAAGGTTTTCGCCTGCCGATTCCCATCATCCAACGCAACACCGGCCAGCGCGGCATCATCGGCTGCAACATGGCTGTTTGGAAGCATGACCTGCTCGATGTCAACGGATGGGATGAGGAGTACGAGGGCTGGGGGCTCGGCGAAGATTCCGATATCGGCTCGCGCCTCTACCACCTCGGGCGACCACGCAAGTTTGTTTACGGTCGCTGCATCCTCTACCACTTGCACCACCCGATCCTCAATCGAGACCATGTGCCGAAGAGCCAGGCTCGGCTGGACGAGACAATCCGCACCAGGAAGGTCCGATGCGTGGCAGGCGTCGATCGGCACGCCAGCGCTTGAACTTTGGCTGACCCACAACATTGTGGGCTTCGCGCCTGGCTTCACCCAAGCAGTTGTGTTTCCGCATGCTTCTGACCGCCAAGCTTGGTCGATCATGCCACGAAAAGTGCCGAATTGACCGCAGTCTGCGGCGATTTCAATCCGATAGTGATTCCCATGAACCGCGCATTCAACTCTGGCTCTGTGGACAGCCTCGTGGACTCAATC
>SXGQ01348366.1_pt1 | contig 11401 bp, 6 predicted proteins | sample 3178371 | NCBI WGS metagenome assembly SXGQ01 (sample SAMN11356859, study PRJNA531348) | freshwater metagenome | isolation source: freshwater sample F1-20 | place: China: Fuxian Lake, Yuxi | collected 2017-12-25 | reverse complement strand
GGTCAAAGGCCCGCAGCCTCACGTTCCAGCTCGACGTCTTCAACTTGTTCAACCGCCGCGGGGTGACCGAGGTGTTTGAGAACGCGGAGAACGCCGCCGGCGGCATCGAGCGCAAGTACGGCCTGCCGACCTCCTGGCAGCCGCCGCGCTCCACCCGCCTCGCGGTCGGGATTGAATTCTGACGCGCGCCCACGCCGCCCGCAATCCGACCCCCGCCTCACCGCGGGGGTCTTATTTTTGCCGCGGCGCGGAGCCGACTCCGGCCACGCGGGGAAACGCTTGCGCGTTACCCCGCGCGAAAACACAAGACTCCTCGCCGCGCGACGGAACTGAACCCGCGTCGCGGCCCACCCCGTCATGCACCACCCCATCCGCCGGTCCGCCGGCCTGCTCCGCCTTATCGTTTCCGCATGTCTCGCCGGCGCGGCGATCCTGGTTTCCGCCGGCGCCCAGCCCGCCGCCGACGGCATCATCACCGGCCGCGTGCTCGGCGAGACGAGTGGCCAGTACCTCAACAACGCGCGGGTCGCCGTGCGTGGGACGGGCCTCGTGGCATTCACCGACGAGACCGGATCCTTCCGCCTCGACGGCGTGCCGCGCGCGGAAGTCACCCTTGATGTCTTCTACACGGGCACGGCACCGCAACCGGTCGCGGTGGATCTGCGCGCCGCCCGCACCGCCGAACGCGACATCCGCCTCGCCGGCGCGGGGCGCCCGGCCGACGACCGCGGGGTCGTGAAGCTCGAGTCGCTCGTGGTGTCATCCTCGCGCGAGATGGACGGCGCGGCGCTCGCGATCAACGAGCAGCGCTTCGCGGCGAACATCGTGAACGTGGTGGCGGCCGACGAGTTCGGCATCGTGCCCGACGGCAACATCGGCGAGTTCCTGAAGATGCTGCCGGGCATCACGATGGACTACCGCGGCGGCGACCCGCGCGAGATCTCGATGAACGGCGTGCCCTCGGCCTACGTGCCGGTGACGATCGGCGGCTTCAGCCTGGCGACCTCGGAGGTCTCGGGCACCGGCCGCAACGTCGAGTTGAACGCCGTCTCGATCAACAACATGTCCCGCGTGGAGGCGGTGCATTCGCCCACGCCGGAGTCGCCCGGCTCGGCGCTGGCCGGCTCGGTGAACATGGTGCCGCGCAGCGCGTTCGAGCGGGCGCGGCCGCAGTTCAACGGCAGCGTCTACCTCGCGATGCGCGACAGCACGAGGGAGCTCCACCGCACGCCGGGCCCGCAGAAGGATCCGACCCACAAGGTGCGCCCGGGTTTCGAGTTCTCCTGGGTGGTACCGGTCAACAAACGCTTCGGGTTCACCGTCTCCGGCGGCGCCTCCACGCTCTATACCGAGGGCCCGCTGCTCACCAACACCTGGCGCGGCGCCGGCGCGGCCACCAACGGCGGCACCTTGCCCGACACCACCCCCGACCAGCCGTACCTCAGCGACTTCCTGGTCCGCACCGAGTCCAAGATCGCCGACCGCTCCTCCTTCGCCACCACGCTCGACTACCGCCTCGGCGCCGCGAGCCGCCTCTCGTTCTCCTTCCAGCACGGCACGTTCCACACCAACTTCAACCAGCGCTCCCTCACGTTCATCGTGAACCGCGTGCTGCCGGGGGATTTCTCGCCGACGTTCACCCGCGGCTTTGCCGGCGCCGGCGAGGTGCGGGTCTCCAACGGTGGCAACCATCGCTACAGCCGCACCACCATGCCGACGCTGTCGTTCCGTCACGACGGGCCCGTGTGGCGCGCGGAGGCCGGCCTCGGCGTGTCGGGGGCCCGGAACCGATTCCGCAACATCGACCAGGACCGCTTCGCCTCGACCCTCGCCCGCCGCACGGGGGTGACGGTCTCGTTCGCCGACATCTTCTACCTTCGCCCCAACCGCATCACCGTCACGGACGGCGCGACCGGCGCGCCGGTGAACCCCTACGACATCAACACCTACGCGCTCAGCACCGCCGGGGCCTCGCCGCAGACTTCGCGCAACGTGCAGCAGACGGCCTTCGCCAACCTCCGCCGCTCGTTCGGCGGAGCCGTGCCCCTGACGCTCAAGGCCGGACTGGATGTGCGCCGCTCCCGCAGTGACAACCGCACCGTCAATTACTCGTACAACTTCGTCGGCGCCGACGGCCGCGCGAGCACCACGCCCGTCGGGAGCGACGACGGCGCGGGCGTCGTGTACGATCCGCACTTTTTCCAGCGCGCCGGCCTGTTTGGCATCCCGCGCGTGCAGTGGGTGAGCAACGAGGCGGTCCTCGACCTGTTCCGCGCGCGTCCGGGGCTCTTCACCGGAGACGAGAACACCGTCTACCGCTCGGGCATCAACAACTCGAAGCTGTCGCGGGAGACGATCTCCGCCGCCTACCTCCGCGGTGACCTCGCGTTCCTTGACCGCCGCCTGAAGCTCACCGGCGGTGTCCGCGCCGAGCAGACCAACATCGAGGCCCGCGGCCCCCTGAACGATCCCACCCGCAATTACCAGCGCGACACCTCGGGCCGGGTCATCCTCGGCGCCAACGGCCGCCCCGCGCCCATCACCGCGGACCCGCTCGGCATCGCGCGACTCACGCTCATCGACCGCGGCGCGAGGGTGGAAAAGGAGTACCTGCGCTGGTTCCCCAGCCTCAACGCGAGTTACGAGCTCCGCGAGAACCTGATCGCGCGCGCCTCGTGGTACACCTCGGTCGGCCGGCCCAATTTCAACCAGTACTCGGGCGGCGTCACCCTGCCCGACCTCGAGGCTCCGCCGAGCGTCTCGAACCGCATCTCGGTCAACAACGCCGGCATCAAGGCGTGGAGCGCGCGCACCACGAAGGTCAGCCTCGAGCGGTATTTCGAGCGCGTCGGCCTCCTTTCCGTGGGCGCGTTCCGCCGCGACTTCGCGAACTTCTTCGGCACGACGACCTTCGACGCCACGCCGGAGTTCCTGTCGCTGTACGGGCTCGACCCGGTGCTCTACGACGCGTTCGAGGTCTCGACGCAGTACAATCTCACCTCCCGCGTGCGCGCCGAGGGTTTCGACGTGAACTACCGGCAGGCCCTCACGTTCCTGCCGCGCTGGGCGCGCGGGGTGCAGGTCTTCGCCAACGGCAGCTCGCAACGCATGATCGGGACGGGCTCGGGCAATTTCACGGGATACTATCCCAAGAGCGGTAACTGGGGCGTGAGCGTGAGCCGCGAAACCTGGAACGCGCGCCTCAACTGGAACTATCTCGGCCGCCAACGCCGGGGCGCCGTGAGCGGGCGCAGCATCGAGCCCGGCACCTTCACCTGGGGCCAGAAGCGCTCGTACATCGACCTCACCGCCGAGTACTCCTTCCGCCGCAACTTCTCCGTCTTCTCCAATCTCCGGAACGTGAACGACCCGACCGACGACGTGGAGATCGCCGGGCCCAACACTCCGCCCGCGGCCCAGTTCCGTCAGCGCGCGGAGTTCGGCTCCCTCTGGACCTTCGGCCTCAAGGGCACGTTCTGAGCCGGCCTTCGGCCGGAGGTGCTTAACCACGGATGGACGCGGATGAACACGGATTCGGATCCGGGACCAATCGAGGAATCCGGAATGCCCATTTATCATCCGCGACATCCGCGAAATCCGCCGTGAAAAGTCCGGGGACTTCAGAACCGCCTGCGGCCGTCCAGCCCACGACATGGTCCGGGGTCGGCGACCCCGGCTAAACCGAGCCCGGCTTATCCGTGTCCATGCGTGTTTATCCGTGGTTGAACCCCCGCGAAGCTGTTCGGCAACGCCTTAAGGTGCCACGGACGGTTAGCCCGAACGCCACCTCGGTTGCGGCGGATCCGCGCCGTGCTCATTGGCGTGCATCCGCCGTTACCGTCGAGCGGAGCGGTGCGAAGGCGCCTCCGGACTCAAAGACTGGTGACGGCAAGCGACGCTTCGGTTTCGGCGGCGTCGCGCCGGGCCCATCCGTGGTCGGCCTTCGCCTCCTCGTGCTCGCGCTTTTCATTTCCGCCGGCGTCACGCTTTCGCGGGGCGGGGAGGCGACACCGGGCAAGAAGCTCCCGCTGCCCGGTGAGGTGTGGCGGATCGACGGCCGCACGGCGTTCCTGATCCCCGCCGCGGAACCGCCCGCCGCGGGGCGCCCCAGGCCTTGGGTCTGGTACGCGCCGACGCTGCCTCCCTATCCGGGCGAGGCGGAACGCTGGATGTTCGAACGCTTCACCCGCGCCGGCCTCGCCATCGCCGGCATCGACGTCGGCGAATCCCACGGCAGTCCCTCCGGCCGCGCCAGCTTCTCCGCGTTGTATGCGGAACTCACCGGCCGGCGCGGCTACTCCCGGAAGCCGGTGCTGCTCGGCCGCAGCCGAGGTGGTCTCCCATTGATCAGCTGGGCCGCTGATCAACCCGCGCAGGTCGCGGCCTTCGCCGGCATCTACCCGGTATGCAACCTCGCCAGCTACCCAGGCCTCGAGCAGGCTGCTCCCGCGTACGGTCTCTCCGTGGAGGAACTCACCGCCAACCTCGCCCGCCACAACCCCGTCGACCGTCTCGTCCCGCTGGCCGCGGCCAGGATCCCGCTCTTCGCGATCCACGGCGACGTCGACCGGCTCGTGCCGCTCGAGGCCAACTCCGGCCTGCTGCGCGAGCGCTACACCGCCCTCGGCGGAACGATGAAGCTGGTCGTCCCGCCGGGGCAGGGCCACTCGATGTGGACCGGCTTCTTTCAAAGCGAGGAACTCGTCGCCTTTGTCCTGCACCACGCCTTTCCCTCCCTGACCCCATGACCCCGCTGCCCCGTCTGCTCTCCCTCCTGATCTTGCTCGCCGCCTCCGCGCCGGCGGCCCGCGCGGCCGAAACACCCGCCGCGGTGTCCGGTCGCGTGCAGAACGCCGTCACCGGCCAGTACCTGCCCAACGCCCGCGTCACCCTCCGCGGCACCGACCGCGTCGCGTTCACCGACGACGCCGGCATCTTCCGGCTCACCGGCCTGGCGCCCGGCGCCGTCACGCTCGAGGTCTTCTACACGGGACTCGACCCGCAGGAACTGAAACTGGACCTCGCGCCCGGCGCGGCCGTGACCCGCGAGGTGGCGCTGACGAACGTCGCCCGTTACGGCCGCGACACCGCCGCGGTGCGGCTCGACTCGTTCGTGGTCGCCACGTCGCGCGACACCGAGGGCGAGGCGCTCGCGACCAACGAGCAGCGCTTCGCGCCCAACCTCAAGGCGGTGATCTCGACCGACTCCTTCGGCGACATGGCCGAGGGCAACGTCGGCGAGTTCCTGAAGTTCCTCCCGGGCATCACCGGCGACCACGACGACGCGCAGATCAACACCGTCTCGCTGCGCGGCTTCTCCACGAATCTCACCACGGTGCTCGCCGACGGCGCCCAGCTCGCCAACGCCAACTTCAACGGCAACTCGCGCACCTTCCAGTTCTCGCAGCTCGCGATCAACAACGTCTCCCGCATCGAGGTTGCGAAGGTCCCCACCCCCGCGACCCCCGCCGACTCGGTCTCGGGCTCGATCAACATGGTGAGCAAGAGTGCGTTCGAGCGCAGCCGCGCCGAGTTCCGCTACCGCCTCTATGCGGCGGGCAACGGCGACTACCCCACGCTTTCGCCCCAGCCGCACTCCTACGAGCGTCGCCAGCGCAAGGTGATGCCCGGGATCGATTTCGACGCCACGCTTCCCGTGAGCCGCGATTTCGGTGTCGTGGTCACCGGCAGCCGCTCGCAATCCGCCGGCGAGGAGGACCACTCCACGCTCACCTACAACGCCGCCGGCACCTCCACCGGCGCCTCGGCTTCGCGGCCCTTCCTCCAGCAATACGGGGTCAACGACGGGTCGAAGGACATCACCCGCAACTCGCTCAGCGTGAAGGCCGACTGGCGCCCCACGCCCAACGGGGTGCTCTCCGCCAACGCCATGATCAACCAGTACCAGGCGTACTGGGGTCACCAGAGCATGGACTTCAACGCCGGCACCAACGGCACTCCGGCCATCGCGGCCAGCCTCGGCGGCGTACCGCTCACCTTCGGGCCCGACTTCACCTCCGGCGCCACCGGGCGCGGCGCCGTCACGCTCGGGAGCGGCAACTTCATGACGCGCTACGAGGAAGTGCGCGCCGCCGGCCTGCGGTACCGTTTCGACAACGGCGCATGGCGCATCGACACCAGCCTCACGCTTTCCGTCTCCTCCAATGCCTTCCGCAGCACCGACGAGGGCAACTTCGCCGGGATGAACGTCACTCTCGTACCGGTGGTGAGGATCGTGATGACAGGCACCACCGACCTCCAGCCGTCCTCCATCAAGGCCTTCGACAACAACGGCCGCGAGGTCGACCTCTACGACATCAACAATTACCGCGTGAACAACGCGACGGCGCTGTCGCGCGACGTCTCCGAGGACATGCGCGCCGCCGATCTCAACGTGCGCCGCCGCGTCGGGTTCCTGCCGTTCCCCGCCTCGGTGCAGGCCGGCGGGCTCATCCGCCGCCAGACGCGCGACAGCCGAAAGGAGAGCGCGACCTACACCCACAACGGCGTGAATGGGAATCTCGCGGCGGCGCCCTACCGCAACCAGGTGTACACGGGGCGCAACTCGCACTTCGGCCTGCCGGGACTGGTGCCGCCGTGGACGTCGAAACACCGCGCCTACGCGGCCTGGCGCCAAAACCCCTCGCTCTTCACCATGACCCCGGCGCAGGTGGTCGCGGCCGAGCAATTCCACATCACCAACTCCGAGTGGATCCAGGAGACAGTGGGAGCGTCTTACGCGCAGACCGAATTCCGGCTCTTCTCCAACCGGCTCAACGTGCTGACCGGCGTGCGCTGGGAGCACACCCACGACGAGGGCCTCGGCCCGGTGTTCGAGCCCGGCAACGCGTTTGTGCGCCGGGCCGACGGCACCTTCGCCCGCGACGCGCGGGGCCTGCGGATCCGGCGGCCCGAGGCCGGCGCGGCGGGATCGATGGAGGAGCTGCGACTCACCCGCGAGGAGCGCGGTTACCGTGCCGAAAGATCCTACGCCGGCTTCTACCCCAGCCTGCACCTCACTTGGAACCTCACGGAGAACCTGCAGGCCCGCGCCGCCTACGCGCGCACCTACGGCCGGCCCGACTTCAGCGAGATCATTCCCAACTCGACCATCAGCGAACGCGACCTCGACGAGACGCAGCTTGGCGACCCCAACGTGATCCGCGGCACGATCGACATCCGCAACACCGGCCTCAGGCCGTGGACGGCCGACAACTACGATTTGTCGCTCGAGTACTACACCGCGCAGGGCGGCATGTTCACCGCCGGCGCCTTCACCAAGGAGATCCGGGACTTCTTCGCCAACGACGTGCGCGTCGCGACCGCCGCCGACCTCGAGGCGCTCGGGCTCGAGGCGCAGTACGTCGGCTGGCAGCTCTCGACGAAGTACAACTCGGGCGCGGCCCGGGTGCGCGGGGCGGAATTCAGCGCGCGCCACCCGCTCGGGGTGCTCGGAGCCTGGGGCAAACCGTTCACCGTTTTCCTCAACGCGACCCGCCTCGAGCTGACCGGCGACCGGCAGGCCGACTTTTCCGGATTCATCCCGTGGAACATGAACTGGGGCGTCACCTTCTCCCGCCGCCCGTTCACGCTGAACGCCAAATGGAACCACCGCGGCGAACAGAAGCTCGCTGCGCAGCCGGCGTTCGGCGCCGACGCCTTCAACTACACCGCCGCCCGCACCACGCTCGACCTCGGCGCCGACGTGCAGGTGAGCCGACGCCTGTCCCTCAACGCCAACATCCGAAACCTGTTCAACGCCTACCTCTCCAGCACGCGCTACGGCTCGCTGACCCCGGCCTACGCGATCCCGCGCCAGCACCGCCACTTCGGGGTGTACGTATCCGTCGGCCTGAAGGGCACGTTCTGATCCGCCCGCCGCCTTTTCTCCCCCATGAAAACCACCGCCCGCGTCGCCGCCCTGCTGCTTGCCCTCGCCGCCCCCGCCGTCTCCGCGGCCGAGAAAGGCGGCTTCAAATACCCGCCTTCGTTGAGCGGCGCCCGCACCGAGGTCTACAAGACCGTGGGTGACGTGAAGCTCACCCTCGGCATCTTCGAGCCGGCCTCGGGGCCCAAGACCGGTCGTCCCGCCATCGTGTTCTTCTTCGGCGGCGGCTGGACGAGCGGGTCGCCCGCCCAGTTCGAGCAGCAATGCCGCCATCTCGCCGCCCGCGGCATGGTCGCGATCACGGCCGACTACCGCGTGGCCTCGCGGCACCAGGTGAAACCCGTCGCCTGCGTCGCCGACGCGAAATCGGCGCTGCGCTGGGTGCGCGCCAACGCCGCGCGACTGGGCATCGACCCGCGGCGCATCGCGGCCGGCGGCGGCTCCGCCGGCGGCCACCTCGCCGCCGCCACGGCCACGCTCCCCGGCCTCGACGAACCGGGAGAGGATACCCGCGTGAGCGCCGTCCCCGACGCCGCCGTGCTTTTCAACCCCGCCCTGGTGCTCGCGCCCATGGAGGGCCTCGCTCTCGAGGGATTCGGCACCCGCGTGCCGGAGGAACGCCTCGGCGCCAAGCCCGAGAACCTGTCCCCCGCCCATCACGTGAAGCGCGGCGCGCCGCCGATGATCATCTTCCACGGCACGGCCGACACCACCGTGCCCTACGCGACCGCCGAGGCCTTCGCGCGCGTCATGAAGACCGCCGGCAACCGCTGCGAGCTGGTCGGCTATGACGGCCAGCCGCACGGCTTCTTCAACTTCGGCCGCCAAGGCGGCAAATACGCCGAGACCCTCGCCGCCGCGGACGCGTTCCTCGTCTCGCTCGGCTGGCTCCCGGCGAAGTGAGTTCCCGGGGGTCGCGGGCCCGTGATGGGGCTGGCATTTTTTCGATAAACCGTTACGTAGTTTTAAATGCCGTATGAACGCCTGACCAAAACCCGCCTGACCGCGGCGCTGCGCCGCCTGGGGGAACTCGCGCACGCGCGGGGTCTGGTGCTAGAGCTGTCGCTCTACGGCGGGGCTGTCTTTACGCTGGTCTACGGCTCACGCGAATCCACCCGCGACGTCGACGGACTGATCCGACCCGCGGCCGCCGCGGAACCGCTGATCGGCCAGGTATCGCGGGAACAGAACCTGCCGCCGGACTGGCTGAATGCCGATGTGCGGCAGTTCCTGGCGTCGAAGGAGGAGAAGCGAGTTTGGACCGACGCCGATTTTGGCCCCGGCCTCAGGATCACGCTGCCGACCGCAGCCTACCTTCTCGCCCTGAAGCTCCGGGCGTGTCGTTCTCCTCTCCCAGGTTTTGCCGGCGACGAAGGTGACATCCGCTTCCTGTTGCGGCGCCTGCGTCCGAAATCGTACGGGGACGTAGTAGCCGGCTTTGAGCGGTTTTTCCCCGGCGCAGTACCGGACGAAAGCGCCGAGGCGCTGGTGCGCCGGATACTGCCGGAGGTTTCACGATGAACTCCCGGCCCGCCACCGTGCGCGAAGTCGCGCTGCAGGCCGAGACCCTGCGGGACTTCGGCCACCTCTGCCAGGATTGGTTGCATACGCTACGGAAGGTTTCGTCGCGGAACGCCGCCAAGGCGGCCATCCGCGAAGAACCCCCGCCGTTGCGTGACCGCTTTCCCCAAGGCGACGTCGCCGACGCCTGGCTCGCGGCGATGGCGGAGCTGATCGCCCAGCGCTGCGGTCTGCCGGTGCCGGCGTGGACGTTGAAACCGAACCGCGTTCTCCGCCACCCTTGGTTCGCCGAGGAAAACTCCGGGCCGGAAGCACGTGTCATCGCGCTGCGCGACAGCCCGTCGGCATTCAAGAAGCGGAATCTCTACGCTGCCGCCGTCGATCTACCCCTTCGGCTCCGCGCCGGCCGGCCGAAGCACACGCCGGAGCAATTGCGACGCGCCAACGCCGAACGCCAGCGCCGCTTCCGCGATCGCCGCGCCCTTGAACTCGAGTTGCTCCGCCGCGCGGTCCGCGAGCTCTAGGCCACCGCGAGCACGCTCGCCGCGTGTCATCCGCGCACCCATTCCGCGTGCGCGGCCTTCGTCGGGGAACCAAAGCGCGGACGCCGACGCGGTGCTCAGAACCGTCTGATCCCAAAGATTATCCGCGGCTGGCAGCCGCGGCTACAGCAACCCATGGCCTCCTCATCCGTGTCCATCGGTGTCCATCCATGGTTACTCACCCGCGAAGCGAGTCGGGAGCGCATTGCGACCCCCCGGCTGGGGCTCGTTCCGGCGCGGCGTGACGCGCGTCAGTACGTGAGCTTCACGCCCATCGCGTAGAGCGTGCCCTGCTTCTGGGCGTTGTACTTCAGGCCGCCCTCGCGCACGAACGTCTGGGCGAACTCGTTGGTGAGGTTCATCACCTCGAGGTACAGCTCCGCGCGACGGTTGATCCGGTACTGGCCCTTGAAATCCACCATGAGGCGGGGGTCGCTGTAGACCGCCGCGCTGCCCTCTCCGCTCCGATAGTAGCGGTCGTTCCAATTCGCCAGCAGGCGCAGCTGCGCGCCGAAACCCACGTACGAAAGACCCGCGTTGGCCGCGCGCGGACGCTGGTTGGCGAGGCGGTTCTGCACGATGAGGCCGCCGAAGTCGCCTTCCGCCTGGGTGTACGTGAAGTTGGCGAAGGAGCCGAACCCGCGCCAGAACCCGGGCAGGAAGGTGTACTGCTGTTGGTAGCTCAACTCGATGCCGCGGATGCGCGCGCTCCCGACGTTGCGCGTCTGCCTGAGAGTGTAGCCCGCGAACTGGCCTTCGAAACCGTTGTCCTCCCCGGTCGCGACGATGCCGTCGATCGACCGCGTGTAATTCGTGATCTGTTTCAGGAACGCGCTCACCTCGACCAGCCCGACCGGCTCGAAATACCGCTGCACCGCGGCCTCGAAGTTGTCCGAGGTGTAGGGCCGCAGGTCCGGGTTGCCCGTGGTGATCAAGCGCGAGTCGTCGTTGACGTTGGTCGTCGGCAGCAGGCTGGCGACGGGCGGACGCGTGATCGACTTGTTGTAGCTGGCGCGCAGCTGCAGGCGCGGTCGCGGTTCCGCGACCACGTGCACCCCGGGGAACACGTTCGCGTAGTCGCCACCCGTCGTGAACTTGCCCGCCGCGAACTGCGCCAGCGCCCGGGCGGCGTTCTGCGCCGGAGGCAGTGAGGTCACCGAGGTGGTGCCGGCCGAGGCGGAAGTCTTCCGCCGGTACGCGCGTCCCTCGTTTTCCGTTCGTTCCACGCGCAGGCCGGCGAGCACCCGCACCGGTCCAACTCTCACGCCGCCCTGGCCGTAGACCGCCCCGATCGTCTCGATGAAGCTCGCGTCGCCCTGCAGCGAGCTGGTCACGCTGTTGTAGGCATCGGCGGCACTCTGCGTCCAAAGATCCGAGCGCGTCGTGATGTCGCCCGGTCCGCCGGCGCCGGGCGCGAGCAGGAAAGGAAACGGACCGTAGTTGCCGGACG
>SXGQ01341800.1_pt1 | contig 11401 bp, 12 predicted proteins | sample 3178371 | NCBI WGS metagenome assembly SXGQ01 (sample SAMN11356859, study PRJNA531348) | freshwater metagenome | isolation source: freshwater sample F1-20 | place: China: Fuxian Lake, Yuxi | collected 2017-12-25 | reverse complement strand
TTAAATTTTCAACTTCAGTTTCATGACTTTCGTTTAGTAGCCAACGACTTGAATTTCTAATTGTTTTTACTTGAATTGGTGTAAATGTCTCTGCGTTTGGTGACATTGCGAGTAAATCGTAAGTGGCTGTGCCTGCAGGTGTTTGGCAAGCAATCAAGCCAGCACGAATCAAAAAAGATAGAGCGTAATACTCTCCTGCACTCCCAGAGGCACCAGAACTAATATCAATATTTTCAAATGTCATTTGGTTGCTATGTTGATTGTTGGTTGTGCTGGAATTACGTAAATTTTCCCACGCAATTCTTGCTAATTCTCTAGTTGCAGCTTTTCTAATTTCACGTGCTTGATTGTATTGTTCGTCCCATACAAATGACGCTTCATCAAAACTGCTAACAGTTTGAATGCTTTGATGCTCAGCAATACAGGATTCCAAGAGTTCCTTCATCTGTTCGTGAAATTTTTCATCAATATCCCAACAGATTTCACAATCCAAGTCTTTGTGAGAAAAAAGAACATCTAATATTTTTTTGATTTGTGCTTTTGGAAATTGAGTTCTGAGAAATCCAAAATGTGTGAAATGAATAAACCTGAAAATCTTGAAGTAACCGCAAAGTTTTTCAGCATAGGTAGTAATACGTTGTTTGTTGGAAGCAAATGTTGCAGGTACTAACAAAAAATTTGGACTACAAGTTCGTATCAAAACAACTTCCTTGTTATTCAATACATCATATTCATGGACATCTATCAGTTCTCTAGGTATTGCGTACTTTCTCTGTATGTTGAAGTATTGGCTACTATGAGAATTAACGGTAATTGAAACAGCTGAAAATCTTTGCTCTAGTTGTAGTGGCGTGAAAAAGTCAAAAGAGCCCCTTCCTCCTATTGGGCTAGTCCTCATTTTCCGCAGTGAAATTTTCATGGCTCTTGATTTTCACAATTAAATTCCAGTATACAAAGCACACCCACCCACGTACAAGCCCTACAGCGCAATAAATACTGAGTCAGCAGCGCTGGGTAGCAGAGAAGTCCAAAAACAGCATGTAGGGCTAGCTGTAGGTATCGTGGGAAAAGCGCCACAGCAAAAACAAAGGAAATAAGTAAATGCTTTGGTTCCAGCGTATCTCGTTGTTCTTGAACAGGTTTTTGCAAAGGCAGAAAAAGGTTGTCCAAACAAAACAAAGAAAACATACTTTTACACATGTAAACACAACATTTGGAGAAAAAAGTATGTCGCAAGCAAAAGTACTTACAGAGCGTGAACTGCGTAAAGTTTTGAGCTACTGCAGCAATCAACCACACGCTACACGCAATCGTGCCATGCTGCTGTGTACGCACATGGCAGGCATGAGGGTAGGTGAGGTGGCTGCACTACGCATTTGTGATGTGCTTGGTGCAGATGGTGCTGTTATGGACGAAATAGCACTGGCAGCTAGCCAAACAAAGGGCAATCACAGTCGCACAGTTCTAGTGCCCAAAAAACTGCAGGATGAATTAACTGACTACTTGCAGCAGCGATTTGGGTTAAAGGACTTGTTGGCAGTGACACTGACTGACACGCAGCGAGCATTGTTTCCCACACAGAAAAATCCCAAACGTGGATTTACTGCAAACACGCTGTGCCAGTTGTTTCACAAAATTTACAAAGATGCACGAATGACTGGTGCTACCAGTCACAGTGGACGCAGAACATTCATTACCAAACTGGCTGACAAGGGAGTGGGAGTGCGTGTGCTGATGGCACTTGCGGGGCATAAATCGATAGCTACCACCCAAAAATATATCGAACTCAACCCAACAGTTATGAAGGCTGCAGTTGAGTTGATTTAATTTGAATCAATTGCTGCTTGTAGGAATGTCTAGATTTACAAACTTAAGAGAGTTTGCTCTATCCATATTCCACGTGTAACTAAGTTCAATGGAAAATGGTATTGAGTTGTTCCCCATTAGTAATTTCTCAAATTGACATTCATTGCTTACAAGTCTTCTTGTAGCTTCATCAAGTCGTCTAAAGCCAGAAGATTTTGAGATTTCAGATTTTTCTACACCACCATCCTTAGATATGAATACTTTGACTCTAGTGGTTCCTTCTTCTTCAAGTCGCCAAGAGGCTGATGGGTATTCAATATTTTTGCAGACTTTTATTTGAGAATGCAGATTCAAAAATGGTGGTTCAATTGTTTGCGTAGACTTGTTTGTAGCTAATCGCCAATTAAAATTTTGTTGCATTACGCTTTCAATAGGGACACCATTTAAAGTTGCAGGAGAGTACTTACACTTTTCTATGTTCTCTTTTGATGCAGAGTCAAGTAAATCTGAACCAGATGAAACTTTGATTTCAGGATTACGTGTTGTTCCATCTACTGCAACAATAAATGAGACTGTTGTCTTACCTTCTTTGTTGAAAGCTCTTGCAAAAGCTGGATACTTGATTACATCGCATGAAATATTGGAAGCAGGTTTGTATTGCTCAATTGGTTTCGTTGCAGGCTGAGTGCTACCTTCCAATGCGAAACGAAATTTGCCAGATGAAACTATAGAACCTGTTTCAGTAATTAAATCTGAAACTTTAAATTTGCAAAATTTAACTGCTGTAATGGCAGCATTATCCAAATCAACGAACCCTGATGACTGCTTAACTATTGCATCTGACACAATACCACTTCCACTAACTCTATAAAGTATTTCTACGCTACCTTGTTCGTTGCGTGATTTAGAGACTGCAGGATAAATGGGGGGTACGCAATCCTTGATTGGAAGAATCACATTAACAGTTGTATTTGTTGGCTGTGCTTGTGCAGAAATTGCAAAAAGAAAAAGAAAGAAAATACTTTTCACTGATATCTCAAGAGTTGATATTTTTTTCATGTTCAATACTTTTAAAATAATTATCTAATTTCGTCTTCTTCAACCAAGTCTTTAACTGACTTCCTACTAAAGACTTCTTCAAGTAACTTTGCTTCTTTCTTCAACTTGCGTGTCCAACGTTCTTCACTGAGCAAGTCTTCAATAAAAGCACAAGCATCAATTAGTTTTTGAGGAACTGCTTTATCTGCTTCGCTGCTGAGCATAAATGCTAGTTCATTTGCTTCTAAGAAGCTACGTACATAAACCCAAAGGTTGTGATTTGTTAATAGATGGTTTGAAACTGCGTCATATGCGCCATTTTGAAATTCTCCACCACGTATATTCAAGTGCGCCAAAGTTAAAAAATCGCCCACTGGGCTTGGGTGGGGAAATCTGTATTCACTTCCAGTATCAGCATATATGGGATTGATTGGTGCTGAATGCATGGACATTGTCCAAGTTGATGCGTCTTTACCAAACTTTGGATAACGCACAACTTTTTGAAAGCGTCCCCCTGCTTGGAAAGGGCTTGCGCTATCGTAACTAACTCTAAAATTTTCATTGTCGCAATTGGCACGAATTCCACGTTGGATGGCAGTTAGCAATACAGCCCAAGTTGGCTGACTTACCCCAAGCACGTGCATCCAATCTTGTCCCTTTTCAAATGCGTTGTCGTCACGCATCGTCATTACATAAAAAAGCACGTTCTCTAAACCACCTCGCCAACCAACATTACCTGCAAGTGCCCATCCACCAAATCTATATCCTCTAACTGCGTCCCACCATTGCTTGCTGTCCTCAGGCGTAGTGCCTTGCAATACGTTAAGCCATTTCGTCTTTCCACGTGCATTTGCTTTGATGTAATCCAAGTTGCCAATTGTTAGCTCAATGAGCTCTTCATTGCTGCAACGATGAAATGGCGTATTCTTGTTTGCAGGGTACTTTGCCCAAAGTGGCATATCAATTGTCATTGCATAGTCGCTATTTGCTTCCAGCCACTGCACAATCCATTTGCGAATTTTCCCACTATCTTTCCAAAGTTGGCAAACTTCAGCACTAGTCTTTGCCTCTTTTAAGTGCTCACTACCTTTCAGCGTTCCTCTACCAATTTGAAAACCACCACTGTCACCCAAAATGGTTGTGTGACGTTTACTTCTGTTAGTTACTGCACATGCTTTGGGTAGGGCATCACTGAACTGTCCTGCAGAGTAAAGCCCATATCCGTAATGCCACAACTTGCTGTCTGGATTCAAGAAATCCAAATCCTCCATTGTTAAGCCTTTGGGGAAGTCTCTTTTCTTAGGTGCTTTTTCATCTTCAACTGCACTGGCATAGTGGAATTGAAGTGCAGGCAAGTAGACAGCAAACTTGTCCCAACGAGGTGTTAAGTCAATAGACATTCAATACTCCTCTCAGTTTTTGGGTAGAAGATACATAGACTTCAGTATTTCTAGTTTTAACTCGTCAAATGCTTCTTGTTTTAGTTCTTGCAATTTCTCTAAAATGGCGCCTTGTGCTTCTATTTCTTCTGTAATTCTGCTTTCATACATAAGCGAATATCCATACTGCTTTAACTCATTGTTGCTTCTTGCAATTTCCAACTCAAACATACGATATTGCAGAACATATGTTTTATCGTAAGTATCTTTTTTTATAGAATAAACAGAAATAATTAAACCAGCAAATATGAACGCTTGGGGCTCATACAAATTTGCAATTGAGAACAGGTAGCCTATTGCAATTATCGCAAGCAAAGAAACTGAGAAAACAATTTCAGTCTTGTTCTGCTCTTTCAGTTCCTGCTCATGCAATTTTTGAAGATGGTTGTGCCTAATAATCAAATTATTAAGTGAGTATTTGGTATCTACATATGATTTGAGTCGTCTATCAAATTCACTTTTCTCTGCGTTTGATGCATTGCTAAGAATCTCTGCAATTTTTAATGAATCGCTTAGTTTTTCAGTCATCAACTTCTCCATACGCAGCAAATGCTGCTGTGTTTCGCTTGCCTGCGAGTGAGCAAGTTGGTACTGAAATTTGATAAGTTGCCAAAGCTGTTTTATAAGCAATTACAAGCAAGTCATTGTTGGCTGATAGTTTGACTTGTCCTTCAATTTCAGCCTGAACTAATGCTGCTAAAACTGGCATCAAATCTTTAGTCAAAAATATTGGCTTGATTGGTTTGCTACTTTTACCAACATTCTTTAAATCAAATATTTTTGATGAAGTAGTTAAGTTTCCTCGTTCACCATAATGTTTGAACGAGAGTTGTGTCTTGCCAAACTCAATGCGTATAGTTTTGTGCTGTGGACGAGTGATGTGTTGCCCATACTCATTTAGCCAGGAGCCAACAAATGCTGCATATAAAGATTCAATCCAAACTGAATCTACAGTGGCATGCCAAAGCGCTGGTTCTCTATAGTCTTCGTTCAAGTATGCTTGTGGGCGATTGAATGCTTTTACGCTGTCTATTGTGTAGAAATAGAGTGCACGTTTGGTGTTCAGCAGCTTGTTCTCTAAAACCAACTTGTGACTTGCAGCAACATCTGTGTCACGTACGACAGGGATTTTTTCTTTGTCGTTTGTGGTGTAAATGCTCAAGTCTTTTAATTGCAGTACTGCTTGCTCTAAGTAACGCCTATCTTGCACTCGCATAAAAACATCTTTGCTGCTGGCAAGAATGCTTTGGTGAGGTTTGGCAATTGTTACAACGCTGCAGTCTGTTTTGTTTTCACTCAGCAAGATATCGTTTTGCTGCTTGCGAAAAAGCACACGCTTGTACTGAGTAACACGTATTGAGTCACCTTGTTCATCTTTTAAATTCTTACCATCTTGTAAACTATTTCTATGCTTCTCAATGGATAGAGGAATTGCTTGTGTGTTTACAACTTCTGCAAGTTGCTGCAACACAGTTGGTGCAGCGTCATTGCTTCTCTTGTAACTGGCAACTATTGCATCATGTATCTGCTTTTCTTCACTGACAGTTGCCAATACATCAAATGTGTCATTGCGCTTGACTCTTATCAAAGCAAGTGCGTAACCTTTGCGATTAACTGGAATTGGTTTAGTGCTTTGTATACTTGATATAGGTTTTGCATTTGCAAAGTGCAGTTCGCCTAGTTCTAAATGCTTGTTTGCAATAATTGCTGTTTCATCAGCAGTTCTGCCACCTTTTGATTTTGATTTTGGTGCTACTTCAGTATTTGTATCAATGTAATATTTGTCAGCACCAATCAAAGTTCTTAATCCACCACTTGCCACTATGAATTGAACTAATTTTTCTTGTGCATTTGTTTTATATGCATTGATATTTGATGTGTACTCTGTGTGAATTTTGCGAAGTGCAAGACTCCATTGCTGCAATGTTGCCTTACTTTCATCAGCCCAATCTAGTCGCCAAGTTAAACGTAGTAAACGAGTAAACTTTTCTTCACCATCATTACTGTGTCCAGTAATTTGAAACTTTGTGTACTGTTCTTCTAAAAATCCATCAACCTTGTTTGCACGAACCCACCACAAATAAACCCAAGCAAGTCCAACGTACAAATACTCATTACTTCGTCTTCTAAAAATTGTTTGCTCTGCTGTGTGTGAAACAATCTTGTCCAGTTCGCTTAAAAGTTCTTGCTTGATTGTCATTTCTAACCTTTGAAAAAAGTTACAAGTTATGTTTTTAGCTTGAGCTTTTATTTAACGCTGCTTTTGCACAACGCTACATTGAACTCAAGCCAATAGTGTTTAAAGCTGCTGCTGAGTTGATTTAATTGCTATCGTAATCTTGCTGCTTCTTCTCTTAGCAAAATTGTTTTTATGTGTTCTACATCTTTTTTCAATTGTGCTAATGAAAGCGCAAAACTAGAACCACCCCAAATGATAAAAATTAAAACGATAGCTTCAAACCAATTCATAATTTTCCTTGTTAAATTTAGAAATCACAAATCTTTGTCAACAGGCTGCTGTTGACGACTTTCCTGTCCACTCAAATGCGGTTTAAATGTTTCCAGCCAAATGGTTTTTTTATCAATATAGGAATTTGGTGGAAGGACTCTTGCGTTGTTAACTGACGTTGCTTCAACTTGCAATAATGAAACTTCGTATGCTTCTCGCATATCAGTATCTTTAAGTTTTTTTAGGTTTTCAAAGTGAAGCCTAGCTGCAGCTATTTCTTTAAAAACAAATTGCTTTATCGTAATTACAAAGCGTCCACATTGCATTTGAGTAGCTTCTCTATTTTTTTTTATTATTTTAAATTTTTCTGTTGCTATATATTCTTTTGTATAGCCTGCACGATTACGCACATATGGAAATGCTGTTCCATCGTTCCACATTCTTAGTTCTACGAGATAGTAAAGATAACTTTGACTAAAAATCATTTCATTTCACCAATCCAATGTAGGCTTCTCTGCAATTTGTACATCATTTGCTACCTCGCAATGCTAAATTGAACTCAACCCACCAGTTATGAAAGTGGTAGTTTCGTTGTTTTAACGCTTTATAAACTTTAAATCGCAATTTGCACCAAACGTACTAATTCCTTTATCGTATCCAAAAACACCATCAATAAATTTATATCTTGGTGATTGATATCCACCAGTTATATCGCCACCACAAGTCCAGTTCTTTGAGTCCAGTATGCTGCAGTTATCTAGCTTTAAGAGTTCTCGTTTTTTTACGCCATCTTCATCAAGTTCAAATGTCATAAAAATTTCGTTGGTATCTTTTTTGAATGCAAACTTTAAAGAAAAATTTGGTTTTGACTTAAATGGAGAATTACAGTCCTTGTAGTCTACTTTGGTATAGAAATCATATGTGGCATCTAAGTCATCCCCTTTAATTGCCGCATACCCAAAATATGAAATTGAAATAGTTGCAACAATAAGCAAGATGTACTTGAAAGTATTTCCTGAAACTTCGCTTGGGGGAGTAACTAAACCAACACCAACAGCTTTATTTTTTAGCCCTATCAATTTTGCAATTGAGAGCAAAATAATTGGCAAGAAAAGTACGTTTGCTAATACGTGCCCTATTAATTTATCGTATCTAATTTGTAAGCCTAGAAATGGAAAGCCAATCAACTCATTGAGCGACGCCATCGTTCCATAACCAAATGAAGTCATTGCAATAAACAAAAGAATTTTTTGCGATTTACTTTGCATCTGGCTCTTTAATTTTCTTTCAATTAAGAACGCAAGTCCAAAGCCAATTACTGCTGAGATAAGGGCAGTCGCAAATGCCCCAGTTGTGTTGAGTTGCATAAATTTTTATGTGCAGTACGCAATTGGGCGTATTGATTTATTTCTTCAAATTAAGTGTTTCATCTAGCTCAAGGCAAAATTCAAAGTCTTTTCCTGTGTTGCCATAGAACACATTGTTGTTGATAGCTTTATTTGACTTTACGTCATCCACATATATTTCAAATAATTTTTTATAGCGATTTGTAGCTGCATCAATGCTCATGCCATTACTCATTGATAGCTGAATTCCTGCCATGTTTAGCTCTCTACCTTTTTTGACAAGATTTTCACCATTGAGCTTATCTTCAGTCTTGGTACTGTTAGCAAGAAAATAAACTCCAATGGTTGAATATAAAGTTCCACATCTTGTTAGTGCATAAGCAATTTCACTTTTATCGTTTTGCCATCTTGGCGTCTCTTTAGTCCAATCGTTGAAGGGTTTAAGTTTTTCTGCATGAGCAGATGTGATACTGACGAATAGAACTAATAAAAGTGCAGGAATAGATTTCATTAAAGTCGTTCTCTTTTTTGTATTGCTCAGAAGCTATAAAGTATTTCTTTACGCTTCTTGTCATACTCTTCTTGTGTTATCAGTTGCTGTTTGAGCAAGCTATCTAGTTCTCTAAGTTTTTTAGCAGTTTTTGATTCTTCAACTCTTGGTTGCTCAGTGCTGACTATTTCTGTTGTTGTGTTTTGCGGAAGGCTGACTGTTTCGTTGGCAAACTTATATAACTCGCAGCGTTTTTGTCCAAAGTCATAGATTGGTTGTCCACCAGCAAGCATTGCTTTCATTCGTGCTAATTCGTTGGAGCAAGTTCGCATGGCGATGCTGTTTGCTTCATCCTGCGTCATAAAGCCAGATTTGTGTCCCCATATCCACTGCTTTGAACCAAATGTCTTGTCCTCAGCTACAAATGCAACTGCTTTGGTTTCGCTTGATTTCTCATAAGCATCTATGATTTTTTGAAGCTCTGGATGCTTGGCTAAATTGGGAATTGGCACAAAGAAGAACCAAGCATTAGCACTTTGTGTAATTGCGATTAGAACAACAAAGAGTATTTGTTTTTTTAAGGAAAATAAATTGAATTGAGGATTAGTCATAAATTAGCAATCAAAGTTGAAATGTCTAATTTAAAGTTTTGACTGTTGTGCCAAATTCTCGAAATTGAATTTGGGCAGCGTCTTGAAATGTGCCCCACGCTCTATCTCCACAAATAAAACGCTTAGTTTTGCTGTTGAAATAGCCTTCACCCCAGATGCCTTTTACAACAAACGAGGCTTTATACCAATCAGTTGTGGACACGTATAACCTGCGAATTTCAGCTACTTCTTCTGTTTTAGTCATGCCTGAAATTGGTTTGTTATCACCCATGTGCTGAAAAAATACACAGCCTTTTGGAACTGCTCTTGCTATTTCTTGAGCAATTCCTCGTTCTTTTTCTGGCAGTGAATTATCTTTTTGTGCAAGATTCTGTGTTGTGGCACACCCAATCAATGTCATAGACACGCCAATCAGTGACAGACGAATTGATAACTTCATTTCTTTACTCCTATCTAGAACCTATGAATGAACCTGCAAAGTCAGGTGCTGTATCGTTGGTGAAAATGATGCCTGTTACAGAAGTAGCTAAATTACCATTTAACTGTCCATACAAAGTGCCACTGTATCCAATGCCATTAGCAACTATGTTCATACTAGATGTTGCGAATAATCCATTGGCTAAATCAATTGCACCACTTCCAGAAGATGTAAATCTTTCTGTTGCACTGTTGAACGTAAATGTCTTGGTGCCAAAATTCACAGATAAAGTAAATGTGCCAATTTGTCCAGGAGCAATCACTGAACGTGCATTAGAAGTAGAGGTGCCTGTGTAGTTTGCAATACCTGATGCTGGTGGATTAGAAAACCCATCCCCAATCACCATAATTGAATCAGCATCGTTTTGCATTTGAACAAAAAGAGCGTTGGCATTCGTCGTACTTTTATTTTGAAGCGTTGTCACGTTCAATGTGGTTCCAGCACTTATGACAGTTCCTTTTGTAACGATGTATCTATCTGTATTTGTTAAAACTGGAAATGCTGATGGGTTTAGTTCTTCAATTCCACCACCACCACTGGTGTTGTTGGCGCTAGCGATTGTTGCGGCAATCTGAGGCGCATATACAAGAGTAATTTTGCTGTTGTTACTCGTTAAGCCTCTTGCAATACCCTGTCCATTGGACAGAACAGAAAGAGCATTAAATTTTGCAGTAGGTGCGTCACTGCCACCTCCACCACAGGCGCTTAGCATTGCTACCAAGCCAATAACAAATGGTAGTTTTAGTTTTTGAAACACTTGAGCCTCATTTCTGTTTAGTTTCAAACAGTTTATTGTCAAAACTAGAATTGAACTACTGATTGTTGTCATTAAAGTGCATTTAGATGTAAATCTTGTACCTTTGTATATCAAGTAAACAAGGCACTAAAACTAGTACGAAAGTACAGGGTGGTATTTACCTTGTATATGCTGGTTGAGGTGATTGCAAAACGCTTTGCTGTGCTGATTTCACATTCATTGCATTCAACAGAGTAGGGTGTAATTTATGGGTTCTTTGTAATTAAATTTGCTAGAGTAAAATACTAAAATAGCACTCAAAAAATATAAACTTACCGTACTACAAATCCGTACTACAATGTTAAAAACCTCTTTCAACCCGCATAGAATATAGGTTCTTGAATTAGTTTTTTGTCTTCACACTGCAGGGGTCGCAAGTTCGAAACTTGCATCGCCCACCAAAAATCTCCAATTAAATCAAGCACTTAGAGGAAACTCTAAGTGCTTTTTTTAGGTTCAAAGTAGTATAGTCCGACTTTACTACTCGTCATAGATTTTTCAATGTCTTTTCATAGATTTTCTGAGCAGAAAAGCATCTGAAATCTATCTCTTCATCAAGTCATTTTGTTGGAATCAATTTACTGCCCTAGAAATGCAGTCTGAACACTTGAACATGTTCTGTCCCAGCAAACGTTTGAATATTCCCGATGAACGTGGTTTGTGCAAACCACATTTGTAGCAACTGATGGTTGTGCCGCATGAAAAGTCTTGATACGGCGAGCCACTCTCCTTGCTGGTGTAACGCAGCCCATCCACAGCAATCTTGGTCACTTGGTCGTTGCTCATATTGCTCTTCTAAACATGTACTTGAAAAAATCGCTACGTTTGTTTTGAGTTGCGTCCTGCTACTCAGCCCAGCGAACTTGATAAAAAACGCGGTGTAGGGCTGATTTGATGCCCACACGCATTCTTCAAAACAAGGGTTTGAACTTGTTATCCACGTAGATC
>SXGQ01602210.1_pt1 | contig 11402 bp, 10 predicted proteins | sample 3178371 | NCBI WGS metagenome assembly SXGQ01 (sample SAMN11356859, study PRJNA531348) | freshwater metagenome | isolation source: freshwater sample F1-20 | place: China: Fuxian Lake, Yuxi | collected 2017-12-25 | reverse complement strand
GGCTCGCCGCGCTGACCGACCCCGCGCTCCGCGACCTGCCCGGCGCGGCCGACTGCATGGACCGCCACCGGCGTCCCCGGCCGCGCCTCGCCGAGGGCGCGCGGCTGGCCCCGCAGGTGCACGGGATGATGGACGTCTCCGACGGGCTGGCGACCGATCTGCCGCGGATCGCGCGGCGCAGCGGCGTCGCCCTCGAGGTCGACCTCGACGCGCTGCCCGTGGGCGAGGCAGTCCGCGCCGTCGCCACTGCGCGCGGGATCGCCGCGGGGGCGTTCGCGGCTACGGGCGGGGAGGACTACGAGCTGGTCGTCGCCCTCGATCCGGCGGCCGTCGCGGACTGCGGCGTGCCCCTGACCGTGATCGGCGACGTCGTCGCGGGACCGGGTGAGGTGCGCTGGAGCGGGGCGGGTGCCGACGCGGCGCTGCGCGGCTGGGACCACCTGGCGCGCTAGCGCCTAGTCCTTGATCTCGACGACCATCCCGACGGTGACCCGCTCGTAGATGTCCTCCACGTCGGAGATCAGCATGCGGATGCAGCCGTGCGAGGCCTGCGACCCGATCGACCACGACTGCGGCGTCCCGTGGATGCCGATCAGCGGCGCCGAGGTGCCGATCCAGCGGGTGCCGAGCGGATTGTTCGTGCCCGGCGGCACGGGCTCGAGGCCCGCGGCCCACGGGGAGTTCGGCGGGGTCCAGGTGGGGTTCTCGAGCATCTCGGTGACGACGTAGGACCCGGTCGGTGTCGGGTAGGTGGGCATCCCGTGCGCGATCGGGTACTGCTTGGCGAGCTTGCCGTCGAGCCAGAGGTTGAGGACGAACTTGCCCTTGACGATCACGATGCGCCCGACCGTGCGGCTCAGCAGGGCCGGGCGGGCGATGCCGTCCTCGGGCAGGCCCGCCTTGCGCTGGAAGGCGCGGACGGCGTCCTCGACGCGCTTGTCGTAGGTCCAGCTCGGCTTGCCCTTCCAGATCCGCTCGACCTTGAGGCGCCGGGTGAGGCGCGCCACGTCGTCGCCGCGCGCGCCCGGGGCCAGGGTCAGGTTGTTGGTCAGCTGCTCCGTCGAGTCGACCCCGAACGTGCGCGTGCGGGTCGAGGTGCGACCCATCGCGTCCGTGACCTCGAGGCTGATCTCGTTCGTGCCCTGCGGCAGGCGGCTCGTCTCGATCGTGTACCCGATCGACAGCGGCGTCGTCTTCGCCTCCTGGCCGTTGACACGGGCGATGATCCGGGTCGGGCTCGCATCGTCGACGAAGGCGTAGATCGTAGGCCGGTCGGTGTCCGCCCACTGCTCGATGCCGCCGAGCCGCAGCCGGGGGCGCTCGCGGTCGATCTTGAGCGTCTGGCGCGCCGTGGTCCCGTTGCCGGCGCGATCGACGGCGAGCACCGAGACGTCCGTCTCGCCCTCGTCCACGCCGGGTACCAGGGTGAAGCGCCCGGCGGCGTCGGCCGTCGCCGTCGCCGTCCCGGCGCCCCAGTCGACGAGCACGTCGGCGCCCGGCTCGGTCACGCCGCCGACCTCCGCCTCCTCGCCCCACCCGGTGGGCGGCGCGAGCTGCAGGGTGGGGGCGGTGACGTCGGTCGTGAACGACCAGCGGTAGCGCGAGGGCTCGCCGATCAGGTCGTCGGCCTGGAGGTCGATGACCGCCGTGTGCGCGCCGTCCGGCAGCTCGGGCACCGGCAGCTCGAAGCCGTTCACGGTCCGGGTGGCCGTGGCGGCCACGTCGCGCCCGTCGATCGCGATCGAGAACCCGCTCACCTTCTCGGGTGAGCGCAGGACGACCCGGATCGGGGTCGCGCCGTTGACCACGTTGTCGGGGCCGGGGGAGACTGACTCGACGATGGGGCGCGTCGCGTAGGCCCGCGCCGCGACGACGCCGACGATCGCGGCGAGGGCGACGACGACCGTCACTCCGAGGCCGATCATCGTTCCCGCGCGCATCAGCCGAACGATACGTCAGGTCGGAGGCGTCTGAATGCGGCCGGACCGCGAGCCGGCGCTCAGGCGCCGGGCAGGCGACCGCGCAGCGCGCGCAGGCGCAGGGAAGGCACGCGCCACGAGGCCTCCGCGACGATCCGCCGCGACATCTTCGAGCCACCGGCGATGCGGTCCGTGAAGGTGATCGGGATCTCCCGGATCCGGAAGCCGAGCAGTGCGGTCCGGTAGGTCATCTCGATCTGGAAGGCGTAGCCCTCGGCGCTGACGCCGTCGAGGTCGATCGCCTCGAGCACCTCCCGCCGGAAGCACTTGAAGCCGCCGGTCAGGTCGTTGACGGGCAGCTGCAGGAGCACCTGCGCGTACAGGCAGCCGCCACGGGAGATGGCGCGGCGCACGGCCGACCAGTCGCGGACGCCGCCGCCGCGCACGTAGCGCGAGCCGATCACGAGGTCGGCATCGGCGCGGGCCGCCGCGATCAGGTCGGGCAGCCGTGCCGGGTCGTGCGAGAAGTCGCAGTCCATCTCGAGCACGTAGGCGTAGTCGCGCTCGAGCGCCCAGCGGAAGCCCGCGAGGTAGGCGCGTCCCAGGCCCTCCTTCGCCGTGCGGTGCAGGACGTGGACCCAGCCGAGCTCGGCGGACAGGCGGTCGGCGATCTCGCCCGTGCCGTCCGGGGAGCCGTCGTCGATCACGAGCAGGTCGCCGGGGATCCCGGCGCGCTCTCGCGCGGCGCCGATCGCGGCGATCATCCGCTCGAGGTTCTCGCGCTCGTTATAGGTCGGCAGGCAGACCAGGAACCGCTCGGGCGTGTCCGTCTCCATCGGGCGGATCATGCCGCAGGACGGGGGCCGCCGCCTCCGCACGCGCGGCTTGCGCCGGCCGGGAGGGTATGCCACGGTCTGCCTGTGCGCCCCCGCCTGCTTGTCGTCATCGCCGCCCTGTCCGCCCTGCTCGCCGTCCCCGCCCTCGCGCCCGCCGCGGAGCCGACGCTCGGGTCGCTGCGGGGGCCGTGGGCGGGCACGCTGACCGGCGCCGACCCCGCGATCGAGATCTCCGTGCGCCTGAGCGGCGGCAAGCGCGGCTCCACGATCGCCTTCACGGGCGACATCGAGTGCAGCGGCGTCCTGATCTACCTGGGGCGGCGCGGCGGCTCGTTCCGCTTCTCCGAGCAGGTCCGCTTATCCGATCCGGGCGGGTGCACCCCGCTCGGCGTGGTGCGGCTGCGGATGCGGGCCGACGGGCGCCTCGACTACCACTGGAGCGCGGTCGGCGCCGACGTCTCCCCCGGTCGTGCGGTGCTCGAGCGCGTGCTCCTCGAGGGCTGATCCCGCCGATGGCCCTGCGCAACACCGACGTCGCCGATCTCTTCGATCTGCTCGCGAGCCTGTCGGAGCTCGACGGCGCGATCGTCCACAAGGTGATCGCCTACCGCCGTGCGGCGGAGCAGTTCCGGTCCACGGCGGAGTCCGTCGAGCGGATGGCCGAGGAGGGGCGCCTGACGGAGCTGCCCGGCATCGGCAAGACGATCGCCGCCAAGGTGGATGAGATCCGCGCCACGGGCACGATGGAGGCGCTCGAGAGGCTGCGCGCCGTCTACCCCGACGGCGTGGTCGAGGTGATGCGGATCCCCGGCGTCGGCCCGAAGACCGCCAAGCGCCTGCTTTCCGAGCTCAACGTGCGGGACGTCGACGGGCTGCGTGCGGCCTGCGAGGCGGGGCGCCTGCGCGACCTCAAGGGCCTCGGCGCCAAGAAGGAGACCGCGATCCTGGAGGCGATCCAGGCCGGCGCTGGCCCCCGCAAGCGCGCGATCCTGCTCGACCACGCCCTCGACCGGGCGGAGATGCTGGTCGCGGCACTGCGCGCCGAGCCCGGCTGCCGCGCGGCCGAGATCGCCGGGTCGCTGCGCCGGCGCAAGGAGGTGATCGGCGACGTCGACCTCGTGGCCGCCTCCGACGATCCGGCGCCGCTGCTCGAGCGCTTCGCCGCGCACGAGGGCGTCCAGGAGGTGGTCGCGCTCGGCGACGCCAAGGCCTCGGTCCTGCTGCACGATGGCCTGCAGGTCGACCTGCGGGTGATCGACCCGGCGGAGTGGGGCTCGCTGCTGCAGCACTTCACGGGCTCGAAGGCCCACAACGTCGCCCTGCGGGAGCGGGCGCGCGATCGGGGGCTGAGCCTGTCGGAGCACGGCTTCGCGCCGATCGGGGGCGGCGATCCCGAGTCCTGCGCCCGCGAGGAGGAGGTCTACATCCGGCTGGGGCTCGACTGGATCCCGCCGGAGCTGCGCGAGGACCAGGGGGAGATCGAGGCCGCCGCCGCCGGGGCGCTGCCGAGGCTCGTGGCGCTGCGTGACCTCAAGGGTGACCTTCACGCGCACTCGGACGCCTCCGACGGCAAGGCCACGCCGACGGAGATGGCGCGGGCCGCGCAGGCGCGCGGCCTCGACTACCTCTCGATCACGGACCACTCGCAGGCGGTCGGGATGGGCATCGGCCTCGACCCCGCCGAGACGCTCGCCAACATGCGCCGCGTCCGCAAGGCCGCGAAGGTGCTCGCGGGCGACGGCTTCCGCCTCCTGACGGGGATCGAGGTCGACATCCTGCCCGGGGGCCAGCTCGACCTGCCCGACGAGGTGCTGGAGCAGCTCGACTGGGTGGTGGCCTCGGCGCACGGGATGCGCGGCCAGACGGGTGCGGAGCTGACCCGCAGCATGGTCGCCGCGATCGAGCACCCCCACGTCGACGTGATCGCCCATCCGACTGGGCGCCTGCTCGACGGCCGCGATCCCTACGACGTCGACGTCGAGGCGCTGATCGCCGCCTGCGCCCGCACCGGCACGTTCCTCGAGGTCAACGCCAATCCCCGCCGCCTCGACCTGCGGCCGGAGCACGTCCGCGCGGCGATCGGGGCGGGGGTCGGGATCTGCATCTCGAGTGACGCCCACCGCCCGGAGGGCATCGACGTCCTGCGCTACGGCGTCGACGTGGCGCGGCGGGGCTGGGCGCAGAAGGCCGACATCGTCAACGCCCTGCCGTGGTCGAAGATCGAGAAGCGCCGCAAGCGCGGCGCCGTCGCCGCTAGTCGTTGAGGTTGACGAGCTCCTCGTCCCCGTCCATGGGGATGCGGATCAGTGCACCGTCCTCGGCCTCGTAGTACGAGCCCATCAGCTTGAGGGGCGGCGAGTAGACGTGGATCGAGGTCGTCGGGATCCCGTCCTTGGGCCGGAAGCGGTGGATGTACGACGGCGCGAAGCGGATCGTCTCGCCGGGGCCGACGAGGCGCTCGAGGTGCTCCGCGCCGAAGCCGAGCCGCTCCTCGTGGATGCCGCCCTCGAGGATGTGGACGGCGCCGCAGGAGATGTCGTGGTCGTGGAAGCCCGTGTCGTGGTCGTCGACCCACGAGATCACGTACACCTCGTGCGTCTCCTCCTCGATGATGCGCGCGAAGTGGCGCTTGCCGGGCTCGTGGTTGCGGTGCGGCTCCCACAGCGCGGGCTGGCGGCCGATCGACTCGGCGACCTCGACGCACTGGTCGGGCGACAGGGGCGTGGGGTAGGGATCAGCGGTGGCGCTCATGGGCGGCTCCTCTCAGGGCCCGTTGTGAAACGTTTCAGTGAAACGTTGCACCGAAGTATGCACAAGGCATTCCCGGGCGTCAACGTCCGCGCCTGGACGCGCTAGGCTGGATCCATGGCGACCGGCAAGCGACCCACGCTGCGGCAGATCGCCGACCAGACCGGCCTGTCCGTGGCTGCCGTCTCGTACGCGCTGCGCGGCGAGCGCGTGTCCGCCGAGACGATCGAGCGCGTGCGGGCCGTCGCCGACGAGATCGGCTACACGGCCGACCCGGTGGCGCGCGCCCTGCGCGGCGGCCGCACCGGCACCGTCGGGGTGCTGGTCGGGAGCCTCGCCGACTTCTGGCAGCAGACGCTGGCCCACGCGATCCAGCGCGAGCTGCGCGCCCAGGGGATCCAGATGCTGCTCGCCGATGCGGACGGCGACCCCGCCCGCGAGCTCGACCTCGCCGCCCGCCTCGTCGACCAGCGCGTTGACGGGCTGATCGTGGCGCCCATCGGTCCGGCCGGCGGCGCGTGGGCGGATATCTCGCAGCGGATCCCCCTGGTCACGATCGGCGGCCGCCTGCGCGGCGCCGAGACCGTGGGCGAGGTGGTCTTCGACCAGACCGCCGGTGTCGGTGAGATGCTGCGCCACCTGCATGCCCTCAGGCACCGCCGGATTGCGGTCCTGTCCTGGGCCGTCGACATCTCCCCGGACCGTCCGTCGGAGGCGGCCGTCCGCGAGCAGGCCGTGGCGCTCGGCCTCGACTGTGAGATCGTGCCCTGCGCGTACTCGCTCGACGGGTCGCGTCCGCTGGCGCTCGAGGTGCTGGCCCGGCAGGACCGGCCCACGGCCGTGTTCGCGATGTCGGACGCGATCGCCTACGGCGCGCTACACGGCTGCCGCGAGCTCGGGCTCACCGTCCCCGGTGATGTGTCGGTCTGCGGGTTCGACGACCACCCGCTGTCGCGACTCGTCGCCCCGTCGCTGACCACCGTGAGTTGGGACACCGACCGGGTCGCCCGCGCCGCCGTCGGCTTCTTCGTCGCGCATCTCGCCGACGAGTCCGGCGACCGGCGTACGGTGGTCGAGCCGCGGCTGGTCGTCCGGGAGTCGACCGGCCCGGTCAGCTGAGTGGGGCGATGTCGACCGGGGAGAAGGGGCTCTCCCAGCCGAACGGGGGCTCCTCGGTCACGTTGTCGCCGGGCGGGAAGGCGCCGGGGCCGACCAGGAAGGTCTTCGCCTCGGGGACGTACTTGGAGGGGAAGACCTCCTCCGAGACGACCGCGCCGCCCTGGCGGACGATGCGCGTCACGTCGACGCTGAAGCCCTCCTGCCCCTCGGTGTACTCGATGATCTTCCCGGGCGGCGCGTACGGGTCGGCGAGGTACCGCTGCTTCGGCTTCTCGATGGCGTAGCGCTCGCTCGTGATCGTCTCGACGGTCCGGTCGGACGGGGCCGAGTAGAGGTTGACGATCATCGTGCTCGCGTCGGCCGCGGCCCGGATCAGGACGGGATGTCCGGTGTCGTTCGTGAAGCGGAGGTCGGGGCCGTCCCAGGAGACCGCAGCATCGAGGCCGTCGCGGTAGTGGTAGATGTAGAACGAGTGGTTCGTGCGCTCGTTGATCTGCAGGCCCAGGTCGAACGCGGCGTCGTAGAGGGTGGTTGCGACCTGGCAGACGCCGCCGCCGATGGACGGCAGCAGCAGTCCCGCCACGATCGAGCGTCCCTCGAGGAAGCCGCGCTCGGGGGTGCGCGGGCCGACCGCCTGGTTGAACGAGAACGTCTCGCCCGGCATTACCAGCCGGTTGTCGAGGATCTGCGCCATCAGCGCGACGTTGTGGATGCGGTTCTCGGACGAGTCGCCGAGCTCCGTCACGGCGCCGGACACGCGCTGCGTGATCCCGTACGACTCGGCCTCCTCCGTCGTGCGGCCCGGGTCGATCGCGTTCAGCTCGATCTCGGCCTGGCGGGCGCCACCTCCGAGGGCGGCGGCGCGGACCGCATCGGCCGCGGTGCGCGGGTCGAAGGCGCGGCCCTTCTTGGCGGGGATCACCCAGGAGCGCTCGCCGTTCGTGTCCCACATCGCGTTGACCGAGTCGCGCAGGAGGTCGCCGAGCTGCTCCCCGATCGCCGGCGTCAGCGCCTTCGGGCTGAACGCGATGGTGGGTTCGCCGTCCTCGTTGCGCACGATCACCGCACCCTCGAGGACGGCGGTGGAGAGGGCGCCAGCGCGCTGGCCGTCGACGTTGAGGGCGACGGGCGCCGAGGTGATCTCGAGGGCACGGTCGGCGGCGGCACGCGCCTCCGCGGTCGAGATCGCGGGCTTCGTGGTGCGCGACTCGATCTGGACGCGCCGCTTCCCGGCGATCGCGGCGCGGGTCGCGGCGAGCAGGATCGTGCGGGCGGAGATGTCGTGGCCGTTGCGTGCCGGCAAGACCGTGATCTTGCCGTTTTCGATGCGCACCTTCGCGGAGCGGGCGGGCGTTGACACCAGTCGCAGGTTGGCCGGGATCCGGGGACGGGAGGGGATGGCGATCGACGGGTCGATCTCGGCGGAGTAGACGAGCGGCAGCAGGATCGAGCGCAGGCGACCCGTCTGCATCGCCTCGTCGACGGTGCGTGAGTAGTCGATGCGTACGTCGAGCTCGGCCGGCACCATCTCGGCCCTCTGGCGGTCGACTGCGACGGCGACCGTCTTGCCAAGACGCGGTCCGAGTTCGGCCTGGAGCCGCTCCTTGGCCGCCGCGGGCGAAAGGCCGCCGATCTCCACGCCGGACACGGTGACCCCGGGGGCGATGTCGCCGCGGTACATCAGGCCGCGCACCGCGATCAGGGCCACCAGGGCCACCAGCGCGAGGACGACGATCTGGCGGATCCGCGTGTTCCGGCGGTAGGCCGGTCGGCGCTGTCGATCGGGCCCTGCTGCGGGGCGTGGCCGGGTGCGGGCAGGGGTCGTATCGGGCATCTTCTTCGGTTTCTTATGTTACCTTCGAAGCCGCTTCGGGACGGCGATCCGGGCTCCCGGGCGGGTGTACGATCATCGCATCGTGGAACCGGACCAGGCCGAGGAGCCCCGCCGCGAGGCCGCGTTCACGTGGGTCTCGAGCCAGCGCGGGGTCTCCGCCCGCGCCGGGCGGCGCCACTGGGCCGAGCTGCGCGGGCCGATGCTCGCGGCGGCGGTCCTCGCGCTGCTCGTCTCCGGCGTCGTCGGGCTCGCGCTCGAGACACTGTCGAGCCGCGGCGTCGATGCGATCTGGGTGGTGCCGCTGGTCGCGGGGCTGGTGTTCGCGCTGGTCGTGCTCCTGAGCCTGGTCCGCAGCGGGGTCTCCGCGGACGAGCTGCTCGGCGGCGGCCGCGCCGCCGGCGTCCTGGAGGTCGTGGCGATCACCACGCCGGTTCTGCACGATGGCCTCAGCCCCGCGGCGGCGCAACTGCTCGCCCGCGAGGCGCACGCCCGGCTCGGCTTCGCCGCCGTCGCGGTGGCGGACCGATCACGGGTGCTCGCCCACGTCGGGCTCGCCGCGGACCACCACGGTGCGGGCACGGATGCCCCGCCGGGCGCCGTCCAGGCGATGGACGAGTCGCGGGTCGCCCGGCTGCCCGTCGGCTGGCGGCACGGCTGCGACTCGGACTGCCCGCTGCGCGCCGCGGTCGTCGGGCCGCTGGTGGTGCGGGGCCGCGTCGTCGGCTCCGTGATCGCCTTCTCGGAGGGCGCGCTCGAGGTCTCCGACCCGGACGCGGCCGTCGTCGAGTCGCTCTGCGGCCTCGTCTCGACGGCGCTGGCGGCCGGCGAGGTCGAGGTGCACGCCCGCGCCAGCGCCTCGGCCGAGCTCGCGGCGCTGCAGGCGCAGATCGAGCCGCACTTCCTGTTCAACGCGCTCAACACCATCGCCGCCTTCATCCGCACCCAGCCGGACGAGGCGCGACGCCTCGTGATCACCTTCGCCGAGTCCTGCCGCTCGACGCTGCGCCAGCCCGCCGCGTTCGTGTCGTTCGCGGAGGAGATGGCGCACGTCGAGGCCTACCTCGAGCTCGAGCAGGCGCGCTTCGGGCCCGACCTGATCGTGGAGCGCCGGATCGGACCGGCCGCGCACGACGTGATGGTGCCGCCGTTCCTCGTCCAGCCGCTCGTGGAGAACGCGATCAAGCACGGCAAGACCGACGAGCCCCTGCGCGTCGTGGTGCGCGCCGACGTGCGCTTCGGCCGGCTGCGGGTGACCGTGCGCGACAACGGCCGCGGCATCTCCCGCGAGGACGCCGAGCGGGTGCTCGAACCGGGCTTCGGCTCGGGCGCGGGCGGCCTCGGCCTCGCCTCGGTGCACCGCCGCATCCAGGCCCACTACGGCGAGCAGGGACGCCTCAGGATCGCCTCGTCGCCCCTGTTCGGGACGTACGTGAGCGTGCTCGTCCCAGTGCAGCCGGTGCGCGATGCGGGACAGTCCGCGGCATGACGCTGCTCGCCCTGATCGTCGACGACGAGGCACCGGCCCGCTCGGAGCTGCGTCACCTGCTCGGCGGCATCGACGGGGTGGAGGTGGCCGGCGAAGCCGCCTCGTCGCGCGAGGCCCTGACCCTCGCCGAGCGGATGGCCTACGACGTCGTCTTCCTCGATATCAACATGCCCGGGGATGCCGGCGGGATCGAGACGGCCCGTCGTCTCGCCGAGCTGCCGAGCCGCCCGAGCGTGGTCTTCGTGACGGCGCACGACGACCGGGCGATCCAGGCGTTCGCGGTCGAGGCCGTCGACTACCTGCTCAAGCCCGTCCGCGAGGACCGCCTCGTGACCGCGGTGCGCCGGGTCGCGGCCATCCGCGCCGGCACCGCCCCCGGGGCCGCTCCGGGCGCGCGCGTCCCGGTCGTCGGATCCGATGGCGCGACCGCCCTCGTCGACCCGGCGGAGGTGGCGTACGCCGAGGCGGTCCGCGACCGCTCGCGGCTCGGCCTGGCCGACGGACGGGTCCTGGACTCGCCGCGCTCCTTGCGTGCGCTCGAGGACCTCCTGCCCACGGGCTTCCTGCGCGTCCACCGCTCGCAGATCGTCAACCTCGCCCTGGTCGCGGCCGTCGAGCCGCTCGGCGAGGGCCGCGTGCAGGTGCGCCTCGCGGATCGCGACGGCACCGCGGTCGAGGTCGCACGCCGGCAGACGCGCGCGCTCCGGCAGGCCCTCGGCCTGCGCTGAGCGCGCGCGGCTACGCTCCACCCGTGGACGACGCGCACGCGATCGAGGAGGCCCTCCAGGGCCTCCCCTCGGAGGACCGCATGCGCGCCGCCGCGCCCGTGATCGTCGACCGCGTGGTCGACCGGCTCGACCTCGACGAGGACGAGATCAACGCCGCCGCCCGGCGCGGCCTCCTGCTCGCCGCCGCGGAGGGCAACCCCTCGGAGTCGTCTGGCGTCGGGTCGCGCGCGGCGCTCGAGACGGCCGCCGACCTCGCCGCCGACGGCTACGCGCAGCCCCTGGCGGCGGCCCTGCTCGCCCTCCACGACGAGGTGCCGATCGACTGCCCGCTGGTGCGCGCCGCGGTCAGCGAGCTCCTGCTCGACGAGCGCGTCGCGCTCGAGGGCCTCGCCGTCGTCGTCCTGCATCGCGCGCTCGGCTGAGATGGCGGGCAAGGACCCGGCCCGGCTGATCGCGCGGCTGAAGCCGCCGCTGGTGCGCGCAGCCGTGCTGCAGGCCCTGACCCGCCCCGTCGATCCGTTCGAGGACCTGCCGGCGCCGCAGCGCGTCCTGCGCGGCGATGCCTGGACCGGCGTCGTGACCACGGTCGACGACGAGGGCTGGCGGGCCGTGCTCGTGACGGCGGGCGGCCGCCGCACGGCGTCGCGCAGCTGCACCCTGATCGATCCCGAGGGCTCCGTGGCCGCGTCCTTCGCGGCGGACGATGCGGCGCGCATCGCGACCGCGGCGGCC
>SXGQ01552524.1_pt1 | contig 11403 bp, 8 predicted proteins | sample 3178371 | NCBI WGS metagenome assembly SXGQ01 (sample SAMN11356859, study PRJNA531348) | freshwater metagenome | isolation source: freshwater sample F1-20 | place: China: Fuxian Lake, Yuxi | collected 2017-12-25 | reverse complement strand
GCCATGTGTGAGGCACCCTCCACGTGGCGCGCCAGAATATGGGCAATCGACTGGTGCTCGCGCAGCGCTGCGTAAAGCGGATTGATGGCCGCCCCGGGCACACCAAAGGCCTGGCTCACGCCCTCTTTTTCCATCACCAGAACGGCGGCCATGGCGGCCTTCATCTTTGCCATTTGAATCTCCTCGGGTTTGGTTTTCAGCAACGCCTGATGGTCGCTGCGACCACCCCCGAACGGAAGACAGCTGTCGCGCATGACGTTTATTCCAGCTCGGAATATTGCATACACTCGGGCTAACAAATCAATTCCCATGGACCGCATCCAGGCAGTGCGCCTTTTCATTCGCGTGGTGGACCTCGGCTCCTTCAGCAAGGCCGCGGCCGACTTGGGGATGGGGCAACCCTCGGCCACCAAGCTGGTGGCGAAGCTGGAAAAACAGCTGGGCTCTCGCCTGCTGCACCGCTCAACCCACGGCGTCACGCCAACCGAAATCGGCAGCCTGTACTACGAAAAATGCAAACTGATTGCCCACCACGTGGAAGAAGCGGAAACTGTGGCTGCGCTGCTGCAATCCCAGTTGCAGGGCGGGCTGCGCGTCAGCACCTCGGTGGCCTTCGGCCGGCGTGTGCTGGCGCCGCTGGTGATGCGCTTCATGGCGCTCAATCCAAAGCTGCAGGTGGAGTTGAGCTTTGAAGACCGCTATGTAGACCTGGTGGCCCAAGGCGTGGACGTGGCCATCCGCATGGGACGGCTGGCAGACTCCACATTGGGCTCGCGCTACCTGGGCATGAACCCCTGGCTGGTGGTTGGCTCGAGCGACTACCTGACCCGGCGCGGCGTGCCACAGCTGCCGGCTGATTTACTGTCACACGATGCCCTCATCTACAGCACCGTGCAGGGCGATGCACGCTGGCAATTCACCGGCGCTGAGGGGCAGCCAACCCAGGTGCCAGTACGCGGGCCACTGCGCTCCAACAGCCTCTCGGCGCTGCTGGCCGCCGTGCGCGGCGGCATGGGCCTCGCCGCCCTGCCCTGCTATGTGGCTCAGGAATCATTGCGCACCGGCGCTGTGCAGCAGGTACTGGCCAACTGGGCCCTGCCGGCCCAGGAAATTCATGCCGTATTTCCTTCACCGCGCATGCTGCCGGCCAAGGTAAGTGGCTTCATTGAGTGGCTGCAGGGTCAGTTTGGTGAGGCCTGGTGGGCTCAACCCAAGTAGCCAGGCCGGCCCAGCGCGCAAGCGAATTGACAAGGTGCTCAGGCGGCAAGCCACTTGAAGCCTAGGCCCAGCAGGGCGCTAACCAGGATGACATGAATAACATTGCGTTTGTATTTGAATAGCGCCACCGCCGCCGCCAGGGCAATCAGGGCCGAGGGAAGCTCAAAAGTGCCCCCAAAACCCTGGGGCCACAGCACATGGTGACCAAAAAACAGGGCGAGGTTCAAGATCACGCCAACCACTGCGGCGGTGATGGCGGTCAGGGGCGCGGTGAACTTGATGTCGTTATGGCTTGTCTCGACCAAGGGCCCGCCAGCCAAAATGAAAATAAATGAGGGCAAAAAAGTAAACCAGGTCACCAAAACAGCCGCCACCACGCCCGCCAGGAACAGACTCTCAGGGCCAAAAATGGCCTTGACATAAGCACCAACAAAGGCCACAAAAGCCACCACCATGATCAGGGGGCCGGGGGTGGTTTCGCCAAGCGCCAAGCCGTCGATCATTTGGGTCGGGCTCACCCAGCCATAGTGAGTCACTGCGCCCTGGTAAACATAGGGAAGTACGGCATAGGCCCCGCCAAAGGTGAGCAGCGCCGCCTTGGGAAAAAACCAGGCCATCTGGGTCAGGTTGTGCTCCCAACCGTAGCCCAACAGCAAAAAACCCATGGGCAGGGCCCACAACAGGCCGCCGCCGGCGGCCACCCGGGCCAGGCGCGGCCAGCTGAAGATGGCATGCTGCGGCGTGGGCGTTTGGTCATCAATCAGTGCTGCGCCAAATGATGTGCCTGCCCTGCCGTGGCCACCGCCCATGAACAGTTCCGGCATCAGGCGGCCGGCCAGCAGGCCACTGGCCGCGGCAGCGAGAACAATCACCGGGAAGGGGGTTTTGAAGGCAAAAATAGCCACAAAACTAGCCGCTGCAATCGCCCAGAGAAAACTGTTTTTCAAGGCCTTTGACCCGATTCGGTAGGCCGCCTGTACCACGATGGCCGTGACTGCCGGTTTGATGCCATAAAACAATGCGGCCACCCAGGGCAGATCGCCCAGGGCGATATAAACCCAGGACAAGGCAATCAAAATAAACAAAGACGGCAGTACAAACAAGGCGCCCGCCGCCACGCCGCCACGCGTCTTGTGCATCAGCCAGCCGATGTAGGTGGCGAGCTGCTGTGCCTCAGGTCCGGGCAGAACCATGCAGTAATTGAGTGCGTGCAGAAACCGTTTTTCAGAAATCCATCGCCTGCGAACTACCAACTCTTCATGCATGATGGCTATCTGACCAGCGGGTCCGCCAAAACTGATGAAACCCAGCTTGAACCAAAAGCCAAGCGCCTGCCAAAAACTAACCTGCGGCGCAGCAGCGTTGGGCACCGGGCTAGGCTTCTCGCCAGGGTTTTGTGATTGGCTGACTGGCTGCGGTGAGGCCATGATTTGCCTTTGATGGTGTGCGGCGAAGGGTGGCCAAGGGCTCAGAGCGGCCGCCCAATGGCCTCGGCCGTGATCAGCGCTTCGAGCAGTCCAGTATCGCTGTTGGCGTTGGGCAGCATGGTTTTTTGCAGGCTGAGCTTGACCTCTGGCGCCTGCGCGCCCATGGCCAGTACCGCCGCCCGCGCTGCCTCTCGCGCCATTTCGGTGGCCCGGCGCAAGGCCTCGGCAGGGTCGCTGAACTGCTGAGTACCAACCGTGGAGTGCAGCACAAACAGGCCGCTGCCATCGCCCGCGACCCGCACCACCACAGTCTGGGCCACGACGCCGATGGCGGCACCGACCGCGTTGGCCACGTCGCAGTGGTCAGGAAACACGATCTCGCAACCCAGCCGTCGCGCCACCTCGGGGTAATAAACCTTGACCGGCCCGCCCACCGCCACCACGGGCAGGGACGGCTTGATGCTGAGGGTCGCCAAGCCAAGCTGGGCATTGCCGCTGCAAACCGCGTCGATCAACTGCTGATCGGACAGCTTCACACCCAAGGCGGCGTCAAGAATGGCGCGTCCGGTCAATCGCACCGTCTCGTTCCAGACATCGTGCGCAAATTGCCCGGTACGCTCTGGCGTCGGGAATTTCATCTCGCGCAAGCGGGCCCCGAGCTGGCCTGCCAGATAGGCTGCCTCGCTTGACCAGTTGGCTTGCAGGCCCAGCACATGCGCGGCATCCGATGGGGTGAAGCCGCTGAGCTGGATCAGGCCTTTGCGCCTGAGAGAACTGATGGCACGCTGCACCGACAACGAATGGGCCAGCTTGCGCAGCGCCTGCGGTCGTTCGCTGACCTGCAGCAAGACTTCCCGCTCGCGGGGACTCAACTCACCGGTGGAAGCATCGGCGCGGGCACCAAAGGGCAACAACACAAACCGACCCTGCATGGAGTTGCCACCATCCACATCGGCCAGGTCGGCCTCCAGCATGGCGAGCACCTCGGGGAAGCGCTGGCCCAATAGCGCCACCGGCATGATGCGCTGGGTGCTGACGCTGAGCTTGCCCTGCGGCCCGAGCAAGACCTCGCTGTCGCCGCCCAGACCGATGGTGCGCACATCAATCGCCCGCACCATGGTTCGCCAGCCCCCAAGCTCGGCGCCGTCCGGTGCTACACGGGGACGCCCATTGAGCAACACCCCCAGGTCAGTGGTGGTTCCCCCCATGTCTGACATGATGAAGCTGTCCAGTCCGGACAACCAGTGGGCGCCAACCAAACTGGCTGCGGGCCCGGACAACACGGTTTCGATCGGGCGCGTGACCACCGATTCGGCCAGCGCCAGTGTGCCGTCACCCTTGACGATCATCAGCGGACAGCGAATCTGCAGCTGCGCCATGGCCCGTTGCACGGCCTCGATCAAATTGCTCACCCGCGAAATCAGCCGTGCATTGAGGGCGGCCGTCAGCGCCCGGCGGGGCGCATCAAGCGAGGAAGACAGCTCGGTTGACAAGGTCACCGGCTTGCCCGTGCGCGCCACAATCAGTTCTCGCGCTGCATGCTCATGGGCCGCGTTACGAACGGCAAATGCGCCAGCAACAGCGAAGGCGTCAACCTTGCCGGCCATGCGCGACAGCGCGGCCTCCAGCGCCTCCAAATCCAGCGGCAGGCGCGCGTCGCCATTGTGGTCATGCCCACCGGCTACCGACTCGACCGGCATGCCGGGGAAGGCTTGGGCGATACCGGTACGCGCCACCATGGCCGGATCAAAGCCGATCAAGACCACGCCGACCGCACTGCCGTGCCCCTCCACTACCGCATTGGTGGCAAGGGTGGTAGATACCGACACCAAGGCGATATTTTGCGGCTGCAGGCCCCGGGGCAATAGCGCCACGGCCCGGGTAATTGCCTCTGCCACCCCGATGGCCAAATCGCCCTTGGTGGTGATGGCTTTGGCCGAAGCAATGACGCGGTGGCCGCTCGCCTCTATGATGGCTGCATCCGTGTAGGTGCCGCCAGTGTCAACCCCGACCAAATAGGATGCGGCAAGCGGCCGCTCAGCTGGTGTGGCGGTCATGGCATGAGTTGCTTGGGACAGGTGAAAGCAGGCTGGGACAGGGCGCGAGTGTGCCATCAGTTTCCAGATGCGGGTTTGGCAAGGGCCGGCTGGCCTAAACCCTGAACCATCGGGCGCCGGCGCCGCAGACCGGCAGGCCCTGCGATCGGGCTGTGCGATTCACTTATGCTCGGGACGAAGAGACCAGCAAAAACAAAGGTAAAGCCCCATGAAAACGATCAAATCGTTTCCGCACAAAGTTCGGGAAATTCCCAACCTTTTCATCCCCCTGCCCGACCGCACCCAACTCGCAGCACGGCTGTGGCTGCCAATCGATGCCGACAAGCGGCCGGTCCCGACGGTGCTGGAATACCTGCCCTACCGAAAGCGTGACGGCACCATCGTGCGCGATGCCTTGACCCACCCCTATCTGGCAGGCCACGGCTATGCCTGCCTGCGGGTTGACATGCGTGGCAACGGCGACTCGGACGGCACCATGCTTGACGAGTATGCCGAACAGGAACTGTCCGATGCCGAGGCCGTGATCGCCTGGCTGACGCAGCAACCCTGGTGCACGGGCAAGGTTGGCATGATGGGCATTTCGTGGGGCGGCTTTAACGGCCTGCAGGTTGCGGCGCGCCGACCGCCTGGCCTCAAGGCCATCATTACCCTGTGCTCCACCGACGACCGCTACAGCGACGACATCCACTACAAAGGCGGCTGCCTGCTCAATGAGAACCTGGGCTGGTCAGCCACCATGTTCGCCTACTCTTCGCGCCCGCCAGACCCAGCCCTGGTCGGCGACCGCTGGCGCGACATGTGGCTGGCGCGACTACAGGCCGAGCCCTTGCTGGCCATCCCCTGGCTGGAGCACCCGCATCGTGATGCCTACTGGAAACATGGCTCAGTGTGCGAAGACATCGGCACCATTGATGCCGCCGTGCTGGCCATTGGCGGCTGGAACGACGCCTACACCAACGCCGTACCTCGACTGGTCAGCAGCATGAAGGCACCGGTCAAAGGCATCATCGGCCCTTGGGCGCACAAGTACCCGCATTTCGCCGTGCCCGAGCCGCGCATCGGCTTTCTGCAAGAAGCGCTGCGCTGGTGGGACCGTTGGCTTAAAGATCAGCCGACCGGGGTCGAACAAGACCCGGCTTTTCGCACCTACATCATGGACCTGGGACGGCCTGGCGCCTCGGTGGCGAATATTCCCGGACGCTGGGTCAGTGACCAGCTGTGGCCGGCCGACCGGCATGAACTTCAGCGATGGCACCTGAACCCGGACGGTCTGAGCCGCAAAGCAGGAGCCAAACGCAAACGCCCTGTCTGCTCGCCGCAACACACCGGCGCTGACAGCGGTGAATACTGCATCATCTGGCTGGGCCCGGAGTTCCCGGGTGACCAGCGGCAAGACGACGCCGGATCGCTGACTTTTGATTCGGCTCCATTGACACGGGACATCGACCTGGTCGGAGCACCTATGCTGACCCTGCGGGTCAGCGCTGACCGGCCGGTGGCCGTTGCTGCGGTCCGGTTGAACGCAGTGTGGCCGGATGGCGCCGTATCCCGCCTGACCTATGCCGTGGCCAACCTGTGCCACCGCGACAGCCACGAACACCCTGAGGCACTGGAGCCAGGTAAAAACTACACCCTACAAATTAAACTTGATGACGTGGCCTGCCGCATCCCCAAAGGCCACCGACTGCGGGTCTCGATTTCAAGCAGTTACTGGCCCTTGATCTGGCCGGCACCGCAGCCAGTCACGCTGAGCGTGCAGACCGGGGCAAGCCACATCGACCTGCCCATCCGAAAAACCAGAGCGAATGAAGTGGCTCCGGTGTTTGCCGAGGCAGAGGCAGCACCCGCAGCCAAACTGACCGTGCTGGACAAGCCCTGGAACAAAAGGGAATTGCTGGTAGACCAGCGCACCGGCGAGCGCCGCATGACCATCATCGATGACTTTGGCCGAAGCGTGATTGACGAGCACGGGCTGTGCACGTGGGGCCGCGGCCGTGAGTCCTACAGCATTCTTCCCTACGACCCGCTCTCGGCCAGACAGGCCTGCCACTGGTCAATGGAGACCTCACGCGGCGACTGGAAGGTGCGCACCGAGACTTATTCGGCCATGACCGCCACCGCCACTCACTGGCATGTGACCGGCAAACTCGAAGCCTACGAGGGCGACACCCAGGTGCTGGTGCGGGAATGGAGCCAAAAAATCAAACGCAAACTGCTCTAAACCGAAATTGTCCATAGTGGCCTTTCTCCACCCGATCGCCGGAACCAGTTGCTGTCTCAAGCGCAGCTTGAAGGACAAAATTTTGAAGGCCAAGGTTTGCAGCAATTGACTGCCACCATCGGAAAATAGAGCCATGCACCACTGCCTTGAACTCACACCCGACGGGCGCCTTTTGGCCCGCCAACAGACCGAAACCCCAGACGGACTTCGCGGGAAGGTCACCGATATCACCGCCCAAGCCCACCACCGGCTGGACGACACGGTGATCATCCAAGCAGGCACGCGCTTGTCCGTCGTCCTCGAATTACTCATGGTCAATGCGGCCTTGAAAGAGATCTACACGCGCAACTGGGTGCATGACTATGTGGCTCGCTACGAGGCCATCCGCTCGGGTGAAGCGGTGCCGGCCGAACGCGAGCATGCAGACCCGCAGGAGCCGGCGATGCAAGCCTTGGTGCTGTCGCAGCATCAAGAGCTTCGGTTGCCGCAAGGTCTACTCGCGCAGATAGCCGCTGCCAGCCAAGCCCCATCAGATTCTCGCCGGGGATTGCTGAATTTACTTCCAGGCGTTGGTGGCCGTAAGGGTGACAACGTGGCACACCTCCACAGTGTGAAAGAGTCTTCAAGCTATTGGCATCTGAGCGGACGGTCTGTACCGTTCACTCAGGACACCGAGCTCTGGGGCGTGACGTACAAAGCAGGAAGTCACATCGACTACTCGGTCAGTTTCAGCTTTGACCGCTGCATCGACCTGCCGCTGAGCATCGGCGCTGGCGTGTTGACACTGAACCTCGACGGTAAACGCCGAAAGGACCGGTTGACGGTACAACTGCCGTTGGGCACGGATAACGAACCACCACCCATCACCCTGAATGAACTGATCGGGTCCATCACCCATGACTTTTCGTTCTACGGTGGGCCGCAGGAAACTCAAACTGCTGGAGATGACCTTCGCCAAACCGTCGCCGAATTAGACGATGAGCGAAATGCTGAAAATTTGAGTTACGGCATGCCCCACATGGTCTGCCCAGACGATGCGTTTCATCTTCGGGAAGCACATGCCCAAGAGCTCCAAAACCGCGCACGGTACTGGGAGCGCGCGCTGGTCATTGAGCACACAGGCTGGGCAGAAGCTGAATTGAAATCACGACGCAACCAGGGGCGACTGCTGGAGCTCAGGGCCCCGGCAACCACAACCACCCCGCACCGCAAGGCCTACCCGGCTGAGCAATTCATGCCAGGGTTTGATGCCGAACTGTTCCGATTTTTGAACTGGCTGGCCAGCCGTTCGTGTTCAGAGTGGGCCACTCATCAGTTCCTCTCGGGCTGGACAACTCAAAATAAGCAAGGTGAGGTGATCAACGGCTGGTCAGTGCTGGGATTGCCTGATGCACCCGTAGATCATGAGCCATTCACCGACCCGGTTTTCACAGGCGTTGGCAATCGCCCTGCGCTGATGCGGCCGGTGTACGCGCCACACACGCCAAAGCTTGCGCTGGTCGACGCCTTTGAAGCCTTTGCGGCGCAACGCCGTTTGGATTATGAACAGGGCGACGAACTCGAGGACGATGAGTGATCGCGAAAGGCGCTGGCACATGGACGATGTGCCTGGCTACGAGGCTCATCAACTTGCCCAAAGCTGGCTGCGACAGGAGCATGCCCGCGCTGCGGATGTAACGAAATTCAGCACCCGTGAGCAACGATGCCTTGCGGGTCAGCGCCATGCAGATTGAGCGCGTGAGGCCGTCGAGGTTGTGAAAAGCCACGCCGTCGCCGTGGGGTGTCTTCTTGATTTCATATCCGTTGGCCAGCCACACATTGCGCAGCCCGCCATCTGTGTAGTGGTACATCTCAGCCCTTTTCATGCCCGTCCGGGTACTCAATTCTAGAGCTTGACCTATCATTTTAATAGGTCTTATTGTGGCGTGCTAAGCCATAGCTTGGCTACGACACACGCTAGCCCCCGACCATGCTGGACCAGCGATGCCTGGGTCGATGCTCATGAGAGTCTCAGCTCAACATCGGCATAGGAATCTCCATAGACGATTGATTTACATAGTTTTTCCGTCAGTCGTATAATGAACCGCATGAACATCGAAGGTCGCATCTTGCAATCCCTCCGCCCTCGGCGGGACGGCGTTTTGCTGCGCTCAGACGTCAATGGATTTGGTGGCCCCAGTCAGGTGTCTGCCGCGCTCAAAGCCTTGCTTCAAAAGGGACTCATCGTCCGACTCGATCGTGGTGTCTATGCCAAGCCAGACAAGGCCGAGCAGATGGGGCTACAGGCCTTGCGTGAACAGGCCATGGCCAAAATGGATCACCAGCGGAGTCAAGAGCTCAAGCGAGCAAGGCGACGCCGCAGCGACCTCACTGCCATGTATGTACGTCAACTGGCCAAGCGCGAGGGCATTGTGTTTGCCCCAACTTATGCAGATCTTTGGGCCAAAGCCGTGACCAAGCTGGCTGGTGACGAGGTCAAAAGCGACAAAACAGATGACCTGCTCGTTGCACTGACACGGGCTGGCAAGCTCTCGCCCCGCGACATGACCCGACTGGTCATCGCGCACCATCGGAATCTGGCCCGTGTTTGACCCCTTTGGTGACTTTGCGACCGAGGGCTACCTGCGCAACTTCGACAAAGAGCAAGACCTGGAAATCGTCAAGATCGCCGAGCATGAGCTGTTTCGAGCTCAGCTTCCAGTTGCCCTGGATTTTCTGGCCAAGAGAAAGCGGATTGAATACGCCGATTTCTTAGAGGTGCACCGCATTTTGTTTGAAGGTCTTTACCCTTGGGCTGGCAAAGATCGCGCGGTGGTCTTGCCGGACAGTGCCGTCAAATAGGTTCTCTCTACTTCTGCCACCCACGCGACTGTCGGCTGGCAGTCTCAGAGGGTTTGTCTTTGGCGCAAGACAAAAAGCTGATGAATCAACGCCCCGGCTTCATCATGGGCATGTTCGCGTATGGCCATCCCTTCCTTGACGGCAATGGGCGGACCATGTTGCTCGTTCATGCTGAGCTTTGCTTTCGCGCCAACATGTCGGTGAACTGGATGCGCACCAGCAAGCAACCGTATCTAGACGCACTCACCCAAGAAATTGAGACGCCAAACGATGGTCATCTGGATGCGTATTTGAAGCCGTTTATTGAGCCTCAAATTCCACGCGAGAGCTGGTTGCAGTCGGTCTCAGCACTACCGGGTCTTGACGGCATCGATGCGCAATCGGATGTATCGGCAGGCTACAGCGAGCCTGCGGTCACAAGGGAATATCAAGAGTTCGAGCGCCGTCGCGCTTATCAGCTGGACAACAAACGCATGCGTTGACGCCATACGTTGACGCCCCAAGTTGACGCCATAGGGTCTGAGCAAAATTCGCTAGGTTGCCTATGCTTTCGTTCTGAGATGATGTGGTCTTATGGACCACGACACCCTCACCCCTCCCGGTGAAGCGATGACTTTGGCAGGGGTGCCAAATGGGCGACGCTGCGCCATTTATGCGCGAGTGTCGGTGAGTAGCAGCGATACGGGCTTGAACTCTATCGACGCGCAAGTCCAGGCGTGTGAGGAGTTCATTCGGTCTCAACGCAGCCTGGGCTGGCACTTGACAGCGCCGCCCTTCCTTGACGATGGCTACTCCGGTGGCAGCCTGGACCGCCCTGCCCTGATTAAGTTGTTGAAAGAGGTAGAGGCTGGGCGATTTGACGCCGTGGTCGTGCACCGGCTCAATCGTCTGTGCCGCAGCGTCCGGGACATCTGTGACATCTTGCCGACTTTCACGCTCAAGCAGATCTCTTTGGTCAGTATTGCCCAAGCGTTTGACAGCGAGAGCCCGATGGGCCGCCTGACCGTGCCCCTGCTGACATCGTTTGGTCAGTTCGAGCGGGAGTTGGCCGGTAAGCGAACAGCGGATAAGGTGGCCATCACGCGTGCCAGTGGCAAGTGGCAGCGCAATGGCATCCCATTGGGTTACGTTCTGAACGAAAAGCAAGCGCTTCAAGTCGACCCGGCAAAGGCGGCGGTCGTTCGCGATATCTTTGAGCGGGTTGCCGAGGGTGGGCCGGTGGCAGCTTTGCTCGAGGCGCTCAAGCTGCGGGGCTACCGCACCAAGCTCCACGTGAGCGCCAACGGTAACCGGCACGGCGGCGAGCCCTTTAATCGCAACACCCTCAACCAGCTGCTGCGCAACCGGATTTACGTGGGTGAGGTGTTTTACAGAGATGCGTGGCATCGCGCTTCGCACGAGCCCATCATTGATCCGGCCCTGTGGGATCGGGTGCAAGCCATCCGCGCCCAGCGCACCAGGTCCAGCGGCATCCGTCACGAGAACCGGCGCCTGGAGGACTTTCCTCTGAACCAGAGGCTGTTGTGAACGGCGGAGTAAAAGGGAGCCAGTTGGCGGCGGCGTAACCGGGTACCGGTCCCAAGCCTATCCTGCGATCCAAGATTGGATCTGGGGAGGCACAGAGGATGTACACAGACAT
>SXGQ01552018.1_pt1 | contig 11403 bp, 7 predicted proteins | sample 3178371 | NCBI WGS metagenome assembly SXGQ01 (sample SAMN11356859, study PRJNA531348) | freshwater metagenome | isolation source: freshwater sample F1-20 | place: China: Fuxian Lake, Yuxi | collected 2017-12-25 | reverse complement strand
ATTATATTATAATATAATATAACATGCCTAACACAAAAAATAAAAAACGTAGTAAAAAAATAAAAAAAAAAGCAGGAACATTACAAAGTTTTAGGGGCACAAAAGTAGCACTAGCGAATTTAGAGCAACGTGAAATACCACGAGTATTATCAAATAAAATATTTAGAGAATTTGCCGCATCAAGAATTCAAACTAGAGCCAAACAGAAGAACTTACAAAGATTAACCACTTTAATAACTACAAGTTACAATTTTTTTTATCTTACAGAACTACAATTAGCATCTTTCGTAAATAGTATAAACACATCATATGAGTTTAATACTAGAAATACTCCTGATATATTACTTCAGATGTTACCAGAAGTAAATAATGTATTAATACGAATTAGACACATACTAAGATTTCGTAATGAACCTCAATTTTTAGAAGCAGAATTTAGAGAAGTTGGTTATTTTGCACTAAGAATTTTTATACTTAATACAATAGGAGACACAAGACGTATTCATAATATAATAGGAAACTATAGAGCTAATATGGTTGCCGATTATAATATGGCACAAATTGGAGTTGAAACTCAACCTGCATTGAGAAATTACACAACTCGCAGAACAGATGCGATTGTTAGACCACCACGCACAACAAGAACACAAGCTCTAACACGAAGAATACGAAGCACATAATTATAGACCCTATGTTTTAATTTTTATAGTATAAATATACTTAGTTTTAAATATATTTATACATTATAAATGCCAAAAACAAGAAATAGCAAACATAGAAAACATAGAAAACATAGAAACCATAGAAACCATAGTAAAAAATTAAAAAACAAAGCAGGAACACTACAAAGTTTTAGGGGTACAAAAGTAGCACTAGCAAATTTAGAGCAACGCGGAATAGATCGAGTATTATCCAATAAAATATTTAGAGAATTTTCCGCATCAACAATTCAAGACACATATCGTGAAAAAAATTTACGAAAAATTAGTGCATTATTAAATCAATACAGAGCACAATTTTTAACAACAGAAAGGTCTTTATTACACGCTATAAATATTGTACGCACTAATTATGAGTTTAATGACGAAGAAAATATGTTACCATTATTAAATGATACTTTGACTAAAGTGAGAAGAATAGTGCGATTATATAATGACCCTCAATTTTTACAAGAACAACTTAAAGAGCAAGGATTTGAAACATTAAAAAATGAAATAATGGCTACAATATCACGCTTGACTAATGTAAGAAACTTAATACGCAAATATGTTACAAATGAATCATTAGATGATTATAGAATGTCACAATTAGGAGTTGAACTACAACCTAGTCTAAGAAATACAACTACTCGCAGAGAAGAGGCAATTGTAAGACCGGCAAAAATTAATAGACCAAGAAACTATGCAACAATTTCAAGAAAAAGAGCAACAAGCCATTAAGTTAACTAAGCGTATGTTTAAAAAAATTGATTTAAATATTGTTTGTTCAATACAATACAATACAATAAAATATAATAAATGGATTCTAAACCAGAATTAGATAATGCTAATGTTGTATCTTCTGTTTCAAAACCAATAAATACTAAAAAACACCAAAATTTGATTATTAAGAACTATGAAAATGATAGTGTCACAAAAAACAATTATGAACTTTTCTGGGAAAATCAAGGTTCTGGAAAACCGACACAAGTAGAAAGATATGAACAACATCACGCACCTGACTACATATTACGTTTTATTCGTATTGGAGGAGGACCGCGAATGGGAACTACACTTGAACAATTTGCAAGATTTGAATTCTCTTGTTTACAAAAAAGAGCTAAAGGAAAAAATACAGGATATGACCATAAAATAACTTTACATTCTAAAGAAATATATATTGAGCAAAAATCATCAGGTCATTGGGGTGAAAATGACTATAAATGGCAACATGTTGAGGAAAAGCATAAATGGAATATTCTACTTTTATGTGGAATTGATTATGAAGAAATACATTTTTGGGTTATGAATAGAAGTGTATTTGTTAAATTAATTAAAGAAAAAAAAATAACAAATCAAGGTGCAGTAACTGGTGAAAGTTCAGAAGGATTGTGGTTTAATTATTCAGATGTTGCTGAAATGCTAATTAAAATAAAAACAAACGAAGAATTATTAAATTATATACATTCAATTTAATATCAATCATTATCAATATTATCAATATTATCTAATCTTTCATTTGCTATATTAATATAAGTACCATTAATTTCAAATCCTATAAAATTTACATTATTTTTTTTTGCCGAAACACATTCAGAACCCGAACCGACAAAAGGAACAACTAATAATGTGTGTGATGATTTATTTAAGGATGCCTTTATTAATATATCGCATAATTTTAATGGTTTTTGAGTTGGATGATCTACACGTTCTTTTTTTCCAGCACCACCTGCCAATGCTGCCACTTTTATAACATCTCTGGGCAATGCTCCACCTTCGTGAGCATTATATATAGTTTCTTTATCTCCGTTACTAAATCTGCCTAATGTTGGTTTTCTAACTTTTCCCGCGGCATTATTTAGAAATGTTTCTGTGTAAGGCTCTCTAACATCATCACGATTAAATATTGGATTGTCTTTATAGCAACATAATATACTCTCATGTGTTCTTTGCCAAAAATTTAGCGACGGAGTTACTTTGTTAGTATAATGCCAAACTAACCATCTTACATTACAAGTAATACATGTTCGTATATAAGCAAGAGTTTCGCTAAAACCATATATATATAAAGTCCCTTGTGGTTTTAATATTCTTAAACATTCAGAAATCCAACTATTACACCATAGTAAATAAACATCCATTTTTTGTTTATCACTATTGTTGCCAAAATCTTTTCCGATATTATATGGAGGGTCACAAATTATAATATCTACACTTTCTGTCTTAATTTTTTTCATACCAAGAACACAATCCTCATTATATATCTTATTTATTTCTAATTCTTGTTTTGTTATAATCTCGTTTTTAATTGAATTATTATCATCTTCAATTACCGGTTTAATGTTGTTTTTTTCAAGAGATTTATTTTCAAGTAAATCAATTAATTCTTCTTTATTTTTAGATTTACATTTTTTAAATCCTTGCTCTTGACATTTTGCTAAGAGTTCTGGTTTTGTTAATTTTGTTAAATTCATTTCTTTATTATAATAATAATTTATTATTATAATAATTTCAATTTTTATATTTAATGATTTCTTCAAAAAAAAATCATAACTTATAATATTATATTATTTAACAAATATTAAGCATACATTCCATATGGAATATCTTTTGTTGATTCTTTGTTAATTAAATCATCAATCATTTGCTTACTTAAAATACACGGAAAACTAATCTTTGTTTTTAATTTTAAACCTTCGCTAGCTTCAAATAAATTTATATCAGGTTTCATTAATCTATATAAATTTAATTTTTTATAAATGATTTCTAAACAACGCTTTAAATTACGAACACCATCTTCTTTTTCTGTAAACTCATTAATAATGTATTCAATTACGTCATCACTAAAAACAATAGCATCGCTAGTAAACTTAATTTCTTCTATAATTTTTGGTAGCAAATAATTCTTAGCAATAATTAATTTGTCTTTAGTTTTGTATCCTTTTGTTTCAATTTTATACATTCTATCTTTCAAAATAGGATTAACTAATGTTTCGTCATTATAACTAAAAATAAATAGTGCTTTTGACATATTAATACTAACTTCTGAAAAATATTTATCACAAAATTTAGAATTTTGTGTGCTATCTGTTAAATGTGTTAATACGCCAGTAATTTCTTGTCCTTTAAAAGAATCGCTTAATTTATCTAATTCATCAAATAATATAACAGGATTCATACATCCACATTGAATTAAAATATCAATTATTTTTCCATGCTTACTGCCTTCATATGTATAATCAAAACCATCTAAGAATCCCGAATCACCGCAACCGCCTAAGGCAATAAGAGCAAAAGGTCTGTTTAAAATTTTACTAATACCCTCTTTAATTAGTGTTGTTTTACCTGTTCCAGGCGGACCTTTAATTGCAATAGCACATCCAATAGCATTTGGATTTACTAACCATAAACCAATCATTTGCATAATTTGCATCTTAGCATCTTCTAGACCATAAGTAACACTATCTAATATTTTTTTAGATTTTTCCATAAATTCATGACATTGCTCAATTCCATCGGCAAAACTAATTGGTAAATTATTATATTTATTAAATGGAATTTTTAAAAAGGCATCTACCCAAGACTTAATTTTATAATATTCACTATTTCCATGTCCCTCCATCGAACGCATAGTATTAATTTTTCTTAGTGCACATGCTTTATATTGATCTGGAATATCGAGGTCAACTAAATGAAGCAAATAAGGTTTACTAATATTAGTTAATTCTTTAAGTTTTTCTAATTTAGCAATGGCTTCTAATTGTAACTTTTTAGATAAGCACTTTTTGAAGTAATCCCCTTCTTTTTGCTCATTATTTAATATATTAGCAAATTTTTTATAATTATTGTTTGATACTTTTAGTGGTGCTGGAATAACATCGTCTTTATTTACACCATTATTACTTGTGTCATTATTTTTAGAAATCTTATTATTGGAATCATCTTCCGTTTCATCTTCCGTTTCATTAGTATCTTCCTCATTACTAGCATCACTGGTTTTGTCTATGGCATCCTCGTCGTCGTAGTCATTAGTATCAAAAGTATCATAAATAGAATATTGTTTAATTTTGCCATGACGCATTTTTGGAAATAATGAGTTAGTTAGCATTGATTCTGATGTAATATTTTCATTATTATAAATATTGTTTTTGCCTTTTTTTAGATTTAAAATAATATTAACATTTTTATCAGAACACTTCATATTTTCAAATAATTGTCCAAATCTTTGTGCTAATAATTGTTTTTCATATTTGCTATTTTTAAAATTAGTAGCGTCATCATTGTCATCATGCTCATCATCGTCGTCATCAGAATTAATATTTTGATTTAAACGATTTACTTTTTCTTTATGATTTTTTCTAGATTTTCTAATAATTTTATTGGTAAATAAATTATGTAATGTTGAAGAAGTATTTACAAAATTAGTATCAGACTTTTTAAGACGTTTATTTGATTCTTTATTAGTAATAGTTTTCTTTATTTCATCCATATATTTATTTTTACTATAATTAGATGGATACAATTCATTTAAAAATTTGTAATAGTCGCACCTATTTATTTTTTTAGAATTATTTTTTTTATTTGAAATGTTTGTATTAGATATATAAGAATTAGTAGAATAACTAGATTCTGTGTCACTGTCATCGCTACTATCGCTATTATCACGTGTGTATTTCTTAGATAAAAGTGCACCTGATGTACTTCTAGTATTATATTTATGAGGCATAATTATTATTGTATTTAAATATATTAATAAATTATATTCAATTTTTAATTTTATAATATTTATATTTATATTTTACTAAAATAAAACTACTAAAATAAAACTACTAAAATAAAACTACTAAAATAAAACTACTAAAAGTAATTAAGACTTATAAAATTAAAAATTGAATAAATATTATTTAAATATTATTTAACTATTATAAAAGAATGACTGATTTTGAAAATAAAAAACCATCTAAAATCATTGGTATTCAATTTAGTATTTTAAGTCCTCATGAAATACAAAAAGGTTCTGTTGTAGAAATTACAAATAGGGACACTCATATAAATAATAAACCAGTTTTAGGTGGACTATTTGACCCACGTATGGGTGTTTTAGATCCCGGAATGATTTGCCCAACAGATGGTTTAGATTATGTTCAAACACCAGGATATTTTGGTCATATTAATTTATCTAGACCTGTTTATTATATTCAATATTTATCAACAATTATGAAAATATGCAGATGTGTATGTATTAAATGCAGTAAACTTCTAATTGATAAGGAAAAATATAATTATTTATTAAAGTCGAGCGCAGAGACACGTTGGAATAAAGTATTTGCATTGGCAAGTAAAAAACATCGCTGTGGTGAGGATTCACACAATGGATGTGGTTGTTTACAACCAAAAATAAGAAAAGAAGGTTTAGCAACTATTATTGCTGAATGGAATGATAAAGAAGAGGAATTTAATAATTATGATTTTAAAAAAGAGGATACAAAGATGACTATGAAAGTTATTCCTGAAATGATGTTAAAAATTTTTAAAAAAATATCAGACGAAGATGTTAATTTTATGGGATTTAGTCCAATTTGGTCGCGTCCAGAATGGATGATTTGTCAAGTTTTAGCAGTTCCTCCACCACAAGTAAGACCTTCAATTAAGCACGATGCACAACAACGAAGTGAAGATGATTTAACACATATTATTATTAATATTATTAAAGCGAATAAAATGTTACAAGAAAAAATAGAACAAAATTCAGCATCAAATGTAATAGATGATTGGACTACTGTTTTACAATATTATATTGCTACATTGGTAGACAATAAAATACCAGGTGTTGCTGCTGTAGCTCAACGCTCTGGACGTCCATTGAAAGCAATTAAAGAAAGATTAAATGGTAAAAGTGGTCGTGTTAGAGGTAATTTAATGGGAAAACGTGTTGATTTTAGTGCTCGTTCAGTTATTACACCAGATCCCAATTTATCTATTAGTCAATTAGGTGTGCCATTAAAAGTTGCTAAAAATTTAACAAAACCCATTATTGTTACCTCTAAAAACAGAAATTATTTACGCAAATTAATTTTAAATGGCCCAGATACACATCCCGGTGCAAAAATTTATGAAAGGAAAAACGGAGATTGCATTAGTTTGCGTTATGTAGATCGCGAGTCAATTAATTTAGAATTAGGTGATATTGTTCATCGTCATATCTTAGATGGCGATGCTGTGCTTTTTAATCGTCAACCAACTCTTCATAGAATGTCTATGATGTGTCATATTGCTAAAGTAATGATGAAAGGAGATACTTTTAGAATGAATGTTGCCGATACAAAACCATATAATGCAGATTTTGATGGAGATGAAATGAATTTACATATGCCACAAGATGATGAATCAGAAATTGAACTTAAAACTTTGGCCGCTGTAAAGTATCAAATTATTAGTCCTGCAAATAATAAATCTATTGTTGGTATTTTTCAAGATTCGTTATTAAGTAGTTATTTGTTTACACGAGAAGCTATTAATTTTAACTCTCGTACATCCATGAATTTAATGGCACATCTTAAAACTATTGATTTAAAAAAAATTAATTTTGATGAAGAACAACGAAGCAGTTTTTCATTATTAAGTCAAATTATTCCAAATATTACTTTAAAATATAAGACAAAGCAATATAATGAAAAGGAAGATTATAACAAATCAAATAATGTTTTAGAAATTAATAAAGGAACAATTAAGCGTGGTCATATTGAGAAAAGTATTTTGGGTGATACAACACGAGGATTAATTCATAGGATTTATAATGATTATGATGTTGATGCTGCATGTGATTTTATTAATAATTTACAAGACATTGTCACAGAATATATGAAAGTTCATGGATACAGCGTAGGAATTAGTGATCTTATTGCCGATAAAGAAACTAACGATAAAATTAATGAAACAATTAATAAGAAAAAAATAGAAGTCAAATCTTTAATAGACGAAACACATTTGGGTATTTTTGATAATAAAACTGGGCGCTCCAATGTAGAAGAATTTGAAACACGCATTAACAATATTTTAAATAAGGCATCTTTTGAAGCTGGTAAGTTAGGTCGTGAAAACTTAAATAGCACTAATCGTTTTGTTATTATGGTAAATGCTGGTTCTAAAGGTAGCGACTTAAATATATCACAAATGATCTCTTGCTTAGGACAACAAAACGTAGATGGAAAACGAATTCCTTATGGATACGAAGATAGAACATTACCGCATTATACTAAATATGATGATTCTCCAAATGCTCGTGGATTTGTAGAAAATTCGTTTATTGGTGGACTAAATCCAGATGAACTATTCTTTCATGCTATGGGTGGTCGTGTAGGTTTAATTGATACAGCTTGTAAAACAAGTCAAACTGGATATATTCAGCGACGACTGATTAAAGGACTAGAAGATTTAATGGTTCATTATGATATGACTGTTCGTAATAATAAGAATAAAATTATTCAATATAGTTATGGAGGTGATAATTTTGATCCAGTAAGAGTTGAATCACAACAAGTTCCTTTTGTTAATATGACTATTGAAGAAATTTACGGTCATTATCAAATGCCAAATGATTATTCTAAAGATTCGCTTTATGGAACATTATATACAAAACAAGCATATAGTAAATTTAAGAGACAAAAACCCGAATTAGATAAAAAGTGTAAATATTATATTGATTTCATACTTAAAGCACGCGACGATGTAATTGAAAAAATATTTAATCGACTTTATAAACCATCAGTAAATGTTCCGGTATCATTTACTCATATTATTAATAATATTGCTGGTAATCAAGAAGAAAATGTAATCATAGATATTACACCTTTAGAAGTTTTTGAAATTATTGAGGCTAATTTTGAAAAATTGAATATGTTAAACTATTGTAAACCAAATGAATTATTCAAAGTATTATACTACTATTACTTAAGTCCAAAAGATTTATTAATGCACAAACGATTAACTCGTAAATCCATTGATATTTTAATAACAATTATAAACAATGCGTATAAAAAAGCACTAGTAGCACCAGGAGAAATGGTTGGTATGATTGCAGCACAAAGTATTGGTGAACCTACAACACAATTAACATTAAATACGTTTCATTTTGCTGGTGTTTCTTCAAAATCTAATGTTACTCGTGGTGTTCCACGTATTGAAGAAATATTATCACTAAGTGATAATCCAAAGAGTTTATCATGCACGATTTATTTAAATAAATTGGATTGTTATGACCAAAATAAAACCAAAGACTATATTTCTAAGATTGAGAATACAAAATTGCGAAGTCTTGTTGAATCAATTGAGATTTGTTTTGACCCCGATGATTTAAATACATTAATTAGTGAAGATATTGATTTAATGAAAGAATATAATGAGTTTGAAAAACTATTAGATGACTGTAATTCTAGTTATGACACTAGTAAAGATAAATCAAAATGGATTATTAGAATATATATGAATAAAATAGAAATGTTAGATAAGAATATTACTATGGATGACCTACATTTTGCATTAATGAATAGTTATAATAATTTAACTTGTATGTATACTGATTATAATTCTGAAAAATTGATTTTTAGAATTCGCATAAATAAAAATATTCAACTTCTAAAGAAAAAGAAGAATAAAAATGTATTAGAATCACTTGACCAAAGTGATGAAATATATTTGTTAAGAAATTTACAAGAAGAGTTGCTAGACAACCTAATTTTACGGGGAGTTAAAAATATTGATAAAGTAACATTGCGTAAAATTTCAGATAATTTTGAGGAAATTGACACAAAATATATTAAAAAAGATTTGTGGGTATTAGATACACAGGGCAGTAATTTATTAGATATTTTAGCACTTGATTTTGTAGATAAAACACGAACTACTTCAAATCATATTATAGAAATCTACAATACATTTGGTATTGAAGCTGCTAGGCAAAGTATATTTGATGAATTTTCAGAAGTTATTGAGTTTGATAGCACATATATTAATTATCATCATTTAATTATGTTGGCAGATAGAATGACATGTAATGATAAGATGGTTTCTATTTTTAGGCATGGTATTAATAATGATGATATTGGGGCGATTGCTAAGGCTTCTTTTGAAGAAACTCCTGAAATGTTTTTAAAAGCAGCAAAACATGGAGAATTAGATAACATGAAAGGTGTATCTGCAAACATTATGTGTGGTCAGCAAGGATATTATGGAACTAATTGTTTTAAAGTATTAGTTGATAATGAGTTTTTAATGTCGATTAAACCTCAAGCACCTTCAACACAGTTAGAAGATGAAAGCGATGAACAAGCATTATTAAATCAAATTAGTAGTGAAACTCCTAATGAATGTAGCACAAATAGTTTATTGATTGAGTCAAGTGTTGCATCTATTAAAAATATTAATAATGGAACAAGCGATGATTATGAGCTAGATTTTTAAATATTTATTTCAATAAATTAACCAATAATAATAAATATTTATAACATATTATAAATATTTATAATTAAAACATTATGAAATTTATTCACAAAGTCCAGATACTTTATTTCTACGAGTGCCATTTGGACAACGTTTGATTTTTGTAGTTTTTGTTGTTTTTGTAGGTTTTGTAGGTTTTGTAGGAATGACTTTTTCTCCTTCTTCTTCTCCTTTTTCTTTTTCTTTTATTCCTTGTACTTCTCCTTTTTCTTCTTTTACTTTTTCTTGTTTTTTAGCTTTTTCTTCTTGTTTTTTAGCTTTTTCTTCTTGTTTTTTAGCTTTTTCTTCTTGTTTTTTAGCTTTTTCTTCTTGTTTTTTAGCTTTTGCAATTTGTTCTTTAGTATTTAAACCATAATCATTGATGTATTGGCCTAAAACATCTTTAAAATTTGCTATTTCATTTAGTAATTTACTTTGTAAGTCATCTGTTGCAAAATATTGTAAATCTTCATCAATATTAAAAACAACTGACGAAGCATTTATAATTAATTTATAATTATGTAATTTGTTTCTATCATATAGACTGGGGTTTTTTATAAAAAAATATTCGTTATTTCTACTTAGATTAAATATAATAAACTTTTCATTATTAATAGTTTTATCAATAATAGTATTACATAATAATATAATAGGTAAATCATATTCTATTGATAGTAAATATATATCAATATATGTCACATAATATTTATTACTTAATATACATTTTTTTATAGTTTCTTTCTTTTCAATAATTGTTTTTTTTTCTATAACTTTTTCTATAATTGCTTTTTTATTTTTTTTTAATAAAATAGCACATAAAGAATCAAAATTACTACTATTTGTATATAAACTAATTAATTTATCTTTCAATTGTTCAATAGTCATATTAATATACTTTCTGTTATGATATTTGATTATTATTAAAATTAATTGAAAAGAACACATGTTATTTGTATCATCTGAATCAGGCAAATCGTCTTTATCATCTAAATCATCTATAGGATATTTTAATTGATAAATAGTACTTTTAAAACTAAAACGAAAGTCTTCAGTTAATTTATTTTTAGTAAAAGAACAATTAAGATACTTTTTATCTCTAAAATCACTTATAAAAGTTACATTTTTATCTAATTCATCTTCATCTTCATCTTTGTCTTCATCTTTGTCTTCATCTTTGTCTTCATATTTGTCTTCATCTTCATCTTCATCTTCATCTTTATCTTTATCT
>SXGQ01349328.1_pt1 | contig 11403 bp, 10 predicted proteins | sample 3178371 | NCBI WGS metagenome assembly SXGQ01 (sample SAMN11356859, study PRJNA531348) | freshwater metagenome | isolation source: freshwater sample F1-20 | place: China: Fuxian Lake, Yuxi | collected 2017-12-25 | reverse complement strand
TTTCGGAAAATCAAATTTAACTAAGAATGCATCCCCAGACCCTAAATTTGATTGCGCATCAAACGTACCATAAGTTATGCCAGAAACATAAAGTGATCCATCCAAGCCAATAGTAAGTGCGCTAGACATATCCTCCGTGTTTGAGCCAAGCACCGTTGTCCACTCTTTTTTTCCATCCATTGAGTATTTGGTGACAAATACATCTGAACTGCCGTTGACTTTTTGTAGCTCGAACTTGTCGCTTGCAGTGTCGCCGGAAACGTAGACAGAATCATCTGGAGCAACTTCTAAAGCAAAGGGCCTGTCGAGGCCTGTTCCACCCTGAAATTGAGTCCACAGTTTAGAGCCGCTTGCAGAATATTTAGTAACAAATGAATCTACCATTCCCATAGATCCATTGTTGACATAACCGTCAAAAGACCCAGTCTTTTGCCCGGCTAAATAGATGGAGCCATCTGAACCAGTTCCTATAGCGCTGGTGCGCTCATCTCTTGAAGATCCTATAAGCTTGGTCCAAAATTTTGTGCCTGCTGAATCAAACTTAGCTAAGAATACGTCATATTCACCATTGTTTTTTTGCCCATCAATTGAACCGAATGTACTGCCGGCTACGTAGATTGAGCCATCAACTGCGCTACTGACTGTTGTAGCCGCCTCATAAGAGTTTGAACTGATAAACCTAGTCCAAAGCTTGACGCCATCAGCGTTATATTTGGTTAAGTAAGCGTCCGTACCCCCAGCATATTCTTGACCATCGAAAGAACTTGTAGTATGGCCAGCAACATAAATGGAACCAGCTTTGTCAATTGAAATGGCGTTTCCTGTTTCATTGGATCTTGAACCAATGTGCCTCGCCCAAGCTTGACTGCCATCTGGGTTGATTTTTATGAGAAACGCATCTGAACTATTTGTTTGGGTATTGGTTACGCCATCAAGAGACCCATATGTATTTCCTGTTAAGTAAATAGAGCCATCAAGTCCCGTTACGGCCCCAAGTACCCAGTCCATGCTACGTGTACCAACTAGCGTAGTCCAAGCCTTTGTGCCATCTGGATTAAATTTTGTCAAAAATCTGTCGTATATGAGAGGTTCTCCAACTCCATTGCTAATTGTTATTTGCCCATCAAATGCTTCGTTTGTGTAGCCGCCTAAAAAAATTGAACCATCAGGACCAGTAGCAAGTGCGTAGGCCCAATCAGTTCCAACAGATCCAAGCACTTTAGTCCAAACTTTGATTGGTGGAGTTGTCATGTGAAAATCCAGAATTTAGATTTATCGTGTAAAAAGTTCAGTTACTGCCACTGCCACTGCCACTGCCACCTTAGTCAAATTATTGTTTGGTTAACTGACATAATGCTTTAACTCTAAGGTTTAAAATAACAAAATATTTATATTTAAATTGGTCAACTTAATAATTATTCATTTTTTTAAATAAAAATCGCCATCAACTTGATCGTAAATTGCTGGTACTTGATCGTGACCAATTGATCGTGCAAGCTTCACGACTTCAGACCTTACGTTGCGGATAACTTGATGGATGGGTACATTGCTCTTTTTCATCTCTGATAAAAGAACTTTTGTAAAAACACCGTTTTTATCTTCATCGTTTGGCCCCAATCTGTCTAAAGCTGTTTGTCCAGATCCTGCCGAATAGACAATTAGTTGACCTGTTGCTGGGGTTGTTGGTGCTAAACCTCTAGAGCTAGAAGTTGATCTAGTAGTTGCTGTTTTTAGGAAGGGGTTGTCTCTGCAAGCGTCAATCAATGCTAAGGTCAACTTAACTTTCTTCGCCGACAGTGGGTCAAGCACTGCAGATTTTAAATCAATGGAGTCATCAGCAAGCTGACTTGGATTCATTCCAACGGTGTCGACAGGGGTGAGATAGTTCTTGCCTTCTATCTCAACTGCATGGCCTGAAAAGTAGAACAGTACTTCATCTCCAGCATTAACTTTGTCTCTGAAATCTCGCAAAGCTGCTTGCATAGATTTTTGACTTTGGTCTAGATGTAAAAAAACTTCATAGCCAAAGCCCTTAAGTTCTGCAGCCATAGCTTTAGCATCCTCCCTTGCATTTTTCAAAGGGTCAGCGTACTTGTAACTGTCATTGCCAATAATCAAGGCTCGGCGCATTGCAAAAACAGTGGGTGGCGCATTCTTTTTACGCTCAGCTTCCTCTTTCGCCTCTCGCTCTGCTCTATTCTTCATAGCAATGAGTCGGTCATCCTCACGTTTTTTTGCTTCTGCTTGGCGCTTAGCCTCTGCCTCTCGATCAGCTTGCTCTTTGAGTTGCGCTTCCGAAACTTGAATGGGCTTTAAGCCAAGTGCAATTTGTCTTTCATAAGTCTTGGTCTTCTGTTCAAACTCTGCACGACTCATCTTGACGTTACCGCTCTCGACTAACACTTCGCACTTGCAGCTTTGAACGTCGCCTGTTTTCCCAAACATTTGAACAGCTGCATTCATCTTGTTTTCGCATGATCTAACAGCTTCTCTGGCTTCACTTGAATTTATACTCCATCTTGGACCTGAATTGAATTCACCCCATTGCATGCTTTGCTCAAATGGACAAAACATGGGTTGAGCGGTGACTGCAATCGCAAATGAAATATGTTTTTGTGATTTTGTTGCGTAGCTTTCAGTGGGAATGCTTTTCATCAAGCCTTGCTTGTTTAAAAAACCAAACTCTTCAAGGCACGCTACAGAGCCATCTGCGAATGACAATTTTTTATTGGTAGCACCGCAGTTCGCGAAGCTTGTAAGCGGTAGCGCTAGGGTACATACAGCCAACAGCTGTAGCAAATGAGTTATGAATAATTTCTTGATTCTCGCCATCTTATTTCACCTCAAAATCAACGGATCGATTTCCACGCCTGCCGGCTGTGTCTTCAACCACCATCAACAGCTTGTGTTTGCCCTTCGGTAGGTTAGCTTCTTGAACAAATACACCAGATTCCGTTACCTTGGCAACATTTAAGATTCGTTTAGTTATATCAATTTCAAATGAGCCATACAGCACTTTGAAAGTCTCAGGTTTTACTGAGCTTGGCGGCGTGGGTTGAAACTTCAACTCAATGGGTGTGGGGCTGCTGACCGCGGCAGATAACTTGGGCGCAGAAAGCTCAATAACAGGCGCATCCCTAGGAGCTACTGATTTGGCTTTAAAAGGCGGTTGTGCGTTGTTGGATGCGTTCATCTCATCAATTGATACAAGCAGTTGAGCAAAGCATGGTGAGATGCTCAGGTAGAGAAGTAGTCCAATTAATTTTTTCATGGCTGAGTCGTGATTCTGACGCGGCGGTTTTCAGCGGCCTTGGGTTTATCAGGCAAAAGGAGTTCGTTAAATCCTTTGCCTTCGCCTGTGAGTCTATCGCTTTGAACGCCGTTGGCAGTAAGGTAAGTGATGACTGACTCTGCGCGGCTTTGGCTTAGTTTCATGTTGTGCTGCTCCGAACCCAGAGCATCCGTATGGCCTTCAACCTTGAACTTCACAAGAGCTAAACGGTCATTCTTCATTGCCTCAACCAAGCTATCCAGCAGAGGTTTACTTGGCTCCTTGAGTTTGGCTGAATCCAGATCAAATTGAATGACCAGATCAATGCTTTTAGGTTGAGGCACGACATTTCTGCTGCCAAGGCTGCGTGTTCTGGGCGAGTCTTCAGCGGGTGCAAGCTTTTCCACCAGATCACTCGCAGTCGCTTTTTTGATAGGGGCTTGGCTGAAGGCAGCGGTGTTTACCAACAGCAGTGCTAGCAATATTTTCATTTGACCTCCTTGATGGCCACAAGCTTTGCGCCAAAGCTTTCAGAGCGCCCGTCAGATGTTGTAAGGAAGCTGATCAACGCTGATCTCCCGCCAATGTCGTTGAGCGCATATGTAAAGGGTTCTGCTGCGGTGGGTTCAGACATTGTCAAAGTATTGATTTTTCTGGGTGTGTCAGAAACCAGTACTAAAAGATTGTTGGTTCCCGCCGGCCCCACAGCTTTGACTTCCCAATCTGGCCTAGGAATGCGAACAGTCTGACCTGCTTTGATGGTGTTATTTTTATCTAGACCGTTAGGGTACAGAACATAGAAGCTCTTGGCATCACTACCAAGAAGGATCATGTAGATATAACCGTCGTGGCTTGATTTGATGCTCAAGTCTAGACTGTCCTTACCGATCTTCATTACTGGCTTGGATAACTTCACATCCACAACCCTGCGTGGATTGCGTTGCTGCTCTATGTCTTTGAGCGTCTCAAGCGAGGCCAACACAGATTCTGCAGGTTTGATCGGCTCCGGTTTAACTGGCTCTTGCGTTACGACGACTGGCGGAGCAGGGGTTGGCACTGCAGGGGGAATAACTACGGGCGGTGTAGGAGTAACAGGTCCGGAAGGCTCAGGCGTGACTGCTGCAACCACCGTAGGGGGGCGCTGTACGGGTATTAGATTGCGATTGCCAGAGACTGTTACGTGATGAGGCGCATAGTCAGGATTGCCTCTAAGAGAGTTATTGATCTTATGTTGAGCACATTGTTCTATTTCGCTCATAGAAACCGCGCCAGAGCTGTTCAAATCCCTCGCCGTGCCCAACAAGCAGTCCCTTAATGCTTGGGTTGCAATGCCGCCAAGACCGGGTTGATCCAAGGCTTGCTCCTCTGGCCTAGCGGCAGTGATTTGTACAAAATTTTCCTTTAGACCACCAAGTCTTGTAACTTCAGGCACAAGTGAACGGGTCTTCAGGTTTGAAACCACAGCGCAATTATTCGCTTGGCCACCCGACTTAACATAGAACTTAGGGGTTAGGCTTAGAGCGCCCATTGATCGGGTTTGATTGACGGGTGGAGTGACTCCACCAGCGTGACATGCGTCTATCATTGTGACAACTTTATCTGCAGACTTGACAAGCTTTTGAGTGGCTTTGGCAAACTCTTGATTTGTAATTGTTTTGCCTTCGTACGTCAGGAGGGCTTCAACGCAACCGTCATCCGATTGCTGGCGAGTGCCGTGGCCAGAAAAGTAAACAAAGGCTTTAGAGCCTTCTGAGCTTGTTCCACCAAGAGCATTCAAAGCTTTAATGATGTTGTCCTTGGTGGCCTCTGAGTTTTGTAGATATTTGATGTTCTTAGTATCAATTCCCATTGCATTTGCAATTTTTGTGGCACTGATCATGTCGTACTTGACCCCAACTAGCGGGTCAGCGCCTGCTACACCATATTGACCAACCCCAATGATCAGAGCAGTTCGGTTGGAGACCGGTTGCGCCCAAGATGCCTGCACGGCAAAAAGTGCGGGAAGGAGCCAAAAAGCGTTTGTCATAGTCGATTTAAATTATTGCTAAAAAACTTTGACAGCCTAGGAAACTTAGCTTGGCTCTGGTAGGGGTCATCTCAACCGCAGATGACAGCGGAACATTGGCGGCGCAAGAGGCCAAAGCCAATGAAAAAACCACGCCAAGTGTTTTTAAAAACATGATTACCCAGTAAGCCAAGATTTTTTGAGGAACTGAAACACAATTAATACTTAAAAAGTATTAAAAATGCTGCATTTTCACTATAATTAGAGCGTTAACTTTACTATCAAACATAGAAATTTGATAGGACACAGACGGGTGGTTCGTTAAGGGTTGCGTTTTGTTAAGTGCGTCGGAGATGAGTGGTGAAATGAGGCTGAAATGATGTCAAAGCTAAAAGAAAAGAGGTACGCAGATGGGTACTTGCCTGATGGCAAAGCTAAGTACCTTGTAACCGGCGGCGGAAAGATTGCTTGTCTGCGCTGTACAGCCCAATCAACGCGTACAAAACTTCAATGCGGCAGGCCAGCTATCAAAACATCCCGAACGCAGAAGTGCCAATTCCACGGCGGTAGGCCTCATTTAGAAGAGACCCTTCAGCGCATCTCAGAAGCCAACATGACTCACGGTCAAGCCACTAAAGAGGCTAAAGAGCAGTACAGACATGACTGTGCCCTAATCCATGAGCTACAGGATGCCGTGTATGTGCTGAATATGGGTGAGGGGCCTAAGATTCGTGGCCCAAAACCCAAGGGCTACAAGCCGGTAAGGACACAGGCCGATGTGGTGAGGATGATTCGGGAGCGCCTGTTACATATAGTGTGACCGCTCAAACGATGACCATAAATTTTTTAAATCAATAAACCCTTGATCCAGCAGTTCTTACGCAAGAGTGGTTTGTTGAAACTAAATATTCAATCCATCGCTTTAAAACCATCGCACCGCTGAAGTAGCATGACCCAATCGGTTCCGATATAGGCATCTCGCTCGCGGATGCACACCTTAGATTGCTGCCAATTTTTGCAGTACCAACCATTGACATTAACCAAATGTCTGCATTCAAGGCAACTAATTCGGTCATCAGCGCCTTTTTCACGGTCTCGTATCAAAAGCTTGTCAGCCAATGCCTCTGACTTTTCTGCGTCCAGCCCACAACTTTTATACCGAGAAACCCGCGCTTGAAAAAGTGCAATTTCATAGGTGTTCATTGCGCTGCTATTGGGATAGCACCAGAGATCTGAAAAGCTTTTTGTGCCATCTTGATCGCTGGAATTTATCTTCTGGCTCAAAAAATCTTCAATTAACTCCTGATTCTGTACTGACGAAACTGACGAAAGTCCCGAATCTGGGGTTTCGTCAGTTTTGACAGTACTGTTTTGCACCTCTTTTGCAAAAATCTGAACTGCTCGATCAGTCCATGATTTCATTTGCTTGAGTCCAATAAACGTGGATTGATGTAATAACGAACTGTTGGTCGTCCGCTAGGCGGAGTGTCCTCAAAACTACGTACGTGGTTGTGTTCTTCTAATATTGCTAAAGCACCCTCGGCATCATTAACTGTGGTTGCTCCTGTCCATTGTTTACGTTGTAAGTCCCGCGCTGTAAATCCGTCTATCAATTTACCCTGAATTAACCGCTTACTTATTCTCCTAGCCGTAGCAACTTTGGCTACTTCAATCAATCCATAAATACGTCGCGCATGCCCAGCTAAGTATTCACACCACGAAGCTGCCCTGATGGCGCAGAAAGCACTGACAGGCCCTATAGACCCCTCTGCAAGGTGCAGTATCAAAGCTATGGAGCAGAACAGTTTTTCAAATTTCCCGAAATGCTGTTGCATCATCGGATCTTCTTCTTTGGCTATATAAATTTTGTGTAGATCCTCGCACCACTCAATAAAGATGGTTTGCGCATCATCACTAAAGTAAAAATGCGGCAATTTCACAAAATCATTGGCTGGTGAAGCCCCATCCTGAATGGGATCAAAGCTTGCAAGTCGGCTGAACATATCCCTAACGGCTTCTCTTACTCCTTTAACAGGGTATCTATCGCGCCACTCCCAAGGGACTGCATTTGGATACACCATGACTTGGAACCGTTGAATACGACCGTCGTTATCCAAGGAATTGGAAATGCTAGTCAAGTACCTTTGCATTAGCTCTGGTTGTATGCCCCCAAAAACTGACAGGCAAAGATTCTTGATAAATAGACTGCCTCGTCCAATACGGTCGATGTTGAATCCGGCAGTGCCGTTCCAACCCTCAAGGTAAAAAGCTTTGTCAGCCTCTCGACCTTCTTTTTCCCATGAAGCCAATAACCCAATCAACTCATCGCGATAGACCAGCATACCTTCTGGATTATTGACCAGCATATCGCCGAGCTTTTCAATTGTTGAGTCATTTGATTTGAAGCGTCTTACTATGGGTTTCTCTGGAGGCTCTAAGTCCTGCATCGCAGTTATGGCATCAGCCATTTTTACGCCATCCTTCTTCCCTCTTGCAGCAGTCTTCATGGTATTTTTGACTACCCCCTGATGAGCCTCAAATGCAGCCAATTCGGCTTCATAAGCCTTGAGTGCAATCGTTAGTTTTTCACCTTCAAGCGCTTCAAGTCGATCAAGGAAGCGAGTCACGGTGCTCAGTGCGGGTGATTTCTTGGAAGAAGGATCGCCCACAATACCGCCAAATAAATTGAGGGTCACAATCCAATCGTCTTTTCTTTTCGGTTTTAACGCACATCGTGCGCCAATCACTGAGCCGAGTGAAACTATCAATGCCGCAGCTATGTAGTCCGGGGCACATGGCATTCTGTCGGCCTCATCCAAAACAAATTCTTCCATTGACTTCGATAGCAGGGCAGATGAAATAAATTTTGGTGCTTCGGGAAGCTCTGACTTAATTTCCGTCGGATAAGCCCATCCTTCATGCTTGTCATCGCCATCCATTAATTCATTTGTAGCTGCAATAGGCGGCTCTGAAGGCTCTTGGTGTGGTTCAAAATTAGTCATGGCAGTTCTCTTCGTTGCTTAAAATGTTCTGTAACGCTTCAAAGTCGTTGGCGTGGAATACGTGTCCATCTACCCATGCAATGAAGCTGCCGTCCAAAAGGATTTGGATTAGAAGGCCTGCGGAAAAGAGGCCATGTTTGTAATTGGCAAAGTATTTACAACGCGAGAGAATGCTAGGATAATATGCAGTGTGATGTGTGTTTATGAAGCCTTCTACGTGTCCAGCGCAGAGGGCTTTTTCTTTGAGGTGAGCCATTAGTTCTTACCTTTTGATGGGTTGCCAATGGCCTCTAAATATTTACGTACGTCGCCAACTCGCCATGCAGTGATTCCTGAAGATATTTTTATTGGGGCTGGAAATTCACCACTGCGGGATTTTCGCCAATAAGTTGTTGCTGAATAAGGTAATATTTCATAGTCGATCAAGGTTTGGACTTGAATCATTGCCATGTCTGGTAAATCATTGAACGTTATGGACGGCTTCTTATGGGTCATGGTGCTTTTCTTTGCATCAAGTTGAAAACCATATTCAACCTTCAGCTAGCACCGCTTAAGACTACAAAAATTATTACTTGCGCGCCTTCCAATGGGCCTCAACATATCGCCTAACGTCTGTTGCTCCTAATTTAGGTAATAAATCCATCAGGAATTCTTCAAAATCAGTTGGGATTGCAGATTTTGTTTTCCATGAAAAAGTTGCGTCTGTTATGGCAAATCGTCCCCACATTATGAACAGACGTGAGATCAAAAACTTGATTTCATATTTTGTTGGTCGGCCTACACCGTTATTGCCGTTGAAAATCTTTTTGACTTTACGTTGTTGATTCTTTTGTTGTTGAATGAATTCGCCAACTAAAATACTTTCAAAGCGTTTTCCTGAGATGGGATCAACAACATACCTGCGGCGCATTACATAGTATTCGCGAATTGCTCGACGGAATAATTGGCGAGCTAACCTGTGGTGTTTAGTTGGAAAATAATGGCAAATATTTTTGAAGTGCGTATCAGGTTTGAGCATCACTTCACCTTCATCAATTTCATTACTTTCTCAGATTTTGCAATGCTCTTTTCAGCTAAAAATTTTGCCCATTCAACCATTAACCTTCTTCGTTTCTCAAGCAAGTCTGTTCGTTGGTAAGCTGCTTTCACGGAGTCGCCAACAGTGTGACCGGAGGCGGCTTTCCGTATTTCGTCCGAATATGCTGTCTGTTCTGCGGCCCAATCCCTAAATGTGCTTCTAAACCCATGTGGCACAGCTTCAACGGTTAACTCGCCTCGCTCACGCATGCCACGCAGAAGCTGGCTGAATGCCATGTCACTCAGTGCTTTGCCGGTACGGCTTGGGAAAATTAGATTTGTTCCTGCTAATTTCGGTAAACTATTTAACAGTTTTATGGCCTGTGGCTGTAGTGGCACACGATGCTCTTGACGGGCCTTGGTATGTTCAGCGGGGATGATCCATAAGGCGTTGTCTAAGTCAATTTCAGACCACTCGGCATTCCTCACTGAGCCAGAACGTACCGCAGTCAAAATCAAAAGCTCTAACGCCTTTGCGCTCTGGCTTGGATTTGACCTTAGCTTTAGCATGAAGTCACCCATTTGCTGATATGGCACAGCAGGGTGGTGTTCCTTCTTTTGAAGCTTTTTAGGGGACGGCAGTTGCGTTGATAAAAAACCTGTCCACTGCGCTGGGTTTGTACCGGAGCGGTATTGATTGACTGTTGCGTAATCAAGCACTGTCTTGATACGCCCAAGGAGGCGCTTGGCAGTCTCAGTTTTCACATACCAGAGCTTGCCTTTGATATTTTTATCAACCACAGTCTCTTGCTCTAGTACGTTGCGAACGTCCCGCATCGCAATGTCAGACACCAGCATTTTGCCAATGATTGGATATGCGTAAGTGAAAAGGGTTGCAGGCCACTGTTTACGATGCTTATCGCTTGTGTAGTCACTGCTGTGCGCGTCCATGTAGGCCTCGGCGCACTCAATGAAGGTTTTATTCTTGGCGGCGGCGGCAATCAGGGAACTACGCTCTGCCCTTTTCTTTGCTTTGAGGTTCACGCCTTGTTTGGCTTGTGAAGCAAGTTTGCCCCCCTGCTCTCTAGCATCAGCAAGAGACACCTGAGGATATGAACCAAGGCCAATTGGCTGTCTTTGATCGCCGACCTTAATTCGCAGTATCCAAGAGCGGGGCATTTGCGCCCCTTCGTTCGTTGGTTTGCGTACTTGAAGCAAGAGTCCAGCGACACCGCCAACAGCGTGCCATCCGACTCTCGTGATGCGTCTAACTTGAAGATCGCTTAGTGGTTTAGCAATTTTGGGCATTCCAACCCACATACCATAAATAATGACATTGCATGGTGACAGTTGAAATTGATTGACACAAGTAATTGCTTGAATGCCCCGTAAATAAAGGGATTATGGTGCTTGATGACATTGCTTGAAGCACTTAATGAGCAGACTCCGATTCCGCCAGCTAGTTTAAAAAGCCGTTAATCTTTGGATCAGCGGCTTTTTTTTGGCTGTATTATCGCCAACCAATCCTGTAAATTAATGTTACTCTGACCCCAATTATTCAAGAGGGATTTGCACATGAGAGTTTTGGCAATGTGGATCTTTGCCTTGCTGACGTTGCAAGGCTGCTCGGTAGTTCAAACAGTTGAGCCTTGGCAGAAGGGCAACTTGGCAAAGCCAGAAATGACCTTTGATGACGATCCCTTAGAGCGAGGGTACCGAGAACACATCTACACCAGCAAGGAAGCATCGGCCGGTGGTTCGGGTTTAGGCGGAGGTGGTTGTGGTTGCAACTAAACATCACACCGAACTGGGCGCTGCGCTGCTCAGTGCCGCCATGGCTTTACCTTGCGTCATCAGCACAGCACATGCCGAAAGTGCTCCTGAAAAAGGCACACTCAGTTTCAAATACTTGAACTACAAAGAAAGTCAGCAAACTTCCAGTGACGCGCTAGGCGTGTACGGACGGGCTGATAGCAAGTCGGGCGCTTCAGCATATGACGACCGAATTCTTGTCAAAGCCACTTCGAGCAGTTTGGTCGTGCCACTCAACTCCGAATGGTCAATGTCGGGTACGCTCATTACCGACGCCATTTCTGGCGCATCACCGG
>SXGQ01786690.1_pt1 | contig 11406 bp, 7 predicted proteins | sample 3178371 | NCBI WGS metagenome assembly SXGQ01 (sample SAMN11356859, study PRJNA531348) | freshwater metagenome | isolation source: freshwater sample F1-20 | place: China: Fuxian Lake, Yuxi | collected 2017-12-25 | reverse complement strand
CCATCCACTCATGGCAGACAAGGGAACTTGCGAAGTTGACAAAAAGATGGTGAAGAAAATCGCGAATTGAGTGAGTGTTGCCGCCCCAAGATTGCGCATCCGAAAAGTGAGGCCAAGCGCGAAACCCGCTGCCACTAAAGCAATTGCAATCGATGCGGTTGCCACGCACACAATGGCCATGAAGCCACCGGGAGTATTCATGCCACCGATATAACCGACTATGACGACAAAAGTAATGGGAACGACACAACGAACAAGCGCGGCGGCCAGCGATGAAACTACAGTGACCCAACGTTGGGCTGGGGCCATGAGGATGCGGTCAAAGAAACCCGTTTGCATGTCATTGATAAGTCCAAAACTCACACCAAGTGCCCCAAAACTGGCTCCTTGAATGGCATTTAAGGGCACATACCAGTCGAGGGCATTCTTGATACCCAGACTTGTCACGGCAAATCCGAAAGCACCACTAAAGGCAAGGAGTTGAAACACTGGCATGACGAGTGAAGGAATAAATGCCGAGGGCATGCGTCGTACGCGCATCATGGAGCGCTTGACCAAAATTGCAACAACCTCGAAAGGTCGCGCGCCATCGGAAATTGTTCGAGTGCTGACTGTTTGCTCGGTAATGGTGTTACTCATGATGCGGCCAATCGCTTATTCAGTGCACGAAGCGCGAAGGCGATCCCGATGACTGCAAGGACGAGGGGAATAAGCCACGATTTAGCGAATTGCGACGCGCTCAATTCATGATTCATGAAACCCTGCATTCCTTCAACGATGTGCGATAACGGGTTCCAGTCGGCAACAGTTCGATACCAGCCCTTCATGTAGTGGCGGGGGAAGAATGCTGAGGACAAGAACATCAAAACGAAGACCAATGGGAAAGATCCCTGAACAACTTCGGGGCTTCCCGACTTGATGGCTAGGCCGGCCATCATTGCGCTCATTGCGAGAGCGAGTAGTGCGCCTCCACCAACCAAGCCAATGAATCCGATGGGACCGCTTTCAATCCGGGCGCCTGCCACTAAGAAGATAGCCATGAATATGACCACTTGAAAAACAGCAACTACCATGCTCGCTGCAAGGCGACCCAAGACGATTGCGGTGCGACTAATCGGTGAAGCCAGAAGGCGTTCAAAGAATCCTTGTTCAATATCGGTTGCTAAGTCGCCGGCCGCTGAAGTTGATCCGAAGAGAACTCCTTGCAAAACTGCGCCAGCAACTGCGTAATTCATGAAAGATGTTGCAATATTTGCGGTGAAGTAGGGGTCGTTCGCGAGTTTGTTAAAGCTTGCTGATCCGAGTGCAGCAAAGAACAACGGGAAGATAAATGCCGGAGCCAACACCGCTGGCTGTCGTAATCGACCGACAACACTTCGGCGAGTTAGAACAAATGTGTGGCGCAGGAGTGAGTGCGTCGACCTTGACGGTGCCATCGTTTTCAGATCAGCAGTAGAGACACTCATTTGCGTCCTCGACGCGACTTCTTCTCCTCTGGAGCGACTTCTGATTCAGTTGGTTTGTTGGCCGCGTCGGCGCCTTCAAGTCGATAGCCCGTCGCCTCAGCAAACACGTCGTCAAGACTTGGCTCATCTAACTCGAGGTGACGAACTTTGAGGCCGGCTTCATCAAGAGCACGAATAACGGTCGCAACATCTTCGGCGCCGCGAGCAAGTCCAACACCGAGTGTTCCTTCGGAAGTCGGACGCAAATCACCAAAGCGTGACAAAATTGAACGAGCCTCATCAGTTTCGCTACTGGCCACACTGATACTCAATGTTGGTGAGCCCACCATTGCTTTCAGTTCACGAGGCGCTCCTTGCCGCACGATGTGGCCGTGGTCAATGATGGCAATGCGGTCAGCAAGTTGATCAGCTTCTTCGAGATATTGAGTGGTTAACAACACTGTGGTTCCGCCGGTGTTCAGGCGCTTGACTTCTTCCCACAAAGTGAGTCGACTCATGGGGTCAAGACCAGTTGTGGGTTCGTCTAAGAACAACACAGTTGGTTCGTGAACGAGCGACAGTGCGAGGTCGAGTCGTCGACGCATTCCACCCGAATAAGTTCCAACTCGTCGATCGGCAGCTGCAGTGAGACCAACTCGCTCAAGAAGTTCTTCGCCCCGATTTTTTCCTGCAAGTTTTGACAAGCCATAGAGAACTGCTTGAAGTGTGAGAAGTTCACGACCAGTCATGAGTGGGTCGATTGCTGCGTCTTGTAGGGCGACTCCGATTGAACGACGTACTTTGTCGGCATCTTTGACGACGTCATAACCGGCGACGAACGCGGTTCCAGCCGTTGGCTTCAAAAGTGTTGTGAGCATGCGGACGGTCGTGCTCTTGCCAGCGCCATTTGGTCCGAGAAATCCGAAGATTTCGCCTTGATGCACTTCGAGATCGACCCCGTCGACGGCTTTGACGGCATTGTCGCCAGTTCCGAAATAGCGGGAGAGTCCTGTCGCGATAATGGGGGCTTGAGTCACAAGATTGCACTCTACAAGTGCTCTCTCTTGTTCTACGCGCAGACCCCGCTGATCAGCGTGGCCGTTGACGAGCGGGGTCTTGACGAGTAGTGAATTGAATGCCTGAATTGGACTACTGAGCAGATTGAATTGCTCGCCACACCCGCTCGGCGGTGCAGGGCATTTCGATGTGCTTCACACCAAGGTGTGACACTGCATCAACAACTGCCGACTGAATGGCTGGGGTCGAACCAATTGTTCCTGATTCGCCAATTCCCTTAGCACCGATGGCGTTGATTGGTGTAGGGGTTTCCATGTGAATGACTTCTACACTTGGCAACTCGGCAGCGGAGATAAATCCGTAATCGGCCAGGTTTGAAGTAGTCGGGTTGCCATCGGCGTCGTACAGAACTTCTTCAAGCAGTGCTTGGGCAACGCCCTGAGCAATGCCGCCATGAATCTGCCCGTCAAGCAACAACGGGTTGAGAACCTTGCCAGCATCGTCGCACGCGACTTGACGCAAGTGCTTGACCTGACCAGTTTCGGTGTCAACTTCAACGACGGCAATGTGAGCGCCGAATGGGAAGGTTGCCCCAGAAACATTGATCACTTCATCATGCAACAGACCGCCGGTGCTTCTCTCGGCTACTGCAAGGTCGGCCCAGGTCTTGGTGACTGCAGGAGTGCCGACAACATGGAAAGCACCGCGGGCTTTGTCGAGGACAACGTCGGCTTCACTGACTTCGAGTAGACGAGCCGCAACCGATTTGGCTTTTTCGGCGAGAGTTCCCGCGACTTGGAACACGGCGTTTCCACCTTGTTGCAAGGAGCGCGATCCCATAGTTCCGGTACCGACCGGAACGAGGTCGGTGTCTCCCCATACCAATTCAATGCGGTCCATCGGGATGCCGGTCTGCTCTTGCACGAGCATTGACCATGCGGTGTCGTGGCCCTGGCCATGAGGTGAGGTGCCGGTGTAAACGATGGCACGACCATCTTCGAGAACTTCGACTTTGGCTGATTCGCCGTTGCCGACGCCACCGGTGATTTCGACGTACACACTGACGCCGATTCCGATTTGCTTGGTATCGCCACTGGCACGACGCTTGGCCTGTTCGGCGCGGAGTGCTTTGTAGTCGGCTGCGACCAGTGCTTTGTCAAGAGCGGTTTCATAGTCGCCAACGTCGTAGGTCTGACCAACGACGGTGGTGTGTGGTTCAAGAAACTTAGGAATGAGGTTCATGCGACGAACTTCAGCAGCATCCTTGCCAATTTCAAGTGCGAACATATCCATTGCACGTTCAATAGCAGCAGTGGCCTCGGGTCGACCGGCACCGCGATACGCAACGATTGGCGTGGTGTTGGTGATGACAGAAGTGGTGCGGCATTCAATGTTCGGAATGGCGTACACACCACTTGACATCGGACGAGTCATGAATGGAGCCAAGATTGTTCCCATGTCGGCGAATCCACCGGCATCTTGAATGGCGTGCAACTGGTAATGCGTTACTTTGCCTTCTTTGGTTCCACCGATGGTGACGTACTGCAACTGGGCACGACCATGGCCAAGAGCCATCATCGATTCGGTGCGAGTCTCGCGCCACTTCACGGCACGACCAATCTTTTTGGCGATCACGCCGAGCAACAACTCTTCGGGGTAGGCGCCGATCTTGGCACCAAATCCGCCACCAACATCAGGTGTCAAAATGTGAACGAGTTCTTTGTCGACACCATTTGCTGCAGCGATCGGTTCAACTCCACCTTGTGCGTGCTGCGTCGACAACCACTGGGTGAGACGTCCATCGGCACCCCATACGGCAGCAGCGCCGCGCACTTCGAGCGGGCAGGGAGCAACACGCTGGTTCATGAAGCGACCTTTGACGACGACTTCGCAACCTTCAAAGTATGCGTCGCCGGTATTTTCGGGAATTCCGAGAACCGTTGTGTCAAACACAACGTTGCTGCCAGCCGATTCGTAGATGAGTGTTGAACTCATCATCGCAGCTTCAACATCAACGAATGCTTCAAGATAGTCGTAATCAATGATGATTGCTTCAGCCGCATCTTCGCCTTGTTCGCGAGTTTCGGTGATGATTGCTACAACTGGCTCGCCAACGTAACGAACTTTGTCGCTCGCCAAGAGTGTGCGGGCAACCATTGGATTGAAAGCTGCTGGGACTGGCTGAAGTGCGAGTGATTCAGCCGTGAAGACAGCGATGACTCCGGGCATGGCCTCGGCCTCGGAGGTGTCGATTGAGTTGATGCGGGCATGGGCGGCTGATGAGCGGGCGTACGTTACGTGAACGGCGCCAGTAAGACGCTCTTCTTCAAACAAGTCGTCAACATATTTGCCGCCCGTTGTCAAGAACTTTGGATCTTCTTTGCGAAGAACTCGTGTACCAAGAATGCTGCTACCGGTCACGTTAAAACCCCCGTGTACATCAACTGAGAACTTCTCTCAGCACTTGAGACCTTACTCTGAGCAGATTGACCGTGTCATGGTCGAAGCAAGGTTTAGGGCGTGCTGATTGTGGTCACGACGGCGCTGGGGACCTCGGTCGCAACGGGGACCAGTGTCGTTTCGGGTGCGTTTTTGGCTGCTTCCTCGGCGGCTTTGATGGCCGCCTCGTTGACCTTGACCGAGATGATCTGGGTCACGAGGTCGTAGGGCCATCCGGTTGGGAGTTCAATGGGGGCGACGGCATCGCCGACGATTTGCTGACGGGCTTCGCCAGCCACCACAAATCCTAACTCTTGCCGGGCGGCATCTTGAACGCCCTCGGGGGTTTTGAGTCGGTCAACTTCGGTCTGAAGCTCATCCGTGGCTTTCTTGATGGTGTCAAGTTCAGATTGCCGACTATCGATTTCGGTGCGTTGCCCGAACCATGAGGTCAAAGGCAGGACCAAGAAAGAGTTGCCGAAGGAAAATACCACCACTAAGAACCCGAGCAGCAACGCCACTCGACCCAGAAATTTAGGAACGATGCGCTCAGAGCGAGGGGTGGGGCGAGTCAGATCAGAGACCGCTGCAATTTTTGAGCGGGCAGTCTTGCGGACCCCCTTTTTTGAGGCTGCTTTCGTTGCTTTACGCAATCGGCTCGGCGAGCGCGGAATGCTAGAAGTCTTGTTGCCGCGAGCCATTGCTACATTCTGCCCGTTTTGGCGGTCCGAGTGGGATCATCTCCAAAACGGCGAGTTGAGGACAGGGTCAGGCAAGAGGGGCTAGTGCAGACCGACCGCGGAATGCCGCAGTTTCGCCAAGCTGTTCTTCAATGCGCAACAACTGGTTGTACTTCGCGACGCGATCACTACGAGCAGGAGCACCCGTCTTGATCTGTCCGCAATTCGTTGCGACAGCGAGGTCGGCGATTGTTGCATCTTCGGTTTCGCCGCTGCGGTGACTCATCACACTCGTGTAGCGATGACGCGATGCAAGTTCGACGGTCTCAAGAGTTTCGGTCAAGGTGCCGATTTGGTTGACCTTGACGAGAACGCTGTTTCCGACCTTGCGCTCAATGCCCATCGCTAAACGGGCCGCATTGGTAACGAACAAATCGTCACCGACGAGTTGAACTTTGGTGCCGAGTTCGTTGGTGAGCGCAGTCCAACCATCCCAGTCATCTTCGGCCATTCCGTCTTCGATGGACACGATGGGGTAGGTGCTGACAAGACGTGCCCAGTAAGCGACAAGTTCATCGCTCGACAGAACTTTTCCTTCGCCGGCCAAGTGATAACGGCCATCTTTGTAGAGCTCGCTCATGGCCGGATCAAGTGCAATGGCGATGTCGGTTCCCGGAGTAAAGCCTGAAGCGGTAATGGCATCCACCAAAATCTTGATGGCATCTTCGTTGGTTGCGAGGTTTGGAGCAAAGCCACCTTCGTCGCCAACTGCAGTCGACAAACTTTTACCGTGCAAGAGCTTTTTGAGTTGGTGGTACGTCTCGGTTCCCCAACGAAGTGCTTCACGGAAACTTGGTGCGCCAACGGGCATGATCATGAACTCTTGAAGATCGATGGTGTTGTCAGCATGGGCACCACCATTGATGACGTTCATCATCGGGACAGGAAGAACATGCGAGTTGGGTCCACCGACGTAACGCCACAATGGAAGTCCGAGTGAGTTGGCTGCTGCCTTGGCGACAGCGAGACTGGTTCCGAGCATTGCATTTGCGCCTAGGCGAGCTTTGTTGGGTGTGTCGTCAAGATCTTTGAGCACGATGTCGACCATGCGTTGTTCGAGAGCATCGCAACCAACGAGTGCGCTTTCAATTTCGCCGTTGACGAAACCGACCGCCGTCAGGACTCCTTTGCCGCCATAACGACGACCACCGTCGCGCAATTCAACTGCTTCATGTTCGCCAGTGCTTGCGCCAGACGGGACCATGGCACGACCTCGTGCTCCGGAATCAAGTTCAACCTCGACTTCGACGGTGGGGTTACCACGGGAGTCAAGAACTTCTCGTCCAAAAATGCTGATGATTTCGGTCATGCCCACAAACTAGTGAAGTCAAGCCCAAAACTCATCAGGCGTCACTGTGTCGTTCAGCATTTTGTCGGTAAATATTGCTGACTTTTCGTAAGGCGACCTCGGGGTCAACTCCGCGGCGGCGGCATTCGGCCACGACTTCCAACAAATGAATTCCAAGATCGGCGATGCCACCGAGGTCGTGGGCGCCAGGGCTCGGCAATTCAATCGGCACGCCGGCCTTGTTGGCCCGCTTCAAAATTGCCGAGGCATAGGCCAATGAGCCAGTCGCTTGAGGGATGCCATCAAATGGTCCAGCCACGATTCCTTTGGCGGCTTTTTCAGCCTTTTTGATGTCATCCCACGACTTTACGAGTGCGTCAGGTCCGACCACAGAATTTTCGTTTGGGGCGAAGACATGCGGATGGCGGCGCACCAATTTTTCGTGAATGCCCCGTGCGACGTCGCCCATAGTGAAGCGACCTTCTTGTTCAGCGATCGCAGCGTGAAATTCAATTTGATACAACAAGTCACCTAGTTCTTCGATGAGATGTTCGTCGGTTTGCGCATCGTCAATGTCGAGTGCCGCGATGGCATCAACGACTTCATAAGTTTCTTCAAGCAGATAGGTCGTGAGTGTTTGGTGAGTTTGTTCACGGTCCCAGGGACATTCGCGGCGCAGAGTGCGTGCTAGTTCGTGAAATGCGACAAGGTCTTGTCCGACTGGCGCACGTAACTCGGGAATATAAATTGACGTTAGGTGATCGGCTTCAATACTGTGATCGAGTTCGCTCCAGGTAACAGTCATCACCACTTCATCGGACAAACCAAGATGATGCAAGATGACGACCGGCGTGTCGTCATTGCTCACATTGTCAGAATCTTCGGCGGCAAGTTTGATATCTGATAACACCCAATTGGCATGACAGTGAGCAACAAGAAGTGGTCCGGTCAATCCTGCGGCGGCTGTTGCAAACTGGTGACCGTCAATGAGTCGCACACTGTTTTTGATCGGATCAATGCCAAGTCGAGCCCAAGCAATTTCCAAAAAGCCCATCGCAGGGTTCACGATGCATTCGATGCGATCATCTGACATCAGCAAGCGAACGGTTCGCTCAAGAATCAATGGTGACCCTGGCACTGCATACAAGATTTCGCCATGTTGAATCGCTGCAGCAATGAGATCGTTGGCGATGCCGATGTAGACATCGTCGAAAGTTCCAGACGTTTCGTAGCGCTCATCAAAAGTAATTGCATCAACAACTAAGTGGGCGCTCGGATGTTGTGCGGTTCTCAAGAAGCGGTGTTGATGGGCCGCGATTCTTTGGCGAGTGTGATCGGTGATGTATTCATCGGCTGAGGGACCCAGCCCGATTATTTCAATACGGGGGAGATTGGCAAGAGGCATTAGCCGACGGGGACGAGGCCGAGAATTGTTGCATCCCAGCGACCGTACTCGGGGCTTACCCAAATCTTGGCCTCGCTGAGAACCTCACGGCCAGCTTCAATTGCGCCATTGCCACCGATCACGCTGGCGACATCATCTGCGACATCGTCAAAGGGACGAACAAGAAGCACGACCCAGCCAACTGTGGCAATTTCAAAAGCAGCAGTCGCTTCGCCAACTGTGGCGCCAGCAAGTGCCGTCAAGAACTCGGGAGTGACCTGATTTTCAAATTCTGCTTGTTCAAGACAACCGCTACCCGTGGTCTCATCTTGCAATGCGCCACCGTTGGCAAATGAGGAGTCAAGCGAAACTTCTTGAGCGACTGCAGCAAAATCTTCGCCGGCATCGAGTCGGGCACTCACCGCGTTGATCTCATCTTGTGTTTCTACCAAAATCGCACGCAGACAAACCGCGCCAGATCGGGCACCATTTTCGTTATATAGCGATTCGAGGTCGTCGGCGCTCATGACGAATTCTCGGTTGGCAACGCCTTGTGACGCGCTGGCCAAGACATAGAAATCTTGAACAACTTGGGGTGCATCTGTAAAGCCAGGTTCGGCTTGCAACGCTTCAAGCGCTGCGCTGCGATCTTCATCAGTGATTTCAACGCCGGCATTCTTGAGCGCAGCAATGTTGGCTTGAGTTGAAATCCAGTTCTGCACAATGGCTTGAGCGGCGGCTATATCAAGATTTCCGCTCGACAAGAAAGCCCCGGGAACTGCAGTGGCGTAACCAACGAGCAGATCATCAAATTCGCTATTTGATAATGATTCGTCGTTGAAACGCGCGGCGTCCTTGGTGACCGACGAACACGCTGTCGTGGTGGTCATAGCCGTGAGGGCGAGAACTGAAAGCGAAATAATTCGACGAAAAGTAAGCACGATCATCAAAACTACCCTGCCGACTCAGCAGGGAAGAGTTCGCTCAAGAAATTCACCAAAAATGCGGCTGGCTCTTGTCCACGGGGGATGGGCACGACGAGTTGACGTACGGCTTCTTTGTGGATCGCCTCACGTGAAAGTCGGTGTAGACGAGCCGTTTCGCTGACTTTGAGGTCGATTGGTCCGAGGCGCGCCTGATGGCTTGCAATGTTGAGTTCATTGAGACCGAGGCGATGACATTCGGCGCGCAGCAGTCCGACCGCGAGCAATGTGTCTGCTGGGGTCGGCACTGGGCCGTAGCGGTCGATCCATTCGTTACGAATGTCGTCAACTTCCTCGGGCTTCGTGACGAGTGCGAGGCGGCGGTAGGCCTCAAGGCGTAGCTCTTCTTTGGTGACGTAATCCTTAGGCAAGAAAGCATCGGTAGGTACATCGATACGAATTTCAGAAGGTTGGAGGACGGGCTCGCCCTTCATTTCGCCGACTGCTTCAGTGACCATCTGGCAGTAAAGGTCGTAGCCCACTGCAGCGATATGTCCACTTTGCGACTCGCCAAGCAGGTTTCCTGCGCCACGAATTTCGAGGTCGCGCATCGCAATCTTGAAGCCACTGCCGAGTTCGGTGGACTCGCCAATTGTGCGCAAACGGTCGTAGGCATCTTCGGTGAGAACTTTGTCCTTTGGATAGAAGAGATAGGCATAGGCGCGTTGTCCACTTCGCCCGACACGGCCACGAAGTTGGTGCATTTGACCAAGACCTAAGAGATCGGATCGTTCAACGACCAAAGTGTTCACCGTCGGCATGTCAATTCCGCTTTCAATGATGGTCGTGCACACGAGGACATCAAAGTTGCCTTCCCAAAAATCGACGACGACTTGTTCGAGGGTACCTTCATCCATCTGACCGTGAGCAATAGCAATACGTGCTTCGGGAACAAGTTCGCGTAGTCGCTCGGCACATTCTTCAATTGATTGCACGCGATTATGTACCCAAAAAACTTGGCCCTCTCGTAGTAGTTCGCGCCGGATTGACTCAACAGCGACGCGTTCGTCATATTCGCCGACGAATGTAAGAATTGGCTGCCGATCGGCTGGGGGAGTTTGCAACAGACTCAGGTCACGAATGCCGACCAAACTCATTTCGAGTGTTCGGGGAATTGGCGTTGCGGTAAGAGTGAGTACATCAACATCAGCTTTGAGGTGCTTCATGGCCTCTTTGTGTTGCACTCCAAAGCGTTGTTCTTCGTCAACGATTAGGAGTCCGAGATTCTTGAACTTGACATTGTTTGACAAGAGACGATGGGTCCCAATCACGCAGTCAATGTCGCCTGACTCAAGACCCTTAATGACTTTTGTTGCTTCGGCGTTGGTGAGAAAACGTGACAGGACTTCGACGCGAATGGGGTAGCCTGCAAAGCGATCTGAAAAGGTGTTGCCATGTTGTGATGCCAGCAATGTCGTGGGCACCAAAATTGCGACCTGCATGCCGTCTTGGATGGCTTTGAATGCGGCACGCACTGCGACTTCAGTTTTGCCGAAACCGACATCGCCACACACCAAACGGTCCATGGGAAATGGTCGTTCCATATCGGCTTTGGTGTCATTGATCGCTTTTTTCTGATCGGGGGTTTCGACGAAGGGAAATGAATCCTCCATTTCGAACTGCCATGGAGTATCAATACTGAAGGCGTGGCCTTGTGCGCTGACGCGTTTTTGATACAACACCACCAGCTCTTGGGCGATTTCGCGAACTGCGCTACGCACCTTTGATTTTGATCGTGCAAAGTCACTTCCGCCCAAACGGTGTAGAACCGGAGTTTCGCCACCGACGTAATGACGGACGGTGTCGATCTGATCGGAAGGCACATACAGTTTGTCGCCACCCTTGTAAGCGAGTAACAGATAGTCGCGCTCGATGCCGCCGACTGTTCGCTTCACCATGCCTTCGTACTTGGCAACACCATGGATGTAATGAACGACATAGTTGCCGGTCTTCAGATCTTCAAAGACCGTGCCGCCTTCGCGCTTTTTGGGTCGGGGTTGACGATGTGATCGACGCCGACCAGTGATATCTGCTTCGGTGATGACCGCAACTTTTGCGGAAGGAATACTGAAGCCACGATGTAACGAGGTGACGACAATGGCTCCACCTT
>SXGQ01747612.1_pt1 | contig 11406 bp, 12 predicted proteins | sample 3178371 | NCBI WGS metagenome assembly SXGQ01 (sample SAMN11356859, study PRJNA531348) | freshwater metagenome | isolation source: freshwater sample F1-20 | place: China: Fuxian Lake, Yuxi | collected 2017-12-25 | reverse complement strand
ATCGCCGATCGATACCGGCTCGCCGGCGAGCTTTTTCTTGGACGACGTTTCGATGATGGTGGGGCAGGCCTTGCCGCCAAAGAGCAAACTGGTGGTGTCGCTTTTCGGGTCGCAGCCAATGAGCAGCACTTTTTTGCCCTGCTGCGCCAGCATGTAGCTCAGGTTGGCCAGCGTGAAGCTCTTGCCAATGCCGCCTTTGCCGTAAATCGCGATTATCTGCGATTCTTTGGTCGGTGCGCCTGTGGCCACTGGAGCAGGCTCCTGAGCCGCTTCCTGCCGCAAATTTTGCACGAATTGGATCGTTTGGGCGTTGCTTGGTTGGCTCATCAGTGTCTCCAGTCGAGGATCATCTTCAAGCAGGTGCCATCACAAAAAGCCTGTTCGTAGGCCTCGTGCGCATGCCCCGGGTTTTGGGTGTGGGTAATCAGGCCCTCCAGCGACAGGCGTCCGTCGTGCACCAGCGCGGTGGTGGCCAGAAGATCGGCGCGCTTCCATTCGGATGCGACCCGCAAGGTGGCTTCGCGCATAAAGGCCAGCGGGTAGGCGAATCTGATGTCTTCCTTGTAAAACCCCGCAAGCACCACCTCGCCGCCTGGTTTGAGGCGGCCGATCAATTGATTGACGATGGACGAGTCACCGCTGACGTCATAGATGGCCGGATAGTCTTTGCGGTCGTCGTCTTGGGGGTCGATGACGCTGTAGCCCTGGGCCCCTTCGCGCCGCTGGGCGTTGGTTTCCCAGACCACGGGTGCGGGTGCGCCTGCGGCCACCGTCAGCCGTGCAAGCAATCTGCCCATGATGCCGTGGCCAATGATCAGGGCCGGCGGCACTGCGGGCTCGCGTGTACCGCCCATGGCCACGCTGTGGTAAGCGGTGGCAGCCAAGGCCAGCAAGGTGGCGTTGCGCTCGAGCTCAGCGTGCACTTTGACCACCCGCGCACACGATGCCACCAAGCGCGACCCGGCCCCGCCAAACAGGTTGTGCACACCTTCAAAGCTATAGGAGCCGGGCACGAACACCCTGTCGCCCAGATTCAGGCCGTCGGTGCCCTCGGGGTGCTTGCTGACCACGTGGCCGGTGGTCTCGTAGCCAGGCACCAGGGGGTAGCCCATGCCGGGGAAGGCGGGCATGCTGCCGTCCCATAAAAGGCGCTCGGTTCCCGTGCTGATTCCGCTGAAGTCGACCTCGACCTCCACCTCGCCGGGGGCGAGGCCACGAAGCTCAAGTGTCTGCACAGACAACTGCCGAGGATTCTGAAACACGATGGCCGATGCGTTCATGCTTGCATTCTTGAGTTGACATTAATATGTGTCAACTTAAATTGACTATATTGAGGTGAAACTAGGGTAAACACTGATTAATCTGGGCTTTTTGAGGCGTTTTCAGGACTTGCGAGCCAGCAGCAGGGTGCCGTGCAGGGGGACCGGATTGGCAATGGTCCTGACCTCGCCAAAGCCCGCTTGGCGGATCAGTGCGCTCAATTCGGCCGCGGTGCGAAGGCGGCCCCGGCCCATGGCCAGCAGGTAGAAGTGAAAGTAGGCGTCGCTGCGTGAGGGCTGCCCGCCTGGCTCGGCCATGGGCTCGGCCAGCAGCAAATGACCACCCTGAGGCAGGGCAGACCAAATGGAGCGCAGCAGGCCCACCACGGCCTCGTCCGCATGGTCATGGGCCACCCGCAGCAAGGTGATCAGATCAGCCCCCTGGGGCAAGGCATCGTCGCGAAAGCTGCCGCCATGGCATGCGATGCGTTGGGCCAGACCGGCCTGCGCCACCCGCTCTCGGGCCAGCTCGGCCACCCCGGGCAGGTCAAACAGCATCAGTTGCAGGGCGGGGGCGTGGCGGGCCAGCGCCATGACCCAGCCGCCTTGGCCGCCGCCGACGTCAAGCACCATGCGGTGCTGGCCGAAGTCGTAGGCCACCAGCAGTTCCTCGATCAGGAAGCGCTGCGAGCGCGCCATCAGCTCGGAGTAGCGGGCCACCTGCAGTGCATCGGGCCTGGGCTGACTGAAATCACGCTCAGCAAGCTCCCTGGGCTGGGCAGTCAGGTGTGCCGGCGATCCCGCCGCCGTGACAGGCTCGAGCGGGGCGTCCTGCGTACCGCCGGTCGGGTAAGGCCAGTAGGCGTGCATGCCCGAGCGCTCGGGGTGATTGAGCAAATTCAGGGGGTCGACCAAGTCGGCATTGAGCAGCGCGTTGTGCTCGATCATGGCGCGCAGGCCGGCATGGCTGGCCACCGGCGCGCCCAGTGGGCCCAGCCCATAGCGCTCGCCCCGGCACTCGAGCAGACCCAGGCTCACTGCCGAGCGCAGCAGGCGCTGCAGGCTGTCGGCCGGCAGGGCGCTTTGCTGCTGCAATTCGGCCAAGGTTTGGGGCCGCTTGAGCAAACTTTCAAACCAGCCCAGGCGCACGCATGCGAGCAGCACCTGGCTGTGCACAAAGCCGGCCATCAGGTCGAACAGTTGCTGCGCTCGCCGGCGCATGACCAGCCGGCCGACCGGGTTGCCCAAGGCCCAGCGGTAGAGGGCGGGGCTGCTGAGCCACTGGTCCCAGCGCATGAGCCAGCGCTCGCGCCAGCTGGCTGCCCCTTGCGTGGCCACGGCCGCGCTGCCCGCGCTCATGCCAGTCCGGTCTCGACCACGCCGCGTGCAATTTGCTCGCGGGCATGCTGAGGCAGCAGCCGCTCTGACTCGGCCAGCACCAGCTTTTGCATGGCAGAGCGTGCCGGGCAGGCCGGCACCGAATCGATGGCCGCTTGCATCAGTTCCCGGAAGTACTCGACTGCGCCCACCAGACCCAAATCAGCCGCCGAACTCGGTCGGCCGTGCTGTGCGTCTTGGCCCTGGGGCTTGCCGATGGCCAGAGCCTGGCCCATCACGTCGCGGATGTCGTCGGCCACCTGATAGGCCTCTCCCAGGCAGTCGCCCAGCCGCCTCCAGGGCTTGGGATCGTGGCCAGCTGCAATCGCACCCGCGCAGGTGGAAGCGACAAACAGTGCCCCCGTCTTGGCGCGCTGGTATTGGCTCAGGGCGACCTTGGGCTCGCACTCCCAGGCCTGGCCGGCCACGATGCATTCGGGCGCTCCCGTGCCTTCACAGACGATTTGCAGCAAGGGGGCCAGCCGCTGCGGCCAGCGCATCCCGCCCTGGGCCAGGGCCTGATAGGCCAGCACGATCAAGGCGTCACCCGTCAGCAGGGCCAGCGGCTCGCCAAACTGCTTGTGCACCGTGGGCAGCCCCCGCCGAATGTCGGCGTCGTCAAAGCAGGGCATGTCGTCGTGCACCAGAGAGGCGCAGTGCAACATCTCGATGCTGATGGCTGCCGCATCGCCCAGCGCTGGAGCATCGTCACCGCAGGCCGAGGCCACGGCCAGGCACAGTTGCGGCCGAATTCTGGCGCCACCTGGGAAGACCGCGTGGCGCATGGCCGCCAGCAGTCTTGGCGGCGCGCTGGCCGTTTGGACCCTGGAAAACTGCTGTTCCAGTGCCCGCTCGATGCGTTCGCTCATGCTCATAAGGCCCCCTTGGTGGCTGGATGTCGCCAAATCGGGACATCTCTATGTGTCAATTTAACATGACACAAGAGCTTGTCAAGAGGAAGTGACTGGTGCTCAGGCGCTCAAACTGACCCGGGCGGGCCAGTCAGGGCTTGACTGGATTCGTCGTGGGCTCGAGGGTCTGGCTGTTGGTGCGCCGCCATAAAACCCGCACATCCAGACCGTCGCGCCGTACCAGGGCTTGCTGGCTGACCTGCAGATCATCTTGGCGCAAGCGGCCGGTGATCAGGAAAAACCGGGAATTGAGCCCATGCCGACTGGCGTCAAAAGGCTGTGAACCTCCCAGGGCGGCGTTGGCCGCTGCCAGATCGCGCCAGTGCTGGCGTTCGCGTTCTTGGAGCAGGCGGCGGGCTTGGCCCAAGGACAAGCCCTTGACGCTGGCGCTGATCACTTCTGCGCTGGCGGTGTTGAGATTGAGTGGCGTGCGCAGGGGAAGCAGGCTGACGTGCGGCGCCAACCGCTGTAGCACGTCGCTGGGCACGCCCAGCCAGACCAGTTGTTCGACTTGCCTGGGCAAAAAGGGCGGCTGCTGATCTCCCGGCGCACTCTTGCCGGCCATCGCATCGCGCAAGGCCAGGGCCATTTGACGCGCCCAGGGCACGGGCACGTCGATCAGCGCGAACAATCGCTCGGCCATCTCGACGTCGGGCTCTGACAATTTGCTCTCGTCAACCAAGTTGCTCAGATTGAGCCGTCCTTGCAGGTCTTCGATGCGGCCGGATAAAAACACACCGGTGAGATCGTTTTGCCCGCTGGCGTTGCCATCGCTGGCCAAAAAGCTGGACAGGCGCGCGTCCTGCAGCGCCAAAGCCCAGGGCTCGCCGAGGTGATCGGTGCCGGCGCTGCGTGCGTCTTCTCGCAAGATCAGCCGGGCCCAGTCCAAGGCCCCGTTGAGCACCCACTGCGCTTGCTGGCGCGTTCTCTCCTGGCGCTCTACCTCGGTCAGGCGCCACTGCTGCCACAGCGCCGTCGAAGCGAGTGCCGCGATCAGGGTCACCATCAGCAAGGCGGTGAGCAAGGCGGCGCCACCTTGCCTGGACTGCCAACCCGGCGGCACCGATGCACGCTGAGCATGTGCTGTTCGCCCCACCGCTCTCATGGTGACGTCTCTCCACTGCCCACCAAGCGGATCCAGTCGCTGACCAGCTGTCCGGCCACGCCCTGATCCGCGCTCAGATCGAGCACAAGCCGCACGGCCTCGGGTGCAACATGTTCATTGGGCTTGGCGCCGGCGTCTGAAGCGCTGTCCGTGGCCGACAGCGGATGGCTCCAACTGTCCTTGCGAAAGTAAAGCAGTTTCCAGCCCGTGATGCCAGCGATCGCCACCTCGTTGGCGATGTCTGCCTGGCTCGGGTTGCGGGCCCAGCGCTGGGCCTGCGCCCATGCCAGGTCCAGGTCGGCGCGTCGATAAAGCGCTGGCGATTGCCAGCGCACCCAGCTGCCCTTGCCGCCATGCTGATCGCTGATCACGCGTCGGCTCCAGGCCACCACGCGCAGGGGCTGGCCCGCAAGGCTCGCATCAATGCGCGTGATGCGCAGCACCAGTCCGTCGTAATCCAGAGCAGGTACCGAACGTACCGTACCCATGTCGGTCATCGCCTGCAGGTCGGTGTTCCACTGAGCCAACGCCGTCTGCAGTTGAGCAACCCCGTTCATTTGTTGCGCCACCCGCTCGCGCGTGCGCAGCTGTGTGTCGAGTCCGCGCCAGCCCATGAGCGCGAGCAGCGACAACACGCTGATGGCTACCATCACCTCCACCAGTGTGAAGCCGCGCAGATGCCTCAACTCAGTATCTCCCCATCACGGTGGCCAGGCTGAGCAGCGGGCGGCTGTCGGCACTGATCACGCGTGCCTCCACCCGCCTGAAGTTGGGGTTGGGCGTTGCATTGACCACCAGATCAACGTTCAAGGTCTGACCGCCTTGTTCACAGGATGAACTACTTTGACCAATGGCCGGCAGCTGTCGGGCCAGGCGCAGACGCACCAACTCGTTTTCTGCGCACAACTGTGCGAGCAATTGGTCGCCCTGACGCTGGGCGTGATTGAGCAGAGCGCCGCTCGAGCGCAGTCCCGCAGCCAGCGCCACCGCAACGATGGCCAGCGCCACCAGAACCTCCACCAGTGTGAAACCGTATTGCGATGCCCGATTGTTGCCGGTCATGGTCGTCGCGCTTCAAAGGGCGCCAGACCGTTGGTGCTCAGGCGCAGCGCTTGTTGACCCAGACGCAGCACCACCGCCTGAGGAGCAATGATGGGCTCGGGACCCAGCACCAGCGCACGCTGACCTGCTGGCTCGACCCACTGCACCTCGATGCCTGAGCTGAGCCATCGCTGCTCGGCCTGAGCCGGCACATACCCCTGGAATACAAAGCCGTTATTGACGCTGGTCCAGCGCAGCACCTGCCCGCTGCTTCGCGACCAGGCACGGCCGCTTTCGAGCATGCCCACCAGTCGCTGGGCATCGCGCTGCAAAGCCTGTTCGTCACCGCCTCGCATCGACAAGGCCACCGCTGCGCTGGCAAGCGCTGCGATGGTGATCACCACCAGCAATTCGAGCAGCGTCAGACCCTTTTGGGTTGCTGCACTTGCATGCGGCGCGGGGCCCGGTCTTGTTGAGGGGCTGACCATGATGCGAGGCTCTTGGGCGGCCGCCCTTCCTTTATTGCCAGGATCCAATGTCGGCGTTCTTGCCTTCGCCGCCGGGCTGCCCGTCCGCGCCCAGCGAGAGCACGTCGACCTCGCCCTTGAGGCCCGGGTTCATGTATTGGTACGGTCGCCCCCACGGGTCGTTGGGCAGTTTGTCGAGGGTGGAGCGCCAGTTTGGCGGCAGGGGGCCAGCGCTTGGGCGGCTGACCAGCGCCTGCAAACCCTGCTCTGCGCTGGGGTAGCGCTGGTTATCGAGTTTGTAGAGCTTAAGCGCCTGGCCAATGTTGGCGATGTCTGTGCGGGCGGCCGTGACGCGGGCGTCATCTGCGCGGTCGAGCACGTTGGGCACGATCAGCGCTGCGAGCACACCGATGATCACCAGCACCACCATCAACTCGATCAGGGTAAAGCCACGCTGCTGCAAATGGCAGGCGCTTTTCTTGATGAGATTGCGATCGTTTTCTTGCATGGACTCGATCATAATCTGCGCATGCGCACGCGATTGTCAATTTTTCCGATGGTCTCTACCGTCTTGGTCTGGGGTTTGCTTGGTGTCAGTGCCGTCTATTGGGTGTTTGCTTTGACCGAGCCTGCCCCCCGTGACCGTCTGCCGGATGCGCCGGTGGTGCCGCAAATCAAGCCCTCGGCCATTTCAGCCTGGCTGGGTGCCGGCGGCGCGACTGAAGACCTCAGCCCTGCTTCGGGACCTCGGCGTTATGAATTGCTGGGCATCATCGCGCAGGGCCGCAGCGGCGTGGCTTTGCTTGCGGTGGACGGGCAGGCCCCCAGACCCTATCTGGTAGGCACAGTCATCGAGGACGGCGTGATGCTGCGCGCCGTCGGTCCACGGCACGCGGAGCTGGCGGCCGATCGCAAAGGTCCTGTGCTCCAGCGCCTGGAGTTGCCCGTGCCGCCCGAGCTGCCTCCTCCAGAGGGACTCACACTATCGGCCCGTACGCCGCGCTAAAGAGGCTTGCGGGTTTACCGGCAGGCCCGTCGGCTTTTTCTCAAGGCCGGCTCACTTGCCCGATTGGGCTCATTGGGCGGCCCAACCCCCGTCCATGTTCCATGCGGCGCCCCGCACATTGTTGCCAGCGGCCGAGCAGAAAAACACCGCCAGCGCACCCAGTTCCTCGGGGGTGGTGAACTGCATGGAAGGCTCTTTCTCACCCAGCAGAACCCGCTTGGCCTCTTCGTTGGAAATACCCAGGGCCTGCGCTCGGGCGTCGACCTGCTTTTGTACAAGCGGGGTGAGCACCCAGCCCGGGCAAATCGCGTTGCAGGTCACACCCGTGGTGGCCGTCTCCAGGGCGGTGACCTTGGTCAGTCCCACAATGCCGTGCTTGGCGGCCACATAGGCCGACTTCTCGGCCGATGCCACCAGTCCGTGCACCGAAGCCACGTTGATGATGCGCCCCCAGTTGGCAGCTTTCATGGCTGGCAAGGCCAGCCGCGTGGCGTGAAATGCGCTCGATAAGTTGATGGCGATCACTGCGTCCCAGCGCTCGATTGGAAAGTCTTCGATCCTGGCCACATGCTGTATGCCCGCGTTGTTGACCAAAATATCCACCCGGCCAAAGCGCTCTGCGGCAAATTTCATCATGGCCTCGATCTCTGCAGGCCGGCTCATGTCGGCGCCGTGGAAGGCCACCTGAACACCCAGGGCCGCGACTTCTGCTTGAGGGCCAGATGCGTCGCCAAAGCCGTTGAGCACCACATTGGCGCCTTGGGCCGCCAGGGCCTTGGCCAGCCCCAGGCCAATGCCACTGGTCGACCCGGTCACGAGTGCTGTCTTGCCTTTGAGCATGAAATTCTCCTGTGCAATTGAGGTGACAATTCGGTAGCCCGCTCCGTGGGCGTCCAAGATTCCAACCCACGATTATGGGGCGCCTGTACGGTGCCAAACACGCATGACCGAGCCGCAACTGCATCAACTTGAGTGCCCTGACGCCGCCGGCGGCCATCGCATGGCCTATTGGCAGTGGGGCCAGAGCGACAGCGCTGCTGTGGTGTTGTGTGTTCATGGGCTGACCCGCCTGGGGCGCGACTTTGACGTTCTGGCCCGTGCCCTGATCGATCGCGCCAGCGCCCATGGCCAGAGCCTGCGCGTGATCTGCCCTGACGTGGTTGGCCGGGGAGCCAGTGCCTGGCTCGGCGATCCTGCCCAGTATCACCCCACAACCTATGCGGCCGACATGCAGGCCCTGCTGGCGCACCTGCATGTGCAGGCGCCAGTTACACAGCTCGACTGGGTAGGCACCAGCATGGGTGGCATCATCGGCATGATTGCAGCAGCGCAGCCGCAGAGCCTGCCGCAGCCGATTTGCCGGCTCGTGCTCAACGATGTGGGCCCACGGCTGAGCTGGGTGGGCCTGTCGCGTATCAAGCAATACGTGGGTCGAGGTGGGCCTTTTGCCTCGATGCAGGACGCTCTGGATGTCATGCGCCAGAACATGGCCAGCTTTGGTCCGCACACCGACGCGCAGTGGCAGCAGTTGAACACGCCGATGTTCAAGCCCACCGCCTACGGTCGCTGGGCCTTGCATTACGACCCGGCCATCGCCCAGCCGCTGCAGCCGCTGACCGAGGCCATCAATGACCAATCGTCCCAGGTCATGCAGGCCCTCTATGAGCGCATCACTGCACAAACCTTGCTGCTGCGCGGCGCCGATTCTGACCTGCTCACGCGTGAAGATGCGCAAGCGATGACGCAATGCGGTCCGCGTGCGCGGCTGCTTGAGTTCGCTGGAGTCGGTCACGCCCCCACTTTGATGGCAGCCGATCAGGTGCGAGCTGTGCTTGATTTTTTGCAGCCAGTCTGAGCCTATCCTGCCCTCATGAAAAGCGCCATTCACGCAGCCGGCTCGGATTCTGCCGACGCGGGCGGGATCCTGGCTGTCGCCTCGCAGGGCCTGCCCAACGATCCCCAAGTTCTGGCGCGGGCGCGCGCGTTTGCCCAGCCTCTGGTTGCCGGCCGTGTGCTTGACACCGGCGAGCCCATCTTGGCGCATGCCGATGCCGTGGCGGCCATCCTGGACGGCCTGGGTGGCTCGCAAGCCATGCAGGCGGCCAGCTACCTGGTGTACGCCTGCGAGCATTTGAACAAGCCGGCCGAGGTGATTGCTGCAGCCTTCGGACAGAGCCATGCCGATCTGGCCGTGGCCACCACGAAGTTGGTCAATGTGCAGCGGCAAGCCAGGTTGGCCCAGGCAAAAACCGGTCGCGTGGACGAGCAGGCCGCACAGACAGAGACCGTGCGCAAGATGCTATTGGCTTTCTCGCGTGATCTGCGTGTCGTCATGTTGCGTCTGGCCTCGAGACTGCAAACGCTGCGTTACTACGCCAGCACCAGGCGCGAGCCAAGTTCGGCCATGGCGCAGGAGTCCATGCACGTGTTTGCACCCCTGGCCAATCGGCTGGGCATCTGGCAAATCAAGTGGGAACTTGAAGATCTGGCCTTTCGTTTCACTGAGCCCCAGACCTACCGCGACATCGCCAGACTGCTGGATGAAAAACGTCTTCAGCGAGAAGGCTACATGCAAGCGCTGTGTGCTCAACTGCAGGCCCAATTGCGTCAGCAGGGTCTGGAGGTCACGGTGCAGGGCCGACCCAAGCACATCTACAGCATCGTGCGCAAGATGCGCGGCAAGTCTCTGGGCTTTGACCAGGTTTTCGATGTGCGGGCCCTGCGCGTGATCGCGCCCGACGTCAAAGCCTGTTATGCCGTGCTTGCCCATGTGCATGAGCGCTTTTCGCAGGTCGAGGGTGAGTTTGACGACTATATTGCCCGACCCAAGGCCAACGGCTACCAGTCTTTGCACACGGTGGTGCGCGACCACGACGGCAAAGCCATCGAGATTCAGATACGCACGCCAGCCATGCATGAGCACGCTGAAAGTGGCGTGGCCGCCCATTGGGCCTATAAAGAAGCGGGCAGCAAGGGCTATGCAGGAGTGAGCGCTGCCGGGCCTTATGACGCCAAGATTGCGGTGCTGCGGCAACTGCTGGCCTGGGAGCGGGAGATGTCCGAGCCGCTGTCTGCCCGAGACCAGGGTGGCCACGGTTTGCTCGATGACCGCATTTACGTGCTCACCCCGGAAGCGGCCGTGGTTGAACTGGCCCGTGGCTCCACTGCGGTGGACTTTGCCTACAGCCTGCACACCACATTGGGCCACCGCTGCAGAGGCGCCCGGGTTGACGCAGTCATGGTCCCGCTCAACACGGTGCTGCGCAACGGGCAGACGGTGGAGATCATTGCGGCCAAAGAAGGCGGACCCTCGCGCGACTGGCTCAACCCCGAACTCGGTTTTCTGGCCAGCCCGCGCGCACGGGCCAAGGTTCGGGCCTGGTTCAATGCGTTGGCCTTGCAGGAGACGGTTGCTCGCGGGCGCGAGGCGGTTGAAAAGTTGCTGCAGCGCGAAGGCAAGACTGCGGTCGGACTCGACGAGTTGGCCGTCCAACTGGGCTTCAAGGCTGCCGAAGACCTGTTTGAAGTGGTCGGCAAAGACGAGTTTTCTCTGCGCACCATCGAAAACATGCTGCGACCGAGCGAGCCTGCGCCCTCGGCCGACGACCTGGCGCTGGCGCGCATGCGCTCTGTCGGCCAGCGTTCGACCCAGGGCGGTGTGCTCGTCGTCGGCGTCGATTCTTTGCTCACTCAATTGGCCAAGTGCTGCAAGCCCGCGCCGCCGGACGCGATCCGTGGTTTTGTCACGCGCGGCAAGGGCGTGAGCATTCACCGAAGCGACTGCAGCAACTTTCGCAACATGGCCGGCGCCAGCCCCGAGCGGGTGATCGAGGTCAAGTGGAATGACAGCGCGCCGGCTCTCTATCCGGTGGACATCGCCATTGAGGCGGCCGACCGTCAAGGTTTGCTGCGCGATATTTCAGAGGTGTTTTCGCGCGATAAGGTCAACGTCGTTGGCGTGCAGACCCAGTCACTGCGCGACCACCATGGCGACAGCGCCCGCATGACCTTCACCGTCGAAGTGGCCGACTCCCGGGCCCTGCAGCGTGTTCTGGCTGCGGTCGCCCAAGTCAGCGGCGTGCGTCTGGCCAGAAGGCGGTGAGCAGGGCCAAGATGGCCGGCCGGCTCAAATCGGTGCTGGCCGGTCGCGCGCAAGCCCGGGGGTTTGCCATGGTCATGGGTGCTACAATCTCGGCTCAACGATTACAGGCGCATAGCTCAGCTGGTTAGAGCACCACCT
>SXGQ01710171.1_pt1 | contig 11408 bp, 9 predicted proteins | sample 3178371 | NCBI WGS metagenome assembly SXGQ01 (sample SAMN11356859, study PRJNA531348) | freshwater metagenome | isolation source: freshwater sample F1-20 | place: China: Fuxian Lake, Yuxi | collected 2017-12-25 | reverse complement strand
GAACGTTAATCCATCTTGGAATACAACGCTTAATGAAGTCCAGTCAATAAAGTTATCTGTGCTTTGTATCTCAAGTGCAGGATTAAAGATAGCACCTAATTGTTCAATGATTTCTAATTTTTGATTATAATTAGTTGTCCAAAAATCTACAGTAACTCTCAATGTGTAAGGAGCAGGCATCAATCTTTCAATTGTAAACGCTTGACTTTGCGTAGTATCATATGTGCCTGTATCAGGATCATACTGACGTTGACGAACTTGTAATTTCTCTACGAACGTTGGATCCTGTAAACGTCTTTGATCATATTCTAAACCAGTAATATAATATGTAATTAGTGGTGCGCTTGGTAAATTACTTGCACTATTGTTAGCGATAATAGTTGCAGCCTGTCTACTGCTGTCACCATACATTACCGGCACACGTACAAGTATGTCGTTGCCATTTGGATCCTTACCTCTAGTTACATACCAGTTACTAAAAATTTTAGCAAACTGTATTAAGAATCTTCTTATTTGATTGTCGTAGAAAAATTGTGCCATAATTATAATTCAGGTGGTATAGGATCGGGTGCAGGCTGTAGCACACTAGATAAAGGTTGTGCTTCAGGTACAAATTCTCCATTGTTATTTAGATAGATTTGATTTTCATTATTAACAAATCCTGATACCAATGATCTATCGGCTGCTGTGAAGCCGGTGTCAGTTCTAACATTCTCGCTGATTCTTACCCAAATTTGACCGTCCCAGCGAAATAGTATCTGTGGGAAGTAATCAATACGTAAGAAGTAATCGCCAACCTGCGGGTTTTGCGGGAAACTTATTCCAGCACCTGTTGGCAATCCATTTGGTGCTTGTCCGTCACCTGTCAAGTAGCCCGCAATGTATCCAAATGATTGTGGTGTGTAACGAACAATATATTGGAATGCAGGATCACAGTCTGCTCTGTAGTCCATCTGTGTACTAATAGTACCAGTAAAGCCGGGTTGTGTTGGATCCTGATCAGCAGTAGCATATGTATTATCAGCAGTACCATATGGTCCTGTCACTACACCTAACGACTGAACTACTAATGCATTTGTTCCACTGACCGGTCCTGATCCAGTATCTGTTCGCTCTGGAGGAAGTTCAACCAATTCTAAGTTTGCTTGAACAAACTTATCAATCTTTTCTGACAAATCTATATCAGTAGTTAAATCCCAAATACTTTTCAATGCTTCTTTGCTAATCTTAATTCCTGCGCTAGGATTTTTATATTTTGGATTTCGCATCATTACCACTGCACCACTTGTAGTACTAGGAGCACCTTTAGAACTAGTTATAATATTGTAAGGTGGTGCAGGTTGTCCATCTTTCCTAGACAGTACACCGTCTGATTCGTATACACCGTATGTAGGTACAATATACAAGTCATTTTGATTGTAACCTGATTTGGGTACAATTCGTTTTGCTTCTTGCAAGTTAGCATCATTAACTTGTAAATTCTTATTATAAGTTCCTAATATGTCTCTAAGGTCCTGATTAGTATCAAGTTTCCAATATTCACTATTAGGTGGACTAATACCTGCAGGAACCTCTTTTATAGATTCATAATTCTTATCACCAAACGATATCACATATCCCGGTGGATATGTTTTGTCTTTATCCCACTGCCCGAGATAATTATCCTGATTGATAGGCTCTTGTAATATCTGACTAAATTCTTGACTGTCAACTAATGGCTCACACTTAATGCGCCATAGATGCGGGAACCACGTTTGACTAAATCCTTCACTCGCATAATTTGCATCAGTAATCTGCATGAAACGTTTCAATGCAACAGGAATTGTTTCTTTTAACGGGTTGTAGTCTAGTAAGTGGGGTAATTCGATAACATCCCCTACCATAAGTTTACGGCCCACAATATCAATCATATCATTATAATGAACAGTAATGAATATGATATCATTCTGTAAAAATAATCCAAATTGACTTAAATCAAAGTCTAAATTTTGGACATTGTAATGACCGCGCAATCTGTAGATATTTGGATCATATACCCTATCTCTATTTTCTAAAAATAATAAATCTTGTATATTAGTAGGCTCAAGTTTATCGTATTGGGGTTGTGTATAGTCTACTGAAGGTGTCTTAGCATTAGGGCCTAAGTACTTGTGTATGTATAAATCCGTACCCCCAGCCGTAAGCATTTCCGACACAGTTCTATCTAAAAACTTGTAATCGTTGGTTTTGTTTGGACGGTATAAAGATAATCTTGGCATACGTGTATTTATCGTAAATATTTCTCAAACTCATTATGATATAGTTACACCCGATAATGGCCGCTTACTACACAAGATTTGGTATAAAAAAATATCTGCCCAATTCTATTGACTTTTAAACCCAAACACTATATAATACTGAATATGATTGATTACTGGAGAATTCCATGCCCCGTGTAAAGAAAGCACAACCCGTTGTTACTGAAGCAACTTTTGTCATGCCCAAAGACTTAAATCCTAGGGATCCAGACACTAAGTATTTGGGTTTTGAACCCAAATTCGTTGAACAACCCGTAAATCACAGAATTGCATTGATGGAGGGTATGACTTGGTATAATCGATTCTATGGCAAGAAAGAAGCCAAAGAATTTATGATTAACTATTTGGAACGATCAGGTAAAAGTGATCTAGTTAAAAAGATTGGTAAGATTCCTGATAGCGAATATATAATGTCATATGGTTGGGTAGCACGTATGGCATTGCGAGGACTGGCCCTTGATGAAAAAGAGCAGGGTCAGATTCTATCTGAGGTACAACGCCTTATTAATAAAGCAAACGAACTGTACCCTAAGACTAGTATGACTGGCTCAAAGAAAGAAGTAGTTGTTACTAATCGACCCAACGTGCAAGAGATTATGAAGGATCGCACACGTGAGGCAGGTGGCGAACTTGAAGGTCTTTATGATGACTTTATTCTAGCAGGTGCTAAGAAGGATTTTTCTGTTAAGGTAATGGAAGAACTTAGCAAGAAAAATGTATTGCTACAGCACATCAATATTTTAGTTGAGCCTTGGAAGAAACGTCAAGAAGAATATCTTGAATTGCAAAAAGGCAAAGATTCTCAACTCAATGAGGCATATTCTCATCTTAACAAGACTCAAGTAAAAAATATACTAGCGTATATTGATAAAGTTATTTCAGACCTAAATGGTTACGTGAGTGTTAAAAAGGCTAACAAGACACCACGTGCTAAGAAGCCAGTAAGTGTTGAAAAGCAAGTTAGTAAACTTAAGTACCTTAAGACATTTAAGGATGAAGCAATTAAGTTAGACCTTGTAGGACTTCCTGCAACTAAGTTATATGGTGCTAGTGAGGCATGGGTTTATGATACTGCTAAACGTAAGATGCATCACTACGTTGCTGATGAGTACGCTAAGTGTTTTGGTGTTAAGGGTAATACATTGCTAGGCTTTGATCAAAAGCAAAGTGAAGTTAAAACTCTACGTAAACCTGCAGAACAAATCAAACAACTTATGGGTAGCAAGCCTGCGGCACGTAAGTACTTTAAAGATATTAAGGCAGTAAGCACTACCCCTAATGGTCGCTTTAATGCAGGAATGATTATTCTTAAGGCGTTCTAATGGATAGACTAGCAGATTACATATATGAAAAGATTAATGTTAATAGCCGGCTGTAGTCATACAGCAGGAAGTGAAATCGACGGAGAGAGTGATAGTGAATTCAACAGACAATTCAGTTATGGGAATCATCTAGCATATGAATTGGGTTACGACCCAATTAACATCGCTGTATCAGGATTCACAAACAATGCAATCGCTAGGAGTGTCCTAGAATGGTTTGCTAACCATGACATTTCAGATACCGAAGTTTTTGTTTTGATAGGTTGGACAGATAGTGCTAGAATGGAAGCACCTTTTCCTTATCCAACTTGGTATCAAAATGTACAGGCAAAACATGCAGATTGGTTTACAGAATCATCAATAAACTTCTTACAAATAAACGTTGCACATAAAAATTATGATATTAGGGAAAAGGAAATACAGGAAGATTATCAACGGTTTATTACATCTAGGTCTGAATATTTAGAAATTGTAAGTGCAAATTTAGTTTTGCAAATGCAGTATTTTCTGAAACATAAAGTGGTTAAGTATCTAATGGTAAATACTAACTTCATGTTTACCCCTTCTAATCAAAAGTACTTAGATTTTTATTTCAGTATTTTCGATAAAAATAATTACTATAACTTTGACAATAATCAATTATCATTTTATCCTAAGTTTAAAGATTTGGGGTACAAAAACGACAAGGCAAAATATGGTCATCATGGATTAGAACCCCATAGACTATATGCGCAGGAACTATACAATTACATAATGGAGAAACAATGAAACAAATCGATTTACACAAATATCAGGAATTCGTAGAGGCTGTCACCAGTAAAGAAAGTAATGACCTTTCTAGTTTTATGAATAGATTAGATAGGATCGACGGCAATTACGAGGCGTACGGGAGCGACGGGGAATATATGCATGGCCCCAATGTTAACGTTCCATTGCTACTAACCGCTGGATTAGGATTGGGTAGTGAGGGCGGTGAGTTCCAGGAAATCATTAAAAAGATTTTCTTTCAGGGCAAGCCACTCAGTAAGGAAAACGTATTCCATATGAAACGTGAGTTAGGTGATATCATGTGGTACTGGATCAATGCTTGTCGTGCGTTAAATCTAGACCCAAATGATGTTATTGCTGAAAACGTTAATAAACTTAAAGCACGATATCCCGGTGGTGAGTTTGATGCATATTATAGTGAGAATCGTAAGGACGGAGACCTCTGATAAATAAGCATAGTATTAGGAAATATTATGCCAACAGATATCTTATCAACTCCTACTAATTTAACGTTAACTGAACTCAAACAAGCATTGTTTGATAATATAAAATATCGTCTAGGTGACGGTATTATTGACCTTGAATTAGACCCTGAACACTATGAGGCTGCATTTAATTATTCAATAAAAGTGTATAGACAACGTGCGCAAAACGCCACTGTGGAATCCTATACACTAATGACTGTTGAAAAGAATGTTGATACGTACACACTTCCTAGTGAATTTATTAACGTCAGATCATTGTTTCGTAGAACAGTTGGATTAGAAACTGGTCCTAGTTCTACATCATTTGATCCATTCAGTAGTGCTATTCTTAATACCTATTTGTTAAATTATAACTACACAGGTGGCATGGCTACATATGATTTCTATGCAGGATATGTAGAATTAGCGGCACGTATGTTTGGTGGATACTTGACTTATACATTTAACCCTGTTACAAAAGTACTAAAAATTGTACGTGACTTTAAAGGTAGTGGTGAACGTGTATTAATTTGGGCTGATGTGCAAAGACCAGTGGAACAATTATTACAAGATCCAGGTGCTGGAGTTTGGATTGGTGATTTTACCTTTGCTGTCCTTAAGGGGACAATAGGTGAAGCACGTGAAAAATTTGCAACTATTGCAGGACCCGGCGGTGGTACTAGCCTTAACGGTGCAGCCATGAAGGCTGAATCTAAAGCAGATATGGAAAGACTTATTGACGAATTAAAACGATATGTTGATTACAGTCAGCCACTAACATGGATACAAGGGTAAAATAGTTCTTGCTTTTTATGTTATTTCCCAGTATAATTTAATTATCTATTGGGAGATAATATGATCATAGGAATTTCAGGATTCATTGGCAGCGGAAAAGATACTGTTGCTGATTATCTAATACGATTCAAGGGCTTTCAGCGTATGAGTTACGCAGGGCCTCTTAAGGATGCTGTCGCCGCAATCTTTAATTGGGATCGTGAATTACTGGAAGGTAATACAAAGCATAGCAGAGAGTGGCGTGACCAAATTGATCCTTGGTGGGCAGATAGACTAAACATACCACACTTAACACCAAGATGGGTACTTCAACATTGGGGTACGGAAGTAGGTCGCAGAGCATTCCACGATGACATTTGGATTGCTAGCATTGAGAACAAGTTACGAGAAACTAAAAACGATATTGTCATTAGCGACTGTAGATTCCCCAATGAACTAAAGTCCATCAAACGTGCAGGTGGTATAACTATTAGAGTGTCAAGAGGTACAGACCCGGTTTGGTACGATGCGGCTGTAGACTTTAGTAAAGGATTTTATAGCTCGGGGTACAAAGCGGCAATGAACGCACTAGAATCATTTAATGTACATGCTAGTGAATATAGTAGTGTGGGACTAGAGTATGATCATTACATTGACAACAACGGAACAATTGATGAGTTACATAGGAAAATAGATTCAATAGTCAACCTGTAAATCTCCGCGCTTCCAAGTTATCTCTTTCTTTTTGACAACTTCTATACAATTTAAACATATACTACGCAAATTACTGTACTCAACGTTTTTCAGATTGCCGTCTATATGAAAGACTGTCATCTGAGTTGGATATAAACTTTTAAACCCACATATATCACATGTGGGTTTTTTCTTGTATCCTGCCTTTTCCCAGTTAAAAATTCTAGGCTTAAGTTTGTTTTTCTTTCTACCACACTGGTCGCATATACTTCTATAGTGGGTTATACCTGCTCGGATATAATTGATTGCGCAGGGTGTTTTGTTGCAGGTTTTGCATATAGGACGTTTCGCTGTCATACAGTATTTATAACCTTCGAAGGCACGGTAATCCGTGGTTTTTTGGAGAAATTAATAAATAATAATATGAATCACAGGTGGTAAACCTCATAATTTTACAATAAAGGAAACATAACATGGCACTAGCATCTCCTGGCGTAGAAGTAACAATCATTGACCAAGCTCAATATCTTCCAGCGCCAACAAACTCAATCCCATTCATTCTGTTAGCAACAGCGCAGAATAAGGCAGATCCTACAAGCACTAGAGTAGCACCAGGTACAACTGCGGCTAACGCTAATAAACTCTATAGAGTTACAAGTCAGCGTGATTTGGTTGCATTGTATGGTAACCCGTTCTTCTATACAACTTCAAATGGTACTCCAATTCAGGGTTACGAATTGAACGAGTATGGTTTGCTTGCCGCATATTCAGCATTGGGCGCAACCAATACTGTATATACAATGAGAGCAGACATTGACTTAGCAAGTTTAGTTGGTTCTACTGGTCGCCCAACAGGTGATCCAGCAGACGGAACATATTGGTTAGACACTACAACATCAACTTGGGGTGTATATGAATTTAATTCAACTACTGGCCAATTCACATTACAAAATCCAATAGTTATCAGTGATAGCGCATTGATTTCAGGTGGCGTGCCTGTAGCATCAGTTGGACAAATTGGTGATTATGCAATTAATACTGTATACTCAGCAACAGCAAGACCATCAAACGGAACTGCTAAAGAATATTTCTATAAAACACCAAGTAATACTTGGGTTCCAGTTGGAAGTCTTGATTGGTTAGGTGCATGGCCTACAGTTCAAGCAACAAATTCTAACCCATCATTAACACCGGGTGACACAATTACAATTACTTTGAGTGGTGATAACACTGCAACAATTACTGTTCAGGCTGCACCAAATAATTTGTTATCAGTTTTAGTTAACGATATTAATGCGTTAGGTTGGACATACTTGTCTGCATCAGTAAGTTCTGGTAAGTTAAATTTATTCAGTAAACAGACTGCAGGTGATGGTGGTATTGACCCAACAATTCCATATTATTTGTCTATTGCAGGTACAGGAACAATATTAAATGACTTAGGTGTTACTGCTGGTACATATTATCAGCCTGGTTTCCAATACGGTACATCAGCACAACAGCCATTATGGCAGTCAAGTCAGACATATCCAAGACCAACTGGTTCAGTATGGTTAAAGGTAGGCTCAACTGGCGGCGGCTTGTTACCAGTCGTATCTGTATGGAATGATTTAACACAGGCATGGTTACCTAAGAATGTAACATTATCTCAAAGTGATTGGGCTGTAATCGGCTCAATGGACGCAACAGGCGGCGGCGCAATACCCGCAAATAGCGTATATGCTCAGTATAATTTTAACGGTGAATACGATTTAGCACCAGTTTACTTATGGCAGAGAATTGCAGAAGGTCCTACTGTAGTGACTGGTACAAATACTGCACCAGCTTTCACTAATGGTCCATATGTCGCATTGATTCAAGTATCATTACCAGGTAGTAATACTTTATCAAGCACGTATACTTTCAATTTGGCGGATAACACTGATGCTACAGATTTTGTAACAGCATGGTCTGCTGCCGGAATCCCATTCACAACATGTGCTGTAACCGATTCAGGTGCATTACAAATTACTCACACCGAAGGTGGTGTAATATTAATTAATGATATTATACAGACAGGTGCAAATAAGGGAACTTCAAGCGGTCTATTGAGTTCAGCAGGATTTACAGCAAACAACACTGATGGTGTTAAGTATGGTCCTTTCTCAACTATTACTCATACTCCTAACCAAGCATCTACTACAGGTGTAGGTGTTAACTTGCAAATAACTGTAACTAATGAATATCAAGTTTACAGTGTTAACCCAACAGTTATACCTAATGGTGGTTCAGGTCATGCAGTAGGTGATGAAGTAACATTCAATGGCGCAGACATTGGTGGTTCAACTCCAGGTAATAACTTAACTGTTGTGGTAACTGCTGTAGGTGTAGGTGGCCAAGTTCTTGAAGTAACATATATTTCAGGTACCCCTTCTCCACAGCCTTACACAACATTATTAAGTAACTGGTATCCATTAGACTATACTCCAAACGAAGGCGCTCCTGTAGCGGCCCCTGCAAATGGTACTAACTGGTTCTACAGTGTAGTTAATCAAGCAGATATTATGATTAATTATAACGGTGACTGGTATGGATATCAAAATCTTGGTTATGACTATAATGGTTTCCCATCAACAAGTATTGTTAATGCAACCGACCCAGCAGGTCCAATTGTAAGCGCAAGCGAGCCAACCCTTCAATCAGACGGTACTGCTCTTGTATACGGTGATCTTTGGATCAATACTACAGACCTTGAAAATTATCCATTAATTTATCGTTGGCAGAGTGTTGACACTGTAGATAAGTGGGTAAGAATTGATAATACAGACAATATCGGTTCAAGTGGCATATTATTTGCTGATGCACGTTGGGCAACTAATGGCACAACTAACCCTGCAGATGATCCAATTCCAAGTATTGCAAGTTTACTAGCAAGCAACTACTTAGATTTAGATGCACCTGAGCCAACATTATATCCAACAGGTATATTGTTGTTTAACACACGCCGTTCAGGTTATAATGTTAAACAGTATAATGTAAACTATTTTAACAATGATAGATTCCCAGACGCAGTTCTCCCAACACAGAGAGATGCATGGGTAAGTGCATCAGGTTTACAATCAAATGGTTCTCCTTACATGGGTCGCAAGGCTCAAAGAGCAATGGTTGTACAAGCATTACGTGTAGCAATTGATACTAACACAGATATTCGTGATGAGGATCAATTCTTCAACATGATGGCAACACCAAACTATCCTGAACTACAACCTAACATGGTTGTATTGAATGCTGATAGAGGTGATACTGCATTCATTATTGGTGATACACCAATGAGACTTGCTGATAATGCTACTGCAATTCAAGCATGGGCAACTAACGCCGCAGGCGCAACAAGTACAGGTGAAGAAGGCTGTGTAACACGTAGCACATATATGGGCTTGTTCTATCCAAGTGGCATTGCACCAGAGCCAACAAATGGTAACTTAGTGGCTGTTCCCCCATCACACATGATGATTAGAACATTCCTAAGAAACGATACAATCGCTTATCCTTGGTTAGCACCAGCAGGTACACGCCGTGGTCTAATTGACAACGCAACTAATATTGGTTACGTTGACAGTGCTACAGGAGAATTCGTAACAACTCGCACAAGAGTTGGAATACGTGACGTATTGTATACTAACTTCATCAATCCATTAGTGTTCTTCACTGGTAACGGATTGTTGAACTATGGTAATAAGTCAAGTTTCAATAGTCTATCAGCACTTGATAGAATTAACGTAGCAAGACTTGTTGCTTATATCCGTCGTCAATTGACAATCGCGGCAAGACCATTCGTGTTCGAACCTAACGATGCATTGACAAGAACAGAGATTTCAGGTGTAGTAGATACATTGTTCTTAGACTTAGTTGCTAAACGAGGTGTTTATGACTACCTAGTTGTTTGTGACGATAGTAATAATACTCCTGCAAGAATAGATCGTAACGAGTTGTGGATTGACGTAGCAATTGAGCCTGTTAAGGCTGCTGAGTTTATCTACATCCCAGTACGTATATTCAACACTGGGGAACTATAAGTAGTAAGATAGATTGGGTGCTTCGGCACCCAATCAAAATCAGATAAATAAAAGATAACAGGAGATTAAAAATGGCAGTAGCCTCACAATCACTAATTAACATGTCAGTTGCAGGTTCCGACGGTGGAGCAGGTAATCAAGGCTTGTTAATGCCAAAACTACAGTATCGCTTTAGAGTATTTTTCAGTAACTTTGGAGTAGATGCAACAGGCGGTCTTTCATTAACTAAACAAGTTATTGATTGCTCACGTCCTAACTTATCGTTTGCTGAAATTCCATTGCAAGTTTATAACTCAACAATTAAACTTGCTGGTAAGCACACATGGGCTGATATGTCAATCAACATTCGTGATGACGCAACAGGCTCAGTATCAAAAGCAGTTGGTCAACAATTACAGAAGCAGTTGGACTTTGTTGAACAAGCATCGGCAGCGGCAGGTAATGATTATAAATTCCAAACTAATATCGAAATTCTCGATGGTGGTAACGGTACGGCAGCACCAAGAGTACTTGAAACTTGGGAACTATATGGTTGCTTCTTAAAATCAGCAAACTATAATACTCTCAACTACGGTACAAATGATGCTGTTACTATAGCGTTGGGAATAGCATATGACAATGCTGTACAGGCTCCATTGGGTTCTGGTGTTGGTTCTGCAATCGGAAGAACATTAGGCGATTTGGCATCTGGTATCGGCTCATAATAATCTTTAGGATTATATGGCGATTAGTACTAGTTTAAAGCAATTTCTCGGGGACGTTGCCGGAGGTCTCTTCGGCAACGATTACCTTAGAGATTTTACTCACGCAAGCAAAACATTTAGGACGAATCTATACCAAAATTCTCCTAAGTTAAAGTTTTTATTCCATGTTTATTTTGATATCAATACCGAGGCTTATCCTGTTGGTCTCGGTACTGGTACCAACTTTGGCTTATTAGTCAAAGATGTTAAACTTCCTGCATATAATTTTAATACATTACAACTTAATCAATATAATCGTAAACGCATTGTACAGACTAAAATCAAATATGAT
>SXGQ01531860.1_pt1 | contig 11409 bp, 8 predicted proteins | sample 3178371 | NCBI WGS metagenome assembly SXGQ01 (sample SAMN11356859, study PRJNA531348) | freshwater metagenome | isolation source: freshwater sample F1-20 | place: China: Fuxian Lake, Yuxi | collected 2017-12-25 | reverse complement strand
GGATGCGCTTTTCGCGAAAGTACGTGCTCCGCAGCCCGTCGAGACGCGCGCCCAGGCGCGCGCGCAGCCAATCTCCCGCCCACGCCGGCGCGCCGCCCGCCTCGCCCTGCTCCGCAAAGGCGATCAGCAGGAGCGTGGTGCCCAGCGCCGCGGGCGGCGACCCGGCCGCCGCGTACTCACCCGCGCGGCGGACGATGCCCGCCACGGAGCCGAACGCCCGGTACTTCGCCAGCAGCCGCTCCACGGGAGTGGAAGGATCGAGACGGGCAGGCGGTTGGGGATCCGCATCCGCCCCCTTCTGCTGCTGTATCGGTTCGGCGGGTGCCTGGGACTGGCGCTCGGCCGCGAACGCATCAACCTCGTGACGGATGAGGGCCGCGGTCACCGTCATCTGAAGTCGGGGATCGGACGAGTCCAACACCGCCGTGCCGTCCTCCGGGATCACCTGAAAAAGCCGGGAAAGCGGCACACCACCCACGGTGATGTGTTCGACCGACACGCGCTCCAGCACGATCGCATACCGGAGCATCTCCGGCGGCGGCGTGACGAACGTGGCAAACGCGGCGAGGTCGAGCTCCGTGGCCGGGGTGCGCACGTAGCCAGGCGTGAGGAGAGCCACGAACGCGGCGTATCCCCGGTGCCGCCGGGCAACACGCTCGTCGTAGGAGGCGCCGCTGTCCACGGGTGCGCTATCCACCTGCGCGCCGGGGCGCAGGAGCATCTGCGTGAGCGTTTTCGCCCACTCACCGGCGTCGCTGGCGTAGGAGATGAAGATGTCTGCGCGCGGGCCCGACGGCTCCGGTTCCTCGGCTTGGACCTGCTGCGACTGGCTGGCGGATGCCATGGAGCGACCTGCGGATACGCGGGGAAGATGCGGGGACGGCGGCTGGCGCCGCGCTGTGTAAGTAGGCGTCTTTGGATGGGGTGCGCAAGCCATCCGTATCGGCCGGAGGGCGCGCCACGGCCGCCGCCGGTCCGTCCATCCGCCGCCGTCCGGTGCGGAGCTTGCGCCGTGCGGGCGACGAGACCGGCGTCCACACACCTCCGTCCATCGTCCCATGCTGCTGCGCTCCACCGATCGCGGGCTGTATTGCCAGGCGGGGGATTTCTACGTGGATCCCTGGCAGCCCGTGGAGCGTGCCGTCATCACCCACGCGCACGGCGACCACGCGCGCTGGGGCAGCCGCGCGTACCTGGCCTCGCGCGAGGGCGAGCGCGTGCTGCGCACGCGCATGGGGCCGGGCGCCGCCATCCGGGTCGTGGAATTCGGCGAGACGGTGAGCGTGAACGGCGTGCGCGTGTCGCTGCACCCGGCGGGGCACATCCTGGGCAGCGCGCAGGTGCGGGTGGAGCACGGGGGCGAGGTGTGGGTGGTGAGCGGCGACTACAAGACGGAGGCGGACCCCACCTGCACTCCGTTCGAGCCCGTGCGCTGCCACACCTTCGTGACGGAATCGACGTTCGGCCTGCCCATCTACCGCTGGCGGCCGGACCGCGAGGTGTTCGCGCAGATCGACGCGTGGTGGCGCGCCAATGCCGCACAGGGCCGCGCGTCGCTGCTGTTCGGCTACGCCCTGGGCAAGGCGCAGCGGCTGCAGGCGGGCATCGACCCGTCCATCGGCCCCATCTACACCCACGGCGCCGTGGAGCGGCTGAACGCCGACTACCGCGACACGGGGATCCCGCTGCCGCCCACGCGCAACCCGTCCACGGAGCCGCGGGGCCACGACTGGGGCGTCGCCCTGGTGGTGGCGCCACCCTCTGCGCACGGCACTCCGTGGATGCGCCGGTTCGGCAACGCGTCCACGGCCTTTGCCAGCGGGTGGATGCGGGTACGTGGGCAGCGGCGCCGACGCTCCGTGGACCGCGGCTTCGTGCTGAGCGACCACGTGGACTGGCCGTCGCTGCTGGCCGCCGTGGCAGCGACGGAGGCGGAATGCGTGTGGGTTACGCACGGCTACCGCGAGCCCGTGGTGCGCTGGCTGCGCGAGCACGGCCTGCAGGCACAGGCCGTGGCCAGCCGCTGGGAAGGCGAATCCGACGAGTCCGACGTGATCGTGGAGGAGCCCGCCGCCGATGCGCCGGCCGAGCCGTCCGACGCCGCTCCGGATCGCCCCGAATCCGCCATGTTGGACACTCTTGACGGGGCTGCGGGTTTCCGCTAGGGTTGAGATAACGATAGAGGCTCATCCGGGAGGAACTCTCATGCCCTCAACTGCGAAGCGCATCCAGACCGCTCCGGCATTCACACGCGGCACCCGAAGGCGGACGCGCAGCATCCTGCCCAGATACCGGGATGATGATCTGCGACTGTTCCGCCACATGAGCAGGCTATCGCGCAGAGCGATTGCGAACTACGTAGACAGGCTGCTCAGGCCCCGCTGATCAGGCGGTACTCGCGAGCGATCGAGGCCGGACGGATGTCCGGCCTTTGCCGTTCCTGCACTGAGAGTTACCCCACCCACAACGCCAAGCTGGAGAACGAATGACTCGATACACGCAGCGAGCTGTCCGCTCCAACGGCGCGTTCTCGGGAGAATTCCGGCCCGGCCACCTGGTCTGGATGCCAGCTGGAGCTACATGGCTGAACCAGGCGAAGCCACGCCCGTTCGTTCTTGCGACCCGCTGCGGACCTGCTGGGTTCGGAACGGTGGTGTACGGGAGCACGCAGCAAGCGGAGAAGGATGCAGGCGCGGCCTGGATCCGTGTGCCGCCGGTCCGGAAGGGGGTGAACCGGAATGGACTACGGGCGGAGACGTTTTTCTATCCGGGCACGTTGCTGCCGATCGAGCACGACGATCTGCCGGTGCACGCGGGTTTCCTGGGAAAATCGTTGGATGAGCTCAGGGCCGCGTTGCGCACGGCGCTGGGCATCGGCCAGGGATCGTGCCTGGACTCGCGCGCTCCGGCAGGATCCCGCCGGGGTCGCATCGTCGAGCTGAGCGCAGCGCTGGCGCAGGAGATCCGCGCGGAGCATGCGGTTGTCCTGACGGAGCCGCGCTACTCACGGCAGGAACACTACCACATCATTCTCCCCTTCTATCCACGTATCGGTGGGGTAGCGGGAGACCATAAGATCTTCGTTCCGGCGGGAAAGTGGCCCATGGCCATTGCTTCCGAGGCCGGCGTCGTGCTCCCCATTCCGGCTACGCACTCGGTTTGGTACGCGGATGACATCGTCCGCGAAACGGAGTACGTGCTGGACGACGACACGCTGGCCCGGATTGACCGGGCGCTCTGCCGCTACTTCTCGCTTCCCGACGCGGCCGAGGAGCACGAGCGCTGAACTCGGCCGGGCGACGTGGCCCATGCGTTGCGCGGGGAGGACGTCCGGAGCATCGAACGGCAACCCGTCCCACAGCCACGCCGCCCGTGAAGCGCTTTGCCGAGCTGTACGCCCAGCTGGACGAGACCACCAAGACCGGCGAGAAGGTGGACGCGCTGGCCGCGTACTTTGCGCACACGCCGCCCGAGGACGCGGCGTGGGCCGTGCACTTTTTGAGCGGGCGCCGGCCCAAGCGGCTGGTGGGTGCCCGCAAGCTGGCGGCGTGGGCCATGGAGACGGCGGACGTGCCCGAGTGGCTGTTCGCAGAGTCGTACGAGTCCGTGGGCGACCTGGCGGAGACCATCTCGCTGCTGCTGCCGGAATCCGAGCAATCCAGTCCCCTGCCCCTGCACGCGTGGGTGCAGGACCGCCTGCTGCCCCTGCGCGGCGAGGACGACGAGACGCAGCGGCGCGCCGTGCGCCAGGCCTGGGCAGAGCTGGACGGGCCGCAGGCGTACGTGTGGAACAAGCTCATCACGGGCAGCTTTCGCGTGGGCGTATCGCAGAGCCTGGTGGTGCGCGCACTGGCCCGCGTGAGCGGGGTGGACGAGGCCGCCGTGTCCCACCGGCTGATGGGCGCGTGGGATCCCACGCCGGAGTTTTACCTGCGGCTGCTGGCCGCGGACACCCGCGACGCGGACCTCAGCCGGCCGTATCCCTTCTATCTGGCGTACGCGCTGGAGGGCGAGCCGGAGTCGCTGGGCGACGCGCGCGACTGGCAGGCGGAGTGGAAGTGGGACGGCATCCGCGCGCAGGTCATCCGCCGGCACGGCACCACGTTCATCTGGTCGCGGGGCGAGGAGCTCATCACGGAGCGCTTTCCCGAGCTGGCGCAGGCCGCCGCCCTGCTGCCGGACGGCACCGTGCTGGACGGCGAGATCATGCCCTGGCGCGACGGGCCCCTGCCGTTCGCGCAGCTGCAGCGGCGCATCGGGCGCAAGACGCTGGGGCCCAAGATCCTGGCCGAGGTGCCCGTAGCGCTGCTCGCGTACGACCTGCTGGAGGTGGACGGCGCCGACGTGCGCGAGCAGCCGTTCGTGCGGCGGCGCGGGCGGCTGGAGGCGCTGGTGCGCGAGACGCCGTCCGCGGGACGCTTTCTGCTGTCGCCCGCCGTGCACGCGGACACGTGGGACGGCGTGCTGCAGGCGTGGCGCGACGCCCGCGGCCGCGGCGCCGAGGGGCTCATGCTCAAGCGCATGGACGCGCCGTACGGCGTGGGACGGCGCAAGGGCGGATGGTGGAAGTGGAAGGTGGAGCCGTTCACCATCGACGCCGTGCTCATCTACGCGCAGCGGGGGCACGGGCGACGCGCGGCGCTGTACACGGACTACACCTTCGGCGTGTGGAAGGACGGCGAGCTGGTGCCGTTCGCCAAGGCGTACAGCGGCCTCACCGACGAGGAGATCCGCAAGGTGGATTCGTTCGTGCGGCGCAACACCACCCAGCGCTTCGGGCCCGTGCGCACGGTGGCGCCGCAGCTGGTGTTCGAGCTGGCGTTCGAGGGCATCCAGCGTTCGCCGCGCCACAAGAGCGGCGTGGCCGTGCGCTTTCCCCGCATGCTCCGCTGGCGCACGGACAAAACGCCGGAGGACGCCGACTCGCTGGAGACCATCCTGGCCATGCTGGACGCGCAGGGTGCCCCGGGCTGAACGACACCGGCCTCGCACGGACGTCTCGGACGACACGGCACGCTCCGCGTCCTTCTCCCTCCTCCCCGCATGAGATGGGTCTCCGGCCGGAACAGGGCTTGCCGGCCGCCGGCTACGGCAATTACAGTAGACGTACCCTCCGGATCGACGTCCCTCCGAATCCGCATCCCATGAAGCCGCTTCGCATCCTGCCGTTGGTCCTGCTTCCGCTGCTTCCCGCCTGCCGCGGCGCCGAGGCCCCCGGTGACGCAGCCACCGTGCGCGACAGCGCCGGCATCCAGATCGTGCAGAACCAGAGCGGGCAGTGGAAGGAGGGCGAGGGATGGCGGCTGTCGGACGAGCCCACCCTGCGCATCGGCGTGGCGGAGGGCGAGGCGGCGTACCAGCTGGACCGCGTGCGCACGGCACTGCGCCTGGGCGACGGGCGCATCGCCCTGGCCAACGCGGGCAGCCAGGAGATTCGCCTGTACGACGCGGCGGGCACACACCTGGGCAGCAGCGGCGGGCAGGGCGGCGGCCCGGGCGAGTTCCAGTCGCTGGGCGCCCTTCTGCGCCTGCCGGGCGATTCGCTGCTGGCGTACGACCCGTCGGGCTTTCGGCTGTCGTGGATGGACCCGTCGGGACGGTTCGTCCGCTCCGTGCAGCTGCAGCCCCTGGGCGAGGTGCCGCCGCGCTTCGTGGACCGCTTTGCGGACGGGTCGATGCTGCTTTCCCGCTCCACGCGCAGCTTTGGGGCCGACATCCCCGACGGCATTCGCCGCGACACGCTGCAGTGGCTGCGCATGGCCCCCGGTGGCGCGATGGACTCGCTCCCCGTCACGCCGGGTGGTGAGTCGCACTTCGCGATCCATCGTTCCGGGGGACAGATCACGGGCATGAACGTCATGACGCTGCCGTTCATGCGCAACGTGCAGACGGCAGCCGCGGGCGACGGCTACTGGCAGGGCACTAACGACTCGTACGAGGTCGTGCTGCGCGGCATGGACGGCACCGCCCGCCGCATCGTGCGGCGGTCGGTGCAGCCCGTGCCCGTGAAGGGCGCGTACCTGGACAGCCTGCGCAGCGTGCAGGCCGCGGAGATGGGCGACGCGGCCATGAAGGGGCTGGACCAGGTGCCCGTGCCGGAGTCGCTGCCCGCGTTCGAGCGGCTGCTGGTGGACGATACGGGACACCTGTGGGTGCTGCAGACCACCTGGCCCGGGCACGTGCAGCCCGCGTGGGACGTGTTCGACGCGGAGGGCCGGATGCTGGGCACCGTGCGGCTGCCCGCGCGCTTTCGCGCGACGCACGTCGGCGGCGACTTCATCCTGGGCGTGGGCCGCGACGAGAACGACGTGGAGCAGGTGCGGATGTACCGGCTGGTCAAGTAGCCGGCAGGTCCGGGACGGATGACGTGACCGGCGCGCGCGGCACCGTCCGGGCCCGGACGGGGATGGATGGGCGGTTGCGTGGGCGGCGGATCTTCGCATACTTCCGACCAATCCGGCCGCATTCCGCTTGGCTCGCGTCCTCATCGCATGATCCCCGAAGCTGCTGAGCCCGCGTCTACCGAGGACTTCTACGACGCGCTGGCGCCGTTCTATCACCTGATCTACCCGGACTGGGACGCCAGCATCGCGCGGCAGGCGGCGGCGCTGGATGCCGTCGTCCGCACGGAGGCGGCCGGCGCACGCACCGTGCTGGACGTGGCGTGCGGCATCGGCACGCAGAGCCTGGGGCTGGCGGGGCTGGGCTACGCGGTCACGGCATCCGACCTCTCCGGGGGCGCCGTGCGGCGTCTGCGCGGCGAGGCGGCATCGCGCGGGCTGGCCGTGGACGCGGCGGTGGCCGACATGCGCGCGGCGTGGGACGCGCACGGCCGCGCGTTCGACGTGGTGCTGTGCGCGGACAACGCCCTGCCGCACCTGCTGTCGGACGACGACATCCTGGACGCCCTCCGCGCCTTTCACCGCTGCACGGCGCCCGGCGGCATCTGCCTGGTTTCCATCCGCGACTACGCCGCCGTCGACCTGCAGTCGCAGCGCGTGCATCCCCACGGCATGCGCCAGGCGGACGGCGCGCGCTGGGTGCTGCTGCAGGTGTGGGATCCCCGTCCGCCCCTGTACGAGACGAGCCTGTACGTCATCGAGGACCGCGGACCGGCGGGCGTGGAGACGCAGGTGATGCGCGCCACGTACTACGCCCTGCCCCTGCCGCGGCTGATGGAGCTGATGCGCGAGGCGGGATTCGCGGACGTGCGCCGGCTGGACGGCGCGTTCTACCAGCCGCTGGTCGTGGGCCGGCGGGACGCGGAGAACAGCGCCTGATTCCGGACGGCCAGCGCACGCGCAACCACCCGGCCCGCATCAATCCACGTCCGACCGCCCGGCCCATGTCCGCCGATCCCGCCGTCCGCGCCGACCTGCACGAAGCCAACCGCCGCTCGTGGAACGCGGCCACCGTGGCGCACAACAGCCACAAGGGCGACCAGGCCGCGTTCCTGCGCGCGGGCGGCAGCACCCTCTTTCCGGAAGAAACGGAGCTGCTGGGCGACCTGCGCGGCCGCTCGCTGCTGCACCTGCAATGCAACGCGGGCCAGGACACGCTGAGCCTGGCGCGGCGGGGCGCGCGCTGCACGGGCGTGGACATCAGCGACGAGGCCGTCGCGTTCGCGCGGCGGCTGTCGGCGGAGAGCGGGATCCAGGCGCATTTCGAGCGCGCGGACGTGTACGACTGGCTGCGCGACGCCCGCGGGCAGGGCCGGCGCTACGACGTGGCGTTCGCGTCGTACGGGGTGCTGGCGTGGCTCTCGGACCTGCGGGCGTGGGCGCGGGGCGTCGCGGACGCGCTGGCACCGGGCGGACGCCTGGTGCTGGTGGAGTTCCATCCCGTGCTGGGGATGTTCGACACGGACCGGTCGCTGCGCTACCCGCACTCCAGCGGCGGCGAGCCCCTGCCCACGGCGGAGGGCATCGGCGACTACGTGGCGGAGTCGGCGGACGGGCTGGTGCCCGGCGGATCGGCAGGGGGCGTGGAGGGGTTCCGCAACCCGCATCCCACGTACGAGTTCACGTGGGGCCTGGGCGACGTGGTGCAGGCGACGGTCGACGCAGGACTGCGCATCGACGTCCTGCGCGAGTGGCCGTACGCCAACGGGTGGAAGCCGTTCGACGAGATGGCGCCCGAGCCGGGCCGCCGCTGGCGCCTTCCCGACGGCGTCCCCGCCCTTCCGCTGATGTTTGGCCTCGTGGCGAGCAAGGCGGGCCAGGTCGGATGATAACGCCGCAGCGGTCATCCTGAGGGGCGCCCGCACGCAGCTCGCCCGTGCACAAGCGGTTGGGCGCGAACGAAGGATCTTCCGTGCGAATCGAGGGTCCGGCTTCCAGGCAGGAAGCCGGCCCTTCGGCTTGCGAGCGAGATCCTTCGTTCACCGCCATAAACCCTGCAAATACAAGAGCTTGAGCGGTGGTTCTCTCAGGATGACGAACCGTCGTTCGTGACCATGTAGCAACGCTCTCACTGGATTACGCGAACAGGGAGCGCCGGGGGACGGCAGGGCTGTGTGCCATTTTCATCCGGCGTTGACAGTTTCAGCCTCGGGATCCCGGGTCCGGCGCCGTGAACCGGCGGCGCGGAGCGTGCTAAGGTGCGCGGTGTGATCGACATCGCCCACACCGATCCACGTTCCCGGGAGATGAGCCGCGCAGCACCCGCACCCCCGTCCGCAGACCCCATCGCTCCCGCCGACGCGTGGTTCACGGCGCGCGGATGGGAGCCGTTCGCGTTCCAGCGCGACGTGTGGCGCGCGTACCTGGCGGGGGAGAGCGGGCTCATTCACGCAGCCACGGGCACGGGCAAGACGTACGCGGCATGGCTGGGGCCCGTGCTGGAGTGGATGGCCGAGCACCCGGACGACCCCGCCGCCGGCAAGGCGCCGCCCCTGCGCATCCTGTGGATCACCCCCCTGCGCGCCCTGGCGGCCGACACCGAAGAGGCCCTGCGCGCCCCCCTGCACGACCTCCAGCTGCCGTGGACGCTGGAAAGCCGCACGGGCGACACCTCGTCCGCCGTGCGGTCGCGGCAGCGCACGCGGCTGCCCACGGCGCTCGTGACCACGCCGGAAAGCCTGGCGCTCCTCCTTTCTCGCGACGACGCGCGGCAGCTGTTCGCGGAGCTGCGTGCCGTGGTGGTGGACGAGTGGCACGAGCTGATGGGCACCAAGCGCGGCGTGCAGGTGGAGCTGGCCCTGGCGCGGCTGCGCGGCTGGCGGCCGGGGCTGCGCACGTGGGGGCTCAGCGCCACCATCGGCAACCTGCAAGACGCGCAGGACGCGCTGCTGGGCACGGCGCCGGACCGCCCGCCGGGCCGCATTGTCCGGGCGCACCTGCCCAAGGAGGTGGTGGTGGATGCCCTCATCCCGCCCACCATCGAGCGCTTTCCCTGGGCCGGCCACCTGGGGACGCAGATGCTGCCGCAGGTCGTGAGCGCCATCGAAGAGGGCGACACGGCCATCGTGTTCACGAACACTCGTTCACAAACGGAGATCTGGTACCAGGCGCTGCTGGATGCGCGGCCCGACTGGGCGGGGCAGATCGCCCTGCACCACGGCTCGCTGGACCGCGGGCGGCGCGAGTGGGTGGAGAACGGGCTGCGCTCCGGCACCCTGCGCTGCGTGGTCGCCACCTCGTCCCTGGACCTGGGCGTGGACTTTTCTCCCGTGGACCGCGTGCTGCAGGTGGGCAGCCCCAAGGGCGTCGCGCGGCTGCTGCAGCGGGCGGGGCGCAGCGGGCACCGGCCCGGCGCCGTGAGCCGCGTGACCTGCGTGCCCACCAACGTCCTGGAGCTCATCGAGGTGGCGGCGGCCCGCGACGGCATGCGGGCGGGCGCCGTGGAGTCACGCCTGCCCGTGGACCGCCCCCTGGACCTGCTGGCGCAGCACGTGGTCACGGTGGCGCTGGGCGGCGGATTTCGGCCGGACGAGCTCAAGGCCGAGGTGCGGACGACGCGCGCCTACGCCGGCCTGCTGGACGACGAATGGCAGTGGGTGCTGGACTTCGTCACGCGCGGGGGCGACGCGCTGCGCGCCTATCCCGAGTTCCAGCGCGTGGTCGTCAGCGACGACGGCACCTACAACGTGGGGAGCAAGCAGGTGGCGCGGCGGCACCGCATGTCCATCGGCACCATCGTGAGCGACGCGTCCATCACGGTAAAGTACCTGGGCGGCGGCGCGCTGGGCTCGGTAGAGGAGGGGTTCATCGCGCGGCTGAGCCCCGGCGACAAGTTCGTCTTCGCGGGCAAGCCGCTGGAGTTCGTGCGCGTGCGCGACATGGTGGCGTGGGTGCGCCGCGCCACCAGCATCAAGGGCATGATCCCGCGGTGGATGGGCGCGCGCATGCCCCTGAGCACGGAGCTGGCCGCGAGCCTGCGCGCGCGGCTGGAAGAGGCGTCGCGCGGCGTGTACCGCGACGCGGAGATGCAGGCCATCCGCCCCATCCTGGAGATCCAGGCCCGCTGGTCGCGCATCCCCGCGGCGGACGAGCTGCTCATCGAGCGGGTCAAGACGCGCGAGGGGCACCACCTGTTCTTCTTCCCCTTCGAGGGACGCCTGGTGCACGAGGGGCTGGCGGCCCTGTTCGCGTACCGCATCTCGCGGCTGACGCCCATCTCGTTCACCTTTTCCATGAACGACTACGGCCTGGAGCTGCTGTCGCCGGATCCCGCGCCCCTGGACGAGGCCCTGGCCGCCGGGCTGCTGAGCCCACGCGGGCTGCTGGACGACGTGCCGGCGTCGCTCAACGCCACGGAGATGGCGCGGCGGCAGTTCCGCGAGATCGCGCGGGTGGCGGGGCTGGTGTTCCAGGGCTTTCCCCACGCGGGCAAGACGGCGCGGCAGCTGCAGGCCAGCAGCGGGCTGTTCTTTGACGTGTTCACGCGATACGACCCCGGCAACCTGCTGGTGAGCCAGGCGCACCGCGAGGTGCTGGAGCGGCAGCTGGAAAGCAGCCGGCTGGGCCGCACGCTGGAGCGCCTGTCCGCCGGCCGCGTGGCCGTCACCACGCCCCGGCGCACGCCCCCGCTGGCGTTCCCCCTGCTGGTGGACCGCACCCGCGAAGCCGTCACCAGCGAGACGCTGGCGGACCGTGTGCGCCGCATGCAGGTGGTGCTGGAAAAGTATGCCGACACGGGCAAGTGAGGACGGGTGCAGGGGCGGTGGAGGGGCAGCGGACGGAGATGGGGGCGAAAGGCGGAGGAGGGAGCGGATGGGGGCTGGCACCGGGGGATGCATCCGCTCGAGCAGAAACCGGGTTCCGCGCGCGGGGAGGCGGGAGTCGAGCTGGGGCGATTGATGCCTCTTGCGAATCTAATCGTGTAACTGTGTATTGGTACCCGTCGAGACGTTGATCACCTCTTCCGGAGGGATACTCCATGGCCGATCGACGGATGTTCTCACCCACG
>SXGQ01394085.1_pt1 | contig 11409 bp, 19 predicted proteins | sample 3178371 | NCBI WGS metagenome assembly SXGQ01 (sample SAMN11356859, study PRJNA531348) | freshwater metagenome | isolation source: freshwater sample F1-20 | place: China: Fuxian Lake, Yuxi | collected 2017-12-25 | reverse complement strand
CGAACGGTGGTGGCGAAGGCCGCTCCAAATCCGGTGGTGGTCGTCAGCACCTCCTCAGCCCATGGGGTCACGCCAAGGGCGAGAAAACCCGCAAACCGAAGAAGACCACCAGCGTCTTCATCGTCGAATCCCGCCACAAGAAGAAGTAATCCATCCCTCTTCCTGAACGAATCCAACCTCACCGATTCCCATGCCACGCTCACTCAAGAAAGGCCCCTTCGTCGATCAAAAGCTCCTCGCCAAGATCGATGCCGTCGCCGATGCCGGATCCGATCGCAAGCCCATCAAAACATGGAGCCGCAATTCGATGATCACCCCGGACTTCGTCAGTCACAACTTCGCCGTCCACAATGGCAAGACCTTCGTCCCCGTGTATGTCACGGAAAACATGGTCGGCCACAAACTCGGTGAATTTGCCCCGACCCGCATCTTCCGCGCCCACGGCGGTATCGGTAAGAAGTAATCACCCCACCTCCGCCACATCCACATGTCCACCACCGGTCACACACGCCTCTTTGCCGCCACCTTCGGGTTGCTGCTCCAGGCCGTTGCGTGCCCGGCCCAACAAGTCGATGCGGCGGAACTCCAGGAGATCATCATCGAACTCCAGGAAAAAAACGAAGTCCTCCAACGCAGCCTCGTCGAGGCGAACCGCGGCGAAAAACAGGCTCGCGAGCAACTGGACCAAGTCCGGCAACGCCTCGAAGCCCTCGGCAAAAACCTCCTCGATGGCGGCGATGACCGCCTCGTCCAGGCCGCTGCCGACCTCCAAATCGCCAACGAACGCATCACCTCGCTCGAACTCGCCGCCCGCGGACTCGCCACCTCCACCACCGAATACCTCCGCCAATCCGTCGTTTCAGACCCAAATGCAAGGGTAGGCGTCGAAACTTCTCTAAGAGAGCTTGACGCCATCCTCGGACTAACGCAGAAACCGCGCCCCGATGTCCGGACCGGCACGCTCCAACAAGCGCGTGTCGTCAGCATCGACCAACAAAGCGGCATGCTTGTCCTCAACCTCGGGGAAACCCAGGGAGCAAGGATCGGCATGACCTTCCAACTCCTCAGAGGGCAACAGCCCTACGCCAAAGCCATTCTCGCCGATGTCCGCAAGGGCATCAGCGGCGCCTTCGTCGAACAACTCGACGCCGTCGCCGAAGCACCACGCCCCGGCGACCTCGCCGTTTTAGAAACCGAATAAGCCAAACCGCCGCAACACCTCACGTCCGACATCCCATGGAAGTCAAAAGCACCACTAAATTTGTCCGCCTCTCGCCCAAAAAAGCGCGTGATGTCGCCCGTGAAATCCAGGGCATGCCCGTTTCCAACGCGCTCGACATCCTGACCTTCACCCCGAAGAAGGCCGCTGTCCTCATTGGCAAGACCCTCAAGACCGCCATCGCGGACGCCGAGAACAACTTCTCCCTCGATACCAATACCTTGGTCATCAAGGAAGCCGTCATCGGAGCCGGCCCCACCCTCCGCCGCTTCAAGCCGCGTGCCAAAGGCTCCGCAGGCCCGATCCTCAAGCGCACCAGCCACATCTCGATCACCCTCGTCGGCTCCGCACCCGAGAAGAAGAAGACCATCCGCAAGTCGCCCGCCAAAAAGGCCGCCAAGACCCCGGCTGCAGAAACCCAAGCCGCCCCTGCCGAAGAGCAGGCCTGATCCCCCAACCGACCAATCTCATCCCTCAATAACATGGGCCAGAAAGTAAATCCGATCGCATTCCGCCTCGCCGTCAACAAAGACTGGCGATCCAAGTGGTACGCCGCAGGCAAAGACTATGCCGAAAAACTTCACGAGGACCTCGCGATCCGCAACTACCTCAAACGGAAGCTGCAAACCGCTGCCCTCGCCAAAGTCGTCATCGAGCGTGCTTGGAACAGCGTCCGCGTCACCCTCCACACCTCCCGCCCTGGCCTGATCATCGGCCGCCAAGGCAAAGAGATCGAAGTGATGACCAACGACATCACCCACCTCTGCAAAGGCGCCCAAGTCAAAATCGACATCGTCGAAATCCGCAAACCGGAACTCGATGCCCAACTGGTCGCCGAACAGATCGCCGTCCAACTTGAGCGCCGAATCAGCTTCCGCCGCGCCATGAAACGCGCCCTCCAAACCGCCATGGACTTCGGTGCCGAAGGCATCCGCCTCCGCTGCGCCGGTCGCCTCGGCGGTGCAGACATCGCCCGCGCCGAAGGATACCGCGAAGGCAAAGTCCCTCTTCAAACCCTCCGCGTCCCCCTCGACTACGGCTTCGCTGAAGCCCGCACGGTCTATGGCATCATTGGTGTCAAATGCTGGGTCAACAAAAAGGAAGACGACGGAAAACAACAACCGCAAGGCCGCAACGACCGCGGCGGTGATCGTGGCGACCGTGGTGGTCGCGGCGGAGACCGCGGTGGTGACCGTGGCGGCGACCGCCGCCCACAAGGCAACCGCAACTGATTTTTACCCATCCCAAGCCCCAACACACTTTTCCTAGGAGGACCGAGCCATGCCTTTGATGCCCAAACGAACCAAGTTCCGCAAGAGCCACCGCGGAAGCCGCTCCGGCAATGCCCAGCGCGGAACCACCGTCGCCTTCGGTGACTTCGGCCTGCAGACCCTCGACCGCGGATGGATGACCAACCGCCAGATCGAAGCCTGCCGTATCGCGATCAACCGTTTCCTGAAACGTAAAGGAAAAGTCTGGATCCGGATCTTCCCTCACAAGTCCATCACCTCCCGCCCACCCGAAACACGGATGGGTAAAGGTAAAGGTGCAGTCGAAGCCTGGGTCGCCGTCATCCGCCCCGGCAACGTCCTCTTCGAAGTCGGCGGCGTCCCCGAGTCACAAGCCCGCGAAGCCATGCGCCTCGCCTCCTACAAACTCGGCATCCGCACCCGCTTCATCGTTCGGAACCCGCACGCCTGATCCGCAACCTAACGCAACCACCACCTCGTCCAACCATGGCCACCATCAAAGCCAAAGACATCCGCGAACTTTCCGCAGACGAACTCGCCGTCCGTCTCCGCGATCTCAAGCAGGAAGCCCTCAACCTCCGCCTCCAGCAAGCCACCGGCCAGCTCGAGAACCCAGCACGCATCCGCCGGGTGCGCCGCGAAACCGCCCAAATCAACACCGTCCTCACCGCTCGCAAAAGCGCCTGAAGCCGCTCCACAACCCCTGATCCATCCACACCATGAGCGAGACAAACCAGGACACCCAGGTCCACCTCCGCAAGACCCGCGTCGGCGTGGTCGTTTCCGATAAAATGAACAAGACCATCGTGGTCGAGCACGTCGCACGTGTTCCCCACCCCAAGTTCAATAAAATCGTCAAGCGGTCCAAAAAATACTACGTCCACGACGAAAGCGGCCAAGCCAAGATTGGCGACCGCGTTCGTATCGTCGAAACCCGCCCTCTCTCCAAACTCAAGTGCTGGTCACTTCAGGAGATCCTCTCCCACTGAACCAAGCCTCGGCCTGCCCGGTTTCTCAACCTAACCACATCCCAACCACCTTACCGCCATGATCCAGATGGAAACCATGCTCGCCGTCGCCGACAACACCGGTGCCCGCAGCGCAAAAATGATCGGTGTCCTCGGCAAACGCTCACGTACCGCCCGCATCGGCGACGTGATCACCTGCCACATTCGTGACTCGATCCCCACCGCCGCTGTCAAAAAAGGCAGCGTTGTCAAGGCCGTCGTCGTCCGCACCTCCTATCCGATCCGCCGTGCGGACGGCTCCACCCTTCGCTTCGACTCCAACGCCATCGTTGTCATCGATAAGGACAATAACCCACGCGGAACCCGTATCTTCGGACCCGTGGCCCGTGAACTTCGTGAAAAGAGCTTCATGAAAATCGTCTCCCTCGCCCCTGAGGTGCTCTGAACCACCCCGAACTTCCACTCTCCCATCACATGAGCCGCATCAAGACACACGTGAAAAAAGGTGACCAAGTCGAGGTCATCGCCGGCAACCACAAGGGCAAGACCGGAACGGTCCTCCTCGTCAATGCTTCCAAAGGCCAGGTTACCGTCGAGGGCGTCCGCCCCCTTCAAAAGGCCATCCGCCGCTCCGAAAAGAACCCCGATGGTGGCATCAACACCATCGACGGTCCCGTCCACATCTCCAATGTCAAGAAACTGGGCTGATTCCACCTCGTGGAACCCGCCCGCGCTTAAGCGCACCAACCAACCGCGCTGACCCGCTGAAACCAATGAGCACACCAATACTCCAGAAACACTACAAGGAGAAGGTCGTTCCGAATCTCTCGAAGAAACTCGGATACACCAATCCCCACCAAGTCCCACGCCTCGAAAAGATCGTGGTCACCTCCTGCATGGGAAAAGCCCCGGACCGCAAGGTCGCCGTTGACGACGCCGTCAACGAGATCGCCAAGATCACCGGCCAGCGCCCATCCATCACCTACTCGAAGAAGGCCGTCGCCAACTTCAAGCTCCGCGAAGGTGAGGCCCTCGGCGCCCGCGTCACCCTCCGCGGCGAACGCATGTGGGAATTCCTCCACCGCTTCATCAATATCACCTCGCCCAACATCCGCGACTTCCGCGGGATCTCCTCGAAAAGCTTCGATGGCCGCGGCAACTACGCCGTCGGTTTCAACGATCAGTCGATCTTCCCGGAAATCGAAATCGACCAGATCAAACGTCAAATCGGCTTCGACCTCATCTTCGTGACCTCCGCTCCCACCGATGCAGAAGGCCGCGAACTCCTCGCCGAACTCGGCATGCCCTTCCGCGACCTCAAGAAGGCCGATGAAGAGGCTCCCGCCACCGCAACCGCACAGTGAGAACCCCATAACCCCAGTAACTCTAACAGGAATCCGATACCATGGCAGTTCTCACCGATCCAATCTCCGACTTCCTCACGCGCTTCAAAAACGCAGCCCGCGCCGGCAATGAGGAATTCTCCGCTCCTTACTCCAAGATCAAGGCGGACATCGCCCGCATCCTTCAGGAAGAAGGCTACATCTGGAAATTCGAAGTCACCACCGGCACCCGCACCGAACTCAAGGTGAACCCGAAATACGTCGACGGTCGCCCGGTCCTCACCGACCTCAAGCGCGTCTCACGTCCCGGCCGCCGCCACTACGTCGGCTCCACCGAAGTTCCACGTGTCATGTCCGGCCTCGGCATCTCGATTCTTTCCACCCCGAAAGGCATCATGACCGGCGGCTCCGCAAAACGTCAAAATGTCGGCGGCGAACTCCTCGCCACAGTCTGGTAACCCTCAAACTCGCGAAAGGAAAACATCACCATGTCACGAGTCGGACTCAAACCAATCTCGCTTCCAGAAAAGGTCGCCGTCAAAGTTGACGGTCGCACCGTCACCGTCGAAGGCCCCAAAGGCAAACTCGACCTCAATCTTCCGGACGGCATCTCCATCGCAAACGAAGGCGGCACCGTCGTCTTCAAACGCGCCACCGAGCTGCGCCAGCACAAGGCCCTCCACGGCACCGCTCGCAGCCTCGTCCAGAACATGATCACCGGAGTCACCCAGGGCTTCGTCAAGGACCTCGAAATCCACGGCGTCGGCCTCCGCGCCGCCGTCAAGGGCCAGGACCTCGACCTCTCCCTCGGCCGTTCCCACCCACTCCTCCACCCGATCCCCTCCGGCCTGACCGTCACGGTCAACGAAAACACCAAAATCAAGGTCGAAGGAATCGATAAACAACTCGTCGGCCAATTCGCCGCCGAAGTCCGCGGCTACTACCCGCCCGAGCCCTACAAAGGCAAAGGCGTGCGCTACGCCGGAGAACAAGTCCGCCGCAAGGAAGGCAAAAGCGTCGGCAAATAATCCGCCGTCCGCCCCGTCAACCCCAGCCAAACACCGGCAACATGAGCACGATCAACCGCAAGAAAATCCGCCGCCGCATTCACGACCGTATCCGCCGCAAGGTTTCGGGTACCACCGAACGCCCGCGCCTCGCAGTCCACTATTCCAATCAGCATATCTACGCCCAGGTCATCGACGATACCACCGGCCGTACGCTGATCTCCGCGTCCACCCTCGACAAGTCGATCGAAAAGGCCTCCTCGAACATCGAGAGCGCCCAGAAAGTCGGCAAACTCATCGCGGAACGCGCCACAGCATCCAACATCAGCGCCGTGGTCTTCGACCGTGGCGGTCACCTCTATCATGGCAAGGTCAAGGCCCTCGCCGACGCCGTCCGCGAAGGTGGAGTCCAATTCTAAACGACCGACCCGATACCCATCATGGTAACTACTCCTGAAAATACTCCCACCGCCGCTCCACAAGCCGGCGATCAGAACCAAGGCGGATACCGCGGCCAAGGTGGCGGCGGCTATCGTGGCGGCCAAGGCGGCGGCCAAGGCGGAAACTTCCGTGGCGGTGGCGGCAATCGCGGCCCGCGCCGTGAGGAACGCTCTGTCCCCACCGACGCTGAAGGCAATGAAATCTCCGAAAAGGTGGTCTTCATCAACCGATGCGCCAAAGTCGTCAAAGGTGGTCGTCGCTTCAGCTTCTCCGCCCTCGTCGTCTCCGGCAACAAACAAGGCCGCGTCGGCCTCGGATTCGGCAAGGCCAACGAAGTCGCGGACGCCATCAAGAAAGCCAGCGAAATCGCCAAGAAAGCCCTCAAGCCGATGAACATCGTGGACGGAACCATTCCCCACGAAATCTGCGCAGAGTTCGGCGGCGGCAAGGTCCTCCTCAAACCCGCCTCCCCAGGTACCGGTATCATCGCCGGTGGTGGTGTCCGCGCCGTTTGTGAAGCCGTCGGCATTCGCAACGTCCTCGCCAAATCCATGGGCTCCTCCAACCACGCCAACGTGGTCAAGGCCACCCTCAAGGCTCTCTCCCAACTCCGCACCCGCGACCAGATCCTCTCCGGCCGTGGCAAGAAGAAAAAGGAAAAGGCCATCTAACCAATCAAAGAAATGCAACTTCACAACTACAGCCCCAATCCCGGTGCCAAGCATCGCGTCAAGCGCCTCGGCTGCGGTGAAAGCTCCGGCCACGGCAAGACCGCCTGTAAAGGCAACAAAGCTCAGAACGCCCGTTCCGGCAGCGGCACCCGCGTCGGCTTCGAAGGTGGCCAGATGCCCCTTCACCGCCGTCTGCCCAAGCGTGGCTTCAGCACTGCCGACTTCCGCTACAAATTCGGCGTCGTCAACGTTGGCGACCTCGATGGCCGCTTCGAAGCCGGTGCCGTCATCAACGAGGAAACCCTCCGCGAGGCAGGTCTCCTCAACGGCCGCTGCGACAAAGTCAAACTGCTTGCCGATGGCGAGGTCGAGAAGGCCTACACCATCGCAGTCGACAGCGTCAGTGCTTCCGCCCGTCAGAAAATCGAAAAAGCCGGCGGCACCATCCAGGCCCCGACCGCTTGATCTCTCTGGAGGTCGGCTCCATTCCGTTTCTCCGGTGAGGAAGCGCTTGAGCGCTTCCTCATCGCGTTTATAAAACCGCGCGTCTTTCCAAGAGTTATCCCAGCACCCATTCCCCATCCATGATTTCCGCGTTTGCGAACACCTGGCGGATCCCCGAATTGCGGGACCGGATTCTTTTTACCCTCGCCCTCATCGTCATCGTCCGCCTCGGCGTGCACATCACGATCCCCGGCGTTGATGCCTCCGTGATCTCCGCGTGGCTGGACTACAAGTCCAAGAACACCGATCCCACCAATCCCACCGGTGGCATCACCGCCATCCTCCAGGTTTTCTCCGGTGGTGGTCTCCAACAGGCCGGCATTTTCGCCCTCGGCATCATGCCCTACATCTCCGCATCCATCATGGTGCAGTTGATGACCGCCGTGGTTCCCAAACTCTCCCGCCTCGCCCGTGAAGACGGCGGACGCCAGAAAATCACCCAATACACCCGCTACATCACCATCGCCATCGCGCTGGTTCAGGGCTTCTTCGTCGCCAAATCCCTCACCAATCCCGGCAACATCCCCTACATGGACGGCATCGAGAAATTCGGTGAACTCGTGCCCAACCCCAGCGGTGCCTGGTTCTTCCTCACCGTTCTCACCATCGTCGCCGGCACCGTCCTCCTGATGTGGATTGGCGATCAGATCACTGAGAAGGGCATCGGCAACGGCACCTCCATCATCATCACCGTCAACATCATCGCCGCCCTCCCCGGCGCACTGATCCAGGCCTGGACCCACTTCGTCAACCCCGTCGATGGCGGCGGACCCTTCCGCTCCATCCTCATGGTCGTCATGATCGCCCTGCTCCTCATCGTGATCGCGGCCACCATCGCCATCACCCAGGCGCAGCGCCGCATCGCCGTCCAATACGCCAAACGCGTCGTCGGCCGCAAACAATTCGGCGGGCAAACCCAATACCTCCCGCTCAAGGTCAACTACGCCGGCGTCATGCCCATCATCTTCGCCACCGCAGTCCTCTCACTGCCACCGATGATGCTCCAGTGGTTCTTCCCCAACCAAGGCTGGGCCACCAAACTCTACGGTGAACTCGTCGGCGGCGGCACCTGGTATTACATCCTCGGCGGCGTCGGCATCTTCCTCTTCTCCTACTTCTGGGTCGCCATGATGTTCCAGCCCTCCCAGATCGCGGAAGACCTCAAACGCAACGGCGGCTACATCCCCGGCGTTCGTCCTGGCAAGCCCACCTCGGACTTCCTCGACTTCACGATGACCCGCCTCACCTTCTTTGGCGCCATCTTCCTCGCCGTCATCTTCATCCTCCCCGTCGCCACCGGTGCGCTCGTCGGACTGCCACCCGGCTCCCTCGTCCTCCAGTTCTTCGGCGGCACCTCCCTCCTCATCATGGTCGGCGTTGTCCTTGATGTCATGCGCCAGGTCGAGACCCACCTCCTCCAGAAGCACTACGATGGCTTCCTCCGCAAAGGAAAAATCAAAGGCCGCTACGACCGCCTCGGCCAAGCCGGTGCCGGCGCTCCCAAAACCGTCCTCGTTTACCTGTGGACCGTCATCGCCATCATCCTCGTGATCGCCATCACCGCCTACATCTACAACAAAACCCATTGATCCCCTCCGCCGCCAAGCCGCTCCGTGTCGTCCTGCTCGGGCCGCCGGCCTCCGGCAAAGGCACCCAAGGCAAACGCTTGGCGGCATCCCTCGGCCTCCACTACCTCAGCACCGGAGCCCTCCTCCGCGAGCAAGTCGAGAAAAAGTCCGACCTCGGCGTCCGGGCCATGCCCATCCTCGCCCGCGGCGAATACCTCCCGGACGACCTCATGTGCCCCATCCTTGCCGACTGGCTCTCCCGCCACCCCGGCGGATGGGTCCTCGATGGCTTCCCACGCTCGCTCCCCCAAGCCACCTTTCTTGCCGACTGGCTCGCCGCTCACGGCACCACCCTCGATGCCGCCGTCGCCCTCGACGTCCCCATCGAAACCCTCCTCGGCCGCATCCGCGAACGCGTCGAATGCCCCGCCTGCCGTTGGACCGGCCAAAAACCCCAGCTCGGCCCCGGCGATGCCTGCCCGCAATGCGGTGCCACCGCCGGCCCGCGCCCCGATGACGACGAAGCCAACTTCCTCCGCCGCCATCGCGAATACGAAACCCTCACCCTCCCCGTCATCCGCCACTACCAGGATCTCGGCCTTCTCCGTCTCACCGACGCCACCGCTCCCATCGACACCGTCTCCAGCCGCATCCTCCACAGCGTCATCGCGTCCTAACCACCCCAGCCTGAGAAACACCACCACCATGCGCCGCACCCGGATCCCCATCAAGTCCCCCCGTGAAATCGACTTCATGCGCACCGCCGGCCGCATCGCCTCAGACATCCTCCAGGCCCTCGCCCGCGAAGTCTCACCCGGAAAAACCACCGGCGAAATCGACAAACTCGCCGCCGAACTCATGCGCCAGCACGATTGCAAAAGCGCCTTTCTCGGTTACCGCGGCTTCCCCGGCCAAATTTGCATCTCCATCAACGAGGAAGTCGTCCACGGCATCGGCGGACCCCGCCGCATCCAGCCCGGTGACATCGTCAAGATCGACGTCGGCATCATCAAAAGCGGCTTCATCGGCGACAACGCCACCACCGTCCCCGCCGGCGAGATCCCCCACGAAACCAAACGCCTCCTCGCCGTCACCGAGCAATCCCTCTACCAGGCCATCGACTGCGCCCGCCCCGGCCGCAAACTCGCCGACCTCTGCGGCTCCGTTGAGGAATTCGTCGAACCCCGCGGCTTCACCATCGTCCGCGAATTCGTCGGCCACGGCGTCGGCCGCCGCCTCCACGAGGAACCCCAAATCCCCAACTTCCGTCCCGGCGGCAAATCCCCCACCCTCATGCCCGGCATGACCCTCGCCATCGAGCCCATGGTCAACGCCGGCGTCCCCTCCGTCCGCATCCTCGAAGACGGCTGGACCGTCATCACTGAAGACCGCAAACCCTCCTCCCACTTCGAGCACACCGTCCTCGTCACCGATGGCGAACCCGAAATCCTCACCCTCCGCCCCCGCACTGCCCTCCCCGAAATGCTCGGCCTCCCCCCGCTGTGAGCCGTCCCCCGGGAGTGATGCGGCCACGATACGAGCTCCACTGTTGGACGCAGACCTAATGGAAACTCCCAATCCGTACTATGGCAAAATACAAAGACCAACACCTTACCGTGGAATGCTCCCCTAAAACTGATCCATCAGTTATGAGAGTCCCGGCGCGTGAGCGCTACCGACTCCCATGAAAAGAAAACGACACACCCCCGATTGTAGCGAGGTAATTGAGGTGAGTGGTTGTTTGTGGTTTGGGATTGGTAAGTGGGGGCACCGCATGAGATTGGAATGGCGCGAGAGGTTTGGAGTTTGGAGAGTTTGATTTGCTGATGGGTGGTGGGTCGAGGAGTGGGAGGTGAATTGGGTGCGGGCGGGAGCGTGAGGGGGATTGATGATTGATGATTGATGATTGGGAATTTTTGATTTTTGATTTGGGCGAAGATGAGACCTCAGGAGCTTGAAGATCGATTGATTGATTTTGCAGTGCTTGTGATCACAATTGTCGAGGGATTGCCTAATACAAACAAAAGCGGGCAATCATATCGCGGGGCAGTTGGTGCGGTCTGGAACGTCTCCGGTGCCGAACTACGGTGAGGCCAGAAGTGCGGAATCGCGGAAGGATTTCATTCACAAGATGAAGATTTCCCTGAAGGAGTTGAGGGAGACTTTGGTGTGGCTCAAGATCATTGCCCGGAAGCAGTTGGGAGATTGCCGCGATGTTTCTGCGGCGGTGGCTGAATGCAACGAGCTGATCGCTATTTTTGTCAGCAGTACGAAGACTGCGGAAGGCGAGGGATGATGTGGAGTGCCCCCGAAAGTTGATCCACTTCTTATGAGAGGTGTTGGTGGTGTTTCGGTTTGTTAGGTTTGGGTGAAGGCGTCTTCTTGGTGAGATGCTTGGAAATCGGGCGGTTCTTATCAAGGACCGAAGAGCAAGGGTT
>SXGQ01049829.1_pt1 | contig 11411 bp, 13 predicted proteins | sample 3178371 | NCBI WGS metagenome assembly SXGQ01 (sample SAMN11356859, study PRJNA531348) | freshwater metagenome | isolation source: freshwater sample F1-20 | place: China: Fuxian Lake, Yuxi | collected 2017-12-25 | reverse complement strand
TCAATTAGTAAACCTATGTTTGGTACTGGTTTTAAAGATAACGAAGTTGCTGCGACTTCAAGATCAAGAGGTGTTATGGCAATACAAAATTCAAGATTAAATGCAAGAAGCCTACTTGGATCTGAAGCCGGAATGATGGCCGCCCATTTTGGATAATTATGACTCAAACATTAAAAAATAAAACATTACAATTTAGAGAAAATTTAGAAAAACTTTCTAGAGAAGATCTTATAGATATAATAAGAGAACAAGATCCAGAAACTGTAAAACAAGTAAATAGAATCGAATGGGTTTTTAAAAATAAACTTAAACATCTTAATTGGATGAGTGGTGAACCAATTTCGGAAAGACCTCTTACAAATAAAGAGCTTTCGCTTTTAATTGACGAACCATTTCAGGTTGACGATCAACTGCTTGAAGAAGGAATTTCCGTAGAACAACAAAGACAAATTCACATAGCAAAAGATCCTTGTATTTGGGCAAAACAATTTTTAGGAGCAGAAACTAGAGTATATCAAACTTTGATTTTACGAGATCCGGGAGTAAGAAAAGTTCTTAGAGCAGGAAGACGTTTGGGTAAAACATTTAGTATGGCAGTTTTTCTACTTCATTATAGTTACACGCACAAAGATGGTAGAAGTCTTGTTATCGCGCCAATGAAATCTCACGTTGAATTAATTTATCAGGAAATTGTTAGACTAGCATCCAAAAATGAAATAGTTATAAACTCAATAACAAGAAAAGTAACTAGTCCTCAATTTATGATTCAATTTTCTAATGGATCAACAATAAGATTTTTTACTTCTGGAATGAGATCTGGAGGAAAGTCAGATGTCGCTCGTGGTCAGGAAGCGCATGTAATTGTGTTGGATGAAATGGATTATATGCACGCTGATGATTTAGATGCACTCTACGCAATGCTCCAAAAAACCGCAGAAGATCAACCAGATAAAGTTTTGATTGGAGCTTCCACTCCAACTGGCAGAAGAGAAAGATTTTGGGAATGGTGTAGGTCGGAAAGGTTTAAAGAATTTTGGTTTCCATCTTACTGCAATCCATTTTTTAGTAAAGAACAAGAAGATGAATTTAGAGAGCAATATTCAGAAATTGGTTACAGACACGAAATAGAAGCAGATTGGGGAGAGGATGCAGAGGGTGTGTATCCAAGAAAATTTGTAGACAAAGCTTTCGTTGAACCAGGTTGGGAATATGTGACTGAAGTAACATCAGCTAGAAATTTTTACACTATAGGAGTGGATTGGGACAAGTATGGAGCTGGTACAAATATAGTTGTGCTAGAGGCATGTTCAGATACTTATGAAGATGATAAATTTAAAAACAAAGTTAAAATGTGCTACAGAGAAGAAATAGAAAGATCTGAATATACTTTAACAACAGCAGTTCAAAGAATTGTTCAACTAAATTCAATATTTCAACCTAAGCACATTTATGTAGACAGGGGATATGGAGAAGTTCAGGTTGAACTACTCCATAAGTATGGAATAGAAAATCCTTTGACTGGTTTAAGAGAAAAAGTAAAAGGTGTAAGCTTTAGTGAAACAATTGATATAAAAGATCCGTATACTAAACAAAATATTAAAAAAGAAATTAAACCATACATGGTTGATAATTTAAGGCAATATTTAGAAAAAGAAATTTTAAACATATCTGAAAAAGATACAGAAATGTACATGCAGCTAATATCATATGTTGTTTTAAGAACAACTCAAACAGGCAGGCCAGTATTTGAAGCTAGTGGATCTGCAGTGGATCACGCACACGACGCACTTATGTTGGCTTTGCTGGCAATTACTGAAAACTACGGCGATTTGCATAAAGTAAAATATACTACTAAAACAGAAACTTTTTCAAATACTTTTTTTATGCCAAAAGCGTCGTCAACCGACGAAGAAGATGATAAAATTATAACAGCAATACCTTCAAGATCGGAAAAATTAATGTCTTCTAAATTTGGACACAAAAAATCTTTTAATAGAAGGGGCAGCGCTCCAATCAAAAGAAAGACATTTTAGCAATGGCACAACATGGTATTGGACAACCAAATCCAGTTGAAAATGTTTTCTCTAATAATTTAGAGACGGTGTCTGGATACACCTCGCTAGATCAAAGGTATAGTGCAACCAATGCTTCTGGCATTAACAACACAGCTCAAAAGTATATAACAGACTTTTCTCAAACACCGATAACTGAAATCAGATCAAACGTTTTTTATGCTGAAAGTATTATTACAGAACTTATTAATGAAATTGATTCTAATCTTCAAAAAGTTAAAATTAATTCATATTGCAATGTCGAGTTAGAAAAAGCACACAAAGCGGTGTGGAAAGAGGTTGTTAAACAAGACGCAAACGCTAAATCGCTAGAAGTTCCAGATTTTGTTTCATATGAAGAGTATCTTTACGCAAATCAAAATTTATCAAGTTCTTGTAGAGACTTAATAAAAAACTATGATCTTTCAATTAGTCACACTACTTTTGGTCATTTAATTGATATTAAAAAAGTTCTTACTTATATAAAAAATGAAATTGTTATTATTAAAAATATTGTTATACATCACTTAGGGGAGAAATATAAAGATGAGACAGAAAGTCAAATTTCAAAACATCTATCTGACTGGGCGAAAACAGCTACGCATTATACAAAACAATTGGCTAAAGAAATCACAAGTGCAACGGCAACAATTCCTCAAGTAGAAATACAAAAAATTACTGAAAAACACGCAGCTCAATTTCAGTCATTTTTTGGATTAAAAGTTAATTCTTACATGTCAGAAATTCAAACAATATTGAATATAATTAAAAGAGATTCAGTTGACATGGCTCAAACTTTTTATTCAAACTACTTAATTCCAGCTATGTGTTTTAAGTCTTCTGTTATCGAACCTTTAATTTTTGATTTTACAACATCAACAATTTCACAAGAATGTCCAACTTTAACTGGCGAAATTGTTGTTGCAAATAATGCAATTACTGGAAATCTTGGTTCTGTTACAACAGATTACATTGAAAGAAGAATACAGTTTTCATCAAGAATGGATGGACTTTTACAATCAATTAATTTAAAAAGAAGATATGTCAATTACATTGTTCAGTTAGAGGAAGTAGCAATACAAAGAGTAAAAATCATCTATACAAAAACAGATGAAAATACTGAAATATATAAAAATTTATTTGAAACAATGCCGATAGATTCAGATAAAAGAAATGCCTTAAAAGCCTCACATTCACAGTTGGATGATTTAGATGAAGATTCTCACCCGCAATATTTAAGAAAAGATGGCGGAATTATAACTGGAAAAATAGAGTTGGCAAAAGGGGCAACAATTGGTGGGATCCCAATATCAACCCATGCTCATTCGGGCATAGACGGATCATCTCCGATAAGTTCTTTGAGTATTGATTATTCAACTGGTCGAAATGATTATTACAAAAATTTAGGAGAAAATGGATATTCTAATCTAAAATTAGTTAGATTAGAGCAAAGTAGTCTGATTGGCGGAGGCTTATATTTTGATGCAACATTTGAAATAGAAATAGAAGATGATAAAACAAACTCTTATGAGTTTGAAATATTGTATAACGAGATTTAATAATGACTTGGTTTACATACACAAAAAACTCTGTTAGCACTTATGCTTCGGTGAGAAGAAAAATACTTTTTCCAATTTTTGGAGAAAATCTTAAAATAGGAGATTGGATTCATGTCAATTTAAATTCTTTAGACATAGGAAGACTATTTTATTATGAAAATGGTCTTATTAAAAATAAAATTGATTCTGACTCATATATTGTTGTTCATGAATTAGAAAATGTTTATACCCCAACTTACAGTTTGATATTAGGTGAACCAAATGAACCGCAAGATTCTTTAGAAAACTACAGTCATAACCTTTGGTTCAAATCAGTAACTGAATGCAATGCTGGTTCTCAATTAAAAGGCGAGTATTATATTTATTATCATAAAGATGATATTCAATATATTTCATTAGTTTCTGGGTCTTATGTTTCAACAACTCCACCATCGGGCAACAACTATATAGCTTCGGAAAATCAAGCTTCAACCCAATCAATAAATAAACACACAACTGTAGTTAATAATAGTTCGTCAAACAACAGAGTCGCATCACTGGCATTTTTGGGATCTCCCGAAAATTGGTTGAATAATCAAACCTCAACAATAGGAGCAAAAGCAATTGGAGTTTTTAACGGACCTGAGTTAGTTTTGTACGCGGAAAAAGGACCCGATTGTGGAATAATTAGATTAAAAATAACAAAAACTTCTGCAACAGGTAGTGGACAAAAAATAATAAAATCAAATATAGATATAGATTTATATTCTGCAACAAAACAAGAAAATCAAAATATTTATAATTTAAATATTATTTCTGAAAATATATTTTCTACATATGAAGAAATATATAAAGATTTTTCTTTTGAAATAGAAGTATTAGCTAATAAAAATCAATCATCTTCTGGAAATAGGTGTAAAATAGAAAAATATACTTTTTCTAAAGAATATAATTTATTACTTGATAATGAAGAGATAAAATCTGACATAGTTTTTAAATCAATAGGTGGATTAAAATAATGGCTATTATAACAAAAAAAATAACTAATTTAAAACCAGGACAAGATTATTTGTTTAGTTTGAAAGCTAAAAATACAGAACTATCTGCAATAGACTTACCATATGAATCCATCAGAGTATTAACTCCTGGAGATCAAACTGTCCCTGGAGATATCGATAACGCTACTTTTTTTATATATGGAAATTATAAATCTGTTATGTTTTCATTTGAGCCAACACAAGACCTTGACATAAAAGAATATGAATACGAGCTTTATTCAGATGCACTCGGTGCAAATTTAATATCAACAGGAAAAGCTACTGCAACAGTTTTTACTATAGATGTTCCAAACAATTCTCAAGCTTCTACTGATACCTCAACTGCAACAAATGTTACTTATTATGGAAGAATCAGAGTAGTAGATACGTCCGATAATTCACGGAGGATGGACACCAAGCACTGGTCTAAAACAATCTTCTGCTACTCAACTTATTGATAGTCAACATGTTAGATCTTTGACCGCATCAAAAATTACGGCTGGAACTATTAACGCTCACGAAATAATTCTTAAACAACAGGGACCGCAAACAGCTATCGCTGCTCCAGCTAACATGGCGATTATTAGATCATCTAACTACAATGGTTCCTTTAACAGTAGCACTAGCCTCTGGACAGGAGCAACAGCTGGTTGGGTGATTAGTGGAGATGGTCACGCAGAATTTTCATCGGCCTCAATTAGAGGAACGGTAAAAGCCGGTTCATTATTTATTGACACAAACAATAGATGGAAAACTAGTGAATATGGAGATGAAATTTTAAGTCCTGTATTTAAAGTTGGAACTTCATCTAATTACATGTTTTATAATGGAGTCGATGCCCTTGAGGTCAAGGGAACAATAAGGGCAACTGCTGGTCAAATAGCCGGCTTTGCGATATCTGGAGACAACATTGTAACTGGAGGCAACTACAACGGAGCAATGATCATGGGCCCAGGAACTGGGCCGCTTTCAATTGAAACAGGTGGTCCAACTGGTCAGTATTTGGTAGAAGCTGGTATCTCTTCAGGGTATGTAGCAAGAGCTCAACACAATTCATATTGGTCAAGATGGTCAAGAGAATATACTTCTGGTTCAATTGATTATTCTTTAAACGTTAAAGCAGATGGAATTGTATATCAATATGATCCAAATAATAGATTTGAATTTAAATTAATAGGCAGCGCTGTTTATATAGTCATAAATGGAACTCAATATCAGTTAACAATTGGTGGTGGGTCATCTGGAGGAGGAGGCTCATCTGGAGGAGGAGGCGACCCGGGAGGAGGCGACCCAGACACCGGCGGTGGAGGAACTTCATGCTCATGCGTTTCTAGTTCAACATTTACTGCAGCATGTACAGACGCAATATGTTGCGGTTGCCCAGGCTGCAATAACGGATGTAGGTATTATACTTACGATTACTACATAAACTCATGTGTAGTAGTCGGAGACTGCACTTGTGACGGTGTAACTTGCGCCGGAGTTGTAGTTACAAGAGCATGCAGTGCGCCAACCGTGTGTATATGATATAATACTTTGCTCACAAAACTCACAAAGGAGAGTCAATGCCAATAAATATGCAACCATCAACAGCATTTGCATATGTTGTAGATGAAGAAGTTGGACATGTGCATTTTATGGCTAATGCCATACTTAATGCAATTGCTATTATGAGTTCAGATCCAAAAGTTGTAGTAATTCCAGAAGAAATTGCAGAAGAGATTTCAAAAAACGCTGGCCTTGGATGGAAGTATGTAAATGGAGAATTTATTCCGCCGACCGAAAATGTTTAATATAATGTCTAAGATTAAACCAAATTTTAATGAACATAATAACGAATTTGAAAATCAAATTAACGATGAATCTAATTTAAATGTAAATATAATAATAGCTGTTTTTCAAGAAAAATTAAGTCAACTTATGACGGAAGTAGTAATAAAAGATGCTACAATTAGACAGCAAGCTAATTTAATTAACACATTAAAAGGAAACAAAAAAAATGAGTGAAACAATCAATACTGAAGTAGAGCAAAAAACACTACCAAAACAATTTAAAATTGAAATAACAATTTCGGAACAAAACCTTTCGTATAAAAGTGATTTTTCAGAACCAGAAACAATTTTTTGGATTGAATCAGCAAAACACATAATCTTAAAAAAGACATACGACGGAATTGTCCAAGAAAGCTAATTTAATTTATATAAAGGGCTACTATAAGCTAGTATCCCCTTATATTTGGACGTTTTAAAATGCCGATAAAAAAATATCTTAATTTTAATAGTAAACCTACTAACACCGAGTTTCAAGCCGTTGAGATAAAAGCTGAAGATGTAAAGTCTTTATCTAAAAATTTTAAAGTAGCAGCTCTTGCCCTTGGATATCAGGGGACTAATTATTTTTATACAGGAAGAAGTAATTTTGAGCCTTCACCTTATGATTTTGATAGAATTATGCAAGCAGTTGATACAGACTCCTATGTAAAACAGGCCATTTCTAAGTATAAAGATCTCTTTTGGAAAGAGGGTTGGAAAATAGTTGGTGAAAACCAAGAAGCTGTTTCTTATCTTTATCAAAGAATAGATTACATGGAAATGGCAATGAAAAGACCATTTCTTGATTTTCTTATAGATTTATCTGATCAACTGATGAAGTTTTCAAATGTCTTTGCAGTAAAAGCAAGAGGAGATTTATCAGAGTATTTTCCATCTACTTTAACTCCAGTGAACTCAACTCAGCCGATAGTTGGCTATTATCTTATCCCAACTGAACAAGTCAGAATTCTTAGAGATAAGCACAATCGACCAAAATCTTATCAACAAGCGACTGATCCACTAACATATGCTGCAACCGATAGAGATCCTGTTTGGTCGGCAGAGAGAGTCATTCACTTATTCTTTGACAGAAAACCAGGAAGAGCTTTTGGTACACCATTTCTATCCAATTTGCTAGATGACATAGTTGCTCTTCGTCAAATGGAAGAAGACATACAAAATTTAGTGCACAGAGAATTGTTTCCACTTTACAAATACACAATTGGAACCGCAGATCAACCGGCAGAGCCAGAAGAAATTGACAAAGCGGCTGCAGAAATAGAAAACCTAAGAGCTGAAGGCGGGTTGATATTGCCATATAGACATGATGTTGATGTGATTGGCGCTGGTCAAGAAGCACTAGATGCTTCTAAATATTTAGATCACTTTAAAGAAAGAGTTGCAATAGGTTTGGGTGTTGCTCCACATCACCTTGGCATGACGATGAATGGTGGCAATAGGTCAATGTCAGAAAGACTTGATACTGCTCTTTATGACAGAATTAAACAATTTCAAAAACAATTTGCCGAAATGGTTAGACTACATATTTTTAACGAGATTCTTTTTGAAGGTGGATTTGATCCAATTAAAAATCCAATAGAAACAGATGTATCAGATCGTTGTTATTTTAAGTTTAATGAAATTGACGTTGATACACAAGTCAAAAAAGAAACGCACATAGTACAAAAATTTGTTAACTCTATCATTACCTTAACAGAAGCAAGAATGGAACTAGGGATTGATCCTGAAGTTGATCAGGAAGATTTATTTAGTGGCATACAAAATGCAATGCAAAAAAATTTAATAGATTCACAACAAGCAAACAAAGACGCAACAAGCGATAAACAAACTCCTGCAAAATCAGGACAAAGAAATCTTTCCTCTAAGAGAAGAGGTGTAGGCAATGCTGTCAGACCACAAAATCAAAATGGTAGAAGATCATCTCCAAACATTAAAAGATCAGACAATACTTGGATTTCCACTGTAGAGAATTTGCTACAAGAGCAATATGATGTTAAGATAGAATCTTCTGTAAATACACACATAGATGAGGAAAACTAATGAAATTTAAAATCCTTTCGGATATTTCTAAGCAATATCTTTTAGAAGAAGACGCAATTAAAGGTTTTAGAATGGCTGTAGAAAATGGTCAGTCAAGATTGGCTTTATCAATTCTCTCTGACATTATTGAAGTTTATAATGACGTTTTTGTAGAAATGTTCTCAGAAGACAATGTTGATGAAGAAAAATCGCAAGAAGAAATTGAATCTGTAGAACAAAAAATAGAAAAAAAAGCTAAAGAAAAAGAACCAGATCAAAAAATAACTGTAAAGAAAGAAATAAAAACAGCTGAAGAAAAATGAAATTATTAATTGGTTGTCCAATATATAAAAGAGATTGGATTTTTTCTTCTTGGGCAGCAGCCATAGAAAGACAAAGCATAGATCTTTCTAAAATTGGTTTTGTTTTTATAACATCTTCTAATGATGAAAATACGTATCAATGTATAAATACGTGGAAAAAAATTCATCCAGAAATTCCATATTTAGAAACAGTGCCTAAAGACGATATTGTTCATCACGAGCACTCCAATAACTCGCGACAATGGACTATGTCAAAATATTATAATATGATTTCGTTAAGAAACAGTTTGTTAAATGAAGTAAGAAAAATTCAGCCTGATTATTTTTTTAGTCTTGATTCAGATATTATTTTACAAAATTCAAAGTCAATTGAACTATTGATAAGTCATATTCAAGACGGGGCAGATGCAGTAAGTCCACTAATGTTTATGACTCCATTTGGAATAGATTTTCCAAGCGTAATGTCATGGATAGATGATCCTGGCAAAAAAGCAATGAGATTGTCAAACTATCCATTAGGAACTTATTTTAAATCAGACATTATTATGGCTGCAAAAATGATGTCAAAAGACGTTTACAACAATGTTGATTATACTTTTCATACTCAAGGAGAGGATTTAGGTTGGTGTGCAGACGCTCACAAAAAGGGTTTTAAAAATTTGTACAGCGCCTCTTATATTTACGCTCCACACATCATGCATCCTCAGATGTTAGACCTTTATTTTAACAACGGAGATGCAAGATATTTTCAATTACTTGAAAAGTAGATAAAAATATGATATATTTATATAAAATTGTTTAATGTTATAAAAGTAAATTTACTATACAGATAGATTTTTAAAAACGGAGATATTAATGGCCTTTAACTTTGTAGAAACTTTCACCGTAGAGATGCCTGATTTTTCAAATTTAGAATTAGATTTTGCAGAATCAACAAAATTGTCAAAAGGATTAATTATAGAAGTTGCAGCAATCCATGAACGGTTTGACCGCAAACTATAACAATTATTCTACAAAAGCTTTAGAGGAAGCTTTACAGTCATGGGTTGAGCCATATCCAAAGCCAATTATTTTAAATCACGATTTAAACTCAGAACCAATTGGTAGAGTAATGGCAGCCAAAATGGACAAAGAACAAGACGGTTCATCTTTTGTCAGACTGCAAATAGCTATTACCGACCCTGTTGCAATTGAAAAAGTAATGGATAGAAGATATCTTACTGGTTCAGTTGGTGGAAGAGCTGGCAAGGCACTCTGCTCAATATCTGGACAAGATCTTGCCGCAGAAGGAGAAGGCGGAAGACCAACTCTTCCAAAGTATAAAAGAGGTCAAGTTTATAAGGGCAAACTTGCATTTGTAGATATGCAAGATATTTCATTTAAAGAATACTCGTTTGTTAATCAACCAGCAGATTCAAAGTCTAGCGTAAGAACTAAAAAGAAAGTTGATGGAGATATTAAAGTCGAAGACTCTACAAATGATTGGATAGCAAAAAGTTCGGCTTTTGTATTAAGCATGGATGAAGAAGATATTTATTCAATTAGAGAAAATAAATCAATTTTAAATGGTCTTAAACCCAAAGAGTCAAAACCCCTATATTTGCAAATAAAAGGTTCTTTTTTAACAGCACTTGCTGTCCAAGAAAGTGAAAATTACAAATATAATGAAGCTTCATTACTATCTAATGAAGACATGATAGATAAAGTGAAATCTCAGGAGAATCAAACAATGCAGAATGTAGAAAAACAAGAAGACATCCTTGCTGTAGCAGAGCAGCTTAGCAACTCATTGTCTTCAATAGCCTCAGAATCAACAGAAGAAGTCATTGCCCCAGTTGAAGAAACAAAAGAACAAGTCGATGAAACTGTAATTGAAAAAGAAGCAGATTCAACGCAAGAGATCTCAAAAGACAATTCAGAGAAAGCAGATGAACAGGTTGAAAAAACTGTTGATTCTGAAGAAGCTGAAAAGCCACAAGAGAAGCCTGAGGACGTTCAGGCTCTTCCTCAAGAAGAAGCCAAAGAAGAGGATTCACTCAATGGTGAAGTAGAAGTAACCACTGAGTCCGAAGACTCTGAAGTACTCGCAAGAGTAAAGGCACTTGAAGAGGAAAATGCTAAGCTGAAAAAAGCTCTACACAATACTCTCGTTGAAAGAGTGGTAGACGCTAAAATTGCAATTGGTATTGAATCTGTTGACAACAGAGAAAAAGCAATTGAAGAGCATGCATCACGCACTGCATCTTCGTTGGCTGACTCGTTGAGAGATTTGGCACGCATTCCACAGGCGATTAAGCCTAGGGTAGACATGCCAGAAATTGCTTCGGAAACAGAGGTTGTTGAAGGTGAAAATAATGTTATCACCGTTGGCAATGAAGATTCTGAAGTCAAAGTAGATACAACACAAATGGCAGAGCAGCTTTTTGTAGATGCGCTTATGGGTCGCCGTAAGCTTTAAGACAAAACACTTAAGGAGAAAATTAAATGAGTTTAGCAAAATTTCGTAAAGTAGGCACCAAAACTGGTGCAGGTCGTTTTGTAGTTTCTGAGGGTATCGCACCTGCAGCCTACATGCTGCCTTCGGTTGGTCTACCGACTTGGTACAAGGAC
>SXGQ01180904.1_pt1 | contig 11412 bp, 13 predicted proteins | sample 3178371 | NCBI WGS metagenome assembly SXGQ01 (sample SAMN11356859, study PRJNA531348) | freshwater metagenome | isolation source: freshwater sample F1-20 | place: China: Fuxian Lake, Yuxi | collected 2017-12-25 | reverse complement strand
CCAAAGGGCAATTCAGGCCAAGGTGCGGCAGGTTGGTTGACCCACAACATGCCCACCTCTAGGCGCTGCGTCAGCAGGTGCGCGGTTTTGAGCGACCCGGTGAAGGCGTAACCCGCCAGACCAAAGGGCAGGCGGTTGGCTTCGGCAATGGCGTCTTCGATCTGCTCGAACGTGCGGATGGCGGCAATCGGGCCAAACGGTTCGTGGGTGACCACATCGGCGTCCAAGGGCACATGCGACATCACCGTGGGGGCAAAAAAGTGGCCCTGACTGCCGATACGCTCACCCCCGGTGAGCACCTTGGCGCCTTTGGCGCGGGCATCCTTCACGATGGCTTGCATGGCCAGCAAGCGGCGCTCGTTGGCCAGCGGGCCCATTTGCGATCCGGCGGTCAGGCCATCGCCCACCTGCAAAGATTCTGCGTAGGCAGCAAAGGTTTTGGCAAATTCGTCGGCAATTTTGTGGTGAACCAAAAAGCGCGTGGGCGAGATGCACACCTGCCCAGCGTTGCGGAATTTGGCGGCGCCAGCGGTTTTCAGGGCCAGCGCAATATCACCGTCCTCGGCCACGATCACCGGGGCGTGTCCACCCAGCTCCATGGTCGCGCGCTTCATGTGCTGCCCGGCCATGGCGGCCAGTTGCTTGCCCACGGGGGTCGATCCGGTGAAGGTGATCTTGCGAATTAAAGGGTGCGCAATCAGGTAGCTGGAAATATCGGCCGGGGTACCAAACACCAGCCCGATCACGCCCGCAGGCACGCCGGCATCGTGAAAGGCGCGGATCAATTCAGCAGGTGCAGCAGGCGTTTCTTCGGGGGCTTTGACAATGATGGAGCACCCCGTGGCCAACGCCGCCGACATCTTGCGCACGGCTTGGTTGATGGGAAAGTTCCAGGGCGTAAAGGCCGCCACCGGACCCACGGGCTGCTTGATCACGTTTTGCTGCACGTTGATGTTGCGCGGCGGCACGATGCGGCCATACACGCGACGACCTTCTTCGGCAAACCACTCGATGATGTCGGCCGACGACATGACCTCGACCTTGGCTTCGGCCAAGGGCTTGCCTTGCTCTTGCGTGAGTAACTCAGCGATTTGCGGGGCGCGTTCGCGCATCAGGGCCGCAGCTTTGCGCATGATGGCGCTGCGCTCGTTGGCGGGCACATCGCGCCACAGCTCAAAACCCTTTTGCGCTGCTTGCGCAGCGCGCTCCAGATCCGGCACACCTGCATGCGCGAGCCGCCCAATTTGGCTGCCGGTGGCGGGGTTGAACACAGCCAGGGTGCGGCCACCCTCGGCATCGCACCATTGGCCGTTGATGAATAGTTGCGTATCGGGATAAGTCATGTCAGGGTCCGTCTAAAAAAACAAGGAATGAAATCAGGGGTGAAAAGCTGAATTGATTCGCAGGGGCGAAAAAGTTCGGACATTGTGGCCCGAATTACCCCCGGTAGCGTGCCCGCTTGCGTCAACACCGGGACACCCTCCAAAACACCCTGCTGCAGATTCAAGCCAAGCCCCCGGGTCCGCAAAACTCAGGCGCTTTTGCCCAGAAAACCGGCCAAGTGCTCGATCAGCACATTCACGCGGTGCGGAATGTAGCGGTTGCTGGGTAAAACGGCATAAATGCCCAAGGGGGGCGACTCGAATGCCTGCAAAATTTCGACCACTTCGCCGCGTTGCAAAAACGGCTCGGCAATGAAGTCGGGCTGCAAAGTAAGGCCCATGCCCTGCGCCGTGGCTTGCACCAAAGCCAAGCCGTTGTTGGCCTGAATACGCCCCCGCACCGGAAAAGCCTGCAACTGGCCCTCCACCCGATACGGCCAAGTGGCCCCCTTGTTGGTACCCGAATACACCAGACACTCGTGGTGCTGCAACTCATCGGGATGACGCAGCGAACCATGCTCAGACACATAGCTGGGCGAGGCCAGCGTGAGCAAACGGCAATGGCCCAGGGTGCGCACGATGTCGCCAGGTTGCAGGTCGGCGGTGATGCGGATGGACAGGTCTATGCCTTCTTCGATCAAATTGGCGCGCTGGTCCGAAAAGTCCATTTGCAGATCGATGTGCGGCTGGGCTTTGGCAAAGTCGAGCAGGGCGGGCAAAAGCCGCTGCAAACCAAAAGTCAGCGGCAAACCCAGGCGAATGCGCCCTCTGGGCACGGCCTTTTCTTCGTCAAAACTGGACTCAGCGGCATCGACCATGTTCAGTATTACGCGGCATTTTTCCAAGTACGCGGCCCCGGCGGGGGTCAGTGTCAGGCTGCGGGTGCTGCGCGTCATCAGCTTGACGCGCAAGTGCTTTTCCAGGGCCGCAATCTGCCGGGTCACGGCCGAGCGGGCCACTTGCAATTGGTCCGCCACGGCGGTGAAGCTGCCCGCTTCGGCCACGCGCACAAAGATTTGCATTGCATCGAGTTTGTCCATTGTTGCCAATTTTGCAACAAATATTTGCACATTTGCCTCTTTTTCCGATCAAACCAAGTGCGTACAGTCAGCTTCAACAACCCAAAAGCCTGCGTTTTTTGCTTATTGCCCAGACAAATTTCCGCCCACAACCCCAAGCGCTGACCTCCAAAACTGCCATGCACGCCACCCGATCGGTTCTTTTTGTGCCCCACGGCTCGCCCATGTTTGCCCTGCAACCCGGTGCGGCAGGTGCGGCCATGAGCCAAGTGGCCGCCACCCTTGGCTCGCCACGCGCGGTGGTGGTGGTCAGCCCGCATTGGGAAACCGCTGTGCCCACCGTGGGCATGTCCACCCGGCCCCCAACCATTCATGACTTTGGCGGCTTTGACCCTCGCCTGTACGAGATGCAATACCCCGCCACCGGCTGCCCCGAAGCGGGTTTGCAAGTGGTGTCTGCCTTGCAAGCCGCAGGTTTGCCCGTGGCACAAGACCCGCTGCGCGGTTTAGACCATGGGGCCTGGATACCGCTGCGCCAAATGTTTCCCGATGCCGACATTCCGGTGGTGCCGCTCTCGGTGCAAACCCACTTGGGCCCACAACACGCCTACCGTGTGGGCCAGGCGCTGGCCCCATTGGCACAGCAAAACATCCTGATCATGGCCTCGGGCAACATCACACACAACCTGCGCGATTTCATGACGGTGCGCATGAGCAGCGGCGCGACACCGGCTTATGTGCAAACCTTTGCCGACTGGATTCACACCCACCTGATGCAACGCGACCTGAGCGCGCTGCTGAACTACCGGCAAACCGAAGCCGGACAACGCGCCCACCCCAGCGACGAACACCTGTTGCCGCTGTTCACCGCCATGGGCGCAGCAGGCCCCGATGCGCAAGCACAGGCTTTTTTCAGGGGCATCAGTGACCATGTGATCGCCATGGACGGCTACACATTTCATTGAAAAACCCATTCACCGCACGCCCATGAACAACCGATTCACTGACAACCCCCGCTACACGGCCACCGCCAAGGGCCTGCACTGGCTCATGGCCTTGATGATTTTCGGCCTGCTGGCTTTGGGCTTTTATATGACCGACCTGCCCCTTTCGCCGCAAAAATTGCAGTACTACTCTTGGCACAAATGGGCTGGTATGAGCGTGTTTGCTTTGGTCTGGCTGCGCCTGGCCTGGCGCATCACGCACCGCCCACCCACACTGTCTGACCGCTTGAGCCCCGCCATGCAATGGGCCGCGCACGGCGGGCACTTTTTGCTCTATGCCTTGATGGTGGTGATTCCGGTGTCTGGTTGGGTAATGAGCTCGGCCAAAGGCGTGCCTACTGTGTGGTTTGGCGTGCTGCCCCTGCCAGACCTGGTGGGCAAAGACAAAGAACTGGGCGACAACCTGGCCGAGCTGCACGAAGCCTTGAACGTGGGCCTGTTGCTGCTGATTTCCGGGCACGCTTTGGCCGCGCTTTGGCACCACTTTGCGCACCGCGACGACACGCTGCGCCGCATGCTGCCCTGGCGTTGAATCTGCACGCGATGAGCATTCACGCCCCCCTTCATTCGCCTGCCGTTCGCCTGACATTTGCTTGAACTGTCCACCTTCTTTCTCTCTGGAACCCCCATGATCCGCACCCTGATTGTTTTAGCCGCTACCCTCGCGCTCGCCCCGGCCCAGGCCGCACCCTACACATCGGTTCAATTAGAGGCCAGCAGCATTGGCTTCAGCTTTCAGCAAATGGGCGTGAAGGCCGATGGCCGCTTTAAGAAGTTCAGCAGCCAAGTGAACTTCGACCCAGTGAAGACCGACAAATCCCAAGCCAAATTCGAGATCGAATTGGCCAGCGTGGACACCGGCTCCAGCGAAGCCGACCAGGAAGTGGTCAGCAAATCGTGGTTCAACACCGCCGCCTTTCCCAAAGCCAGCTTTGTCTCCAAACAAATCAAATTGACCGCGCCCAATCAATACGAGGTGCTGGGCACGCTCAGCATCAAGGGCCAGTCGCGTGAAGTGAAGTTCCCCCTGAAGCACACCCCCCAGGGCAAAAACGGCCTGCTCACTGGCAGCTTCACCTTGAAACGTGCCGACTACGCCATTGGCGAAGGCATGTGGGCCAAGTTCGACGTGGTGGCCAACGACATCCAAGTCAACTTTTCCATCACCGCCCTGGCCGGGAAATAAGCCCGCCCCTCTGTCATACCCGCAAGGGCGGGTAGCCATTTCCCCTAACGTGCGCCACCTTAATCGGTAACGCCCAAATTTTTCATCCTCAACTTCCTCAACAGGAGCTTTCCCATGACATCCCTCAAAAAACTCAGCGCCGCTTTGGCCTTTGCAAGCCTGGCCGCAGGCTCGGCTCTGGCCGCCCCGGTCACCTACACGGTCGACTCCTCACACACCTATCCGCGCTTTTCTTACTCGCACTTTGGCTTCTCCACCCAGCTCAGCAGCTTCACCAACACCACCGGCAAAGTGGTGTTTGACGCCGAAGCCAAAACCGGCTCGGTGGACATCGTGATCGACATGAAATCGGTGAACACAGGCTTTGCCGACTTCAACGGCCACCTGCAGGGCGAAGACTTTCTGGACACCGCAAAATTCCCGACCGCCACCTTCAAGTCGACCAAAGTGGTGTTTGAGGGTGACAAACCCAAAAGCATCGAAGGCCAACTCACCATCAAAGGCGTGACCAAGCCCGTGACCCTGAGCGTGACCGGCTTCCAAGCCATGCCCCACCCGATCATTAAAAAGCCTGCCCTGGGTGCCAACGCTTTCACCACCATCAAGCGCACCGAATTCAACGCGGGCAAATACGCCCCGTATGTGGGCGACGAAGTGCGCATTGACGTGGCGATCGAAGCCATCGCTCAGTAAGCCAGTACTTTTCCAAGCAAAAAGCCAAGTCTCGAGGGGAAAATCTCGAGACTTATTCGAGCTTGGCCCCCGAGGCCTTCACTACCTGCGCCATGCGCACATAGTCTGCGGCCAGCAGTTTGGCAAAGTCGGCGTTGCTCAGGTCTTGCGGTTCAATGCCTTGCTTGTCCAGGCGCTCGAGCACGGCCGGGTTTTTGAGCAATTTGCTCACCGCGGCGTTGATGCGGTTGGCTTGCTCGGCAGGCACGGCCGCCGGGCCGAGAAAGCCAAACCACGAGTCAAACTGGTAACCGGGCAAGCCACTTTCGGCAATGGTCGGCAAATCGGGCAAGTATTTGCTGCGCTTGGGCGAGGTCACGCCCAGCAAGCGGATGCGGCTGTCCTTGGCAAAAGCCAAAGCACCAATGCTGGCCGCAATCACCGCTTGGGCCCGTCCAGAAAGCACTTCATTGATGGCTTCACCCGTGGCTTTTAGCGGCACATGCACCACATCAATGCCTGCCAAGCCGTTGAAGTAAGCCATGGACAAATGCGTGGCACTGCCGACGCCAGCGGTGGCGTAGTTCATCTTGCCGGGGTTGGCCTTGGCGTGACGAATGTATTCACCCACGGTTTTGGCGGGCACATCGGGGTGCACCATGAGCACATAACTGGCGTTGCCGATATGGCCCAAGGGGATAAAGTCTTTTTGTGGGTCGTAGGCCAGCTTGGTGTAAAGCGAGCCTGCAATGTTGTGACTGGCGGCTGCCATGACCATCACCGTGCCATCGGCATCGGCTTTGGCCACATAACCCGTTCCGATGGTGCCCCCCGCGCCCGCACGGTTTTCGACGATCACGGTTTGCCCCAAGGCGGCCGACATTTCTTGCGTCAGGGCACGCGCCAAGAGGTCTTGCACGCCCCCGGCGGCAAAGGGCACCACGATGCGCACCGGTTTACCTGCCGGCGTCTGTGCTTGGGCCAAGCCAACCGCTGACAAACAAGCCGTTGCCAAACCAGAGGCCAGAAGTTCACGTCGTTGAATCATGGAATTTATCCTTTTGCGGTGTGTTAAATAAATTTTCAGCCTACGCAAACCCGGTCGGCCAAGCGGTGCATAAAGCGCTCGCACCAAGCCAGTTGGGCTAACGTGACCCATTCGTTGGGCTGGTGTGCTTGGGCAATGTGGCCGGGGCCGCACACGATAGTGGGCACGCCCGCTTGGTGAAACAGCGCCGCTTCGGTGCCAAAAGACACCTTGCCCGCCCCTAAAGCGGGGTCAACTTCGGCACAGTCAAAACACAGTTGGGCAATTTCGCTGTCGGCATCGGTGGCAAAACCGGGCAGCACCGATTTCAGCTCGTGCGTGATGCCGGTGTCTGGGGCCACCGCTTGCATGGCGGGCACCAAGCTGTCGGCAAAGGCCTGCGCCCGGGCCAGCAAGGCTTCGGGCGAGTCGAGGTGGTGGTGCCGAATCTCCCAAGTCACCTCGCACTGGCGTGGAATGATGTTGAGCGCTGTGCCCCCAGCAATCACGCCCGTGTGGATGGTGGTGTGGGGCACGTCGTAAATCGGGTCGAACGGGCCGTTTTGGGCCAACTCGCGGTGCATAGACTTGAGGTGGGCAACGAACTCGCAAGCGATCTCCACCGCGTTGACGCCCAACGGGGTCAGCGACGAATGCGCCTCAAACCCGTGCACCGTGGTTTTAAAGCCCAGCTTGCCTTTGTGCGCAATCACCACCTGCATGCCCGTGGGTTCGCCCACAATGCAACCGGCTGGTTTGAAGCCCTGCGCCATCACGTCGGCAATCATGCGGCGCACCCCAATGCAGCCCACTTCTTCGTCGTAACTGAAGGCCAGGTGAATCGGGCGCTTGAGTTTGCGCTTGAGCAACTCGGGCACCATCATCAGGCAGGTGGCGCCAAAACTTTTCATGTCGGTCACGCCACGGCCAAACATTTTGTCGCCAATCACCTCGACCTTGAACGGGTCGGTGTCCCAAGGCTGGCCATCCACTGGCACCACATCGGTGTGGCCCGACAACACCAGACCGCCGATTTTGGTTTCGCCGTCGTGCGCCGGCAAAGTTGCCCACAGGTTGGCCTTTTTGCCGGTGTCGTCATAGGTGCGGCTGCACGCAATGCCCAGATCGTTCAGGTAAGCCTCGGTCCAGTCCAGCAATGCCAGATTGCTGTCACGCGAGACGGTGGCAAACGCAATCCATTTTTCGATGATCGGCAAGGCGGCCAAGTCAGCGGCCTGAATTGGATTTTGACCAGCCGCTTGATCCGGTGCCAGGGCGGTGGGTGAAAGGGGGGCGTTCATGGGGGACTCCGTCAGTGGTTGGGGGGGCTCTAACCGGGTTCAAAAGCGGATATTACAAGCCCCACCCTGCCCCCACGGGTCACCTTGCCGACATCAGGCCAATCCGGTTGCACCTAAAGTCAACTGTTCAATTCACCTGTGTTTTTGGAGTTTTCATGGCCATTTACGAACTGCGCACCTACCACGTCATCGTCGGGAAAATGAGCGAACTCGTCTCCCTCTACAGCAACGAAGGCTGGCCCGCACTGTCCAAACACCCCGAAAGACTGGTGGGCTATTTCACGGGCGATGTGGGTGCGTTGAATCAGTTGATTCACGTCTGGAAATTTGAAGACGACGCTGACCGCCGCGCCTTTTGGGCCGGAGTCTATGTCGACCCGGCCTTTATGGCCTTTGCCGCCAAAATCCGCCCCCTTATTCGGGAACAAGAAAACAAACTTATGTTGTCAGCCCCTTGGGGACGGCAGCCTTGAATGGGGTGGCGGGAAGTCACTCATGAGAGTCGGTTTGACTTGCGAGTTCAGACACAGATCGAAATGATGCCGTTCAGCTCCTCACATGCTGACTCAAATACCGTTGGCGGCACCTGCTTCCATGCATGAGGGCGTGCGCCCCGATCGCGCCAGGCGAATGACTTTGGCTGATGCGCCAACACGTAACAAACTTCTCCTTTTGGCGAGGTGAACCGTACAGCAAAAGGGTTGCTCTCATTGCTGTGTGCATGGGTCATTGGTAAACCGATCACCAGATGGGTCCGCTCATTGAATGCTTTGGGCGATAAAACCAGCATCGGGTGTTCGTCCTTCATCTCTGAACCGGCCTGCGGATTGAAGTTGATCCAGATCATGTCCCGACGATCTGGCACCCACAGTTTGCTCGGGATCGCCATCAGAACACTTCTGCACCGATGCGGCCAGTCGCCATGGCCTCCCCGCCGTGTAGGGCTGGATCGAACGCCTTGAGCTTTTGGGCCAGTGTCAGCTTGGGCTTTCCTGTTGCACGCAAGAACACGCCTCCCTCAACCACCTCTACCTTGATAGGCAACCCACGGGTAAAGCGTGCCGCCTTGGCCACGGGGGCGGTGATGCGGACGGCCAAGCCATTGCCCCACTCTTGAACCGTTTGTTCAACCGAAACTGTCGCTGTCATTTGGACACCTCATAAAAATGTTGATACAAGTCTAAACATCGCTGTATTTTGTGTCAACGTGTTTCAACATGGGGGGCAAAGCCCATTTGTTCATCGACCTGTTGGAATAAGCCAAACCATCCAAGCCATGTTTGACTCCCCAAAACAAGACGCAATGGGGCGAAACATTGACATCCGTAGAAATTTGGAACCTGCTGAAGTTCATTGATGATTGTTAGGCACAAGAACGTAAGTGTTTGATTTCATTAAGTTTCAATCATGCCCAATGATTCAACGTTGTAGGCGTGGCCCATTGAGCCTTGTACTTTTACCGAAATTGGCTCACTGAGATTTTTTTAGGGCAAGCTCAACAACTGGTCTTTCCTCCTACTTTGACTGTGGGCTGAATGACTCACTTGCAGCGGTAGCGGCCATCGATCTTCGCAAGCTGAACTGCAGCTATCGGTCAAAAGGTGTCGCTGGTGTGTTCGCTTTGAAGGTCCGATCCAGGCTGGGAGCGGTCGTCAAGTTTTGTGGTTCGAAAGTCAGAGTTCGAAAGCCCGATCACCGGACTGTAGAGTTGACGGTAGGGGCATCCACAGCTGAGATGACTTCGAGAAGGTTCTTGTCGAATTCTTGGAGTCCGGGCTCTTCGTGGACAAAGTCCATGCCATCCTAGGCAGCGGAGCCTGAGCCCCAGAGAAAAGAACCAACGGCCGACACGCCATGAAAGACCCAACCGTCCGTCACGTCGGCCACCTGATCGAGAAGACCATGCCCTTCGGACCGAAAGGCTTTCGGAAACGCCTGGTACTCGAGAAGCCCAAGGGCGCGTTCACTAACTCACGCACAGGTAGATCCCGGCAGTCGGCCCGCCTGCGGGAAGATCAGGGGTATTGCGCGGTCCGAGTGATGGTGCCCCGCACACCCAAGCGATTCGCCCGGGCCACAAGCGCGTTGTACTCGTCCAAAGCGGGGAACTTATCGCGGGTCAGGATGGATCTCGCGGTCCCGGTCGAGTCGCCGACGATCGCCCAGCTGTAGTCCGGGCCGTAGTCAAGGATCCAATAGTTGCCCAGCTCGCCAGTGGTGGGCGGCGCGGCAGAAAAGCTCACGATGAAGCGCGTGTTGGCTCCATTGACTGGGACCGCCGATCCGGTGACGGTCCACGCCGGGCCGCCAGGTCCGTAGGTGCCAGAATTCTCCACCGCGATGGAGCTGTCTGCTTGGGGCGAGAAGACCGCCACGATGTTGAACAGCCCGCTCGATGGCTCCTGCTTCACGCTGCCCTGTTCGTACCAGGTGCCTGCATACTGATAGATATCAACCGGAGGCGGTGCGGGCAGCACGGTGCCCCCTGTCTCGCCCACCAGGAGCGGCTGGTTGGCGATGTAGGTGCCGTCGTTGGGATCGCCGTAGATGCCGTAGAAGGGATTCGTCGGACCGAAGCCCTCGTACATGTCCTTGATCCAGCTGGTAGCGAGTGTGATCACGGCGCTCATGGCGGTGCTGTCATCGAGCTGAACGCCGACGAACTGGTAAGGGTGGAGGGCCACGAGTTGCTCCGTGGTACTGCCCCAGTTATTCCCGGCCTGCGGCGGCGATGCGATCTGGTAGAGCGGGATGTCAAGGGAGTCGAGCTTGGCGAGCGAAGTGGGGAACCGTTCCAAGCTAGCCCGGCCGTCGAACATCACAACGCCCATCAGATTTACGGCGGCGCCGTTGTCGACGGTGCGTGCGGCCACCTCGGCGGCGAATCCGCCTCCCAGACCCTCTCCGGCAAGCAAGAACCTCTGGGGTAACACCCCCAGATAGCCGGCGGCGGTCGCGCTCGTTGCGAGCGCCAAACGGTCACCCAGCATCATGTCTGCTACCGCCTGCTGCATCGCCGCGCTGCCGAGATATCGCCCTGGCTGGGTCGGCATCTCGAAGGAGCTGATCACAGGCACCACGACGATACTGTTGGTCTGGCCTGCGATCTGAGCCGCCAACTCGGCCAAGGTCGCCGTGTCGCCGCGCTGGAGCCAGACGACGCCTTGGGTCCCAACCACGCCGTCAACCTGGGGCGGGAAGTACCAGTCCGCCGAGGTCACGTAGCCCCCAGGGCTATCCGGAATGACAAGCAAAGAGCTGCGGGCTGTCACGCCGTTGTCGAATTGCTGAGCAACGGACACAGGCTGGCCGTTGCCGCCACACCCGACCAAAACAAGACTCAGCACAGCAACGATTAAAAAGGAGATTGTCTTTAACATAAGAGAACCCTCGAAGTGTTTAATCAACTGACAGGTCACTCGAACTAAGGGTTCTGCCAGTTGGTGGGGGCAGCGTGCTCGTTGGCGATGACGACTCTTTGAGTTTGACATTTTGCATCACGGCGCCGACATCGAAGCGTCACTTCCGTGCATAGAGATAACTTACCGATGCCGTCACGCTAAAAACATCAAGACGACTGACCGTGAACCGACATGAGTGCGCCAATTTGCCTCGCCTAGTGGCATTTCGCGATTGGTTGCTCGGCCTAGTTGTGGATTCAGATTGAACACTTGGACCTAAAGCTGTCGTTGGATACAGAAATCCAAAAGACTGCTTCAGGTCGGTTGCAGCCGAACGCTCGCACCTAGGCGAAGGACAGCTCTCAGCCTGTTGCAGACAATCAACAGCTTGCCGAAATGTACAAAGCTCAATGGGCCAAT
>SXGQ01178625.1_pt1 | contig 11412 bp, 7 predicted proteins | sample 3178371 | NCBI WGS metagenome assembly SXGQ01 (sample SAMN11356859, study PRJNA531348) | freshwater metagenome | isolation source: freshwater sample F1-20 | place: China: Fuxian Lake, Yuxi | collected 2017-12-25 | reverse complement strand
GAGGAGCAGTTCGCGCCGCCAACGCCGGTCCACGCTCCGCGCGTGCCGGTCTTCGCGCCCGCCGACACGCTGCCCGCGCCCGTCGAGGTCGCGCTCGTGCGCGCGGGAGTCGCGCCGGAGGTGGCGACGAAGAACCAGCGCGCGCTCGAGGCGCTGGAGTCGGGCGCGCACGACGAGGCCGTCGCGCTGCTCGAGGAGTGCCTGGTCGCCGCGCCAGCGCATCCCGTGCTCTCTTCGAACCTCGCCGAGGCGCTGTGGCGCCGCGCCCACGCACGCGACCTCGGACAGATCGAGGGCCTCGAGCTCGGCGTCGCCGACCTGGTGCGCGCGGCGACGCTCGCCCCGGCTCGAGTCGAGATCCCCGCCCGCCAAGCGGAGTGGGAGAAGCGCCTCGCCGCGCAGCGCGGCATGTGGACCGACATGTCCGTCCACTTCGCCCTTTCGTACGACGGCGAGCGTGGCGATCTCCTGGCGTCCTACTCCGACATCCTCGCGGTGCTCGAGGACGCCTATGGCGAATACAGCTTGTCCTTCGCCATCTCGCCGGTGGAGGAGGAGGACCGGCGCATCGCGGTGGTGCTGTACAGGAAGGACCAGTTCCGCGCCGCCACCGGCATCGGGCATTGGGCGGGCGGCTTGTACGACGGCGTGGTGCGCGTGCCCGTCGAGGACTTGTCGCGCGAGCGCATGCAGTTGTCGCGCGTGTTGCGCCACGAGCTGGCGCATGCCTTCGTCGCGCGCCGAGCCAAGGGTCGCGCGCCCGGCTGGCTCAACGAAGGGTTGGCGATGCGGCTCGAGGCCGACGACGTGGCTTGGCGTGCGCGCGTCAAGGACTCGACGCAGGTGGCGCGTGGCTTGCCGCGCCTCGCCGCCGCCGACTTCGAGGGCTCGTTGGCGTCGCTCTCGGACGAGACGCGCGTGCGGGCCGCCTACGCCACCGCGGTCCTGTGCTGCGACGCTTTCGAACAGGACGGAGGGCCGTTCGCGCTCTTCGACCTGGTCGCCGCGGCGGGCGAAGGACGCCTCGCCGAGCGCGTCGAGCGCATCGCGGGCGTCGACTTCGCCGGTGTGCTCGCGCGCGTGCACGAACGGCTCGACGGCCGCTAGGTTGATGCTGGTCCCCTTCGTTGTGCGCGGCTTGGAGCACGAAAACGACTTTGGCTGCTGCGCGCGGCTGGCCGGCGTGCGTTAGATCCAAGAAGGGAAGTCGCCCATGCGACCAGCCCTCGGTCCGGCGCAGTGGCCTTGCGGTGCGCCAAAGGCCTATCCGCTGTCGCAGTCGGCGTCCCTGGGCCTCATCGCCGGGGCCGTGTGCCCTGAATCGGTGTGTACGCGGCATCGAAGTGTGCGCGGTATCGCGGTGTGCGCGGTCGATGACCTTTGGCTGGCTTCCGCAGGGGCATTGGTGCGGCCGTCCCGGTCATTGCCATGTGCTGCATTGTCAGCGCATGGCTCGCGACGTCCTGAGCCCATTCCGAGCAGGCGCAGAACCTCGGCTTCGAGCACCGGCGCCCAGTTCCTGTACGCCCATTTCCAAGATGAACGCTTTGGGGCCGCTGGCGGTGCCCACCTTGACCGTCTTTTTGCCCAAGCAGAACTCGGAAAGCGGTGGTGCGCGCCCACGGTCGCGCACAACGAAAGGGACCAGCATCCCCAAGGCGCGCGCCACTCGCTTCTTCCACCGCCTTCCTACGCACGAGGGCCGAGGCGCGCCGCTTGGGCGCGCGGCTACGCTCCGCCATGCAGTCGGACGCGGGCATCCCGCCAGCGCCGCGCGAGGAAGAGCCATGCAACATGTCAGCGAGTGGATGAAGAAGGATGTCGCCTGCGTGCGCCCGTGGGACGACTTGTCGAGGGTGGCGCAGCTGTGCTGGGAACGCGACATCGGCTGGTTGCCGGTGCTCGACGGCGAAGAGCGCCTCGTCGGGGTCGTCACCGACCGCGACGCGCTCTTGACCATGCACTTCCGCGGCCAAGGGCCGTCGGAGTCGCGCGTCGAGCACGCCATGAGCCGCGAGCTCAAATCGGTCATGCCGCAGACGAGCTTGCCCGCCGCGTTGGAGGTCATGGCGCGCAACGGGTTGCGGCGCCTGCCCGTCATCGACGCGCAGCAAAAGCTCGTCGGTGTCTTCACCATGGCCGACGCGGCGCGCGTCGCGCCCAAGGCGGGTGCCGACGACGAGCTGGTCGAGGCCGTGCGCGAGGTGCTCAAGCCACGTGCTGGCGATGGGGCCGGGCCGCAGGTGCTCCAACCCAAGGCGCGCGTCGCTCCGTCGAAGGGCGACTACGCCAAGGTCGAGCCTCGGATGCGCACTCTCTTGCCCTGACGCAGGGCGCCCTGGCGCAGGTGCAGCGCACCGCCACGGGGGGGGCAGTGCGCCGATGGACAGGCCACGGTTTCGAGCAAGACCATTCGAGCCTTCGCGCGAGGAGTGGCGCGCTGGTCTCGCGGCAAGAAGGGCGGCCGACCACGCGTGGTGTCGTGGTCGGCCGCCATCGTCGCCGATCTTCGCCGCACCAGTCGCGTGGAGCCCGATGCGGAGGATCGTGCGGCGAAACTCCCTTGTTCTCCACCGCGAGGGACGGAAAACCTCTATTCGAGGTGTGTCCAACTCGTGTCGTCGTCGTCAGGTCGTCGTGCGACCATCGTGCCACTGTCCTCGCTCGAGTTTCGTTCGTCTCAAGTGCGTCAGCTGGAACGAGCTAGGCCGTAGGCCAGCAAGAAGCCCAGCGTGACCACGGTCCACACCACGCCCAAGGACAGAGCGAACATCAGCATCAACTTTTGATCTCCAAGTGCCGCTCGCGCGAGTCGTAACAAGCCGAGCACTGCATGCTTGCTGGCAATGGCATCGGCGGCGTCTACGCATCCCTTGCCGGGTCTTGGTGGAATATTTGAAAAAAAGCGCGCTGGAGTGCCACGCGAGCGACGCCGCGGGCGTCCAGTCCGGTGGAGGGAATGATGCACGCGGAGCAACGCACTCTGGAACGGGAGATCGAGATCGAGGCTCATGGGGCCAATTCGAGGGCATTTGGGGTCGGTTCGACGACACTTGGGGTCGGCTCAACGACAATTGGGGCCGGTTCGACGACACTGTGCTCGCAGGGCGAGCAGCCGCGAGCACTCAGGTTTGATTCTTGCGCAAGCCACTGGGGTGCCGTCGACGGCCTTGATACGCGTGCCCCGAACTCTCTCTCCCTTGGCGGTCTTTCCCTCGACGGCTGTTCCCTGCCCGAGTTGTTGGCGGTCATCCTGGGCCGCGAATGCGTGGGTTGGACCGAGTTTGGTTCGCGCGCAGGAGGGCCAGACGAAGCACTGTCAACTATTTCGGACGGTGGGCGGGTTGTAGGCGGCTGCGCCCCGGGTGATCGCGGGTGTGATGGAAGCGACCTTGGCGAGCACGACTCCGGCAAGCTCGACTCCGACGAGAGCTGGAGGATCCGCGTCAACGATGGCTTCTTGACCGCCTGGTCGCGAGCCGAGCCGGCCCATCTGGTGCACGCCTTGCGGATCACGCCCGACCTGGCGCTGCGACTGGCTGCCTGCTTCGCCTTGGGCCGCCGAGTCGAGCAAGGCCGCGCACCCATCCGCGCCCGCTTGCAGTCGCCGGTGCTAGTGCACCAGTTGATGGCGCCTCGTCTACGTGGGTTGCCAGTCGAGACGCTGCACGTGCTGCTTCTGGACGGCAAGCATCGCCTGCAACGACTCGTGCGCGTGTCCGAAGGCACGCTGACCAACGCGATGGTTCATCCACGCGAGGTCTACGCACCCGCCATCGCCGAGCGTGCCGCGGCCATCATCGCCGTGCACAACCATCCCTCGGGCGATCCCGAGCCCAGCGAGGACGACCTGCGCGTCACCCGGCGCCTCGTCGATACAGGCGTCCTGCTCGGCGTGCCCATGCTCGACCATGTCATCGTGGCCGAGGGCGGCTATGTGTCCTTGCGCGAGCGCTTGCGCTGGGAGGCTTGAAGGTGCGTCGTCGCCGAGGGTGCCCTCGGCCGTCCCGAAGTTCAGGGCTGGCCGTAGACGCAAAGGGTCAGCGCGCATGCGCGGCGCGCGCCGCACAGCGTTCCAACACGATGGCGGCGGCAGCCTCGAGTGCGGTCTCGATGCGCAACACCTGCGTGGACAACCGCACGAAGGCGCAGCCGCAAGCGTGCAGAGCCTCCAGCTCGGACGGACTGAACCCGGCCTCCGGTCCGGCCCAGAGGCGAAAGCCCGTAGGTCCCGTGGTGGAGGTGCAGTCCGACAGGGTCCGCTCCAGATGCGTGGATAGCCAAGTCGGCGAGTAGGGGTCGAGCACCAAGTTGCAATGTGAAACGGTGCGCGATTGCTGGTTTTTCTCGCCGTTGCCTCCTGTTGGCTTACTTAGCTGCAATTCGATGTCTGGTGCGCGCGTCGGGCCTTGCGAGCCTGCCGAGTCTGCCGAGCCCGCCGAGTCTGCCGTGATGCCTTGCACTGCTTCCTGCCAGTCCATGACGGGCCTGATTTGGAGAGCGTGCAGGCCGCCGCATTGCTTCAAGGCCTCGCGCGCCACCTTGACGAGTTTCTCTCGACGCCCCTCACCCGCATGGCGGGCCTCAGCATCGGTATGTGCGGTGACGAGTGGTTGCCAAGCGGCGACCCCGAGCTGGGCCAGCCGTCCCACGGCATCGGCTGCGCGATTGCCCTTGGGCCACGGCGCGTAGACCTCGAGTCTAGGCAAGGGGGAGCTGTGAGCGCCGCTGGCAGGAGTTTCCCGTAGGAGTGATCCCACGATCACGGCCGCGCCCCGGCGCTCGACGTCCAAGATGCCCGCGTAGCCGTGGCCCCGCCCGTCGAGCACCTCCAGCGACGCGCCGCTCGAGAGGCGCAGGACCTTGACCAAGTGCTGGATGTCCTCCGGGTCGAGCGTCAAGCGCACCCCGGGACGAGCCTCGTCCAGCACGAGCCGCGGCGGATGGTCCATGATTCCATTCCACCAAGCGCGGCCGGCCTTCATCCACAGGGCGTTGCTACAAGCCCCGACGGGCAAACCGCCTCAACCGCCAGCCGCTGCACCTGCCCGGCAGGGGTACGCCTGCGTGCTCTCGGGCTCCCACTTGTGCATCGCGCTCGCCCGCCGCCGGTGGTTCCGGCCATGAACTGCAGGGTGTACCTGCTCCCCGCGGCTGGTATCCTCCCTTGGCGCGGGCCCAACGCAGCACGACCTTCGTGCCGCTCGTTGGTTACAGCGCAGCCCGCCTCGGGTACCTGTCGGGCCATCTCCCAAGCGATCCAAGGGTCGTTGGAGGGGGCCGATGGGGCGCATCCGGGGTGCCGCGGAGTTATCTGTCCTGCCGTCCCAACAGCGGACGCGGGTCCTGACTCGCGCACACGCGACCTAGCTGGACGCGTCCAGAAACCCAAGTCCACCTGCCCCCAAGCCCCTCGCCGTCCGCACGATGCAGACCCGCTACTCCCTGCGCTTCGAATCGGGCGATCGCAAAGGCGAAACGGTCTCCATCGGTTCCGGCGGGTTGACCGTAGGACGCAAGCCGAGCAACGGGCTCGTGGTCGCGGATGCCTCGGTTTCGGGCTCCCACGCCCGGCTGGCCGTCGATGCCGAGGGTTTGAGCATCAAGGATCTTGGCAGCACCAACGGCACGCGGGTGGGCACGGAACGGGTGACCGAGGCGCGCTTGCAACCCGGTGTGACGCTGTACCTGGGCAACGTCAAGTTCGAGGTGCTGGCGACGGTCGAGTTCGGAGCAACTGGTGCGGCGGTGGCGCCGAGCCGCCAAGGAGACACTGGCGCCTTCGCGGCGGAGGAACTTGAACTCGAGGAGTTGGACCTCGAGGCGCCGGAGGATTTGCCTGCGCCTGTGCCCGTCAAGTCAGCCCAGGCACCTGCGATGCCCGCTGTGGCGCGACCTCGCGGAACGCGTCAAGAGGGGGCGCATCAAGTGCCCGTGGAAGCGCGCTCAGGGACCGCGTCGAGCGCGCGCCCCAGCGAGGCCTCGGCGCCGCTGGCCGACCCCGACGTTTCGTCCGAGGAATCGCACAGCGTGTCGGCGGCGACCCTGGCTCGCGCCAAGAAGAGCTCCAAGGCCCCGCTCTTCGCCGTGCTGGGCTTGGTGGGTGTCGGCGTGGGCTTGTGGTTCGGTCTTGGTCGCGACGAGGACAACCCGGTGGCGCGCAATCGCCCGGTCGCTCCGCTCGCAGGCAACCTGTTGCCCGAGATCTGGAGCTTCGAGGGCGATGCGGAGCTGCGTGGTGTCGACGACGCCACCGAGTCGTGGTTGCGTTCGCCTTCCGCTCGGCACAGCGGGAACTACGGCGTGCGCGCCGACGCTTCGGCCGAGGCATGGGCGTTGGGCCGCAGCGAGGGCGTCGAGGTCAAGGACGGCCAAGTGCTCGTCGCCACAGCCGTGGTGCGCACGCGGGGCGGCGCGGTGCGCCTAGGAGTCGAGCTGTTGCGCCTCGGCGCCGACGGCGAGCCGCGTGCCGGTGGCGTGGTCGCGTGGAGCGCGCCGCACGGTTCCGACGAGTGGACCGAGTCCAAGCTCGCCGTGCGCGTGCCGCCCGGGCACGCGCGGGCGCGCCTCGTGTTGCTTGCCGAAGGTGGTTCCGCGGACGCCGACGATGCCGGCCTCGTGATCGGCACGGGGTCGGATGCGGCCATCGCCGAGGCGACCCTTGGCGAGACGCGCGCCGTGGTCGATGGCGCCTGCGCGTTGCACCTCGAGGAAGTCGATCGCGTGCTGTTCAGCGGTCTGCGCTTCCTGGCTGGACGCGATGCGCGCGCGCCGCTGCCGCTCGAACAATCGGGCGCGCTGCAAGTCTCCGACGGCGCGCTCGCGCTCGCGCCTGCGGGCGGCGGCGGGATTGGTCGTCTACGCGTCGGCAACGCGCTGCTCGTGGCCGGTGGCATCGCGACCAGCGGCAAGGACGGCACCCAACGCCACTCGGGCGACTTCGCGCGCGATGGGGTCGAGACTCTGCTGCTCGGCGGTGGCAACGACCTCGTGCGCTTGCGCCTCGCCTCGCCGGCGCGCGTCGAAGGGCGTCCTGAGGAGGACGGCATGGAGCTCCTCGCGACCTTCTCCGGTGCGGCGGGGGTGGCTTTGGCCGCCGAATTCGGCGCCGAGCGCAAGGCCGCCGGCGATCTCGCGCACGCCGCCCGCAACGCCGCCAAGGCTGGCGAGCGCGGCAAGGCCATCGCGACTTGGAGCCGCCTGCTCGACGAGGCGCCCTACGACGCGGCGCTGGTCGAGGAGGGCGGCCGCGCGCGCAGCGAGCTGGTCGAAGCGGGCTTCCTCGAGCTGCGGGCCATGCGCACGCGTTCCGAGCAGGCGCGCTTCTTCGGCCTCGCCGACATGTACGCGCGCGAGGAACGCGCCGCGCTCGAACTCGCGCGCCGCTACGAAGGCAGCGAAGTGGCCGAGCAAGCCGTCGCGCTCGCGCGCGAGCTTGGCGCGTCGCGCGCGTCGTTGCTCACCACTCGCGCCGCAGCCGAGCGTGGCCGCCTGGAGGCGGTGCGCGACGCCCTGCAAGCCGCGGGCGCCAAGAGCCTGGCCTCCAAGGTGGACGCCGCGATCCGCGGCGCCGTCCCCGGCGGCTGAACGGGCTTCACGGTCCGCAGGCACCACGCCGCGCGCATCCACCGCGCGCACGACACGAACACCGAGCCCCTCACCGCTCCTCCCCGAATCCATGGCGCAGACCACCACCGGCATCGACATCGGCGCGCGCGGCGCGCGCTTCCTGCGCGGCAGGCAGGAGAAGCAAGGCTTCGTGGTGCTCGACTTCCACGCCACGCCTGTCTCGGGCGCCGACCAAGCCGCGCGCTGGGCGTCGTGCGAAGCGCCCTTCGCGCTCAAGTCGTCGCGCATCGGCGTGACGGGCCGCGATCTCAACGTGCGCTACACGCATGTGCCGCGCATGCCCGACTGGCAGTTGCGCAACTTGATGCGCTTCGAAGTCGAGGAGATCGGCGAGCAGTCCGGCTCCGGGCTCGCCAGCGACTTCAACCTGCTGCCGCCGCTGCCCGAGATCGAGGGCGAGGACGTCGTCATGCTCGCGATGGCGCGCGAAAGCCTGCTCGACGAGCACATGCAGGGGCTCGCCGCCAAGGGGGGGGCGCTGGACGCCTTCACGCCCAACGCCGTCGCCCTCTACAACGCGTACACGCGCTTCTCCGTGGTCGAGGACGAAGTCGTGCTCGTCGCCTGCGTGGGCCACGAGTCGACCGACGTGGTCGTGGCGCGCGGCGTCGACCTGCTGTTCGCGCGCAACCTCGCCGGCGGCTCGAAGCTGTTCGACGACGCGATCGCGCAGAAGTTGTCCGTCTCGGCCACGCGCGCGCGGGAGTTGAAGGAGAAGATCGCCACGCTCGATCCATCCGCTCGCCACGCGGATCCGGATGCCGAGCGCGTGGCGCGCGCGGTGGCGGGCGCCTCGGGCCAATTCTTGTCCTTGTTCACCAGCACCGTCGCCTTCGCCAAGAGCCAGATTCGCCTGCCCGGGCTGAAGCTCGACAAGGTGTACCTGTGCGGCGGCGGCGCGCGCCTCGACGGCATGGCCCGTTGGCTGTCGAGCGCCTTGGGCGTCAAGGTCGAGCTGTTCGATCCGGTGCGCACGCTCGACTTGTCGAAGCTCGAGTCCGCGGCGGCCGAGTCGCTCAAGCGCCAGTCGCTCGAGTCCGTGGTGGCGCTCGGCCTCGCCGCCACGGCCGCGGCCGAAGACGCCTGGTCGCTGGAGATCCTGCCTGCGGCGTGGGCGCGCCAGCGCCAGTTCCGCACGCGCACCGCGTGGATGATCGCGGCCGGAGCGTTGGCCGTGTGCTTCCTCGGCGCTGCCTTCTGGCGCACGCGCGGCGAACTGGCCAAGGCCGCCGATCGCGCCGCGCGCCTCGAGCGCGAGTACAAGTCCGCCAACAACGTGCACCGTCGGACCGAGGACCTCGTGGCGAAGAACATCCAGCTCGACAAGGCCGCGACGGAGCTCGTGGCGCTCAAGGGCGCGGGCGAGCAGGTCGCGCGCGCCGTCGACCAGCTGCGCGCGCACCTGCCTGCCGAGTTCTGGCTGACGCGCCTCTCGAGCGACCTGCGCGCGGACCCGGAATTGGGCGTGGCGCGCGGAGCCGAGAAGCCGGTCCTGTCCGTCGAGGGCCGCGCGCGCGAAGGCACCAATGCGCTGAACACGCAGTACGAAGCCTTCGTGCAGAGCCTGCGCTCGGGCTTGCCGCCAAGCGCCGCGATGCGCGAACGACTCACGCCGAACGGTTCGCGCTTCACCATCGACATCTGCTTGCTGGTCGCCGGTCGCGCGGCGTCGGTCGACGAAGGGAAGGTGGCCCGATGAACGCGCAAGACTGGTGGCAGGAGAACAAGCGCTTCGCGCTGGCGACCGCCGGCGGAGGCATCGTCTTCCTGATCGCCTGGATGCTGATCCAGTCGTTCTACGGCGACGAGCTCGCGCGCGCCCAGCGTTCGGCCGCGCTGACGGCGCGCAAGTTGTCGAGCGAGTCCTTGTACGGACGCGAGGCCGAGGAGGCCGCGCAGTCGCGCCACGACGCGCTCGAGTCCGCCGTGCGTCGCTTGTCGGAGGCGGTGCACTTCCAGACACGTCCCTTCTGGCGCCTCGACTCCGCGCGCGGCTCCGCTTCGTCGCAGTACTTCGCCGTCGTCGCCGCGACGCGCGAGGAGTTGCTGCAGCGCGCCGGGCGCGCGAGCCTGCGCGTGCCCGAGGATCTGGGCCTGCCGGCGCTCTCGCCCACCAAGGAAGGCGACATCGAGCGCCACCTGCAGGCGCTCGATCTGGTCGATCGCGTCGCGCGCACCGCCATGGCGCGCGGCGTCGCGCGCATCGACAGGCTCGAGATCCGCCTCGACCCGCGGCTCAACTCCAAGGAAGGCGTGGGTCGCGTGGAGAAGACGCGCGTGGTGTGCGCCATGACTGGCGCGCCGGGCGCCTTGGTCGACTTCGTCGCCGCCACCCAGGAGCCCGGGGTCGAGGGCGGCGCGCCGTTGGTGGTGGAGAAGGTCGAGCTGGCGCCTTCGCGCGGCAAGTCCGAAGAGGCCTCGCTGGAGGTCGTGTTCCTGGCCGCGCGCGTCGAGCGCGTCGAGGCGGAGTGAGGGCGGCATGGCGCTGAATCGCGAGCAAGTGTTGTTCGGCTGCACGCTGGTCGTGCTCGGGGCGCTGTCTTGGCGCACCTTCCTGGTCGATGCGGCCGTCGGCAAGGACAAGCGAGCCGCCGCGCGCGAACTCGAGTCCGCCGCGAGCGTGGATCCAGCCGTGGCGTTGGCCGCGCCGCGTGCGTCGAATGCCGCGCGCGACATCCTCGCGCCGCCCTCCGACACCCGGCCGCTGCCGCCGCTGGAGCTGCAGATGCCGCCGCTGGACGCGCTGCCCGGGCTGCTGCCGCCGCCGCTGCCGGGCCCCGATGATGGACTGCTCGGACGCTTCTTGCGCGCCAAGCCCGCGCGCTTCGAAGCGAGTGGCTTGTTCGCGGGCCAGACTTCGTCCGACGACGAGGCCGAGGCGGCGCCCGCGCCGGTCGTCGGCAAGAAGAAGCCGGCCGATCCCGCCTTGGCGTCCACCGCCGACTTGGCCGAACGAGTCGCCGTCGCGAAGAGGATGTACGACTGGGTGCGGACCAACGAGTTCCGCTTCGGCGTCATCGCCAACAAGAACCGCTGGACGCTGCGCTCGCGGCCCGACGAAGACATCCTCTTCGTCGAGTACGACGTGGAGGCCGGGCGTCCGCGCTTCCCCGGCATGGAGCCGGTGCCGGTGCCGCGCAAGAACATCGGCGAGTATGGCTACGCCGACACGGTCGTGAATCGCATCGAGGCGCGTCGCTCCGAGTTCGGCGATCCCTTGCCCGCCGGGCAGTACGACGACGCGCTGCGCTTCGCGGAGGAGTGCCTCGAGCTGCGCCACGAGACGCCGCGCGCATTGGAGGTCGCGGCCGAGATGTACGGCCGCGCCGAAGCCGTGCTCGCGCAGGACCCGGCGCCCAAGCTGGGCCGGGCGCGCGTCCACGAGGCGGGCTTCCGCTTCGAGGAGGCGCATGCGTTGTACACCGAGCTGCTGCAGCCCGGACGCATGGAGCGCAGTCCGCTGGTGCTCGCGAGCCTCGGCCAACTCGAGGAGCGCTTCCTGCTGCACGCCGAAGCCGAGGCGCATCTCGCGGAAGCGGTGCGCTACGGCAGCACGCAGTGGTTCGCGCGTTCGGCGCTGGGACGGTTCTTGCTGTCGCGTGGCCGCGCCGCCGACGCGTTGGAGCACCTGGCCGCCGCGGTGCAGTACGAGCCGAGCGAGCCGGAACGCAAGCGCTTGCGCGCCGCCTTGCGCGCCGACCATGCCGACGGTTTGTTGGCCGTCGGACGAGTGGAGGCCGCGCTGCAGGCGTATGAACAAGCGCTGGCCGCCGATGCCGATTC
>SXGQ01560939.1_pt1 | contig 11413 bp, 8 predicted proteins | sample 3178371 | NCBI WGS metagenome assembly SXGQ01 (sample SAMN11356859, study PRJNA531348) | freshwater metagenome | isolation source: freshwater sample F1-20 | place: China: Fuxian Lake, Yuxi | collected 2017-12-25 | reverse complement strand
CGGGCGGCCTCGGCCGGCGGCAGTTCCTGCGGGTCGGTGCCCAGCAGCCGCTGGATGGCGACGGGCCGCCCGCCGAGACGCTGGGCCGCGAGCCAGCGGTCGCGGCTGAGCGCCTCCGCCACCTCGAGCTCCGCCTCGTCGTTGCGGCGGCCGGCCATCACCACCCAGCCCTCGAACGCATCGCCGCGGGGGCTGGAGATCGTCGCGAGCGTGCCGAGTGGATCGGCGGCGAAGTCGCGGGCCGTGGGGTCGCCCAGCAAGGCGGCGTACAGCCGATCGGCTTCGCGCTCCGAGAACAGGCTCGAGCCGGCGAGCACCAGTTCCGTCAGCCGCATGGTCTGGAAGAGCCGGGTCGAGCGCGTCCGCTCGATCACGATGGCCCGGTCGAGTTCGGCATCGGCGGCTGCAGTCTTGCCTTCCGCGTAGCGGACGAGGGCGGCGGCATAAGCGGCCAGCGCGCCCGGTCGGCCGCGGCCCGGATCACCCTGCAGAAGCCGGCCGTCGATCTCCTTCAGCGCCGCCGTCGCCTGCCGCGTCTCGCCTCCAGCGACGAGACTCTCCGCCTGCATGGCCAGGAGGTTCAGCCGCAGGACGGGAAGGTTGGTGCGGGCCCAATCGCAACCGCCGCGGATCGCGGGCGGCACGCCGCGGGTGCCGGCCACCATGTGGGCGGTGAAGGCCCAGCGAAACGCCTCCTCCAGCGCCCGCGCGTCGCCGTGGTTGGCCGCCGCGTAGGTGGCCTCCTCGAAGAGTTTTGCCGCGGCGGCGGCCTGATCCGCCTCCAGGGAAATCCTGCCCAGGACGATCAGGCTCCAGGCCGTGAGAGGATGGTCGAGGCCATCGCCGACGGTGAGCCCCCGGTTGAGCAGCGGCAGGGCGAGGTCGGGCTTGCCCTTCACCCAATAAGCCGTGCCCAGCAGGACGTCGATGAACGCATGCGAGAAGTGGCCGGGCGGTGCGGGCCGGCGGGCGAGAGCCTTCATCGCCGCGTCGAGAGCGGGGCTCTCGCGGGCGAGCGGGCCGAGAAGTTCGGCGTGCCGGTAGATGGCGATCGCCAGCGGCCGAACGATCTCCTGCGGGCGGAGCGGATAGTCCACCGGGGCCGCCAGCACGCCGCCCCGCTGCAACACCTCCTGTGGATCCGCGCCGCCGCGGCGGATCGAGACCGTCTCGGGCAGCGCGGCGGGCGTCGTGTTCCGCTGGCTGCGTCCCCAGGTGGCGATCCGCGGCCCGGCCCGCGGCCGTAGCGGTTGCGGCGGCCACTGCACCGAGAGCAGCCAGTCGGGATTGCTCGTCGCCACGAGGAGCGCCTCCTCGTAGGCCGCGATCGCCTCGCGCAAGCGGCCGAGTTCGAAGCGGCACTCGCCGACGACCGCGGCCGAGGCGATGGCGTCGAGCCAGCGCTGGCCGCCGATCTTCACGCCCCCCTGGTACTCGCGCATCGCGATCTCCAGGGCCCCGGAGAAGTTGCCCTCGGCGAGCGCCGCGAGGGCGAGGTCGTAGCCGGCCGTGGGCACCGTCTGAGCGTCGGCGATCTGGCCGGTGCCGGGAGGCAGGACGACCTGGGCCGATGCCACCGCGCCGGCGAGCAGGGCGAGGGCCAGGGCCGTCGGCAGGCCGCGGCAGGCGGCGGAAGGCGGGGTCATGAACGCATGTTGTACACGTTTGGTGCGGCCGACGGCGGCGCGGCAGTCTGGGATGGATGGGCGCCGCCGCGGACGCTCCGGGGCCGGTGGTGACGGTCGGTCAAAGTTTGCCGGTTGGATCGGTCGATACAGGAGATGCGTTCCTTACCGCACCCGCATACCGGACGAGAGCCATGACCGTCTCGAGCACGATTCACCGTCCCGTTCGCCGCGGCTACGCCCGCGTGCTTGTGGCCGCCGTCGCCCTCGGCGGGCTTTCGCTGACCGGTTGCCAGGTGGACGTGGGCGGCCAGACGCTGCCCAGCGCCTACTACCTCCAGGACGACATCCAGTACTTCCCCGCCGGTCCTGAGTTCAAGCTCTCGAAGGAGGCGGCGGCCCAGAAGGCCTACAAGAAGGAACTCGGCGACGCGGGGTCCTGCAACGGCAACTGCTCCGGCGGCTGCCAAGGCTGCGGCCGCTAATCCAACCCCAAGCTCCGTCGCGAAGTTGCCGCCGTTGCACCTCGTTGGGCAGGCGAGGGGATCGGCGAACGCTCGACGAGCGTTAGGCCGCTGCGGCCGCCGCGAGGAGACTTTTGCCGTCCCCGAGCCCGTCGAAAGAAGTCGATGCCATCCGGCAACTGAGCGGCGAGTCGATAAAGGCCATGCCCGGAGGAGGTCCCGCGGCAGCATCCGTGCTGTTGGGGCCCGTTCCGTGGCTATCGTTTTTCCTGGCCGGATGAGACCGACAGGCAGAAACCGTTTCCTCTCATCCGGGCATGGCCAAAGTTTCGTTCAGGCAGTGAGTTCGTCGATCCGCTGCCGAAATCCGGGCATCTCGCTGGTCACGAAGGCCGTCCAGGCGGCGGGCTGCCAGAGTTCGACGCACACTGCGGCGCCCACCACGACCAGGTCGGCCCCGGGATCGACGGCGAGAAACTCGCGGAAGCCCTCCGGCACGACCAGCCGGCCCCGGGCCGCCAGCGACACCACCTTGTGCCGCGTCGAGAGCAGCCGGCCGAGATCCTGGAGTTGTCCGACTCGCTGGGTGAGCAGGCCCGCCTGCATCTTCGAGCGGACAACGTCGATCGCGGTGTCGAGTCGGGGCTTCCAGACGGCCGCCGGCCAGAGCGACAGGCAGCCGGCCCGCTCCTTGGCGAGCACGAGCCGGGGCCCCGTGGAAAGCAGCGGGTCGAGCAACTCCGGTGGGATCGCCAGCCGATACCGCTCGTCGAGCGTGCGGACGAACTCGCCGATCAGCAACTCGACACCAGGCATCGTGGCTTGCGTTCCGAAGCACGAACCCGCCTCCGCGGGAACCGCCGACGGCCCCCAGGGGCATGTCGGACAATCCATTTAGGGCATGAAACCCACGATTTAGTGTTTAAAACCACTAAAAAGGGCATCAAACCCACGAGCAAAGTCTAGCGGGTCTCCCGAAAACCGCAAGCGGCCGTGGTCGCGAGCGGGCCAGAGCGTCTTCGGCTCCGTTGCCGGTCCCTGGGAGGCCGTCGCGTTCCGGCCCGCGAACGGCAGGCGGCCGCTCGGGTCGTCGGCCGGATCGGTCCTCGGGCATGCCCGTCCATGACGACGGCCCCGGCGATCGCCTCGCCGGAGTCGCTCACGGACGGGCGTTGACCTCGATGCCGTGGCGAACGTGGGAGACGTGGAGCCGGAGATGGAAGGCCACCAGCGCGAACGCGCCGCGGCTGTCGAGCCGGCCGAAGATCGGGTGGAGGAACATGCCGCAGCCGGTGAACGGATGCGACTGCGGCAGGCGGGCGATCCGCGCCGCCAGGTCGCGGAACCGCGGCATGACTTCGGGGCCGGAGTCGTCGGGATGGTCGAACCGACCGATGTCACCGATGTCGGGTGAACGTCCGGCTTCGAGTTCGGGGATCAGCTCGAGCATCGCCTCGTGCACGCCGTTGATGTGGTCGATCGTCATGTAGGGCGACCAGTCCCGCATGACCGGCGTCACGCCCGGCAGCGGGGGCACGCGACGGCGGCCGCGCAGGATCGGATCGGGCGTGGTGGCGACCAGGGCCTGGATGGCGGTCGCGGCGTCGTTGAACTACCGCAGATTAGTGGTTAGCGAGCGGCTGCGGTAGCGCACGCGCAGCAGCAGCCTGGCCAGGATCGTGTCGATCATGAAGCGGAGCTCCCGGTCGCTACGACGCCGCGAGCGGGTTCGTCCGCGAGGCCAGTGGCAGGTCGATCCGCGTTCCCTCGACGGCCGACGCGAACACGGCGGCGGTCATCTCGACCGTCGATCGCCCGGCGTACATCCCCGTTTCCGGCTCCCGGTCCTCCGCGATGGCGGCGAGCAGGTCGGCGGCGGCGGCCCGGCCCCACTTCATCCGCTCCGCGGCCCGCTCCTCGGCCGAGACCGCGGCCACGGCGGCGTCGAGGCCCTGCGGCCCGATCGGCCGCCAGGGAAACTCCTTGTCGACCCGCCACAGGGGTGCTTCGCGCAGGTAGGCGTGCGGGACGTGGTCGGGCCGGATGTGGATCGCGCCGGCCGTGCCCGCCACGGTGAGCCCGAAGTTGGGCTGCTTGAGGCCCGCCTCGCGGATGCTCGCAAAATACCCGATCGGCCCGTCGGCCAGGCCGAACATCGCCGCGATCGCGTCGCCCGCGATCAGGCCGACGCCCTCGGGGCCCGGCGCCGCGTCGGCCCGCGCGATCGGCCGGCCGCCGGTCGTGATCGCCGCCGAGCACCACGTGGCCGCCCCGCCGAGATCCGTCATCAGGTCGAGCAAGTGGCAGCCGAGCACCCACAGGTCCTCGCCGCCGCCCCGCTTGTCCTCCTTGCCGCGGCAGCGGATCTCCAGGACCTTGCCGATGCGGCCGTCCTCGATGAGGTCGCGGGCGGCGGCAAAGGACGGTGCATGGCGATTCACGAAGGCCAGGGACAGTTTCGTGCCCGCCTTGGTGCAGGCCGCGATCACGCGGTCGGCCTCTGCGAGCGTCGGCACGAAGGGCTTCTCCAGGAAAATGCCTCGGGCGCCGGCCGCGGCCGCCGCGATCGCCATCTCGGCGTGGCAGTCGATGTCGCGCATGCAGATGGCGACGACATCGGGCCGCACGTCGGCGAGCATCGTGCGCCAGTCGCGGAAGCCGGCGGCGGCGGGAAGCTTGTGGCGGGCGACCGCCTTGGCGAGCCCCTCGTCGGCCTCGTCGGCGACGGCGACGAGCCGGCCGCCGGGCACGTCATTCCAGATCTCGTCGATCGCGTGGCCCCAGTCGCCGCGGCCCGTCCGCCCGATCGCCGCCACCTTCAGTGCATCCATCGGCTCCACCTCCACGGGGCACAAGCCACGACCAGGCCGCGGCGCCCCGTGGCTATGATCGTATCGCGATGACACACGACGGGCACGGCCAGCGGCACGACGGCACCTGCGGGCACGGGCATTCGCACGTGCTGCCGGCGGCCGGCCTCGACCGGGCGATGGCCTGGGGCGTGGGACTGAACCTGGCGTTCGTGGCCGCCGAACTCGCGGCGGGCTTCCAGGCGTCGTCGCTGGCGCTCGTCGCCGATGCGGGGCACAACGCGGGCGACGTGGTCGGCCTGCTGCTGGCCTGGGGGGCGAGCTGGCTGGCCCGGCGGCCGCCGTCGCGGAAGTTCACCTGGGGCCTGCGGCGGGCGACGATCTTCGCCGCCCTCGGCAACGCGGTGCTCCTGCTCACGGCCTGCGGCGCGATCCTCTGGGAGGCAACGCACCGGCTCCGGGCGCCCGCGGCCGTCGCGGGGACGACGGTCATCGCCGTCGCGGCGATCGGCGTCGTGGTCAACACGATCACCGCCCTGCTTTTCCTCCGCGGCCGGCGGGACGCCAACGTCCGCGGCGCGTTCCTGCACATGGCGGCGGACGCGGCCATCTCGGCGGGCGTCGTCGCCGCGGGGATCGCCATCCAGGCGACGGGGCTGGCGTGGATCGATCCGGCCGTGAGCATCCTCGTGACGCTGGCGATCGTGTGGGGCACGTGGAGCCTGTTTCGCGAGGGGCTCGAACTGGCCCTCGACGCGGTGCCCCGGGGCGTCGATCCGGACGCCATCGCCGCGGCGCTGGCCGCCATCCCGGGCGTGGCCGAGGTGCACGACCTGCACGTCTGGGGGGCGAGCACGTCCGAGACGTCGCTCACGGCCCACCTCGTGGTGCCCGAGGCCGCCGCGCACGGCCGCGTGCTCGCCGCGGCCGGTGATCTCGTGCGGCGGCGGTTTCACGCCGCCCACGTCACGCTGCAACTCGAGGACGAAGCCGCCGCCGCCATCTGCCCGCAGCGGCCCGCCGACACGCTCTGACTGCCGCAATCAGCCGCGCACGGCGTGGCGGGCGATGCCGGCGAGCATGCGGCGGAAGACGAGTTCGTGCAGCGGCCAGATCGCGTACCAGTAGGCGAGACCACCGAGGCCCTTGGGATCGAACACGGCCGTCTGGTGGATCGTGACGTCGCCGTCGCGGGGCACCACCTCGAACTCCAGCCAGCCGCGGCCCGGCATCTTCATCTCGGCCGCCAGTCGCAGCCGGCGGGGCGGATCGCAGACCTCCACCCGCCAGCAGTCGAGCACGTCGCCGTCGCGGAGCCGCGCGGGGTCGCGGCGGCCGCGGACCATGCCGGGACCGCCGATCATCTGGTCCAGCCGGCCGCGGAGCCGCCACAGCCAGTCGCAGGCGTACCAGCCGTTGGCCCCGCCGATCCGCTCGATCGCGGCGAAGGCCCGCTCGGGGGCGACGGCCACGACCGTATGGCGATGGTCGACGAGCCGCGTGCCCTCGGCCTTGCCGCCGTAGCGGCGCGGCAAGTCCTCCACGTCGGCGAGGTCGGCCCAGCGCTTGCCGGCGAACTCCGAGTCCTCGTTGGTGATGGCGTCGTGGACGGCGGTCCGCAGGTCCCGCGGGCGGATGGGAAACTCCCGCAGGGCCGCGTCGCTCGTGACGACCGTCGGGTTCTTCAGTCCGTCGATCAACTTGCGTCCGACCTTCGAATACCGCGGCGTCACCAGCTTCAGCCACAGGCTCGACAGCCGCGGCGTGAGCACCGGCACCGGAATCATCAGCCGGGCGAGGCCCCGCTGCCGGGCATACTCCTGCATGATGGCGCCGTACGAGACCCTGTCTGGTCCGCCGATCTCGAAGATCCGCGGCGGCCCCGGCGGCAGGCCGATGGCCGCAGCCAGGTAGGCCACGACGTCACCGATCGCGATCGGCTGCGTGGGCGTGGCCAGCCACGCCGGGCAGATCATCACCGGCAGCCGCTCGACGAGCGTCCGCACGAGGTCGAACGAGAAACTCCCCGCGCCGATGATGATCGACGCCCGGAACTCGACGACGTCGCCGCCGCCGGCGCGGAGGATGGCGCCCACCTCGTGGCGGCTGCGCAGGTGGGCCGAGAGCCGGTCGTCGTCGGCCCCGAGGCCGCCGAGGGGGATGACCCGCCGCACGCCGGCGCCGCGGGCGGCCGCGGCGAACCGCTCGGCCGCGAGGCGGTCGGCCCGCTCGAAGTCGACGCCCCCCTCCATCGAATGCACGAGCCAGTAGGCGACGTCGATGCCGGCGCAGGCCCGGGCGAGGTCGTCGGCATCGGCGGCGTCGCCGACCATCATCTCGGTGGCGGGCCCGGTGCGGCCGGCGAGTTTCTCGGGCCGCCGGGCCAGGCAGCGGACCGCATGGCCCTGCCGCTGCAACTCGGCCAAGAGCACGCCGCCCACGTAGCCCGTCGCACCCGTCAGCAGGATCCGCATGCGGCCAGTGTAGCCGGGGCGGCGTCAGGCCGCCGGGGAGATGGCGACGTTGCCCGCGTTCCGCGTCTTGCGGACGTTCCGCAACCAGGTCGTGTTCATGACGCCGGTGCCGGTGTTGGTGCCGGTCGTGAACAGGCCCAATTGGTTGTACTGCACGAGGTTGCCGACCGACGGGTTCGGGAGGAAGCCCACGAACAGGTTGGTGGCGTTGTCGATCACGATGCCGTTTCGGCTCGCGGTGATGTTGTTGCGGAAGACCCGCGTGTTGGAGCACGCGCCGTTGGCGTACAGGCCGTTGCCCTGCGCCGCCGTGAGGATGGTGCCGTCGCCGGCGTTGAACCCGCCGAGCGTCAGATTGGCCGCGTTGACGAGGGCGGCGCCGTTGCCGCCGGCCGCGGTCGCCTTGAAAATATTGCCGGCGACGAACGTGTTGGCCAGGGCCCCGCGGGCGTGCAGGGCGAGCGTGGTCACGGTGACGTTGTTGCCCACGCCGGCGCCGGTGGTCGCGGTCGTGTTGCCGACGCGGAACGGGCTCGCGGCCGCCGAGCCGCGGGCGTCGACGAGCACGATGCCGGACTGGGCGCCGCTGATGGTGTTGCCCAGCACCTGGCTGTTGTCGAGGACGCCCCGGGCGACGATGCCCAGCGTGCCGCCGGTGATCCGGTTGCCCACGCCCGCGTTGCCGAAGGTGAAGCCGGTCGCGTCCTGTAGCGTCGCCCCCACGGCGTTGTTCGACAGGCTGTTGAAGGAGGCGGTGGCGCCCGTGAGGGTGCCCGTGGCGAACAGGCCCTGGGTCGTCGCGCCGCTCACCGAGTTGCCGAGGTTGGAGTTCGCGCCGCCGACGGCGATCTGCTGGGCGCCGGTGAGCGAGACGCCGACCGCGCTGCCGCTGATCGTGTTGCCCTGCACGAGCGTGCCGGTGTAGGTGCCGGCGGCCGCGACCACGCCGCCCCCGGTGTTGCCGGCGAGCGTGTTGCCCAGGCCGGCGGCGGTGCTGCCGCCCACGACGAGGCCGGTGAGGCTGCCGCTCCCGGGGGCCAGCCGCACGCCGGCGCCCGTGTTGGAGGAGATCGTGTTGCTGCCCACGGTCGTCGACGTATAGGTGCCGGCGGCGGCGTTGACGCCATCGCCCGCATTCCCCGTGATCGTGTTGGCGGCGGCCGCGCTGCCGCCGATCACCAGGCCGGCGAGCGTGCCGGCGGCCGGGGCGAGGCTCACGCCGTGGCTGCCGTTGGTCTGGATGCGGTTGCCCTGGACCACGCTGCCCGTGTACGTGCCCGGCCCCACGAGCAGCCCGACCACGTCGTTCGAATTGATATCGTTGCCGGCGCCGGCGGCCGTGCCGCCGATCGAGAGGTTGGAGACCGTCCCGGCGGCGGCGGGCGCCAGCGAGACGCCGGCCTGGACGTTGCCCGTGATGTCGTTGCCCTGGATCACCGTGTCGGTGTACGTGCCGGCGGCCACGACGATCCCGGCCGTGGTGTTGTTACTGATGTCGTTGCCCGCCCCGGCGTCCGTACCGCCGATCACCAGGCCCGTGGCCGTGCCTCCGGCGACGGCGAAGTTGATGCCGGCCGCCTCGTTGAGCGCGATCGTGTTGCCGAGGATCGTGCTGCCGGCGTAGCTGCCCGGGCCGAGCTGGATCCCGCTGGCGTTGTTGATGGCGATCGTGTTGGAGGCCGTGGACGTCGTGCCGCCGATCGTCAGGCCGGCGATGCCACCGGCCGCGGCGATCCCGCACTGGTCGTTGTCGACGATCCGATTGCCGACGATCGTGGCGGTGGTGTAGTTGCCGGCGGCCAGCTCGATGCCGTGCGTGCCGTTGCCGTAGATGTTGTTGCCCTGGTTGGCCAGCGTGCCACCGATCGTCAGGCCCGGGGCGGCGGCCGCCGTGACGATCCCGGCCCGGCCGTTGTCGCTGATCTGCGTGTTGCGGACGACGGTGCCGGAGTAGGTGCCGCCGTTGAACTGGATGCCGTTGTACCCGTTGAGCCGGAGCGACAGGCCGTCGATCGTGGTGTTCGTGGAGCCGCCGGCGAAGGAGAGGCCGTTCTCGGCGAAGTTCTGGATCGTGAGCACGATGCCGCTGAGCCCGATCGTGTTGACGCCCGCGCCGATGATCAGGCCGTTGCCGCTGGCCCCCGCGCCGGAGCCGTCGATCGTGATCGCCGTCGTGGTGCCCTGGAACTGGAAGGAGGTGCCGGAGACGGCGAGCGTGGGCAGCGTGGAGGCAGCGTGGATCGTGCCGGCGCCGAGGTTCTTGAACACGATGGTGTCGGCCGTGCCGGCCGTGTTCACCGCCGCGATCGCCGCGCGGAGCGAGCCGGCCCCGGAGTCGGCCAGGGTCGTCACGTCGACTGCGAGGAGCTGACGCGGCTCGAGCCGCTCGAGGTGCACGGGCGGCCGGCGCAGGGGGCGGCGGCGGGCATGCGGGCGGGCGGGGCGAAAAACCTGGACCATGGGGCTTCTCCGCAGGTCGGGTCGGGGGAACTCGAGTGCGTCACGGTAGGACACCGGCCCAGGGCTTGCAAACGGCCCGCTTTTCCCCCGTGCCGGCGGCCGCGGCCGCCGGCGGGACGCCTGGGTCGGCCGTGTCGGGAAGGCCCGCAGGCTGGTAGACTCCAAGGTTTCCGTTTTCGCACGTTTCCCCGGGAGCAGCGATCGCGCGTGCCCAGTTCTCCGTCCGTCACCAAGGCGCAGCAGAAGGCGATCCAGAAGGCCGACACGCTCATCGAGGCCCTCGGCTGGATTCGCAAGTTCCGCGACACGACCACCGTCATCAAACTCGGCGGCAGTGTCGTCGAGCATCCCGACTCGCTTCGCCACCTCCTCATCGACGTGGTCTTCCTGTCGACGCTCGGGATGCGGATCGTCGTGGTCCACGGGGGCGGCAAGGCGATCAGCCGGGCGATGGACGCCGCGGGCATCGTGCCGCGGTTCGTGCAGGGCCGCCGCTACACCGACGCCGCCACCCTGTCGATCGTCGAGCAGGTGCTGGCCACCGACCTGAACCACGAACTCGTCGCCCGGATCGAGGAATATGGTGGCCGCGCGATGTCGCTCAACTTCCTGTCGACCAACGTCCTGTTCGGCGACAAGCTGCTCCTCGACGGGCCGGACGGGCCCGTCGATCTCGGCAACGTCGGCGAGGTGACCCGCGTGGACCGGCTGACGATCGACAACCTCACCTACGCCGGCCAGGTGCCCGTGATCCCCTCGATGGCCCTGACGGACGACGGCGAGAAGCTCAACGTGAACGCCGACACCGCCGCCACGGCCGTCGCCGCCGCCATCGGGGCGGAGAAGCTCGTCGTGCTCAGCGACATTCCCGGCGTGCTCCGCGACGTGAACGATCCGGAGAGCCTGATCCATTCGCTCACCGCCGGCGAGGCCCGGCGGCTGATCGCCGACGGCACGATCTCCGCGGGCATGATCCCCAAGATCGAGGGCTGCCTGGCGACCCTGGAGCAGGGCGTGAAGAAGATCCACATCATCGACGGCCGCCTGCGGCATTCGCTCCTGCTCGAGATCTACACGACCAGCGGCGTGGGCACGGAACTGGTCCGTGACGACGCCGTCTCCTCCGCCGCCCGGGCCGCCGGCCCGGCGACGGCGGCCCGCTGACCCTCCGGCATCAGGTCCCCACGGGAGTTTTTCCATGGCCACGATCGACTCCGCACCGCACGCCCTGGGTATGAAGACGCAGTCCGTCGTCGACACGTTCACGCGCTACGTGGTCCCCAACTACCGGCGGTTCCCGGTCTGCCTCGTCCGCGGGGCCGGCTCCCGGGTGTGGGACGCCGAGGGCAACGAATACCTCGACCTGTTTCCCGGCTGGGGGTGCAACCTGCTGGGGCACTGCCCGGAACCCGTCGTCCGTGCGGTACAGGAGCAGGTGGCGAAGCTGATCCACGTGCCGAACACCTGGTACACCGAGCCCCAGGGCGAGTGGGCTCGGCTGCTGTCCGAGCGGTCGTTCGGCGGTCAGGCCTTCTTCTGCAATTCGGGCACCGAGGCCAACGAGGCGGCGATCAAGCTCG
>SXGQ01250437.1_pt1 | contig 11413 bp, 9 predicted proteins | sample 3178371 | NCBI WGS metagenome assembly SXGQ01 (sample SAMN11356859, study PRJNA531348) | freshwater metagenome | isolation source: freshwater sample F1-20 | place: China: Fuxian Lake, Yuxi | collected 2017-12-25 | reverse complement strand
CGCCGGATCATACCCGCGTGACGCAGGAGCGCCGACGCGCGCCATCCCGCCGTCGCCAAGCGCGGCGAGCGCCAAGAAGCCGACGAGATACGGCAGGTCGTTGGCCAGGTAATACGGGCTGACTCCCCACGTTGACGTGAGCGCAAGCGTCAGCGAGATTGCCGCTCCGAGCAGCGCGCCGCTACGCACCCATGAGCCGGTGAGTAGCGAACCTGCAACCACGAGCTGTGCGATCGCCATCGCCGCACCAACGGCGACCGGCTGCGAGAGACCGACCGCTTCCACAAGCGGCGCGAGCGGACCACCCGCCACGACAAAGTAGCGGAGCGTCTCGCCGATCGAGCCGACGCCATCCGTCTGGAGGAAGCGTGGGTCCAAGATGAGTTTGTCGAGGCCCGCGTAGAGCATCGTTCCGCCGAGGAAGACGCGTAGAATCACCGCCGCCACACCAACGCTCGCGAATGGTATGATCGCGGCGCGTGCGCGAACCACCATTGACGGTGCTCGCCGCTTTGACGTCTGCTGCCTGCTCATAGAGAGATGCTACTTCACCGCGATCGGCGCGTAGGAAGCGGTGCAGAGCGCCGCAAGATCCGCGGGCGCCAGCTCCACGGCGAGCCCGCGACGCCCCGCGGAGACCAGCAGCGTGGTCATCCCCTCGGCGCTCACATCGATCAGCGTGCGCATGGCCTTGCGACTGCCGAGGGGGCTCACCCCACCCGGCACCGAGCCCGTGGCGCGCTGGACCTGCGCCTCGCTCGCAAGCTCGGCGCGCTTTGCGCCGAGCGCCTGCGCCACCGCGCGCTCGGAGAGGGTGGCGTCGCTCGGCACCACCGCAAGGACGAGTTCGCCGCCCGCACGCCCACCCTCAAGCACGAGGACGAGCGTCTTGAAGAGTCGCGCGGGTGAGACGCCGAGTGCCGCGGCGGCAGCGGCGGCGTATGGGGTGCGCTCGCTGCGTTGCACCGCTGCGCCAAAAGGTTCGTTGATTGCATAGGAGTGGACCGTGTGCGCGACGCCGCGAGACTGCAGCAGGGTGAGCGCTGGTGTGCCTGACGGACGAGTCATCTGCCGAATGAGAATGTCATCTGACTAAAGCGCGATCTTCTCCACGACCCAATCAACGCAGGTGATCAGCGCGCGCACATCGTCCGGTTCAACCGACGGGAAGGTTCCGACGCGGATGCCGTTGCGCTTCAGCGAACGGTACGGATCAATGTCCACGATCCCGTTCGCGCGCAACACATCACGCAGCAGCGCCGCATCAATCTTGGGATCAAGGTCAATGGTGACCACGCTCTTGGAGCGGATCGTTGGATCCTCAACGAACGGTGAAGCCCACGGACGTGACTCGGCCCACGCGTACAACAGTCCCGACGACTCGGCACAGCGCGCTGCCGCCCACGGCAGCCCGCCTGACGCGTTCAGCCAGTCAATTTGTTCGGCGGCGAGGAGGAGCGTGGCGATCGCTGGAGTGTTGAGCGTCTGGTCCTTCTTACTCTCGGCAATCGCTTTGTGCAACGAGAGCGAATCGGGGACGAATCGACCAGATGCAGCAATGCGCGCCGCGCGCTCGATCGCTCCCGGCGAGAGCGCTGCGATCCAGAGTCCGCCGTCTGCGCCGAGGCCCTTCTGCGGTGAGAAGTAGTAGGCGTCGGCCTCCAGCGGATCCCACGCCACGCAACCCGCGGCGGACGTTGCGTCGACAACAGTCAATCCCGCCGCAGGCGCGCCTGACGCGACGCGCGGCCTGCGCACCGGCGCCGCGACTCCCGTGCTCGTTTCGTTCTGCACCAGCGCCCACGTATCGATCGACGACGCCTCTGCGCCACGCGCCGCAGCATCCAGCTCCGCGCGAGCACCAGGCGCCGCCTCTACCACCAGCGGCTCACTCAGGTGCGGCGCACGCGCGGCGCGCGCAAACTTCGAAGAGAATTCGCCAAAGACCGGGTGTGCCGAACGCTGCTCAATCAACGAATACGCCGCCATGTCCCAGAAGAGCGTTGAGCCACCGACACCGAGTGCAATTTCATAATCCGGCGGCAACCCAAACAGCGTCGCAACGCCGCTGCGCAAACGCCCAACGAGCGCGCGAACGGGCGTCTGGCGGTGGCTGGTACCGAGCAGCGCGCGGCCGGCGCGGGACGCGAGAGCGTCAACCTGCGCATCGCGGACGCGCGAAGGCCCCGAGCCGAACCGACCATCCTCAGGAAGGAGGTCGCGCGGGATGCGCAGCGTACGGAGGCCTCCAATCACTGGCGTACCGCAATAGACACGGTTGCATTTCCGCCTTCGTAGAGGCTAGTCGCCAATGTTCTAATCCGCACAAGACAGGTTCCGACCCTCAACGCACGAACCTTTCCATTCGCACTGACCGAGCAGACCTTCGGAGTCTTTGATCGAATCGTTTGCTTGCCATTGGACACTGATGTGACGGATATTCGGGTACGCATACCAACGCTTATCCGTGTGAGTGAAGTCGCCAGTATCTCGGGACTGAGCCCGACGATGCGCACCGAAACCTCGCTCGTCCGAGGCGAGGCCAGAGTGGAGGCCTCATCCCCATCGAGCGAGGCACGGAGGACGCATACTCCGCGCGTGAGGCCAATAAGCACTGAGTCTCGCGTCACGCAGATGGAATCGGTTACGACAGTCGCCGCAGTGGTCTCGCCTCCCACTGTTAGCACAAAGGGAACTTCACCCCCCACCTGTAATGACGTTGGGAGATTTGTCTCAATCTTCGGATTTACCCGCGCGTCAAGTGCAGTGAGAAATCTCGTCGCATGCAAGAAGCCCAAACCGCAGATGTTTTGGACGGAACAGCCAAGCGTCTGGGGATCTGGCTGAAACGGATCAAGTGACGACATGAGCAGTTCAATGAGTTCAACTCTCGACATCCTCGGTGCAATCGCACGGGCCAGAGCGATGACTCCGCTGACGTGGGGCGCGGCCATGCTCGTCCCGCTAAGCCCTCCGTACCCTTCGCCTTCTGGGATCGAACGGCCTCGGTCGACGGTGCTCAAGATTGAGCTGCTCCCCTCCCCGCCGGGTGCCGCAAGATCGACCCAGTAGCCAAAGTTCGCATAGCCCGCTCGCTGACCGAGATCTCCAGTGGCGGTGACCGTTAGGGTTCCCACGCAGTTGGCAGGAGTCGAACTACTTGCATCAATGTTTTCGTTTCCCGCGGCCGCCACGACGATCACGTCCAGTTCGCTGAGCTCGTCAATGACGGACTGTAGACGCGACGAGCAGGGTCGCGCAGCACCGAGCGACAGATTGATGACGGCTGCAGGATTCGGGTTTATTGGTGCGTTTGAGACCGCAAGGCCGGCAGCCCAACGCAACGCGTCAATGAGGTCCCTTTCGGTTCCGCCGCAGCGCCCTGTCACGCGAACTGGAAGGAGCTTCGACTCCGGGGCTACACCAACGGTGCCACGCCGATCAATCCCCGCAGCGATGATGCCCGCAACGTGAGTGCCGTGCCAGTCAGAGCCGCTCTCGGCACATTGGCCATCAAGGCCAGTTCGCCTGAGAAAATCTGCGTCCACAAAGTTTCCTTCGTCACGGGGATTTGCATCACGTCCGTCGCCGTCACCAGCAACATCGGGATCTGAAACGAAGTCATAGCCTGGAAGCACACGGTCCTTGAACTCCGAGTGAGGCACAACCCCTGAGTCAACCACTGCGACTACGACGCCAGTGCCTCGGCTGAATGACCACGCGTTCAGCAGGTCAATGCCTATTCCCGGGCTATTTGAAAGTGCCCACTGTCGCTCCCAGAGCGGATCGCGCGGTGTTTCGACTGGGGTGGTCGCGGCCGCGACCACTCCAATCGAGTGGAGGCCCATCAGGAGGGCTGTGGCGAGCGCCGTGATCGTGCGCCGAGTCGAATTCAACTGCGTGACTCTCCTTCACAGGGTGCGCGATGTTGGTGCGCCCGGAGGGAATCGAACCCCCGACCCTCTGGTCCGAAGCCAGATGCTCTAATCCGCTGAGCTACGGGCGCATGCGTGTGTTCAGACTACCCCTCCGAGGGTCTACTGGTCGGGGCGCGAGGATTTGAACCTCCGACCTCGTCGTCCCGAACGACGCGCGCTACCCGGCTGCGCTACGCCCCGACCGATCCGCCACTCCCAGCGGAGGAGAAGGATAGCCGAAACGACCCTTGTGCAACCGAGTGGAGCTCCGATGGCGATGGGGCCAAACTTCGGCGGGCCTTAGGGGAGTAGCCGAGCCTTACTCACTACCGGCACCACGATGTCATCTCCTGGCCATCGGATGCGGATACGTTCACTCGATCCGCGTTCAACGGAGATGCTCCCTGCGATCGACGCTGCCTCAAACGCTCGGATAAGCTGCCACGCTCCACCGGCAAAGCCTTCAATCACCAACGGGCGGCCGAGGAGGCTGCGCGAGACCGAGTAGCCAATGGTGACGCGATCCGCACGGATCTTCAACACCCGAAGTGAGAGCTCCGAGGCCCGCTTACGCAATACCTCGAGGGTGTCAATCGGCGTCGACGGATTCCCCGCATCGTCAACGATGCCAGTCAGGCTGGCAACGATCGTGGTTCCTGCAGCGACTGACATATCAGGCACCCACGTGGCGATCTTACGCCCTGACGTGAGGAGTACCTCGCCCTTGAGCGGAACACCTAACTGGTCGGTTGCAAAGACCGATGTACGCGGCGATGCCGAAAGTCGAACTGGCTCCGTGAAGCTCCAGGAGATGCTCGGGCGTGCACGGAGGCTGGTAGCACCCTGCTGCGGAGCGGTGGACTGAACCGACGGCGGCGTATCGTCAATCACCAACGTTGCGCCGACCGTCCGCGCAAGGCCGACACCGTTCTCGACGAGTACATTGATCCGTCGATCGCCATCGCCCGGCGAGAGTCGAACACAATACTCGCGCGTCCCCGTATACGGCATCCAGCTCGGTGGGAGATCACTGATCGCGTTGCGGATACCGACACGAGAGATCCCGGAGAGGGTGTCCCGAGCTGAAACACGGACGCAGACGTTTTCCGACGGTGAGCGTGGGCGAGGCTCGAGGGCAACGAACTCTGGGGGTGTTACGTCGGGTTGGATGCGAAGTGAAAGGGTGAACTCGCGCGGCCGATCCGTGTTGCGACCGTTGATGTTCAGGAAGTAGACGCCGGGAGTTCGAATCAGTGCCGTGACCCGTTGAAGCCCACCTGGCCGAGCAGAACTCGTGATCGGGTTCTCCGTTTGGATCGACTCGGTACCCGGTGGAAACAGATAGAGCCCGAGCTCAGATCCAGCCGCACCAGTGACGGTGGCAACGAGCACGCTCGCGGTGGTCACCTCAATGGCGTACACAAGGTCCACAACTTCCCCGCCTACGACTCCACGCGACTGTCCGGGTGTCAATGGGGTCCCGGCCAATTGGTGGACGGTCCGTGCCGATACGGGAGTAGAGACCGTAACCACGAGTGCGGCAACGAAGAGAATGCACAGGGCGCGGAGCCCAAAGGCCCCGCGCCCTGTCGAGATTGCGTTGCGCGCAATCACCAGATCAAGATCTGGTGATCAGCGGAACTTGATCTCGAGATAATCGCTCGCAAGATCCGACGTACCACCGAAGGCCTCGGCGAGAACCGTGACCGTCGTGTTGCGTCGGGAGATGCGGAACGTGGCCACGCCATCGGCATTCGCCTTGCGTGAATACGTCTGCACATTGCCGTTTGCGAACTCAACCGTGAAGTCGACGAGCTCCATGGCATTGTCCTCGCCGAAATTGACGACGATTCGTGCCGTGGTGCGCGCCTTGTTTCGGTACACCGTGGTCTCGACCTCAAACGCATCTGCGTCTACGGAGGTGTACGTCAAGGTGTAGGACTTGCTTACGCAGTCCGTATCGTCATCAAGGATTGCGTCCGCTTCCGAAGTACCCGTTGCGGCTTCATCAGTGTTTGTAGTGTCGCAGTCACCATCGGTGACTGGACCCTGATCTGCAACCTGGATGTCGACCGTGTACGTGTACTTCTTGGCAACCGTGCCGCCAGCTGGCTCGAGGTATCCGACCTCAATCTCGCCGCCGACTGCGATTTCGCCTTCGTTGCTCTCCCACTCAAGGTCGTTGTAACCACCGGCCGTAGCCTGGAAGTCGGCAAAGACATCGAACGAGTCGGCACCGTCGCCGAGCGGTCGACCAGCAGCGTCCGTCACCGTTGCGGTGAGGGATAGCTCGTCATCCGCACCAGCTCCTGTTTCGTCGTAGGTGATTCCACCAGTCGTGGCTTCCGCCGCAACCGCGGTCACCTTTGCACCCTGCTCGTCGCCGGTGCAGGTGATGGTTACCGTGTTGGAGACAATGTCGCCATCGGTATCATCCTGAACGGCGAGTGCGAAGCTCGTTCCAGCCTCACCATCATTCTCAGGATTTGATGAAGTGCCACTGTCATCCAAGCAGACACCCGCAGAGACATCAAGGCGGTTCATTGACGCAGCAGTTGCTCCGTCAGAATCCGACGTGAAGTTGTTCGCAACAAAGACCACCGCGGCCTCAGTCTGCGCGTGCTCCGGATTGTCAGCGTAGTTGTCTACGGTGATGGTCTCGTTGGACACCGTGTTGCTCGCGCCGTTGATCACGGTGCCAGCGGAGTCCTTCGCGACAACCTTCAACCAGTCGTCGAGGAGATCGTTGTCCTCGGAGATGTACTTGTACCCGTCGACGATCGAGAGCGTCAACGAAGCGACTGGGCCAACAGCAACGACCGTGAAGGTCGAGGCGAGGACATTGTTCGCGTAGACATTGATCGTGCTCGTGCCTGCCGACGTTGCCGTGTCTGCTGCGATGCAGAGCTTGAAGTCGGAATCTTCATCATCGTCTGTCAACGAGACAACACCCTCTTGGATGTTGCTTGTGTTGAACGTACCAGTGGTGTCGACGTCACCGCAGTTGTCGGCGGTGCCGTCGTTTTGGTATGCCCACGCAACCTTGACCTTGCTGCTTGAAGACGTCGCCTTCAACTGCAAGTCGTTGGTCACAAAGTCATAGCCAACTGTTCCAGCTCCGCCTGCACCCTCAGAGAAGAGGTCGACGGTAATGAACGCGTTGTCCGCCGAAGCCGTGTCAGTCGAAGAGCTTGACTGTAGTCCAAAGATCTTCGAACCGTTGCTCGTCTCCTGAAGTAGTGCGCCCTCGGTAAGGGTTGTGTACTTCGGGAGCACGACAGGATCAGCCGTGATGAGTACTGCCGACGCCGACGGGACGAACGCTGCGCCAAAGACGCCAGCGAGCATCGCGGCGGTCGTGACAGCCGTCAAGACCTTTCGCTTAATAGACACAATAGTGTCCTCCATGCTCTTGCCGAGCTCTCGACGAGTGTCGAGCTACTCGGCTCTTTTCGTGCCAGACAACTCCGCCACCCCCTGCGCGGCACGACCCGCAGGGGAAGGTGATGAACCCACCCTTACGGGGTGGGGCTCCCTCCGTCGCTCGGTCCGGGCGTGATCTCCACGCTCGGCTCGGGTGATTCGGTGGGCGCGGTGGATGGCTCCGGCGTTCGACGCGGAACCTCGGTCGGCTGGGGTTCGACACTCTCGCTCGCCGCAGGCGCTGCGGAGGCCGGGGCCTCCGTGGCTGGGGCTGGGGTTTCAGGTGTTGGGGTGGCTGGCGCCTGCGTGGCAGGGGCCTGTGTTGCTGGCGCGCCGGTTGTGGCCGGGGCCTGTGTCTCAGGGGTTGGGGTGCGGTTGCCAGCGGTCAACGCAGCGGAGACCACGAGGGCGCCCCCTGCGGCGGCGAGCGAGGCGATCACCATGCCGAAGGCGGTGGCGAACGCTGCGACTGGGCGCAGGGCCCGCGTAAAGAACCCCTGGCGTCGACCCTTCTGGGCCTCAGCCAGGACGAGCGGCACGATGCGTGCCGTGAGGCCTGCCGAAGCCACAGGGGCTGGGCTGGCCTGGAGTGCGGAGACGATCGCCCGGAGGGCGGTTGCCTCGGCTGAACAGGCGGAGCAGCTGGTCAGGTGTGCCTGAACAGCAGAAGAGAGCTCCGACCCTTCAAGAAGGGCGAGCTCAACGTACTCCAAAGTACCGCTGCAGACGGTCATGGTTATCTAAGGCGCCTAGGAGGCCAAAATGATTCAAAACCCGTGTTTGTTACATTCTGCGCAGCGTGGGCGGTTACTCCAGGTCCCCCAAGCGCTCCTTGAGCGCCCGCAAGCCTCGAAGTAGGTGCGTGCGGACGGTGCGCTCGGGGAGGCCGAGGTGCTCGGCAATCTCCTTGGGGCTCAGCCCCTCCTGGAAGCGAAGTGTTACAGCCGCCCGATACTTGTCCGGTAAGTCCGCTATGGCAGCAGCCAGCCGGGAGGCGAGATCAGCGTGGCCGGCCGCGGCGGCCGGATCCGTGCTTGTGGCCTGATCCCTGAGCTCACGCTGGTTCCCGTCTGGGAGCGGGGCGTCCAGGGAGTCGGAACGGCTTGCGACCCGATTCGAGCGCTGGTCCACCTTCTGCGCGGTGCGCACGGTGATCGTGACCAACCAAGCCTCCAGTGGGCCGGTCGGCTTCCACGTGCGCAGGTCCCGCACCGCCTGCAGGAAGGCTTCTTGCACAGCATCTTCGGCATCTTGAGGGTGGCGGCAGATGCGAGCGGCGATTCGGTGCAGGCGAGGGGTGTAGCGCTCGACGAGGAGCGCGTAGGCACTCTCCCGCCCAGCAAGACAGGCGGCAACCAGTTCTTGATCGGTCAAGGAAGGCATCGTGGGCAGGATACAGGTCTGCGCGGACTCCTCACAGGCAGGGCAACTATTGCGTGCGCTTACTCCCCGCCTGCCGCACCCCAGCGGGCCTGCGTTGGACCTCCACCTTAACCCCGATCTTGGCGGCCGCCTTGGCGATCCCCTGCACCGCTTCCTGCATGCCGTCGGATCGCCCCTTTGTGTAGGCAGCCTCAAGGAGCTTGGCGATTCCAGGTCCTGCGTGCGAGCAGATCGGCGGCTTACAGGCGCAGCTCAGCTCCAACTTAAAGTTGAGCTTCGACGGCTTGGCTGGCTTGCTCGCCGCCATTAGTACTGTTCCAGATAGCGTTGCAACTCCCAGTCGGAGACGTGGGTGCGGAAGGCGTCCCACTCCGCCTGCTTAGCGTCCAGGAAGTGGGTGAGGACGTGATCGCCCAGGGCGCCCGTGACCACGGGGTCCGCCTTGAGTTCGTTGATCGCCTCCTCCAGGCTCCCTGGGAGCTCGCGAATGCCGTGCTGTGCCACGCGGACCGCGTCCATCTCATAGAGCGACTCCTCCACCGGTTCTGGCAGCGTCATCTTCTTCTCGATGCCGTCTAGGCCCGCCGCGATCATCACGGCGAAGGCAAGGTATGGATTTGCGGACGGATCTGGGCAGCGCAGCTCCATGCGCGTCCCCTCTACGGAGCGACCCGCAGAGATCATTGGCACGCGGATCAGCGCGGATCGATTGCGTCGACCCCAGACCAGATACGTCGGCGCCTCATAGCCAGGAACGAGTCGCTTGTACGAGTTCACCGTTGGTGCGAGCACCGCGATCATGGCGCGCGCATGCTTCAACACGCCGGCCATGTACCACTTCCCGATTTCACTCAGACCGTACTTATCTTTTCCGTCATAGAAGACGTTCTTGCCGGTCTTGAGTGATGCAAGGCTCTGGTGCACGTGCATGCCAGATCCGTTGATGCCGTAGATGGGCTTCGGCATGAAGCTCGCATAGAGACCGTGCTGCTTTGCAATTTCCTTGAGCGCATACTTGAACGTGGTGGCGTTGTCCGCGGTGCTCAGCGCATCGGAGTACTCAAAGTCAATCTCGTGCTGACCTGGTGCAACCTCATGGTGCGCCGTTTCAATCTTGATGCCGAGCAGCTCGAGGGCATCGACCATGTCTTGGCGAATCTCAATCCCTTGATCGCCGCTAAAGTCGAAGTAGCTCGCGCTGTCATGCGGCGTATTGGTGGGCTTCCCCTTCTCGTTCACTTCGAACAAGAAGAACTCCAACTCTGGTCCCATATTTACCCTGTATCCAAGCTTCGCCGCGCGCTCCACTTGGCGACGCAACACGCCGCGCGGATCACCCGCAAACGGTTCACCCGTTGGGAGCACCACATCGCAGATCACGCGCGCGGTTCCCGCGCCGCTCTCTGCGGGCGCCCATGGCAGCACGCGCCAGGTGCTCATGTCGGCGCGCAGGAGCTGATCCGATTCAGCGATGCGCGTGAAGCCTTCAACGGAGGAACCGTCGAACCAGGAGCCGTGCTTGATCGAGGCTGGCATCTGGTGAATGGGGATCTGGACGCTTTTCACGGTGCCGTGGATGTCCACGAACTGCAGCTGCACCGTTTTGATGCCCGCCTTCTCCGCCTTCGCCACCAGGCTCAAGGCGTCGCGCACCTCCGCGTCGCTCCGGCCCGTGGTGGACTTACTGCTCCCCTCCGCCATGATCCCCTCCCGCTTCTGGCTTGACTCGGACTCGAGGCGCCCGAAACTTGTGCCTGCGGCACAGGTTCCGAGGCGCGTTGCGCCAGGGGGTGCCGTTGGTGGGGAGTCTAACCGCTAGCTGGAACGTTTTTAGGGCGTGATGTGGGTTAGAACCTTGTGACCTTGCACAAGTTCGGGGCTGGTTTTGGGTTCTGCCCCTTAGCGGAGCACCCAGCCGGTCACCACCCCGCTGCGGGTGAGGCTGGTGTTGAGGCCGAAGCGGCCATCCGCGCCGCGGGTGAGGAGCTGCAGCGTCACGCTGCTCGCACCTGGAGCCGCGCCGAGCGAAAGTTCGTCGATGCCGTCGCCGTTCCAGTCGCGCACGTAGAGCTCTGGAACGGAGGTACTGCTGCTCGATGAACGCCACGCTTCGAACGGCGAGTTCCAGCGCATCGTTAGCACGCTAACAATATCTGGCGTGGCGGGGAGGCTGCGCGCCAGCGGCGCCCATGGCACGCGAATGCTCACCTTGCTGCCAACCTGCTCTGCAGTTGCGGCGGTCGCAATGGTGACGGTTGGGTTGAGCGCCGCGAGAGCCGCTGCACTGGTGTCGATGCCAACCGTTGCAGCGCGCGTGGCCACTGTCTCCCAGGTGTCGCCCGCGCGCAACCAGTCGAACTCACCGTCAAGAATGCGGACCGGCGCGTTGCGGAACATCACGCTCTCCTTTGTGTAAACGCAAAGATCGCGTGGGATGGTCAAGGACTTGTTGCGCACGAGAATCTTGTTTCCATTCATGGAGCGCAGGCAGGCTTCGCTCTTCTTGGTGCGCTTGGCAATCTTTGCGTACGTGTCGTTCGGCTGAATGGTAATCGTGTAGGTAGGTCCCGAGTTCAGCGCAAGGAGCGCGCTCAACTTGACACCGAGTCGTTGTGCCACAAGCTTGAGGGTGCGCTCTCCTGGGCGCACGGTGGTGCTGCGCGCCGGTTCCGTCTCTGCCACATAGACCT
>SXGQ01793815.1_pt1 | contig 11416 bp, 16 predicted proteins | sample 3178371 | NCBI WGS metagenome assembly SXGQ01 (sample SAMN11356859, study PRJNA531348) | freshwater metagenome | isolation source: freshwater sample F1-20 | place: China: Fuxian Lake, Yuxi | collected 2017-12-25 | reverse complement strand
TCAATTTGATACGTTTTATTTGTTGGGCAACCGTTGCAAGTGTAGATTGAGTATGCTGACACAGGATATGGGGTTCCTGTCAAAGCACCATCTGCTGGCACTGGAGATACATAAGTTGATTGCCATTTTGTCGTTCCATCTGGCATGATTTCTGTGTAAGGTGCAGTTGCATAATCAATACACCCAAACCCAATGCTATCTTTACCGTTACTCCTATCGCTTGCTAAATTATTTGTTGGGCAAAGATAAGTGTTAATTACAGTTGAGCTAACCGTTGCATTCCCTGCAAAATTATATGGCAACTGCAAATTGAATTGGTTATATGCATTGCCTTGCTCAATTGTTGCAAGAATCATTGTAAAAGTTGAGTGATAATCTTGCGTCTTGTAAATTTGAGAATTTACTGGTAAGTTATGCTCTCCAGACCTTGGCAGTGTTCCTCTGATGCTTTCGAAATTGTGGGCAGCAAGACCGATTTGTTTAAGATTATTTACGCACTGAGATCGACGAGCTGCTTCACGAGCTGATTGTACGGCTGGTAATAGTAGTGAAATCAATACTGCGATAATCGCAATAACAACCAGCAGTTCGATCAAAGTAAAGGCTTTTTTCTGATTCTTCATTTTTTATTTTCTCTCATAGTTTTCAAGTAAGAGAGGCGACTCCGTTCGCCGCCTCTCGACAATATTATTATACCGCGCTGCATCTGAATGTCAAGTGAATTTTTGATGAAGATTGAATAAAAATAAATCCTCAACTTCATTATAATTCATACCTTCAAATTCTTCAATAGATCTAGCCACCGGAACATCAGCTCTACCACGTAAAACTTTTTCCATATATTCATCTTTAGTCTTACATACGTAGTGATTTAATTGAACTATATCATCTGTTCCATTGTGATTGAAAGGTCCAGATCCATACATTCCACTTGGGTCTTTCCAGTAAACATTTGGATAATGAGGACTAATCATATATATATTTGGAATTATCCTAATAATAGATTTAATATGTTCATTTACTTTATTTTGTCTCATTTTAAATCTATTTATTAGACTATTATTATTTGGATCATACTTTTCAATGAAATTATTCCCAAAAAATACCCAATTTATCGCTAATGCATACGTGTCATTTCCATATTCTGATATGAAATTTTTTATATTGGAGTGTTTTTTTAATGCTAAAAACTCATCAATATCGAAAAAAGCGGCCCAATCATAAGATGGGCCGTAGTTTTGAATAAAATGATTGTATGCATATAGCTGTTTGCACTCTCCATCGCATGGAGTTTTTATCATTATTGGATCTTCTATTATTGACCTATAATTATTTTCATATAGATATATTTTATCAAATCCAATTTTTTTATAATGATTTACCCATTCTACTAAATATTTATCTTCATTTTTTGCAATAGCAACTAATGCGATGTTCATATTTATTGCTGAGCTTTCTTCAATGCGTTTGGATCTGGACGATCCGGGTCTCCCGGTTTTGCAGGTTTGTAATCTTTGCCTTCTCTCATTTTCTTTTTGCGAATATTTTCCCACAATCCGGGTTTATTTTCGCTTTCTGAATACTCACTCATTGCTTCTAAATAGTTCTTTTTCATATCTTCTCCTAGTAAAGTTACCGTGAAATCCGAAAGATTTATCTGTCATTTCTGGAACTGGATGTTCTATTGAAAACAATGCGGCTGTTTGCTCGTCTGCAAATTTTATACCGCCTTTAATAAACTCATCATAATATATATTACACGATAAAAAGTCTTCATTGACTGATATGTCATATATACTTCTATTTAAGTCGGAATTAAAATCAAAATCCTTAAATATATCATAGTTTATATTTAAGAATTTTTTTGACTTAAGACAAAATCCGCCATTTCCAACTCTATTCTTATAACCCCATTCCGGAGGCCAAGGAGCGCCCACATAGTCAAATCTCATGAAGTCGCTTGACCAGCATGACGAATCAATTATATATCCATCGTGCTGTATTGTCAAGCAGAAATCCGATATAATATTTTTTGGTAGCTCCACTAAACAAAACTTTGAGTAATCAGCCTTATTTTTTATTTCTGGTATCTGAATAATTTCAATTTGTTTAATATTTTTAAATTTATCTAATTTTATTCCATCAAGACTATTTGTAAAAAACTTAGATTTTAAAAACATCATTTGATCTAAGCAGATATCCATAGCCTTCAGTGCTTCAATTTGATTTTTTGTATCTATACATACCAGCGTGCAGTTTTCAAGATATGTCAATTCCAATTTCCTTTATTTTTTCCGAAAGAAAAATTTGATCATTATTAAACCATGAAATATTTGAGTAATATTCAGTTTCTGCTCTATAACTTTCTGTGTCGATTTGTCCAAACTCACATATTAAATTTTTTTGTAGACAATACGCTACAGCCATTGGCCCAGAAAGATTTCCCATAAATAATTTACAAGAATTAATTATTTTGAAGAAACTATCTATATTTTCTGCATACAAAGGTTTTACTAAATGTTTTAGTGGGTATTGTTCATACTGTTTAACATCTGTAAAAATAAAAAATCTTTCAGTAAATCTATTAATTATTGATTCTTGTACTTCTATTGATCCATGTCTTCTATAGTCTAAACTTCTATTAACAACTAAAGAATCTTTGAATTCAGTTAAATTGCTTTCATATTCAACGATCTTAAAATCTTTATACAGAATTTCATCAAATCCTATATATTTCTGATATAGTTTATTTGTCCATCCCAAGTTTGGATTATTCATTCGCCATTCAGATAAATTATAATCTAGCTTTGACCCATCATATATATTAAAATCAGCTATATATTTTTGCGATTTTACAATATTATAGAACTCGTTGAAAGCTGACTCCAATCCATAACTAAAACCATCTCCGATTTCAGCAATAAACAGGTTGGTTTTTATTCCATATTTTTCATATATAATGGCAGGAATGAGTAATTGGTGGAAAAAGTCCCCCGTTCTTCCACCAGAAATCGCATTCAAAATTTTACTCATCTTTACTTTCCATACATTTTTGTTGAGCCTTGCCCATACAATTTTTGGGGCTTGCCAGAAATAACGAGTTGATTTATTTGTTCATCAATCTCTTGTATAAGATCGTTTCTTTGCTGATTTGCTACGTTTGTTACTCTTGTAGATTTTGCGATTTCGGCATCCGATGCATTTGGGTTCCTTTTTACATCTTCACACATCCAGATACGAATGTTTACAATTGTTAGTTTATCGATTAAATTTCCGATTGTGTCCATCATATAGTCCTGTTAAATATATCCTCGGTTTGTATTTTTATTTTATCAATTGATGAATTATATATATTTATTACATCATACATATATTCATTATAATTATCGTATATTTGCTTTAGTGATACTTGTGGATATTTAGGAAGATCGTCAGAGAATGATCTAAACATTTCTGAATTTGTAATCATAATTGGTTTTTGTGCAGATATCAAATAATCCAACGATGACGATATGCCCTGACTTGATTGTTCTGGATAAAACAAACAATTAATGTCATTTTTATTTAAATTTTTTATAACTTCATTCTCTGGTAAGAATTCATTTGAAAATTCTATTTTTATCCCCGATTTTGTAATTTCTCGAATACAGTCTCTTTTTATTTCCTCTTCTTCATCTTTATAAGAAAAGTGCGCTCTTGGAATATGCATATATATTTCTGCTTCATCAAAACATTCATTAACGTGCCTAGTTATTATATGAAGCATTTTATGTTTAAAGCTAAATCCAAAACTACCTATTTTTGGAATTTTATTTTTTTCTTTTATAGAGTTATTGTATATTGTTAAAGGTCTATCAGTTTTAAATACTCCATTCGAAGTCTCAGAATTTTTATCAAGAATAATAAAATAATCAAATAAAGATCTATCTGGATCTTCTTGAAAAGAAAAATTATTCTTAAAAAACAAATGAGGCACGCAATATTTTTTACATTTATATAAATTAATATCGCTATTTATCCAAGGAGATGTTACATTCATATAGTTAAAGATTATTGCATCTGGTTTAATGCTATAACAAGACTCGAAATAATCGATAATATTATCAATTTCTTTATAAACTATATCATATGTTTTTATATTTTTTATTGACATGTAATGTCTCAATCCAAGATCGTAAACACCACATTTTTTTGATTGACCATGATTTATGTATAATATTTTTTTCATTTTAAATATTCTTTATTTACATACCAATCTTCATATGGCATATTGTAATACGCTGGATTTGTGTCTAGACATTTTACATTATCCATAATTCTTACAAAATTGTTACTTGTTAGTAATTCGTATAGTTTATTTTTTTTATCTGGACCATCTATATATAGATTATGCTCTATTGTAATTAGCTTTATTTTCCATTTATTAAAGTCAAATCCTTTTAAAGCATTATATTCTTCTCCTTCGATATCCATTGATAGATAGTCTATCTCTTCTTTTGCATTCGCTTCTTTTAAAATTGAATTAAGTGTATCACAACTTATTACATGGCCACCTTGATCATTGCAAGCTATTTTATCTGACTGAAATGTACAATAACCTCTATATGAGGTTACTGCAACATTGTAATTTTTAGATTTTCGATTTGTTTGCAAAGAATTGAATATGAAAGAATTTGCTTCTATGCATATGCCTTCCCAGTTTAGATACTTTTCTAGCGCATATGTATTACTTGTTTGTATTCCATCATATGCTCCGACATCAATAAAGTATCCATTGGTTTTATAACCTAGATATTCACAAACCCATTTATCTTGTTCTGATTGCGAGTAAAATTTCATAAAGATATCACTTCAAATTTAGGACATGGAACTATAAATTTACCACCATTTTTCAAAAATTCTTGTTCTCTTTTAACAAATTCATTAATAAAATGCCACGGCAAAACAAGCATATAATCTGGCGGATCATCTCTCATTTCTTGTTCTGAAATAATTGGAATATTAGTTCCTGCCGCATACAATCCAAACTTATAAGGACTTCGCTCCACTAACTTTTGCACAAGCCTAGAGTCTATTCCAAAGTATTGAAGCAAAGTATTTCCTTTTGTTGATGCTCCATAGCCATAAACCTTTTTACCATTTGCATGTGCTTGCTCTAAAAATTCGACTGTCTGGCTTTTTAACTGATTTATTTTATCAAAAAATTCAAGCCATGTTTTAGGACTGTCTAATTCAAGTTCTTTTTCATATGATAACAACGCTTTTACATTGAAGTCATAAACGTCTCTCAATTGTTGATTTGCAAATAATTTAACATCTGCTACATCTTTAATTGCATAAACTCTAAAGCTACCACCATTAACATCATTAAGTTCACAATTAAGAATCTTAAATCCATTTCTTTCGAAGATCTTCTTAATGTTAAATAATGAATAGTAATACATATGCTCATGACAGATATTGTCAAATGCAAGCTGTTTAATCATTAATGGAGTATACGACATTTGAACAACCCAGATGCCATTATCATCTAGAATGCTGTAAACGTCACTAACAAATTTATCTGGATTCGGAACATCGTAAAACATTGCTATTGTAGTTACTACATCAGCTTTAAAGTTTTCTGGAAGAACTTCTTTAGAGAAGTAATCCTGTATAATAGTTCCGTATTTGCTAGATTCAACTTTAAATGTATCATCGGCTGGATCTACACCATATTTTTTATATGGCATTGGAACATAAGATAATAATGTACCATCATTGCACGCTATATCAAGCCAAGTTTCATTATGCCTTATGCCTTTTATTGATATAATGGAATCTACTATTTTGTTTAATTCATACTTCATTGTATGATTTATACCGGAGCGATACCAGTATTTACCCCACATAGTATTGCACGGTGGCTGCTCTGATAGTCTAACCGCTCCGGTATCTTCTTCCAAGACAAGTTTTAATTCATATTTATCAATTGGATTTTTTAGTTGGTCTTCTGTTAGAAAATCCGAAACGCATATTTTTCCTAAGCTAAATAGTTCAATCATCCTCTACCTCACTATATTAAGTTAAATCTGATACATTTGTCTTTGACCACATTTTGCAGGACCAATAATTAGCTTTCCATTTTGGGCCGGGATTATCACATCCATGACGGGCGCGATATGACTTACGTCTTTCTGGATCATCTCGCTTAATGCTCATATTGGGATCACCGAAGTTTACTTTAACAACATTACCCTTATCGTTCTTTACATAGACTGAAAACTTCTTTGGGCCACCGGGAGTTCTAAATGGTTTATTTAGTTTAACTTTAGGTTCGCCGACTGCTGATGGGCCTTCAAGAACTTTTTCTCTGTCGTCTTCATAGAAGACTCGCCCAGCTAAAGAGATCTCATATGTGAATTCATTCCATTCGTCATCCCATGAGGCATCTGTATATTGCTGGTGCAAATCTGCTTGATTAAGAAGATCTGCTTTTGATTGTTGAATACAGATGGCTACTCTTTGCTTCTGATCTGGATATTCTTTTTTCATTGTAGGATTACCCATACAGGTAGATACGAATGCTTGCGGATCTTGATTTTTTCTTTTATTTGGAATTGGCATTAATCTACTCCATTTGGTTGAGCTTGTTTACCCTGTGGACGACCTCTGAAGCCACCGGGAGGAAATTGACCGTTGGGATTTTGTTGTCTAAAGCGTTCAAACTGAGCTTGACGTTCTTTTTGTTGCTTAATAAAATCAAGAATTTCTTTCACTTGAGATTCTGTTAATTTTGTACACAGGCAATTTTCGCCACACTCAATCTTACCATCTGGATTTTTCTTCTCCTCCGCTTTTGCTCTTGCTTTTAATTGCGATTGACTTTGAGGGGCCACACTCATAAATCCACTAGTTCCACCAAAATTATAATTCCAAGCGTCAACTCTTCCTGTCTGACGATACATCATATTTTGAATTTCAAGTAGACCCATAAATGGAGTTGTAGTTAATTGAGATAGAAATATTGTTGTTAAGATTGAAATCATTTGTTTTTCCCTGTTGATATTTCTTGCGAATCTTCTTCTTCGTCTTCTTCGTCTTCTTCATCGCCTTGTTCAGATGATACATAATCATGAACTGACATGATATAATCCCTAGAAAGAGTTAATTTTTCTTGGACCCAAGGTTCTGCTAAACATTCATCATTACCTGCTTGCAACATAACTACAAGGGCTTGTAAGTGCTTGGCTATTGATTTAATATTAGCCATTCCCATTTCAATAGAATCTTCTACGATTTCATCCGGGGACTCTGCACCAGAAGATTTGCTTAATTTCCACGCATTTTCAATATCTTTAATGTTCATTTCTTCTCCTTGCTTTTTCTTGGATGATCCCTTGGCAATAGATCATTATCTTGTTTATAATTTGGATTTGATGGTCTTCCGTTATACATAAGATAAAGGAAGGCTTTTACTCTTGCAATTCCCCAGCCTCTTCTATCCATAGACGGGTGATGACTTGTAGAGAAAGCACCTTCACCTCTTCTTTGGACTGCTTTTAACTGACCCATATTAGCTTTAAAGCCCTTACCATTCTTTTCTACTTTTGCATTATGCTCTTTCATCATTGACGATAGAGTATTTGTTGTTTGTTCGCCTTGTTTAATATTTTTATTTGGCTTACTTGCAGAATCGGGAGGATTTTTTTTAGATCCTTTTTTTCTTTCTCCGGGCTTAGCTGGGGTTTTTCTAGGGTCATTTTTGGACGGTTTACCGTATTGTAAACTTTTAGCTTTTTTACCTTCTATTGTATCTGGATTGTCAATATCTTCATCAAAATCTTTTTCAGATTGTGAGTCTGTTATTGTTTTTAAAACTTTTTGACTCTTGGCGTGAAGCAATGCTTCTTCAAGACCTTCAAGAATTTCTTTTGCTCTGCTCAATTTAAACCTCCTCTCTTTGTTCTATATTATAGTCATAGTTCTCATTGTCTTCAAATATCCACTTCCAGTTGTTTTCAACTGACCATATGTGGGTATGTATCTTTCTCAATATTACTTCATTTGGTTTTGTGCAGAATGAAGGCTCATGAAATTTTAATCGATTATTTGGTTGAATTGCAAAATTGCCGTTGTCTAGTTTTATAAAGTGTCCACACTTATGTTGACCCGGAGCTTCGCTAAAACTAATTGGGGCCATGTTTTTATCTTCATTTGCCCAGTCAATAGTAAACATATAATTACCAAAATATTCTTTTTTAGTTCTGCTGACATATTTCACTCTTTTATTTTGTAAGACATCAAACATTATTACAGATGGGTAATAACTAAAAGAATCCCAAAGTTCTATCTCTTCAAGAAACTCCTGCTCTGAATCTCCCACAATCGGGATATTAACATCTTGACAAAACGCAGATATTGGCAATCTAAAAAATACGCCACCGTCTTCTAACATACAGTGGAACAATGGAACTCTTCCGGGGATACTTGAAAAACCAAAAACTAAAGCGGGGAAGTAAGTTCCATGTCCACTTTCCAAGTCTTGTAAAAATTCTCCTCTAACATAACATTCTATAGGAGGAATGTTGCAATTTAAATAGCTCATGATAATGTTAGCAAGTATTGAGTTTTATGAACGAGTGAAAGCATTTCGTCTCTAATATTCAATAGATCTGTATCCGTTGATTGAACTTCGCCACTTAAACTAATTAAAAACGCTTCAAATGCTGCGATTGTTTCATTAACATTCGATGCATTATAGTTAATAACACTACCTGCACCTACACCTACACTTCGGCCATATTTACCCATGTAGACTTCCATAAAGCTATCTGTTAGGTCGTGAATACCATCGTACAGCCCACCGAGAGCTTGGTGTTGAGCATAAGAAGTTGTCAGCCAATGATAAACATGAATTTGCATAACAAATCCAAGTAAAGTGCTTGCTAAATTCTGCATTATATTAAAACCCTTTCACTTTTGTCTACTATTCTATGTGGTCTGCCGTTTGGTGTTTCATATTCAATGGCAGGATTGATTCCTAGTGATCTATACACAATGTCAATTACTGATCCAATCTTGACTTCATCTTTTGTAATGTCCATGCCATCTTTATCGGTTTCTCCGATAATTCTTCCGCCTTGAAGATCCCCGCCGAAAATTGCTAATGCACCTTTTACCCAGTGGTCACGACCCGCTGTTGCATTAATTTTTGGAGTTCGAACAAATTCACCCATGACTACTATCATTGTATCATCAATCAGTCCTCTGGACTCCAAATCTTTTATTAAATTTGAAAGTCCTTTGTCAAGAGTCGGGAGAAGGTTTTTACTCATGGATTCAAAGTTCTTTTGGTGAGTATCCCAACCGCCAAGATTAACTTCAACATAAGGAACGCCAACTTCTATCAACTTCCTTGCTAACAAGCAACCTTTTCCAAACCCATTATTTCCATATCTTTCAATATTTACAGTCTCATCTCTAAAATCAAACATTGAAGTTATAGGCGAATAGGTCATATCAATTGCTTTATTATAAACTTTTTTATGGTCAAATGCAGCTTTACCTCTATTAACGATAAAGGAGTTTTCCATTTTTTCCCACAATGCAATTTTATCCTTTGCTAATTTAAAATCTATATTATCAAGTGGATTTCCCGGATTGCCAACTACAAATGGCGAGTAACCCATGCCCAGAAAGCCAGCGCCAATACTATTCCCATTAATGCTGATATTGGTTGGTATAGGCAGATTTCTAGAGCTACCAAGCTCATACGAAATAACACTGCCAAAAGCAGGGTGTATAATAGTAGGATTAATAACATAGCCAGTATGTGTTTGATAGTTTGCACGCTCGTGATTTCCGTCTACGTAGTTTAATGAACGTATGACCGTACCTTTATCCATTAGCTTGGCGGTTTCGGCCAAATGTTCGGAAATAAATAGGCCCGGAACTGGAGTTTGCACTGGCTTAAATTCGCCACCATTTTTACTGTCGGGTTTTAAATCCCACATATCAATAGTTGATGGGCCACCACCTAGCCAAATTGTAATACAGCTTTTTTGGTTTTGCTTATTCTCATTCAATCCCGCTATTAATCTTGAAGCTGGATTGGCGAAAACAGCAGACGATAATAGATGTTTAATTAAATGTCTTCTGTTCATATTGCACCTCAGTGATTTAGAATGAATTCGTTGCTGTTAAGAATAGCCCAGATAACATCGTCCACTTTAGCACTTTTAATCAGTGCGAGTTCATCATCTTTAGGCTTACGGGATAGCAGTGAGAGGAATATACTATTAATTTCACCTTTGTTTTTGTTGATCACTGATTTTGTCAGTTGTCCATTCATTGTTGATAGGACTTGCTGAATTGTCAATTCATAGTCCTCTGTTGCGTCATCGTCGCCAGAAAATATTCTAACAAACTGACGTTGGGCATTTTTATTTAATTCACGGTCGGACAGTCTAGTTATAGTTCTATATATCTGCTCAGGGGTCATTGGTTTAAGATAGAAGTGTGAAAAATAGGAATCATCTCCATTATCTATACTTGATAAAGAGTAAGGAGTTGATAAGCATATTTCTTTCACTAACCATTTCACATCAAAGTTATTCTCTATAAACTTATTTGTTAAATAGTCTAACGCCTCCGGAAATTCAGCGGGATTTGATGGGTCAAGATAATCTATTGGATTAACAAACCCTTTACCAATAAAATATTTCCAATATCTATTAACAAAAGACTTAGCTAACTGATTGCGATAAGGTCCAGTTATAAACTTAGCTAACGCCTCTCTTCTATCTTTATTTTCTATGTCTACTAATTCTTCACCATTGAGATATTTTGCCCCAACAGTGTTTTTCTTTTTTGTAGAACCTATCTCGTAGGTAACTTTATCTTTGATACGAACTTCTTTTATTTCAAATAAATTTTGAGTGTTGGGGTCGCGACCGCTTTTATCGTCTATCTGCTTCGAAGTTGAACCTTGAAAGAATGCAGCGGTATTCCAGAACTGCTCTTGCGACCAGTCGTTTGTTTTACCATCATGACATTGCGAACACTGAATCTGTAATCCAAGGAATATTTTTGTCGTATCTGCTGTTGCTCTAACTACATCATTACGCCCAGCACCTCTAAATTCTATCTTTGACAATAGAAAATTAGTTGCTGGGTTTGTTAGGTTATCGCCTTGAGCCGAAACTAGTTCATAAACTAATCGATCCCAATATATATTTTTATTGAATTTATTTTTTAACCATTCCTCGAAACCGTCATTATTAATAACAGTATTATTGAATCTGTCTGGTCTTCTATTAACTAAAATCACTTTCCAAATATCAGCAAAATTTTCACCATAGTCTTTTTTAGATAATAAATCATTAACTAGCTCATCTTATGGAAGGTCTGATTTATTATTTATCTCATCCATTGT